>ERZ795053.306-NODE-306-length-61752-cov-6.125744_pt1 | contig 61752 bp, 47 predicted proteins | sample MGYA00375137_ERZ795053 | MGnify/ENA primary metagenome ERZ795053 (study PRJEB30182, sample SAMN05720284) | activated sludge metagenome | isolation source: Anaerobic digester | place: Hong Kong | collected 2014-12-17 ...
TTCCGATCTTGAAGATTGACGGGGGGCTTTCGCGTTTATTGAAGTGGTTTCCCTTGGGAGTCGCATGCGTTGACGGGGGCAGGGACCAACTTCTGTGCGGAACTTCCAAGGATTTGCTCGAGTACTCAAACCGTTCGTACTCCGACGAATATGGATGCGAATTCGAATCCCCAAGCGTGGGGAATCCCGGCAATGGATATTGAAACTCGAATGGAGCGGGCTTGGAATCGAAAATTAGGTCACGTGGAATTGGCGAGCGGGAGGCCATGAACCCCTCGGGGGACTGGTTTGGTATTTGGAATTGTAGATCTTGGGATAGCTGGCTGATTTTGGCTTCGGAGTACGTCCATTCGAGCGGCCCGAAGTCCTCTGACGGGTCTGATCTCACACTTGCGTCTGCGGGCGCAGAGAATCCAAAAAGTGGATGCCAAAGGTACTGTGCGGGCCCTAGCTGTGATTCCATCTTCGCGAGGTTCTCGCGTTTGATCCAGTGGAGCGTCGCCAGGCGGTCATTGAGCGTTTGAATTTCGACCACGTCGGACGGGTTCGTAAGCGAAAGCGCCCCGTCAGTACGCTTTAGGACCAGGCCCCAGTAACTTGGGACGTCTTCGCTGGCCCTGTATCGAAACAACTGTGTGGCGACGTCGTTATATGTTGGTGCACAGCCTGACGTCCGGAGACTCACCACTCGGCGGCACTCACCTTGGATCATCACCTCGATTTGCATCAATAACTCCGCTACTGGGCGTTGACCGGGTACCGCCATCGAAGAGAGCAAAGAGTCTTCGGCCGAGCTCCAGGTGATTCTCAACTGCAGCATCCAACAAGCCACCCCGCCGACAAAGGAAGCAGCGAGGGGCCGGAGAAAGGCGATGGGACCTGATAGCAAGATCACGACCGTCGAGTTCGACGAAGTTCTGTTGCGGTTCGGCGCCGTGAAGTAATTCAAGAGCGTGCCGGATCGCTATTGCGCTGACAATCTTCTGCGAGTCCAGCGTGGCGACGGTGCAGGTTCCGCGATCATTTAGCGGATCCGGAGCTAGTCCGCAGCAGTAGCATGCGGCGGTGCGGCCCGTATTCAGCATGACATTCCCCATGATACCGCCTACCGCTAACGACATGAACGCAATGCCGCGGGCCAGGCATTGTGCCTGCAGTGCCATGCGCGTCGAGGCCCGATCGAATGCGCCAATGACCAAGTCAGCCCCTTCGACTAGTGCCCCCAGTTTTGTCCAGCACGCCAGGAACTCTTCGATGTGCGGCGACTTACCGTCAGGGCCGTGAAGTGATGGGACAAAGAACTGATGACCGCGAACTGTCAGGCCGTCAAATCGCTTCAAGGAACTTTCGGCCGCCAACGCTTTGGGCTTGAGAACATCATCTCGCTCATACAGGGGCTGACGATAGATATTGACCCAATCAACTCGATCGCAATCGACAAGGTCCATCGCACCAATTCCCGCTGTTGCAAGCCCCATGGAGACCTCTCCACCTAAGATGCCCAAGCCACCGATGAGAACTCGGCGAGACTGAAGTTTGACGGGATCGTAGCCACAGGATCGCATACGAGCTGTTCTCAACCGGAACACGGTGTCAGGTGACTGCCCGCGATTGACGAGGTAGAAATACCTCAGGTCAGGGTCGCACAGCTCGTCAATCGCACGGGCAACGGACCAATCATGAGGAAGAAACACTCGAGGCGGGGCGCGGTCAAACACCAACCCGGGATAAGCGATGGGGTCGATCGTGCGATTGGGTACCACGTAGAGAATCACGTCGCGCTCATCGCCTTCGATCCTCTGGGCAACGACTGATATCAGATCATGAATCTTTGCGTTAACGGGCACGCGTGTAAGAAGTCGTGAGCCCACGTCCGGGTCAAAAATGGCAACTTCAAGTTCCGATTCATCGCCAGGGGGCTCCGCCGCAACAGGGTCAATGACGCGGAGGGGCACTTGCACGTATCTGATGTCTCGGAAAGGGGCCACTTGTCGCGTTGATTGGCGTCGAGCGAGGAGGAGGGTGACATCCTCGTTCTTGTTCACCTCAGCGACTATGAACTCAGGCCGGTGAAACTTTGCGAAGAAGTTCTCGCAGGCAATTTTTCGTAGACTCTCAGGGACAGATTCTGATAGTGGAAACGTCTTCCAGAACCCCATTTGAGGTGCGACGCGAAGCTCCGGCGCGGATGAATCGATGGCCGTGTATGTTCCGAGACCAAATGAGCTCGGGAGATCGAACCAGAGGGTGCCAAGCGGATCGTGACGGCTTTGCTTTCTGATAGAGGAAATTAGCTCCGCAAATTGGCCGATATCGGTCACTCGATGAAACGCGTACTGAACGTCGACTGCGAAGGTGTACGCACTCGCCGGCATCTCGTTGAGGTCGAGAATCATGTGACATCGAGGAAACCTGGCAATCGGACGATCGGTTGTAAGCATCATCCGTTCAAGAAACAGATGATTCAGGTCGGTCGAACTGAATTGTGTGCCGTGTCCTGGAGGATGTACATGCCAGGTACCGAGTAGCTCCTGATCGGGATTCCGTTGAATACTCTCGAAAAATCCAGAGGAGAAACGGATCGTGGCTACTGTCGCGTCGGCATCGTGATCGCGCACAAGTTCATCCACGTGCCAATCTCCGTCAAACCGACCAATGAGGGCGCCACCCATTTCCACGAAGCGATTGTCGCGGCGTCGAACGAATTCACGGCACTCCTCCATGGCCGCGTCAAGGATGTTCTTGGGGACAGAGATTTCAGACGCATCCGGCATCGTCAGTTATCCGAGGGCACGTCATGCCCGCTAGACGCCATTATTCCAGAGTAAACTCGTACTTGGTGAAGAGTTCGTTGATCAGTTGAATCAGCGCGAACGCGCTGGATTCACGCCGAACATCCATGGTCCAGACGTTGATCCCTTCCTTTCTTGCGTACCTCAAGCTTCCACCGCTCCAACAGGGATGGTCGGTAAACGTGGGGTCGCAGTAAACCAATGGGGGCGACGCCGGGTACTCGTCATGTGGCTCTACACAAAGACGCCTAGTCACGAGACTACTATCCGCGACGATGAGCTTGAATCCCCTGCCAAAGTCAGTACGCCTAGGAGTTATGGGTTTCATTTGGTGATCCTCGCTCATGATCCGTCGTGATCGCAAGAACGCTTGAAGCCCGAGGGCGTCGCGTGCAAATGTCGAATTCAGAGTTCCGCCGAAAGGAATCGGGCTCCACATAATGATTGCGGCGCCGGATCCATCTCGCGGAGCAAGGTCCGCCATTTCCGCGAGCAAATCGGAAGCGGCGATTACTTCACTCGTTCCATCAGGGCGTCTCCGATGAAACCTCAACGCAGCATCGGAGATACCTATGACATTCTGGGTTTCTCCTAATGACTGACGAATCGTCTCGCTATGTCTCTTGAGCAACCACCTACTGACATCAGCAAATGTGAATTGATCATATCCTTTTTTGGCGTCATCGAGGTCGAGCCAGTCTTCGGTGGCGCCTTCCCAAACGAGTTTGACAATCATCGATGGTCTCCGCGTCCAGTCAGGAGAATGTTGCGATAGTCAGTCCTTGTTTTTCGGCGTCGAGGCGCCCTCACGAAAACCCGCACACGATGCGATCCAATCTGCCGCCGTAAAATCCGGTACCCAGCGATCTGGAAGTGTCAGCGAAAACGGCATCGGTGATTGTCTGGACCACTCTATTCGCGGCGGTTGCTGAAGGTCGGCGCCATAGTCAATGAGAATCGTGGCTGGATCTGGTGATGCCCCAAACACAACTCGGCACACTGCGCGGCGCCGGGCGAGGTTCAATCTGAAGTACGGAATCAAATCTTGCCAACGACGAAAACCCGCGCGTTCTGCTTCCCATCGAACGCTGTCATCCGCGTCCGTAGATGAGCCATAGGCCCGACAAAATACGACATAGTCCGCCGCTGTGGTTTCCGAGCCCCATGCCCCGAACTGCGACTCGTTTGGCGGTAACAACCGAAACGGGGCGCGTGAGCCGGGCTTCCATCGGATAGACCTAATTGGCGATCCATCCGTGTCGCCTTCGTCAAGGTACTGAATCTGAAGCGTTACCTTCTCCTCGTCAGATCTTTGCGCGATACGGAAACTGCATACGGCCTCACGCCGCTCCGAGTTGACACGGACGAATACGTCGAAGAACGGAATTGCAATGAGGGCCGCCTCTTCCCGCTCCCAGAAGCTCTTGTCGCGGGAGCACATCGCCGTCCGACCCGTTCTTGAACTCGCCAGGTAAGTCCTCAACCGATCGAAGGTCTGAATAGCGGGCCACCGATGATGGGCAGTCTCGAGCGATGCCAGCGCGTGCGAAACGGCCGGTGATCCCGTTGGTACCTTGAAATCCTCGCGTGGTCGCATGGACGGGTCTTCCCTCAGCAGAGACGCTCGCACCCGAGCGTTCCCTCAAGCCTTCAATCGTATCCCATTCTAACCGCCTCAGGATTAATGTGGACGCGGGCATCCGGTTTTCATTAATTTTTCTTAACACAGGGACTTTGCGATGTTATTTTGGTGGTCCCGCGGATTTGGCGCGGGGAACGACCAATTCGATCAGGTTGGTGGAGTCAGCCCGCATCAAGCGGAATTGGGATCAGGCGATTGCAATCAGGGCGAGCTCGTGATCCCGTCGCCGTTCACTCCCGTTGGGTCGGCTTTCTTGGGGGGGACGAGACCTTCTGAGGTGATCACATGAATCGTCGTAGCAAGCAGGATTGGATTAAGGAAACGGATCGAATCACGTCGAATGCGGAAGATGTTGCGAGGCGGTTTGCAGTAGCTTCGGACAATCTTGAGCGACTGAGAACTGTCGAAGAGGAGGCCCGAAGGCAACTCGCACTAGCCATCCAGGACGTCGATAGTGCCAAGCACAATTTGGAGTGGGCGGAAAACCACACGCTGCCGGAAGCAAAGCAAGTAAGCGCAGATGTATGGGAGAAGTCTGAAGATGAACGCGAACGGGCTGAGGCACACCAACGGATACAGGCTGCCAAAGAACGAGTAGGCGACTTGGAAAACACCCTTTCGGCGGCTGCGACCAAACGCGATCGTGCGCAGGAAGCCGTAGAGAATTCTGAAGCCAAGATCCAGGCTGCGAGGAAGAAGGTGAATTCGATCGGAGCTACTGTTGATGCAGCAAACGCGGAACTCGAACAGTGGATAAGCACCCTAGAGTTTGGGATCGGTCGTCAATCGCCGTCTTTTTTCGTTTTGGATAGGGGATCGCCGAACAGTCGATTCATGGAAATTCAAGATCTCATGGCAGAAATAGGTGAGGACCATCATCAGTTCTTAGGAAAGCTGCATAGGCATCTTGAGTTAACTCGCGCAGCGCTCATCAATGAGATCCAGAATATCAACCAACGGCGCAAGTTGGAACGTGGAAATACGGGTAAGCCTCCTTGGTTTCCAAAGATTCCGGCAGCGAGTTCGGTCAACGCAAGCGAAGAGCCTCTCGCTCCCGTTCCTGGTGTGGATACGGGAATTCATGTCCCATTTCAGACGTTCATGAATTCCAGGTTTGAACCGCCGCCACACCCGAATTCTGGCACTTTTAATCGAACGCCGCTGGATTCGCGATTCGGAGAGGTCTCAGAGCCCACTCGCCCCACGGGCCCTTTGACTAATCCGTTTGACGGTTAAGTGCAAACGCAGTAGGACGCGGCATCGGTTCGAAGGGTATTTCGTGGAGTTACTGCTTGGCGACGAAACTCGGAGACAGCACGAACAGGTCCGTCGTACCTGAGGACGTGTCGAATGTCCTCGGCTCGACGTTGTCGGAGCTCCTGGATGAGCTTGCAAATTCTGACGGGGACAGGCGTCTGGTGATTCTCGATCGGGTGATTCGTCAGGTTCAGGACGACGCGTCGTTTCTGCAGGAACTCAAGGAGAGTCTTTACAACATACAAGCCGAGTGCGATGAGCCCGCACTAGTCGCCGAAGCCCTGCAGGCCGCCGATGAGATCATCGTCATCGAAGCGCAGCATGCCGCGTTGGCTGCCCTTGATGCGGGCTATTATCAGTACGCCGTCAATGCTGTCGCGTGCTGCGAAGCCATCGACATGGACCAGGTTGCGAGCCCCGTCCGCACCCAGATGGTCTGGACTTGTATCCTCTCGGCTGCGTCAACTTCAGAATCGGAAACTTGCTTCCAATTGGTCGATCTGGCCCAGCGACTCGATCGGGACGGTACTCAAAAGCAGGAGCTTACTGTATTTCGAGAACTCCTGGTGTTTTATTTCGGGCTGGAGGAGACAAAGGTTGACTGCGAACACGTTGCGCATCGTTGCGCCAACCTGTGTTGCCTGAACGATCTCAAACTTCCCCTGAAGCTCCTATCCCTTGAACTTCGTGCTCGCGCCCTGGAGCGATTAGAGAACAGGGAGGCGGAAATAGCAGGGATCAAGACTTGGCTTGAATGCCTTCGCGCATCAGATTCGATGGGGCCATGCCGGGATGCAAGACCAGAGAATTCTGAAGCGATTCATCGCCATCTGCGGGGACGGGCAAGAATGGAGCACGGGCTTTTACTCTACAGTCGGCTCGCGAGCCTCTATGAGAGTCGAGCGAATGGCATGGAGCCCGCCAGGGAGATCTACGAGGACTTCATGCGCGCCGATCTTGCAGCGTGGACAGATCCTCGATTCCAAGGCCAGTCCATCGAAGCACGGTACCGGGTGCTCATGGGGGTTTCCAATCGCGAGACTTCGCCTCGGGGGCGAAGTCGCCGTGACACTCTGATACTGCGTCCCGTCGAAAGGCGTTTTTCAGGCATTGCTGCTGCGGACACGATAGATAAGGTACTGGACTCTATTGAACGGGATCTGCACTTGGGGACGTGCGGAGTTATCCTGTCAGATCCTGGTGTGCGAGAATTCCGCTTTCGGTTTGATCCAGAACGAGGAACCGCGTTTCGCCAGCTTCTCAAGGCGATAGCTATCCAGTGTCGGAAGCACCGAGACTTCAGAACGCGCAAGGCACTCACGAATACTAATGGGCGCGACGCGAGCGAAGTCATTATCCTACGATACGTGGGCCCCTGCAAAGGTCTCCATGACTGCGCCTTCACAATCGCTGTCTCAAATCCGTTAGAGGGTCAACTTGCGATCCAGTTTCGGGCCGTGACCATCACATCGAAGCTCGACGCCAACACCCGCGCTCGGATGACCATTCTCCTCCAGCGCGACCTTAAGGAGTTTCCTGAATTCTGTGCCGTCGAAGATATGGCACGCAAGATCGTGATACTCTCCGCCCGCGAGTTGGACCAGAGAGCATCTGGATCCGACTCCGATGATCCTGAGGAATTCGCATGGTGAAGCTCAACCTCATTCAGGGGTTTGAATACCTTCCTGATCTCTCCATGAGCCATCACAGGTCGCGATATGGCGAGATGAGGCATCAGCGTGCACAAAACGTCTTGGAACAGGTTCTGGAGCTGCTGCCCGGGGAGTCCGAGGAGTGGGTCGGGCTCCGGTATCTTTTTGATCCAGGCCGTGAGCCAAAGCACGATAGACTGAGATTATTCATCCACATTAAGGTGGCGCCCGCCGGTGGGGAACGAGCAACCGCGGTCCCCGGAATACACTTCGTTGAGGCCTTCTTCAAGTGCAGGGCCGTAGCATCACATGAGGCGATTCGGGGGCTGGAGCCGGCAGACTGGTCAGTGTTCACAATATCGAGGGCTGAAGAGGCGCAGCGACGCGTCGCCGACGCCGCGAGGGAGTCGAGATTTTACTATGCGATTGTCCCCGTGAAATCCGTTGAAGATCGAGTCCTGACCGCATGCGATTTTGATCGTCTATTTGACGGCCTCCGGTCGGCATGCGTGGTTGACCTGTTCGTTCGTCCGCGGACACTCGACAAAGCGAAAATGCGAAACGATTTGATTCAGGAAATACAGTTTCTGGATCGATGGGCAACGGGATTCGAGCCAGATAAATCTACCGGCGGCGCGAGGGACGACTTCGATCGCTATCGAGACACGATCGCGAGCCGGCACATGGGGTTCTTCAAGCAGGAAATGGAGGAGGCGTTTGGTGGGAGAGTATTTGAGTTTCTGATCCGCGTTGCGACGCCTGACCCCCACGAAGGAAAACTTGTTTCCCGGGTGTTCGGCGCCAACATGTTGGGTGACGGATGCTACCATGTGAATCGGATCAATCCTGAGGATCAAGGCCATCACGCGTCGGTAGAGGCGATATCAGAGTTTCGAGACTCCCCCCTTGAATACGAAATACTCGAGGAGACTTGCTGGTCTGAAAGGCTAGCGGCGATTGTCCCGAAGCTGATCGACTCTGCAGAAGGCAGGACGCGCCGGCTTTGCAGATTGTCTCGCTTCTCACAAATAGTCGGCCGCGAAATAGCGGCTCGGATACTTCGATTGCCTACATCTGACGGCGTGCTTCTGAATACAATCCGAATCGAAAGTGAGTTCTTCGGCCAAGTCGAGAACAAGGGCGACGATGAACCCGCCATCGAACTCGGTGAATTCCGGCAGCGGGCGGCCCGCGCAACCGTTGGGCTTGAGCAGATCCAAAGGCACGTATTCGTGGCGGGTGTTACGGGCAGCGGAAAGACCACGTCCCTCTTGAATATGCTGATTGAACTTTGGGAGCAGCATGGCATCCCATTTCTCGTTCTCGAGCCCGCAAAGAGCGAATATCGGGTTCTCCTCGAACGAGAGAACAGGCTAGGACAAGACCTCAGACTCTACACGCCAGGAAACGAAGCCATCTCCCCGTTTCGCTTCAACCCGCTTGAACTCCTGCCAGGTGTAACCGTTGATTCACAGATAGGCCTGCTGGAAACGTGTTTTCGGGGAGCGTTTTCGCTCGAAGGGCCGATGCCACACTGGCTCGCTCGAGGGATTCAGCGCTGCTATGAGCAGGCAGGCTTCGGTCTCGGCCGCATATCAATGGGGAAAGAAAACTGGCCGACAATGCCAGACTTGGCGGACGCAGTTGCCGAAGAAATGCGAAACGCAAAGTACAGCGGTGACATAAACGCCAATCTGAGCACGGCCCTAGATGTTCGGCTTAGATCGCTATGCAGCCGGAGCATCGGCATGACTTTGTGTGCGGCAGTCTCCCAGCCATCACTTCACGAACTTATGACAAAGCCGACGATTATCGAACTAAAGCACTTTAATCTGGACCAACAGAATCTATTCATCCTCTTCCTGCTCACAGCAATCCACCAGCACCTGTCGCAAGGCAATCGTAACGCATCGGCACACGATCACTGTTCCTTAGAGCATGTCATCGTCCTTGAGGAGGCGCATAACCTCATCGGTGCAGAAGGCACGCACTCGTCGGTGCCCGACGGAACCGCGAACCCGAGGGCACATGCGACGAAGTTTCTCGTCAACATGTTGGCCGAGGTGAGAGCCCTTGGAGAAGGAATCATCATTGCAGACCAGTCCCCGGCCTCAGTCGCTCCTGAAGTCCTGAAGCAGACAAACGTCAAACTCGTTCACAGGATTGTGAGTGAAGATGATCGCGACGCGATCGCAGGCGCAATGCTCCTCGACGAGTATGGTCACGAGGATCTCGCAAGACTAAGGCCTGGAGAGGCTTTCCTGTACCACGATCGCCTATATCGCCCTCTGCGTATGACGAGCAGATTCCTGACGAGAAGATTGACGCGTGGTTTTGACATAGACGTGGCAAATCGACTCTACCGGACTGAGTGGTTTGAATCGCACAGACTCAGCAGGATTGCCGAGCTCCGGTATCAATTTGACGAAATATTGCGGGCCACGGAAGCGCTCGTAAATAGAGAAATCCAAGCGAAGCGTGCGGATGGCAGATCAGAAGAGCGCGATGCCCGCGCGCTCCGTGTTACTTCCTCCCTGCTTCATACCAGGCAGCAATTGCGACGTCATCTCAGTTTGGCCTCTCTGGATCGCTCGATGAAAAAGGAAGTAGGCGAACTTGAGCTAGAGACAATCGGTCGTTTGAATTCGCTTCGCGAGAGCGTGTGTCGCGAAGGGCTGGTCCCGTCTGCAGACAAACTACCACCGCAGCGTTTGGTAGTGAAGTAGCATTCAAAAATCCCTGACAACCAGTCAAGAGTGGACTCTTACAACCAAACCTGAAGGAGACGAACAATGGCACGTAAGTCACGGGCAGAGTTCCGGGAGAACATGATTGAGCGACAGGAACAAACGGATCGCCAACTTGAGGCTCACGAGGCATTCGGAGCCGAGGCAGAGGTGACAATCGAGCAAGTCAACAAATTAATGGAGTGGGACCCCATTATTCAGGAAACTGCAGATGCGGTGAACGACGCTCGAGACGGGTTTGACGAGCACATCGTTATCAAGTCGAAGGAAACTGGATCAAAGGTTGAAGAACCTCGAGACCTGGAGAAAAGTGAAGTGAGCGATCCAGCCCGTGAGGGGGCACAGAACGAGTCGCAAGCGGCGCGTGCCGCCGAGGCGGTGGCCGAAGGCTCGCAGCGTTTTGGCCGCCACATCTCGGACATAGCCTCTCCGAGGCATGATGCCGCTAAGGTGCTGGACGAAATCGCCGAAAAAAGTGAAGAGCACCAGGCGGAAGTAACAGCAAGAAAAGAGCAGAGCGATCGTAGAACGGAGGATGCGCTTTCAAAGCGGCGGCAATTCTGAGAGTGTACATTTACTTACAGATGAGGACTCCTTAGTCAAATTCGAATCCCGTCACTGTTCCATGCGGCGAAGCTCCTTGAAACGCCAATTCGGATTGGAATAGTGATTCAAGTGCATTTGCATATTCAGACGGCGACCTGTTAACCCCCGACTTTTCATATAGGGATGGCCTTCGCCCGAGAAGTTCGCTTGCGATATCAACGCGTTGTCGCCAGTTGCATCGCGTGAGGAACATCTGTGTTACGCGAAAATAGTGCTTCTTGCGTTCCACCAGTCTTATGCGATCGACGATACTTGAGAGTATGCGAGCCATGCCATCGCGCGTGTTGGCGTCCAAGATAGCCGCCTGATAGCCATCGTCAGGGTTGGCATGTTCGAGTCCGAGTAGGTGAATTGCCTCATCAATACCTTCGTCGAGAGAGAGCATATGCGATGGTGTTCGGCCATGCCTGTAGACATGAACGACAAGACGGCCGATCAGGCGGTGAATTTCCTCGATCGATCGTGGATGTTGCCAGTCATCTGGGAAGCTGTTTAGCGCGTTATCGATGGGCTGGTCTATCGTAACATGGAGGGTGCCTTCGTTCAGTTCCGTCAGGATCTTGTCGACCGTCTCTCTTGCAGAGAACTGATCATTTGAATTCGTCATACTCAGGCTCCGCCTCGGAGGACTTAACGACTATCGGAGAACGGGCTGAGGATGCCGATTCTCTCCGATTCGTTCGGAAACTCGGCTGCGCCATCTCGGTTCGGTTGGCATAGTACCGATCTCTTGAGGTCTTGATGATGTGGCTGCGAGTTTCCTCGCCCTGGGAATCAATCTGCCGCGGCGGAAGCGTCTTGATTCGAACGATTTCCGTGTCGATTCGAGCGATGGCCTCCCAGCTTGGCAACGCCGTCAAGTCTTCGATGGCGACGCGCCCTTGGAGGTCGACGTGCAGGCGTCGGGCGTCCGATCCATGTACGTTGAATATGACGGTCGAACCGATGCTTGCCAAGGCATCCGCTTTCTTAACATCGAATTGTTGGAATCTTTGATGCGCCAAGATCATGCTTACATCGAACTTCCGGGTTTCGGCCAGAATTTCCTCAAGGCTGTCTGTATGAAATCGGTGGGCCTCGTCGACGTAGATATGGAAAGGAGTACGATTGTGATCACGTCCTCGGCGCAGGGCTTCGCTGTGGAGGAGCGAAAGAAAGAGACACCCGATGACGGACCGAATTCCCGTTGGCGTTGTTGAAATGTCGATGAGGACAATTTGTCCGGCTCGTATGCAATCGCGAAAACTGAATCTGCACTCGGGCTGGGAGAGCATACGGGCGACGCTTCCTGCGCTGAGAAGCTTGCCCAACTTGTGTAATGGCGGCGCAACATCCGCGCGCCGATAGCCCCCGAAATCCTCGCTCCAAAAGCTTTGAACAACGGGATTGTCCACCTCTGCGAGGATTCGCTTGCGAAGGTGGCTGCTCGCTTTGGACGACTTCCGAAGTAGATCGTACACATCCTGGAGACAGGTACCGGGTAGATGGAGTAGCGCGAGGATCGCATGTCGAAGCAGATGCTCGAGGCGGTCACCCCATCCGTCGACGAAGGCCTTGAATGCCTGAACAATGTCATCGGCGATGGTGCCGAAGGTATCTGGCTCGTCGGCCGCAAGTGGGTTCCAAAGCGGAATCCAATTGGCGTCCCCTGGATTGACGTAGATCGTTCGCTCAACGTCGTTAGGGGGAATCAGCTGCATGATCCGCTGGACGAGCGGACCGTGCGGATCAATCACGACGACGCCGTGACCGATCTCAATGTCCTGCAGGATCATGGACTCCATGAGCGTCGACTTCCCTTTCCCGGACCTACCAACCAGCTGGACGTGCGTCAGTCGATGCTCCGGCGGAATCGCGACGGGCACTTCCTCGCCGGCCATATTGGAAACACCGATCTGGGTGCCGTGCTGCAAGGCATCGGTGGGGGTCAGTGGGTCAAGCAGCTCGAGGGGGGCGCCGGATTCTTCCGCAATTGTGGCTGGAGGAAGATGGGCCATACTGGCTAGCTCGAGTGAGTTTGCGAGAAAACCCGGTCGATGGACCGTTCCAAGCACAAACATGTCGCGGAACGCGTCGCTCGGGACAAAGTTGCAGTAGTCCAGCTCATTAAGTACCACCAAGGGTTGTCCGCCATGCCTGAAGAGCTCGGTACCTACCGAAATTTGGTCGAGAAGCGTCCCACGGTTCGGGGCGAGACCTATCACCGCGGTTCGGAGGGCGACACAGAGAATCGGTTTATCATTGTGGGCCTTTTCTTCAACCTCGTCCGCTTCATGGTGCAAGTCGGCTGACGGCGACTGAAGCGGATATCGCTGCTGGGGTGTCGAGCTGTCGAGGGTCTTGGATCTGAATTCCAAGTCTCGTAAGTACTCGATGTTGTGATGCCAATTGTGTCCGGCGGCCGTTCGCTGGTAAACGACCTGGTACAGTCCCCATGAATCCGTTGGCACTTGGGAAATCGCAACAAGAACCGCCGAGTAGGGCGAGACACGGAGTTCACGAGGTTGTGTGAATCGATGCGAATACGGTGGAGGCGGAAAATAGTCATGGAATACGATGTCTTGCCAAGATTCGTCTGGAATCGTCGAGATCCCGCCGGTCGCCACTTGGCGCAAGCGGGATTCTGGAAACTGCGACCTGAACGCGATATCGAGAACTTGGAAGTCCTCGCGATGACATAGAATCTGGACGTGTATCGCTTCTCGATTTCCAAACAACTCCACAGCAATCCGATTGGAGGCATTGGGGATCAGTTTGAGGAACCTCTCGGATGCCGACCAGTCGAATTTGGAATTTGGCGAAATCCACACCCCCGAACGAATCCAATCGCGTTTCGTCGGTGCTGGCGCCCGGATTGCAGGCACATGATCGACGGGACGGACTTCGTCGGCCCAGCGACTGGGGGGCGCGAAGGGTGGTTCGAGCTCTACGACGTATGGACAGATCTTCGCCTGACAGCCCTTCATCGCCTCCGCACGAATGATCTCCATCATTCGATTCGCCAAGAGATGTGGATGGGCGCGTTGAAGTTCCAGGCTCGCGATCGACACACCGATGTCCTCCACACACGGTCTTCCCACGAAACAGAAGCGGCTGGAACCTGTGCGAGATTTCACCCCATCCAGGCCCGCTGGAATAATAGGTGTCACGGATTCAGCCGGCGCAAGGCGCGGATTGACTGGGGATGTTGTTCGAGGATCTTCGGAAACTCAACCCAGATTGCGACCGGATCTTTCCCCTTCACTTCAGGGGGCAGGAGCTGGCCGAACTTGCTGATGTATTCGACCACGGCTTCTTTCTGATCCCAGGGCGACAGATTGTTCCAAAAGTCTGAAATGTGGCTTTGAGCGACGCGTCGCGAATGCTGATCGACGAGGCGCTTCGCCAATACCTTTAACACCCCGTGAATCGCGCCCTCGACGCCCAAACGTGCGTTCTTATAGCTGACTTCCACTCCCGAAGGGCCATACTCTTGTTCAAGTAGTGGCACCGCCTGCGACCACCACATTGACAACGGCAACCTGGACAATCGGGGCTTCGCGTAATCAGGCAGGCTCGCCTGAAAAACAAACATTGCCACACATTCCTGGAAATCGTCGCGATTCCGAATCTGCCGCCACTCGACATGGAAGTTATCAAGGGTGTGATTGACCCGAGCTTCGATGCGGTCGTGAACCCGCACGGGGTCGATTTCAGAGAGCAGGTTGTCGAGTTGAGTGGGCATGCGAGACCCCTAGTGCCGCCTGAGTTCCCTCGCCACTCGGTTGAGGTTGTCTGCGAAGAGCTGGGCAAGCTCCTTGTAATTTGTGGCATAATACGAGGGGTTGTTTCGGTCGACGGTTGGAGGCAGCATGTTGCCGAAGCGACCAAAGATCTGTCTTACAATTTCAGTTTTCTGTTCAACAGAGACGGGCTCGATGTTTCGGTCGAATACGTCTTGGACATGCATCGACACCGCTTCCCGTTTGAGCGCATCCGCGATGATGTTAAGAAGCTGGCCGACGCCGCCATGGGTTCCCTGTTGAGCATCCGCGAAAGCGGAGTTGATGTTCTCGTTGCGTCGCCGATACTCATTCTCAACGATCGATTTGGCGCGCGACGCGGCTTGGCCCGTCGCGATCTTCCCACCCCGAGATACACAACGCGAGTAGTGATAGTTATAGTAGTCCCCGAGAAGGTCGCTGAATTCAGTAAATGAGCCAATCCTGCTCGATCGCAGCACGTACTGCGACCGCGCGTCATCATGCTCCAGCTCGATCTTGTTCGCGATCGTGCGCTCGTCCAGTTCGTGCAAGAGAGCTTCAATAGACGGCATAGTCGGGCTCCTTAAAGTAGCGATCGCACTCTGATTTGCATTGTCTTTCGAAGTTCGAGAAGCAATCCAAGTAGCTTCTCGTGGTTATCAGCGTAGGCGGTGGGATCCTCCTCACCATATTCTTCCGGCAGTATCGAAGCCAAACGGGCGAGGATCGCCTTCACAATATTGACTCGTTCTGCCAATACTCGTGAATCGATGGCTCGCTTGAAAACGCCGTTGATGTACTTCTGCTCCGTGTCTCTCTTGAAGAAATCAGTGATCCTATCCAGAACAGTCAGCATGCCACCGTCCGTACCAACGATTCCCTGATTGACCGCCGCGCTGAAACCACCGTCTCCGCGGTACGCCTCGGATACCTTGTCGATCGCTTCGCTTGTGACATCCGAGGAGTTCGTCGAACCACAGATGATTCCCAAGCGCCGCATCACGTGATTGTAGTAGGATGTGACGACGGCAAGGAATTCGTCGTAGTTACTGACGACAGATTTATCAAGACGGTATGACCCTCGTGCATTGTCGATGGGGACGTGGATCCTCTCCGCCACCAAAACCGTATCGGTCTCGCGAAGAATCGCATCAAGCACCTCGCAATCCGTCCTCTTGTCGCGTTGGTGCGTCGAGGATCGGCCAAGATTGGGAGTGGTGGAAAAACTCTGAGTAGATGTCGCCTCAAACAAATGGGGCAGGTCGTCGAATTCCGATGGATTAGCGATTGAAGACAAGAGCCGCGCGTCCTCGGCGCTCAGCAGTGGCTTGGTGATATTGAGTCGCCGAAGGCCCGGCGGCAATGAACTCAGTAACGCTATCAATCGTTGGCCGAACTGGGGTGGATACGTGCGGGTCCTTGTCGCATGTGCAACTCGGGCACGAACAAGCGTCTCGGCTCGTTCGGTACGGCCATCTCGCAGCAACTCCTCCAGGACAACCCAATGGCGATCCTCGAGATGCTTCAGAAAGAACGAGGTGCATTGTTGCAAGTGGCTGGCGGAATCATCCGGTGGGGGGGGCATGCCCCAGAATCCGCCTGTGAGACTGGCCCTGACAACCTCCTCGTCGTTGAATGCGATCCCGATCAGTTCCGTGATCGTCGTGATTGGAGTCGTCCGAAGCCGGTCGCGAACTGATGTCAGCCCCGTAATGGCATCCTTGATCTCCGTTGGAGCCAGCTTATTCAATGAGCCGTCTCCATCAAGTGATCCGTATATGAAGCGGTGTATTGACTTGTGTTCAGCGGCAGCGAGAAGCTTCGATCGGAGCGATCGCACCGGGCCGATATGACCGTCCTTTGACGCCAGGTGGGCCGTAACGACGAGATCATCCGGAATGCGAATATCGAGGCTTGCCGAGATCATGCCCAGCAAGATAGCGCAATCCGCCGAGAATCCGGCCACCTGTATTCCCAGGTCAGATACCGAGGCGATTCCGAGGTTCGCTACGGAAATGGCGTATGTGGATTCGTCAAGTCCGAGGTTGGAAACGAGGCGATCCGCAATCGTCAATACGGTATCACGAATGTGCTCAATCGTCTGAGAGTTGAATTGGGCGGGACCAGTGAATTCAAGACGTGACGATGCGCCTCCAGAAGTGACGCTCACGATTAGATCCGTAACGATCGCGATGTCCTCGCTGCCATCTTGGACAACAAGAACGGTCTTGACGCGACTCGCGTGTGGTTGAGACACCGACTCAGGGCTCCATAGTCAAGATATCGACTTCCATTTGCCCCGATCGCAATCCTGCGTAGATGCGAACGCGGCACGCACCATTCGGCGATACCTCTTCACGTACATGGCGATGTTGGCCCTCGCCGGTTGCGGCCGCTACAGGGATGGGCTTCCCAGGGTGCGCGAGCTCCCATTCTACGTCCGCCTTTGTGATGTTGCCTTCCCAGAGGATTCTACCGGAGTCCAGCTCGATCGTGTAGCGCCCCGGTACGATGGGGAGCAAACGCACCTTCTTGGGAATCTCGTCCAGTGGCAATTCAATGAACGGATCGCCATCGCGCCTAACGGAAACGGTCGGAGATCTGGGCTCGGGGTGATGGTCCAGTTCGGATCGCAACGCGGCGTATGTTTCCTTCCACGTTGGTCGCAATCTAACCAAAGACAAAGCCAACTCAGCAGTCCGGGGTCGGCCATCAAAGGACCCTGCCGCGAGTTCGACAATGAGTTCCTCGCGGACGTATTGATCAAGCCACTCGAAGTGATCCCTTGTTTCTGTCATGAAGGACCGAAACTGCTTGAATCCGGCCTCGTACTCCGGCTTTGCTCCAAGCTCTCGAATTCTCGCGATTGCGGTACACAGGGACTGCGACTGATTCTCTTGCCGAAGGGCTTCTACGAGAATCGGCAAGAAATAAAGATCATGATCCACGTGCCACCTCCCCAATCACTGACCAAGCGCTCGTGTCCTTCGCGATTTCCGCAAATGCTGGAGTAGAAGCTAAGACCTGCGCCGTGTTGCGGAAGAGATCTGGTATTTCAAGAAGTGGGCCCTCCGGCGGCGGTCGATTCGACCACGAACGTCCCGCGAATCGACTGAAGGTCGCTTTTGAAATCCCAAACCTGTCAGCGATCTGCTGATCTGTGCGTTGACCATCGACGAGGTTCTCAAAGACTTCGAGAATCATCTTCCTGATCTTGTCTGGGCCGAGTTTCCTGATACTCGGACGAACTTGAGTTGGGTGGCTCGCTTTCTCGTCGGCGACGGCCTGTGCAAGGGTGACCGGTGAAAGACGGGAATCTCGCGCGTCATCGGTCGATCGGCTGGGCGATCTGACTCGTTGCGCGTGATCCTGAATCGCGCTCAATTGCACAATCCGCTGATCACCAAACCAGGAGTCGACGATGGCCTGGATGCGTTCCTTCTCACTGGGCCGGGAAGGATCGGGGTTTGGAATATGTTCCTCCAACCACGCGCGGCACTCCTTTCCGCTCAAGTGCTTGGGCAGCCAGACTTGGATCATTGATCCCGTCGTTTCCCAATTATATCGTCGGGCGCGGCTCGGGCTTCGCCGTCGAGCTTCGAGCAGGGAGATATGGAACTGTTTTCTTACCAGTCCTTGCAGGAGTTGGATCGTTGCATGATGGGGCTGATTGCGTGGAAGATCGGGTTGATTTCGTTCTGCGAGTTTGCGCAGAAAGGCCCTGAAGTAATGTCGGCAATCCGTAGCGGATATGACTTGTTCTGACGGAGCGCTCTCCGATTGCGACTCTGGGATGTTCAAGAACTTCTGTAGCGTCAGATCGTAGGCGTCATCGATGATACTCGTCGAGCTCACCGTTTTGCGACTGTTAAGATGTTCGTTTCTGATCGCCGCCAGGTAATCACCGAAGAGCATCAAGTCCGTCCCTTGATGATTGAAGATCCGTCGGTATTCGTGGAATTCGCGCAAGGCCGCAGAATCGGCATCGTTGACAACGAGCCCTATCACGTCGACCAGCGAGAGCATGCGATACGGGCGATGCGCAACGGGATTGCCCAAATGGCCAGACATGAATCGCTCATCTGCGGCGCCGGCAACAGGATCGGATAATTCATAGTATCCTCGTTGCCCGGGCGTCCGCACAGGTATCGCGGTGTCCCAACGAGGGCGCCGTATCAACGCCGCAGACTCAGAGTCCTTATTATCCGTTGGCTTGGAAGGCCTGTCGATTTCTAGCCTCCGTTTCGATTCTACGGGCCCGCGGCGGGGGCCTTAAGGGGTCGAGCGAATTTGCATCCCGTTGGAAACGGCTGGATACGGCCCCCGATCAGAGCCGCAATCTGATCCGGTCGTCCTCATTCCGTCGCGTCGGGCGGCGAACGCGTGGCGAACACGGCTCGTGGGTACGTCAGAGATTTCACAATCTGCGAGCCGTTTGGCGGGGGAGGGGCGGATAGGCCAATGCCAACGGCCAGCATGAATACGCTCCCGCATGTCGTCAGACGCAGATTGCCCGTTTGTGGTATTAGCGGTGGAATGCCGATCTGAGTTTCACCCTCGTATTCGCCGGGTGGGGCCCCCGGAGGTCGCTCGGTGGGGGGTGACGGATCGGCGTGGACGTCGGGTGGTTACCGCTGCCCAGCTGCGATCGCTGTCATTCGAGGGTCCGGAGACCGTATTTCGAGGTCAAGTGGTTGGGGCGAGCAGCCACATCCGCGGGACCGTCAACACGGTCCGTTCGTCTAGTGCGCGCGGCCAGGCGATGACTTCAGGGATTTCATAACATCTTGAGACTGAAGCCGGGCGCCGCATCCTTGTCATCGCCTGAATTCCGGGTCCGCCTCGCCCAAAGTCGATCCGGGCCGAGTATGGAGGCCATACAGGGTTGAACAACACCTTGGGCAGAGTGTAGATTTGAGGATTCAATGGGCTGGAACCGCGCCATCCTGGTGTTGGGCGTATAGTTCGTGCGCTCTCAAGTGAGGCGCTGCTGATGCGAACGCATGTTGTGATTTACGTCGGCGCACGGGTGGGGGAGGCTGCCGTCAAATCGGCATGCGAGGGCCATACGAATGAGCACGATTGCACGTCAGTCTCCGACACCGTTGATCGTTGATGTGGATCTTGATTGCCGCGTGAACTATGCAATGCAGCAGAATGACATCGCGGTCTTGAAGCAACTCCGCATCTCGAACCCATCCGAGGTACTATCCAAGGACTTGAAAGTTCGGATTTCGAGTGAGCCCGAATTCTTCCCGCCTCATGAACTCAACATTAGCGAGATCGCTCCTGCAGGTACGTGGGTGAAGGGGCCTGTGGATGTGCGACCATCGGCGAAGTTTTTGATGGACATCACCGAGCGGATCCGTGGCTCGATGTTGATCGAGGTGGTTGCAGATAGCCAGACGATTGCGCGGAAGTCCGAGTCGATTGAGTTCCTCGCCTTTGATGAGTGGAGTGGACTCGGCGGGTCGATTCCGGAGTTGCTCGCGGCCTTTGTTCTCCCCAATGATCCGGTCGTGGAATCAATCTTGCGGGATGCGGCCGAGTGGCTGGAGCAGCACACGGGTAGCTCCTCCCTCAGCGGATACCAAACTCGAAGCCCGAAACGAGTCGGTCAAATTGCCCAAGGGATCTACCAAGCGATTCTTGCGCGTGGGATCGCTTACTGTAGCCCTCCTGCAAGTTTCGAAGAGAATGGTCAGAAGATACGGCTCCCAGACCGGATCATGACATCCAAGCTCGGCACCTGTCTTGACCTGGCGTTGCTCATGGCGGCGTGCCTTGAACAATCCGGGCTGAATCCAATCCTCATGATCGTCGATGGGCATGCGTTTGTGGGCGTTTGGTTAGTTGAAGAGTGTTTCTCCGATTCCGCGTCGGACGATCTGCTGAGGGTGCGCAAACGGATCGACCTGAATGAAATCCTGGTCATCGAGAGCACGGTGGTCACTTCAGCGACACCAAATGACTTTGATGCCGCCGTCGCAGCAGCGCGCAGACATCTAATCAATGAAGAAGAGTTCCGGGCAGTCGTCGATATCAAGCGCTGTCGAAAGAGCCGAATCCGGCCACTTCCTTCGCGTCGTGGCGAAGGCGAAATCGACGGAGAGGATCCGTCGTCTGATAGACCGACGGGAGACGTTCGAGTATTTGACATTCCTTCATCCGACGAGGTTGTCGATGGCAAGGCAGCGGAGACGCCTGCATCGCGACTCGACCGTTGGAAACGCAAGCTCCTTGATCTCTCGCTCCACAACCGGCTGATCAACTTCAAGACGAACACGAAGAAGACGGTGCCGGTGTTATGTCCGGATATTGGCGGACTCGAGGATGCCTTGGCGGATGGTCTGGAGTTTCGAGTCAATCCACGGCCGAGTGAATTCAGCGAGGACGATGATCGGAGCGCTGAACTTCATCGTGCACGGACAGGCAGCGATGCATTCAATGAACTGTTGCAGGCCGAGCTGGCGGCGCGGCGACTTTACGTCGATCTCGACGCAATCGAGCTCAGCCGCCGGCTTACGGAGATTTTTCGCTCGGCCCGCACTGCAAAGGAAGAGGGCGGTGCGAGCGCTTTGTACTTGGCCGCCGGATTCCTCAAGTGGTACGAAACAACAGCATCCGAAATACCGCGGTTAGCGCCGATCATCCTGATTCCGCTCGAAGTCCAGCGACATTCAGTGCAGGAAGGATTCCGAATCAGCCAAGGGGATGAAGAACCGAGAGTGAACATCACGCTCCTGGAATTGCTCAAGAAGGACCACGGGCTCAAGCTCGAGGGATTGGATCCGATTCCCCATGACGATCATGGTGTCGACGTCCAACGAATCCTCACAATATTCCGACAGGCAATCAAGGACACGCCGCGCTGGGATGTCATCGAGTCCACCTATATCGGCTTCTTTTCCTTCACGAAGTTCTTGATGTGGCGGGACCTTGAAGAGCGATCCAAGGAACTTGAGAAGAATAAGGTGGTCCGCCATCTCATTCACACAAGCTCCGAGAAATTCGATTCCGATGGCGAGTTCCCGGATTTGGATGAGCTCGATACCAAGTATCCGCCTTCGTCGGTGTATTGCCCGATGCCCGCCGATTCATCGCAGCTTCGGGCCGTGATGGCCGGTGCCGAAGGAAAGAGCTTTGTGTTGTTTGGTCCTCCCGGCACGGGAAAATCCCAGACAATCACGAATCTCATCGCCCATACCCTCGGCGAGGGCAAAAGCGTCCTCTTCGTTTCCGAGAAGATGGCTGCACTTAGCGTTGTTCGCGGGCGATTGGAGCGTTGCGGGTTGGGTCCATTTTGTATGGAGCTTCACTCGAACAAGTCACGGAAACGGGATGTCATCGATCAGCTTGGCGAGGCGATTGACTTTCGCGCCGCAATGCCCTCCGACGCCTGGAAATCCGAGGCCGACAGGCTGCGTCGTCTTCGACTCAATCTGAATGAGTACGTCTCAGCCCTTCATCGAGTCGGAAGCTTCGGTGAGTCCGTGTTTCAGGCGACTTCCAAACTTGTGGGATTGAAGGAACAGAAGCGTATCGATCTCAAGTTCGCGGAGATCAGCAATATCAGCAAGGAGTGGCTCGACGGATGGCGTGAGTTGATTCAGCGAATGCAGACTGCCGGTGACGCATGTGGGCATGTCGCAGGCAATACATGGACCGGTAGCGAGACTTCGTCGTGGTCGCTCCCGTATCAAGCCGAGGTCGAATCGGACTTGGATCGGTTGATGGCGCTGTGCGACCAAGTGCAGCAACTCTCCACAAAACTGGGTCCGATGTTTGCACTTGGAAGCGAGTGGGCGTGGAATCAACTTTCGTTTGTCGACAAGTTTCTGAATTTCTTCGTCAACCCCCCGAAGGCGCCGTCGCCGCTACTTCTGGATCCAGATTGGCCCGAATTGTCAGCATACGTGTCGGGTGTAATCAAGAAAGGGCGAGAACGGGACAGCCAAAAAGCGGAGCTACTATCTGAGTACGAAGAGGCGATTCTCAGTCTGGACCTGGACTCCCTAATTCAACAACACAACAAGGCGACCGTGTCGTGGTTTGTTCCGCGGTTCTTTGGACTACGAAGTGTCAGGCGTGCGCTGTCGTCGGTGGCGAGGGCGGATCGGAAAGTCGCAAAGGACCGTGTGCTCAAAGACCTCTCGGCGGCGCGGTCGCTACGAGAGGTCTGCATGTGGTTGAAGGACGCTGACGATCGGTGTTCGGCGTTGCTCGGATCGCATTGGAATGGCGGTGAGGCCGACTGGGAATCGATTGATCAGGCAGTGAACTGGTCGACCGGATTCCGGGAACTCGCGATGAAGGCCGCCGGATCGAAACAGGAGAATGCCGATTCCTTCAGGAAACACTGGGCAAAAGTACTGATCGAGCACCACGACTCGTTGCAGGTCGGTGGACAACTCCGCGACATGATCGATCGGTTCTCAACCGGCTTTGCATCGCTTCGCGCGGCCCGCGCAGAATTGCAGGCGCGACTCGGCGTCACGGACGACGCAAAATTCTGGCGTGCTGATGACCGTCGATTGCGTGTCGGCATGATGAAGGAGAGATTGTCGGAGCTAAAGTCAAATCTTCGGGGCCTTCGAGCCTGGTGTAATTGGCAGTTGGTTCGCTCCGAGGCGAGCAAGGCCGGCTTGGGCGGCTTGATCTCGGCTTACGAGTCGGCAGAGGTTTCCACTGAGCAACTTCGACGGTCCTTTGATCGGACGTTTTACGAGCAATGGGTTCTTTGGGCGACGCAGCAAGATGAATCACTGAGTCGATTCTTCAGCCCCGAACATGAACGGAAGATCCGTGAGTTCCGGCTGACGGACAGTCAGTACATGAAGCTGACTCAGCAGGAGCTGATCAGTCGCATTGGTGCCAAGAAACCGCCATCGACGCCAGAGGCGAGCGACAAGTCCGAAGCGGGAATATTGAACCGGCAGCGCCGGCTGCGGCGCGGACATATGCCGGTTCGTGGGCTCTTCCAGAAGATCCCGAACCTGCTTTCGCGTCTGAAACCGTGCCTTCTGATGAGTCCGATCTCGGTTGCGCAATACCTGGATGCATCGCACCCGCCATTTGATCTGGTGGTCTTCGACGAGGCGTCGCAGATCCCGGTCTGGGATGCCGTCGGCGCCATCGCGAGAGGCACGGAGGTGGTGATTGTTGGCGATCCCAAACAGCTACCCCCGACAAACTTCTTTCAGCGAGCCGACGAGACAGAATTCAACGACGATGATGTGGTTGAAGACATGGAGAGCATCCTTGATGAGTGCCTGTCAGCAAATCTGCCGGATCTGGCACTCAGATGGCACTATCGTTCGCGACATGAAAGCCTGATCACGTTCAGCAACTACCACTACTACGGTAACGATCTGCTGACGTTTCCGTCGCCCTATGTGGGGCAGGGGGTTTCATTCCGCCACATTGCGGACGGCGTTTACGACAAAGGCCAATCGCGAACCAACCGGGCTGAGGCCGAGGCGGTCGTCAAAGATGTGCTGAGCCGGCTGATGGATCCCGAGCGATCAAGGCTGAGCATCGGAATCGTTACGTTTAGCATGGCGCAGCAGACTCTTGTTGAAGACCTCTTAGATGCCGCCGTTCGCGAGAATCCGGGAATCGAGACTTACTTCAGTGACGATGTCGCTGAACCGGTGTTTATCAAGAACCTGGAGAACGTCCAGGGAGACGAACGGGATGTGATCCTGTTTTCCGTGTGCTATGGCCCTGATCAGGCCGGAAAAGTCTCAATGAACTTTGGTCCCTTGAATCGTGACGGCGGTGAGCGCCGTTTGAATGTTGCGATCACGCGTGCACGCCAGGAAGTGGTTGTGTTTTCGTCCCTCCGCCCCGAGAAAATCGACCTCTCACGAACTCGATCACGCGGCGTGCAGGATTTGAAGTGCTTCCTCGACTATGCCGAGCGAGGTCCGGTCGCGATTTCGCAGGCAATTACCATGGGGGGCGGCAGCGATTTCGAATCACCCTTTGAACGTGAGGTTTGTAATCGGATTCGCGAATTGGGATATCACGTCGATACACAGGTCGGATGCTCTGGATATCGAATCGACTTGGGAGTCCGCGACCCCGAAAACGCGGGCCGTTATGTCTTGGGAATCGAATGCGATGGTGCAAACTACCACAGCGCGAAGACCGCACGTGACCGGGACCGTCTTCGAGAAGACGTATTGACCGATCTCGGGTGGACGCTGCATCGAGTCTGGTCGTCGGACTGGTGGACCGACCCCGATCAATGCATGACTCAAATCGAATCGGCGATCCAGGCCGCCATTGACTCCGGAACCCATGTCGAGCGACCGGATGAAATGGCTAATGTGTCGAGCCCTGAGGAGACGGAATTCGATTCAACCGAATTGCCTGGAGTCCTTGCAGGGGAGAAGGGCGTTGACTTGGATGGCGGGATAGATGCACTCCCGGTTTATTCGGCGTTTCGGGCAAGAGGGGCCACCAGGCCGGCGGCAGAGTTCTACGAATCGTCCTCCAATCGGATGATCACGCAGCTCCTTCAGGAGATTGTTGAACATGAAGGGCCGGTGCACATCGATGTTGCAACGCGGCGGGCGATCAGTTGTTGGGGGATGACTCGCGTTGGGTCGGCCATTCGAAATCGCATTGAATCGCTCGTCCCGTTGGCTCCTGTCCTTGTCGTCGAACACGACGGCGGCGTATTTCTTTGGCCCAAGTCGAGCGATCCTTCAGGCTACGATCAGTTTCGGATTCAAGGCAACAAATCCGATGACCAGCGCGATATCGACCAAATTGCGCCCGAGGAAATCTCGGCGGCGATTGCCTACGTTCTGAGGCGTCAGATTAGTCTTCCTCAGGATGCGTTGATCAAGGAAGTGGCTGCGATTCTTGGATTCCAGCGAGTTGGGCAGTCGATTCGGAGTTCACTTGGCGCAGGATTACAATTCGCGGCCACACGGAACGATATCGACGTGCAGGATGGGCATGTTCGGTACTGTGGATAGCGCATTTGCCGTAATCAATTGAGTTAAGACTCGCAGAATAGCATGGGCGAGTTGTCTTGATGTTGAGATTTCTGCACAGCTTGGTGTGATGCGTGTCGCCAGCGTAACCGAATCCTGTTCAGAATAAGGGATTGGGAATCGCTTAGTGCGATTGTACTCATTTCGGCCCCGATTCTCTGTTGAGAAATCGCCTGTGCATCTTCTCCATAGCATGTGACGCCTACGACCCACGCGACGCTCAGCCGGGAAGACCGGCAGTCGTCTGTACCCAGTCTGAAATCTCGAAGGATGGGATTCGAATTCGCCCAAATCCTCCAATTTCTGCCGAAGCCGGTGTTTGTCGCATATGCTCCGATGTCTTGTCGCAGCTGCTAATTTTGCTAATCCCCGCTTCCCGCTCAACTTGCGCGGTCGCTCAAGCAGCCGGATGGTCGTAGGTTAGGTTAAAAACCGTGTCGAGCAACCACTTCTTGAACTGCGGATTGTCGCTGAACTGCTTGAATAACTCGGTGTGATCGGCCAATAGCTCTGTCATCACACGGGCGAGCGCTTTGTCGTGCTCGATCCTGGCATTCTGCCGATCCGAATTCTTGATCGCGTTCTGGTACGCCTTGTCGGCCCCGACCTTTGCTGGCAGATCCTCGGCAATCACCTTGCGAATCTTGTCCTCGTCTTTCCATTCGACGTTGCCGAACTGATCGTTGAACGCCTGAAGGATCACGCTGAGCCGATCGAGTTGCGGCTCCGGCTTGCCACCGCCGCCTGCTGTTGGTACGGGGTCGATGAGTGCATCGGCGTCGGGGAGCGCTATGCTCATGGCCGCTTGCCGCTCGTTTCGGTAGCTGTCCATGTCGATGGCCTCAAGGATTCCCTTCGTAAAGTCCGTGTCCTGCGGGGCGGGAAGCTTCGGGATCAGGAAGTTGAGGAAGATCGAGAGTTTCTCCCAATCGGGATTCGAATACGGCAGGATCGACGCAAGGAATCCGTATGCCCTGACGAACGCCTTGGCGTTGCCCTTGAACCGGACCTGCCCATCCTCGTCCAAGTGCTCGGTGTAGAGGGCGACACACTCGTCTAGGATCGGGTCCAACTGCTCGCGCGGCGCGCCGCCCAGATAGCGGCGAACGAACTCCTCGACCTGGGTGTCGTTATACACCTGCGCGCCGTCGAGCTCCGCCTTGAGGTCGTGGAGCTTGTTGGGGTCGGTTTCCTCAGCAAGGATCGTCGTGCGGTAGTAGTCCGCGAAAGCCGCCTGGATCGTGTCGGCATCGTTGGCGAAGTCGAGCACGAACGTGTCATGCTTTTTGGGGTGGGCGCGATTCAAACGCGAAAGTGTCTGCACTGCTTTGATGCCGGATAGCGTCTTGTCTACATACATCGTGTGAAGCAGCGGCTCGTCATAGCCGGTCTGGAACTTGTCGGCGCACACGAGAATGCGATACGGGTCTTCGATGATCTTGTCCTCGATATGGCTGCTCGGGAAGCCATTGAGCGACGCCTCAGTAACGTTGACGCCGCCGTATTCGTGCTCGCCAGAGAATGCGACAACTGCTTTGAACTTCGACCGCTGTTCGACCAGATAGTCACTGATCGCGTGGTAATACTTGATCGCCCGGTTGATGCTGCCGGTCACGACCATCGCCCTCGCCTCGCCACCGATCTTACGTTGCCCAATGACCTGCGTTAGAAAATGGTCCACCATGATCTCGGCCTTCTGCCGGATAGCGTGCACGTGGCCTTCGACATACTTGCGAAGCTTCTTCTGTGCCCGCTTGGTGTCGAATTCAGGGTCGCCCTCGATCTTCTTCGTGAGTCGGTAGTAGCTATTGACCGTGGTGTAACTCTGGAGCACGTCGAGGATGAACCCTTCCTGAATCGCCTGTTTCATGGAATAAGCGTGGAACGGCCGATGCTGAATCTTGTCGCCGGTCGGCTGCGCCTCTCCGAACACCTCTAGCGTCTTGTTCTTCGGCGTCGCCGTGAAAGCGAAATAGCTGGCGTTCGGCAGCATCTTTCGGGCCGCCATGATGCGATTGATCGTATCCTCGACGGTCTCCTCTTCCTGCTCCTCGCCGTCTGCGGACAGGGCGATGTTCATCTTCGCTGCGGTTCGGCCGCCCTGGCTGGAATGTGCCTCGTCAATGACGATCGCGAATGACCGGCCGCGATGGTCGCTGCCAATTTCGTCGAGCACGAAGGGGAACTTCTGAACGGTGGTGATGATGATCTTCTTGCCGCTCTCGATGAATCGGCGCAGGTCGCCGGAGTGTTGAGCATGCCCGACGGTCGCGGCTACCTGTGCGAACTGTTTGATAGTGTCGCGTATCTGCCGGTCGAGCACGGTGCGGTCAGTGACGACGATTACCGAATCGAACACGGTCTTGCCGTCCCGCTGCAAGCCGATCAATTGATGGCCGAGCCACGCAATCGAGTTGCTCTTGCCGCTGCCGGCGGAGTGTTGGATGAGGTAACGTTGCCCCGCGCCCTTGATAGCGGCATCGGCGAGCAGCGCCCGCACAACGTCCAGTTGGTGATAGCGCGGAAAAATCTGGGTCTTCTTTGTTCGGCCGGACTTCTCGTCTTTGGTTTCAACGACCTGGGCATAGTTCTCGATGATGTCGGTGAGGCCTGTCTTGGTGAGCACCCGTCGCCAAAGATAGTCGGTCTTAAGGCCGTCGGGATTCGGCGGGTTGCCCGCGCCGTCGTTGAATCCCCTGTTGAACGGGAGGAACCACGACTCCTTCCCCTTGAGTGCCGTGCAGAAGCGCACCTCGGAATCATCGACGGCGAAGTGAACCAGGCACCGCCCGAACTGGAACAGCAGCTCGCGTGGGTCGCGGTCGCGCTGATACTGAAGTACGGCGTCGGCGACGGTCTGCTTCGTGAGGCTGTTCTTCAGCTCAAACGTCGCAACGGGCAGGCCGTTGATGAAGATGCCAAGGTCCAGCGCGTTCTGGGTGTCGTCGCGGCTGTAGCGCAACTGCCGCGTAACGCTGAAGATGTTCCTTGCGAAAAGTTCTTCGGCCCTGACGTTGCCGGGCGTGGGCGAGCCATAAAAGAGGTCCACATGCGCCGGGCCGTCCTTCACGCCCTTGCGGAGCGCGTCGATGACGCCGCGCTTGGCGATCTCGCCTTGAAGCCGGGCAAGGAACTGGGAGCGTTTGGGTCCGTCCTCGTCGAGAGACAGCGTCTCGACGACATTCGGCTGCGTGACCCGCAGGAACGCGAGTAGTTTGGCGAGATCTACGGCGTGCTCGCGGTCGTAGTCTTCGTTGCTGCCCGGTTGATAACCTGACTCCTCGATGAGCGAGTCCGTGATATGTCGCTCCAGCCCCTTCTCGGATACGTCCGTCGGTCGCCTTTGCTGGTTCGGTGTTGGAGGCGTAGACGATGGTCCTACATCGAGAATGTCAAACTCTTCAAAGTATGCAGAAAGCAACTTGTCCGAGCGGCGAAACCCGTCAATCCACTTCTCGGTGGCTTCGACAGGACCGACGAGGCGAACGCGAGAGCTGTTCGCCGGCAACACGGCCTCCAAAGACACCGACGAGACTGCTACGCCCGCATATGCCGCAGCCATCGATACAAATCGCCGCCGCTGAGTTTCCGTCATCGAGTCAGGGTCGGTCCCAATCACGAAATCCACCATGGCCTTTTGCTCCGGCGACATGGGTGGCATCGCGTTGGCGGCGAGCGCGCAGGGGTGCTTCTTGTACCGTTGCAGGTACGACTCACCCCACTTCTCAAGGTCGGCTCGCTCGTGGCAGTTTGCACAAAGCGCGATTAAGTTCGCTACGCTGTGTTCTTGTGATTTGCTCCAAGGCGTGATGTGTGCTTTTTCGAGCGGGGTAGGCTCGCAACAGACGGCGCACCGGTGCCTCGCCTCGAAGAGAACCTCTCGCTGAGTCTCGATCGGGATTGCGGGGCGATCACTCACTTGCCGACTCCTCCACGAGTTCGTCCTCTGCATCCTCCAATCCGCCTTCATCGAACACGTCGTCGAGCGGCTCTTCGGATGAGTCCAGCTCGGCCGGTGCCAAACCACGCACGTCTATCTTTCCAGTTACCACGTCGGCAACCAATCGCGTGCGGTACTCCTGGATAAGGTCGATCTCGCGCCAGATACGGTTTAATGCGGTGTTGATGGTTGCAGTGGATTGGTCGATGTGCCGAACGATATGCTCTTGCTCGTCAATCGGTGGAAGCGCTAACGCTGTGGCTTTGATCGCACCGTGCGACAGGCCGTATCTCGTCACACCATTCGCGGCGATGCTGAACTGAGTGACAACGAATCTGGAACGCAGAGCGTAGGCCAAGAACGGCCCAACGATCGTGCCGGGCAACGGACGGAGGATTGCGAGGTGATACCCGCACACGAGGTCCTCGGCAGCTTCGGCAACGACAGCGGGGACGCCGATGTCCTGCCAGTCTTCGGAGTCCTTGGTGATGATGACATCACCGACATTGAGGCGAAAGGCATCGATCTCGGAAGACGTTGCGGTCGCCATCATGAACGGCATGCCGGCCGTGATGACGGAGTTCTTGTACACGTCTGTGTAATTGCACAAACGAACCGGCTGCTCGTCGGCCTTCGTGTGCTTGTCCACGTTGCTGACACGCAATTCGGCGACGTTTCTCAGTCGGCGAATCGTCCAGTGCGCCGGAATATCGCCACATTCTTCAAAATCGGACGGCTTGTATTCAACGTCGGGATTGACTCCCCGCGTGACGGCCTCGTCGATGATTGCCTGCTTCTGCTCGTTCAACACGTCGATCAGCCGTCGGCGATTTCGGATGAACCTGCGAACCTTCGCCGCGTGGGCGTCGAGAAAGGCGCCGATCTCGCGTTGCTCGTCGGTCGGTGGAACGCACACCGGCATTCGCTTGAAGTCTTCCCAGTAAAGGCGATTGCGATCTTTGACGATGCCGCGTGAGAAGGCGTCGATCTCGGCTTTATAAGCGTCCGTGCGATACAGGTAAGAGAAGTAACGGGTTTCAGTGCCGGCGTGTGGGCGTGCGACGACATAGGCAGGGCTGATGAGTCCGTCTTGCGGGACGACACCGACCGCACCTTGCCACATTCGCATCATGTTATAGGCGATGTCACCCGCGACGGCGCGCTTGTACTTTGCCCGGTCGGACATGACCTGCTTGCGGGTGCCGTTTTCCATATCGCGAACCCGCACTCCGGTACGAAGGGACACTTCCAGAATGGGTAGTTCAGCAAATCCATTCTCAATGCGCTGTTCGAAAAGTCGTCCGTTTCGCTGAATATCCCATTGGGAGGGTATCCGACTAAACGACGGCTCGCCGGTGTCCTTGTAGTCGCGGTAAGGCTTGAGGCCGTGCGTCATGCCACACCTCCGATCCGCGTTACGATGCAATCGTCGAGCTTCCGGTGAAGGAGTGAAATGAGCGTTAGATAGTCGGCGGCGTCATCTTCGCCTTCCCATAGAATCTTGGGCTCATGGGCGAGAGGATTTCGAATTGCCGCAAAACACCCCTTAAGCAACGCCGCGAAGCCTTTGTGCTCTGATCGCTCCGTATCGGTTTGCAGTGTATTGAGGGCCAACACTGGACGGTCGATCGAGAAAACACGATCCACCAGTGCCGCGCCATCGGCCTGCATGGACGACAAGTCCCGAATTCGCTGCGCGAGCCCTTTCGTTGCCTCGAACACTGCGTGGAAGTAGTTGTCTTGAAGCAGTTCGGTTCGGCAGTATTTGAGTATCTCCGAATGCATCCGCCGGTCCCGGAACTTCATGTGTATCGTCCGCAGGCGACACTCAGCCTCATCGAGCGTTCGGGCGGCTTGTCGATTGCGAAAGTTGCCATCTGCTCCGTAGTCCAGTCCAGAGAAGGCGAGAATCGCGTTCAACTCTGCGCGGCGTTGCTCAAACTCGTTTTGACGTCCCACGAAGCGGGCCGGGGTAAGGAACGCACCGATAAAGCCCACTATATGGTTGGCGCAGCCGTGTTGGCGTTGGCATTGAAGAAAGATCGCGTATAAGCGACGCCACTTTGTGGATTCGCCGGAATCATCCCGGAGCCCGCAATGGCTCAGTATGCGCGTGATGTCCGAGCCTGAACCGCATTCGCCCATGAGTTTGGCGAGCGCTTCAATCTGGCCCTCCGGGAAGGACGGAACTGAGCTCACCGCGCACCTCCCGCGACGATTTCATCGAACAGGCCTTCGGCTTCGTCTTGGAGCGCGTCGAGGTCAGCCTTGATTTCGTCGAGCGAGCGGAGCAGTGTGGGCTTGTAGAAGTAGCGAGTGAACGACACTTCATAGCCGATCTTGGTGGCGGATTCGACGATCCAGGCATCCGGGGCGTAGGGAAGCACTTCCCGCCGGATGAAGGCCTCGATGCCTCCCTCTTCCAGCAGCGGCACCTGCTCGGTGTCGCGCAAGTCGGTGTCCGAGGCGTACTCGACGACGGCGGGCTTCCCGTCGATCTTGGACTCGAAGCGGCCGCGGAGCGGATCGGGTTTGACCCCCTTCTTGTGGACCTTGGTGATGATCGGCGGGGCCGACGGGTCGCGCTCGCCGGACTCCCGCAGGGCTTTGATCTCCTTGGCCGTGTACACGCGGTCGGACTCAGCGCCCTTGAGCCGGAGCGGCCGCTCGACCGTGACCTTCCAGTAGCCAAGCCCCTCATTGGGCAGGATGCGACTCTGCGGCGTCTCCTCGAAGGCAAGAAACGTGTTGACGATGCGGGCGATGTCGTCGGTCGAAAACTCGCAGTTCTTCTTGCCGAGGTTCTTAGGGAGCGGGCGGAACCACTCGGTCGCGTCAATCAACTGCACTTTGCCATGGCGGGTCTGGGCTTTGCGGTTGGTGAGCACCCAAATGTAGGTGGCGATGCCGGTGTTGTAGAACATGTTGAGCGGAAGCGCGATGATCGCCTCCAGCCAGTCGTTCTCGATGATCCAGCGGCGGATGTTGCTCTCGCCTTGGCCGGCATCACCGGTGAAGAGAGAAGAGCCGTTGTGAACTTCGGCAATGCGGCTGCCGAGCCAGCCCTTCTTGCCGGTGTCCGGTTTCATCTTGCTTAGCATGTTGACCAGGAACATCAATTGGCCGTCGCTGGAGCGGGTGAGCAGTGAATACTCAGGGTCGTCCGCGTGTTGGATGATGAAGCGCGGGTCTTTGATGCCGCCTTTGCCGCCCATGCGCTCCAAGTCGGTCTTCCAACTCTTTCCGTAGGGCGGATTCGAGAGCATGAAGTCAAAGGTGTGCGTTCGGAACGCATCGGCCGAAAGTGTAGAATGCTCAGGGCCGCCGACGATGTTGTCGGCCGCATCTCCCTCGCCCTTCATGAGCAGATCAGCCTTGCAGATTGCGTAAGTTTCGGAGTTGATCTCCTGACCGAACAGGTGCGTTGAAACTTGCTTGTCGTGCTCCTTGGCAAGTGCCTGGAGAGTCTCCTCGGCGACGGTGAGCATGCCGCCGGTACCGCAGGCGCCGTCGTAGAGCAGGTACGTCCCGGACTCGATATCATCGGCAACAGGTCGGAAAATCAGTTCCGCCATCAGCTTCACAGCATCGCGCGGCGTCCAGTGTTCGCCGGCCTCCTCATTGTTCTCCTCGTTGAATCGTCTGACCAACTCCTCGAAAATCGTGCCCATCCCGTGATTGTCGAGGGGAGGGTGCTTGATGCTGCCGTTTGGGTTCTTGACCGGCGTAGGGCTGAGGTTGATTTGCGGGTCGAGCATGCGCTCGATGATTGTACCGAGCACATCGGCCTTGGAGAGTCGCGGGATCTGGTTGCGGAACTCGAAGGCGTCGAGGATGTCCTGTACATTCGGCGAGAAGCCGTCAAGGTAGGCCTCGAAGTCAGCCTTCAGTTGCTGTGCCTTGGCGCGGGCCGTCAGGTCGCGGAGCGTAAAGGGCGACGTGTTGTAGAACGCCTGTTTGGCGGCGGAGCGGAGCCCGGCGTCCTGGATGGTGATCTTGGCCTTGTCGAGCCGGGTCTTCTGCTCCAATACGGCCTGCTTGGTCGGTTCAAGAACGGCGTCGAGTCTTCGCAGGACGACCATCGGTAGGATCACGTCGCGGTACTTGCCACGGACGTAAACGTCGCGGAGCACATCGTCGGCGATGCCCCAGATGAAGTTTGTGATCCAGTTGAGTTGCGTTTGGTCCATGCGATTCCTTCGCTCCTTGTCTGCTTACTCTTCAACTTCGACAGTGGCTTCAATCTCGATGTCGCCGATCTCGGCTTGCAGTTCTTCGACGGCGACGCGGAGCGGGTCGTAGATCGGGATCTCCTGACCTTGAATTTCCAGCGTGACGGCGAGGCAATACTTGGCCGTCGCATCCGGGTCGTGGTTCCACCCTTCGTGCCCCACAACAGCGATACAGAAATGCTCCGGAAGCGCATTGGACTTCACGATTGCCCAGTCCTTTTGTACAGTGCCGCGGTTGCGGCGGGCGGATCGGATGTGACCCCAACTATCGTTTTCGTGCAACGTCCATGGCAGGACGCTGCCGTCGGCTGCCGCGCCGTCGTGTATCTCCCCCTTCAGCGAGCGGACGCGGAAATTGTCGATCGATTCACCGAGCTTGCTGCTCTTCCAATCTACCCAGGTGGACAAGTAGCGGCGAGGGTTTCGGCGTGTCCGCCGCGGCTGCGCCGCGTAAGAGAGTGTGACGTCAATGCGGATGTCGTACTCGTCGCCTGCCCCGCGAAGTTCCGGAGGGATGGGAATCTGATAGACATGACATTCGCGGGCGTGAATGTCGGAAAGGCCGCTGGTGATGAAAGTCGTGCGATGATCTGTGTTGGTTGTCGCTCTGGCTGCGTCCGGGCGTCCAAAACCAATCCACTGGATAATGCGTTCGGCCTGGTCGAGCAACGCCTGACGGTTGGGGCCGTTTGCGGTATTCGGATCGCGCAGTTGACTCAAGACTGCCTCGGCCCATTCCGGCCAATGCGCGGATTGCACGATCATCGCGCGCCATAACAAGGCTGGTTCGTCGGGCAATACGCGCTGAACGGCGGCTGCGATTCGCGTCACCTTGGGTGCCGCAAACGATGTGCCGCCGGCGTCGCTCGCTACGGCGGGTGACGGCGGGTGCATGGTTGAACGGACCAATTGAGGGCAAACACCGGGAATGCCTCCGCCAACCCGTACGTCGGGCGGGTTATTTGCGGTGCGGATGGCATCGCCGCCGCACTCCACTACTTCGGGCTTGATGACGCCCCAAATACCGAAGCCGGAACGCGAAAAGGCGGACGGGTGCCCCGGCTCTTCCGCAAACGACTTCCATCCTCCGTTCTCAAACGCGCCGTAAGCAATCGATCCTACGGAGAGCGCCTGCAGACTCTGTGCTGGGTTCGCGACGCGACATGATGGCTCGCACAGATAGTCGGGGAACTGGCGATCAGCGACGATGTGTTCCTTGACTCCGATGAGCGGCGCGACTCCAGTCGACGGGATGTTGCCTGTGCTCTGCACAACCAAAATGTCGTGTTGGAAACTGAGTCTATCGATTTCGGCGGCCCATGCCGACATGTAACGAGTCCGCGATGGTGCCGTGGCATTTATGGAGTGATTGAATACTTGTGTGTTGCGGCCGTTAAGGTGGAAGTGCTCTACAGCAGCTCGTACTGCAGACGGCGGAAAAAGCTCTTCTGGCATTCGGTTGTGCTGATCAAGCACGCGGGCATTTTGAATCCAAAACGGCAGTTGCGGCGTGCCATCCGGTGGTACGGACTCGCCGTAGAGGACCACTCCGGCGACGCGCGTACCATGTCCGCCCGGCGCAACGTAGTCAGCAACGTCTGTTTGGGATGCGTTTGGGAGGAAGCAACGGGAGGTCGTCCTGTCGATGGCCGGGGCTAAGTAGACGTGCCCCTCCTGGATGCCGCTATCGATGACGCATACTGCCGGCGCCTCGGCGAAAGGCGGCAAGGGCGCGGGTGCGGCCAGTGGAGCCGCACCCTCTTCATCGGCATATTGTGGCAGGGCAATGTCCTCCGGTTCGACGATCTCGAATATGTAGGGGTAGTTTAGGATCAGGTCTTTCAACCCCCTCCCCCGGATCTTGATTCGGACGGTGAAGCTGTCGGGTAGAACGGCAATTGACCGGATGTCCTCGTGGGTCATCTCCATGACTTCTGCGTGGTAACCCTGAACGAAGGCGATGAGTTCCGTCTGGCGTTCCTCGCAAAGCAATTCCCAAGCGTCGTAGGCTTCGCTTCGAAGCTGCGCCCAATCGGCCTGTTTCCTGGCCCAAGAAGCGTCTGTGTCACGTTTGCCGCGAGTGGGTTCGTTGGGGATTTCCTTGGTGCCGGTGCAAGCGACACCGATATCGACGACAAAAAGCCTGTTCTCTGGGATGTTGGGCCACAACGGGATCAGGCCGTCGGACAAGATGCGCTGCACGCGGTCGGCCTGATTGGGGTCGTCGTAAAGCTTGTGAACCGATGCGATGGTTGCCGAGCCGTGGACTTTCACAGCAAACGCAGTGACCATCTGGGTAAATGCGGTAAGGTCGATGTCCTCGGAGGCCGCAAGGACAAACCCGTCTTCTTGTTCTGCAACTATTTCAAAATCGAATTTGTCGCGGAGAACGTCGAGGTCGAGCCCCGGATCCACCTTGACCAGAATAGGCTTGCCGGCAGGAAGTACCGGTAAGTTCTGGGCCTGACGCTGAGCGTCCTGAGTCTTCCAAGTGGACGAAATGGCATTAGCGGAGGCGCCGAGCGAAGCGCTATGGGCAGCCCGGGCATTGCGGTTCGCGATCGTTTGTGGTGCCGTGCTGCCACCACGAGGCAATTGGGCCCGTCCCCTGTAGCGCAGGAGAAGAGGTAGGTGCTCAAACTGGTGACTGACAGCCATGCGTTACGCCTTGTGTTCGCTGCTTTTGTGACGCCGGACCTCGGCGATGGCGTTTCTAAGATGAGCCTCCGTCACTGTCTTGCGGCCGTTCAGGACTGCGGCTTTAGCGGCATCACGTGCGGCCTTCACGACCATCGCAGCTGCCGCGCCTTCCAAGTCTGCGATCATTGCCTGCCAGTCAACTCTCTCATCTACCGCAACGGAAGACAGGGTCATGCGGAGCAGTCGTTCCACTTCAGCGGGACCGGGCAGCGGCACCAAGAACACGTCGTCGAATCGCCGGAACAGGGCTTCGTCAAGTGACGACTCTACATTGGTCGTAGCCACAAGCAGTCCTGGAGCGTCATACTCTTCCATGAGTTGCAGGAGCGAATTCACTATTCGACTCGCCTCACCAATGTCCTTGCTACCGGTGCGAGACCGGGCAATGAAGTCACATTCATCGAGCAAGAGCACACAAGGGCGATCTTTGGCGGCGCCGAAAATGCTGCGCAAATTCAAAGCCGATTCCCCGAAGTAGGAAGAAATCAGGACGTCGAATCGCACCTTCATCAACGACAACCCAGTGTTCCATGCGAGTCGCTTTGCTCCAAGTGACTTCCCGCACCCCGGCGGACCGTGCAAGAGGATTGTTTTCCGAGGGCGAAGGCCGTAAGCACCTAGCCGCTCGCGCGCAGCGAACTCACATTCAATGCGATCGAAGCGTTCCTCAATTGCGGGCGGAAGCACCATGTCGTGCTCCAATTCATCGCGGGCGATCAGCGTGGCGAGTTGTTCGCCATGACGCCGACTCTGTGGAAGTTCCTTTAGCGAACTGGCTCGGTCGGTAGGGAAATGGCCATTGCCATTGGGACGTCGCTTTGCCTCGCTCAAAATCGCTTCAAGTTGGTCGGCGAGTCGGCGATGTCCAGTTTTGCGCTCTGCCTCGACAACCTTGTGGGCCAGGCGGTCCAAATCGCCTTGCGAACCCTCAGCAATCGCTCGGACGAGGCGCTTTAGAATCTCTGCGTTCATGCGGTTACCCTGTTTCGATCTCGAGCGCCATTGTGTGGCGACCTTCCGGAGGCCTCTGAAGCCAGCACATAGCGCCAACCATCACCTTGCCGCTCCGCGCGAATGTCGTGGCCCCGCTCGCGAAGGGCCGTCACGTCGCGCGAAACGGTCGGGACCGATACGCCCAACCGATCTGCGATGGCAGGCGTGGAATATCGACCGGAGCGTACCAGCTTCAAGACCGTTTGAAGCCGCCGTTCTATCGTGAATGATCGTTCATACAACATGTCGGACCTCCCGCGGTCACCTACCGTGTCTATCGGCATATGATAGAGTTATCAATCACGAAATGCACGCGACAGCAAGTTGAGTGCCATCCGATCGGCCATCATCAAAGCGGCATGCGACGTGCGACTGCATTTCGGGCGCGTGCAGCGTCGCGATGAAGTCGGCGGGGTCTTCCGGATGCGGTCGAGCGACGCGGCCAGCGTGTCGGTCTTGCCGTCGTAGTGCCGGATGTACTCGCGGGCGGCGGCACCGGCGTCCACGGCCTCGGCTTCGGTCTCGCGAACAGCCGCAGATGAATGGTGCTGTCCACGGGACTCAGAGACGACTCCCGCAGGCGCCGCAATATTTCGCCTTGCGGAACATCGCGCGATCGCATACAGAGCACCGTCTCATCATTCCTGCGCCCGCGATGGCAAGGCCCGGGCCACCCAGCAAGAACAATAACGCAAGGATCACTGTGACGGCTGTGCCGGTCAGGTACTCTGAGCGGATGTGACGTGCCAGTGCGGCAACACCCGTGCCATCTAGCCAGTCCGCGATCGCGAGGGTATTCGCGAGAATCATGAGTAACGCGATTGACACAAGCAAGACGCATTTCTTGGCGTAGAGAGACATGTCGCACCTCATCAAGGATCATAGCATGTTCCGGGAGGGCGCGCCAGCGAACTGAGGGCACGTTGATAGAATTCTCATAAGTTGCGCGCTGGCGCGCATTTGTGAGTGGCAAGTTAGCCGTCGGACCGGTGATCGAGAACCGTAATTGCGCAGATCTGTCAACGGAGAGACACTCGGCAGTTGAAGATGCCACCGACTTGTTGCGAAGTGGTTTGAAGATTCTCCAACTTGTCGTTCTTGTTTATCTCTGCCTGGGTGAGACAGATCAGGCCCCGTCCTGATCGATGCAGCGAAGGTGACTTTCACTCCTCTTCGGTCATAGAATTGGTCGTCCTCCGAGTCTCGGAGCCACCGCAGTGACTTGCGATCGGGAACATGATGATTCTACAGATAGCGACGTCGCAACAGACATGACGCCGGCGTGGGAATCGTTCACAGCGGAAATCCTGTGCCCGTGCTGTGGCTACAATCTCCGCGAGCTGACCGTAAATCGCTGTCCCGAGTGCGGCGGTCATTTCGAATGGGGCGAGGAGATCCAAAAGGCGAAGCTCCGCGAGTCTTTGCTGTTCGAATTCCAGTTTTCACTTTCGCCCATCAAGTCTTATTTGCGAAGCAGCGCCTGGCTTTTGCGCCCATGGTATTTCTGGGGCCGCGTGCCGGTGCTGCTCGCGACACGAGTCGTGCCGCTCTTGATCCAGTTGGTTGTGACGCTCGTGATGTGCGGTGCCGCCTTGATCGGCCTACAGCTCGTGGAGCGATGGCTTTACATCCTCCGATTCGGGAGGGCTCGGGCTGGGCTGGGGATCACGCTCGCCTACTACGTCGAATACTATTTCTGGCTTGCCTTGCCGGTCCTGATGTTTGTAATGCTCGTCTGGCTGGCGATTCAATTGTTCTGGCAGACCCGGCGATCCTATCGGATTCGGCAACGGCAGCTGTTTCGCGTCCTGCTTTATCCGCTGATGGCGCTGTTGCTCACGGGTGTCGCATCCGAGTGCGTCATACAAGTCGCGATTCTCGTCGCGGATCGTCTAAGGTGGTACGCCCCTTGGTTGCGTACGACCCGAATACCGAGCTGCATCGGATTCACGTGGTTCGTCCTCGTGTTTGCCCGGGGCCTGAGGATCCAGCTTGGTATCAAGCAATGCTGGCGCATGGCCGCCGTCGTGTTGCTTCTGGTATTCGTGGTCATCGAATTTGTGGTTATCCAGTCCGGGCTGTACTTTGGCACTTTGGAGTCGTTTGGCAATCCGGTCGTTGGTCTAGTATCTCCATTCCTACCGAGTTTCTGGCTGCTGTAAGCGTGTGTCGAGCGATGAACTCAACGTGATCGCGTGGCACGCCGGAAATGGGAAGGAGGTCAACGCGACTACTTGCGTCGCCGAGTTCCCCGGAAGTTCGCCAGCCATTCGACTGCACCAGGCGTCGCCCGCCAGTTGTCGCCAAGCTCCGCTGCACAGATGATCGCCTCATCTTCGTGCCCCAGCTGATAGGTGGCGGGCAATTGCGGAGGGATGCGGCGCGTGCCGGATAGGAATTCCGGAACGTGAACATTGCTCTTGACGGCCTCCCCGGCTCGCTTGCGCGCGGTCTTTGAATCACCTTCCTGGCGATAGGTCCACAACGCTCGGATATATAACCACTGGGCCGAACACTCATCCTCATTGTCCTGAAGGAGCTTGCCCAGCTTATCGTTATCATTCAATTCCAGCAGGCACGCAGCCAGCAGGTAACGAACCCCCTGGTTGTCCCCGGGGTTGAGCCGGAGCAGATCCTCATAATGTGTGACGGCTTCGTGCCTGCGATCCAATTCCCACAGACACTGCGCGAGACCGAATCTTGCACGCATGTAGGGCCGGGTCTCGAGAATACCCCAGAAATGCCCGGCGTTCTCTTCAAAGAACTGCGGACCGAGCGCACGTTCTCCAGCCTGAACGCCTTGCTCGAAGAAGGCGACGGCCTCGTGAAGCTCTCCGGATTCTTCGGCCAACATGACATAGGCATCCGCACAATCTTTGCAGACTTCGAGCGCCTTGCGAGCCAATGATCGGCGGCGCCGACCACGGGCATCCCATGCTTCGAACATGATCTCCTGCGCCTGATCCAACGGCGTTGTGGGTCTTGGCGCGAGTGATTCGATCGAGCCGAGATGTTGCTGAATGAAGGCGTTGGCTTCGTCCGGTGAGCCGAAGTCCTCTTCGGCCAGCAGTCGGTCGAGACCCGCCATCGCCTTTTCCATTGCGCGACGGGCATTGTGATGATCAATCGGGAGTCGGGGCTTTTCATCTTCAGCCGCAGACTCGTGAACAAGCGCAAGACGAAACTCGACATCACGCCCGCCCGTATTCACATTCCGGGTCCATCGTCCCCGATCAAGCTCGTCCGGCTTCACGCCGGTCAATGACTGGAGCAATCCAGTGATAAAGTCGAGTTCATCGACATTCGGTCGGTGCAGTTTTTTCTTCGGCCCGAACCAGAAGACGTTCGGAAAGCCGTTCTCCGCCTCTACTTGGAATTGATGCGATTCCCACAAATCGGCGTCTGCGATGGGTAATTCCGTGATATCCCCAAAAGTCAGCGACCAGACGCCCTTGCGACTGAAGTACTGTTCCGGCGAGTCCGCCGCGTGCATCTTCTCAAATTCCTTCAGACTGTCGAAGAAGCCGAGACCAAACGTATGGCCCCCATGGCCAAGTACGGTGACAAACGCCATTCCCTTCGGGGCGACGGGCGCTTCGATCTGTATCAGGTCTTCATCTGACAATTCGTCCCATGGCCGCGCGGCGAAAAATCCGGCCGCGGACTCGGCAAAGGACCGCATCTGCTCGATGCCCACACCCTTGCCGGTGAGCGAGCCAGGCGGTTCCTCACGGGTGTTCATCGTCTTGTTGAAGTCATCGAGCAAGGCCTGGATCGCTGGCAGGTTATCCACGCAGTCGATGCGCGTGCCGGTGCCTGCCAGCCTGGGCTTCAGAAAGTCCGCCAGTTCGGCATCCTGAACCTCGATGGCCAGAGGACGATGTCCCTTGCGTCCGGCGCTAAGCCCGAAATCCACCAGGGCGTCGAACGCCGTGTGCAGCGGCTTGCCGTCCTCGACGAATTGTGGACTCGACACGATTCCCGTCGTGACATCGGCCCACAGGGCCATCATCGGTCGAAATGGTTTGCCATCGTCATCCAGGACCCACGTGGGCAGACGAAAGACGCCGCCTTGCCAGGTAGCGGATGGTTGTCGTGAGAGCTTCTTGAAGCGTTCAAGGTTGAAGTTGGACATGATGCACCCCGTCCATGAGGACTAAAACCGGTTCGAAGTGATTCACGATATCCGGCGATCAGATGACTCGCAACAAATTCTCCGCGATCTCGCGAAGCTGGCCCGCGATATCAGCAAGATGGACGATGGCGTTGTGAATTCTGCAGAGCTCTCGCTAGGTGGCGGTGGAAATCGCGGCCAGAAAGACGGCCGCGACAAAAGGGAATGAAGTAAGAACAAATTGGCGATCAGTCCTCATCAGGAAGCATGATCGTCATCACCGGTTCACCTTGATCACCCGGACCACAGATGGCCTTGAGCTTCACGGTTTCGAGTTTGTTGGGCGCCTGCAGGAAGAGCACCTCATACCAAAGGCGGTCGTCACGCTGCGCGCTGCCGCACGTCTCCGCCCGCTGATGGGCGGACTGCCGTTTGATGGCAACAAACAACATCCAGAGGGCGTCGTGCGCGCGACCGCGTTCGGATTGACCGAGTTCAATTGTGCCCTCGGGCGGCACGACGTACTGGTGCCAGACCGTTGACGTGCAGGCGACGGGGATTCTGAATCCCGTCTCGCTTGCCCATTCGCTCAGGTCCACCAATACGCCATCCTCGATTGCCTGTGCCCGCGTGTAGCTGTAGATCACTGGCGCGTCAGCAAACGGGTTCTCTGACTTGTCATTCTTCTCTTCGTTCATGATTTCACCTCATTGTTTTTGACTTTCATGGCGTCGCTCGATCGAGCGGCGACGCCATGTTTGGATTTGCGTTCACATGGGTTACGAGGCCGTCTGCTTCAGCCGCCAGAAGGTCCAGCCGTTGGTCACACCACCACCGCGACCGATGTTGGAGCTGCGCCGGTACTCCTCCGTGGCTTCGATTGCTGCCCGTGTCGGCGTGATGCAGATTCGGCCCTGTGCGGGGCCCGAGTCGATGCGCAGACTTCTGCCGCTCTTGACGCGCGGGTTTTCAACGACGGATGCATGGAACGCCTCGGAAGCAATCCTGCCGATCAGTTGTGTGCCAACCGGCCACCATTCATGGGATTCGCGAGGTTGGCCAACGCAGGCCGTCGACACCTTGGACTCGCGGGTCCGCTGGCGTTCGCGCTCACCGCGCGTGAGTGCGTCGTCTTGGGCATCAACATTGGTTGCTGCGGGTTGTCCCGACGGTGCGGTCTGTGATGATGGCACCGCATCAACTTCCACTTGAGGCGAGGCCTCAGCGGTCCACGGCAGTGAGCCAGTCCGGATCTCGTCCAGGTCTTCCGCAGTCAGCAGACTTGCGATCTTGAGCATCTGTTCGGTCTTGTTATCCAACACGACGAACTCCCTTCTGTAATGTGCGGCCAAACAGCTTGCACAGCCGGGCCGGCAGGTCTTCGATTCGATTGACAACGATGGTGTCTGAAATGATGTGTTGCAGGCTGTCGTCCAGGATGCCGACGCCCACAAGCTCGATACCGGCGCTGGCGATCCGTTTCGCGATCTGGCAGGCATGCGTACGACACGCATTGTCGCTGCCTTCACATGCCGGCCTGCCGTCGGTCACAACCAATTGGATCTTGCGATTCTCGGGGCGGACGACGAGACGGCGAGCGCCGATCTCCATCGCTTCACCCAGTGGTGTGAGCCCCGAACCACGGATGCTCGGCAATCGCTGGATGGCAGTCTTTACCGAGTCCTCGAAGCGCTTGATCAACCCGATCTCCAGGTTGCTGAGCCTAGTGAAACGCTTCTTGAGCTTGCCGGCCTCGATGCCGGTCTGATTGGCGGCCTCATGGATGCCCATGAGATCGCCGGTCGTGAAGGTGAAGGCCTCGGAGGGTATCCTTAGATCGCTCAACGCCTGCAGGATGACGCGCACAGCGTCCCGGGCCATGTCCATCTTGGATGGCGTCATGCTGCCCGAGGCATCCAGCACGATCGACACCGCGGTCGATTTGCCTTGGACTACTGCCCGCGTTCGAAAGACATCCAGGCTCGGGCGATCGACACACAGGCGATGGAGCGATTTGGGCGAGAGCGATCCGCGTGGCTGTTCGTCGCGCCACCAACGCTTCTCGGCGGACCGAAGGGCATTGGCCAGCCCGCGACGCAGCCGGCGAACTTCATCCTCGCCGCGGGACAGCAGCGATTGAACGTCCACATCCCGGGCACTGGGTACGACCTCGATGCGGTCATGCTTTCGGGTGAAGACGCGATAGCACCGATCACCGTCCACTTTGGCGACCGCGCGCTCGATGCCGTTGGTGACGACCTCGATGATCAGCGTGGCGCCGCTGGCGCCATCGCTGAAATAGGCGACTTCGGCCGGATCGAACCGGAAATCGTCATCATCATCATCTGCATGCGTTGAGTCGCATGTTGCCACAGATGGAGACGAATCTGCCTGATCGCCTGCGCCAGACCCCGAGCCCTGACCTCCAAGTGTCGCCGGCGGTTCAGCATCACTGCGCGATGCGCCAGACCCCGCGTCTTGTTGGCAATCCGACGATGCATCGTCGTTGTCGCCCCCGCTCTGTATTGAGTCAGCCGACGAAATGTCTTCATTGCCGGACTCGGCTGGCTGCGAAGTAATTTCTTCGCCTTCAGGCTTATCGTCACGAGACCCCGATGATGGATTCGCATCACCTGTCTCCTGACCCGTCGCCGTATCTCCGTCGGAGTTCGAATCTGCTTCCGTTTGATCGCCATTATTGGCGTTCGTATTCGGTTGCTCCTTCTGCGGCTTTGGTGCGGAGTTCTTCTGCCGCCAGTTGCGGATCCATCGGTTGAGCAACTTCTCCGACAGCACGGCCGAGTCTGCCGTCGTTTTAACCTTGGGAAACGCATCCAACAGATCCTCGTAGCCGACGATTTCCTGCGCGAGTCCCAACATGTCGCTGTGATGCGACAGCTTGAGATACACGGCCGTGCAGAATCGCCGAAATGGACTCGCCCGTTTCAAAGCAGAGCGGACTCGGCCCTTGACCTGGCTGAACAGCGCATCGAGGTTTGCCCGAACGCCCGGCCAGCGCTGCATGGCCAGTTGTTCAATCAGGGCATCCTCGACCACGTTGAGCATGGCCTCGCAGCCGGGGTACTTGCGGTTGAATTTCTCAACCTCACTGAAATCCGACCACACAACGTGAGCGGACTCGTGGTCCAGGAATCCGATGATCATTCGCTCGAGTCTCGGTTCCATCGGATCTGGAAGGGATGGCAGCACGATCTGCCTGCCATCGGTGTAGGCGTTTTCGCCCTGGCACACGACCGAGACGCCAAATGAATCGGTCAGGGTTCTCGCCAGTCTTTCAAGCTGGCTTTCGAATGGGTTGAATCGCATGGAATCTTCTCCTTTTGCGATGCGCATGAAAAAAGCCACGCCCGTCGCATCGCGATGACAGGCCTGGCCGCACAACTGAACTTGGTTTCTTTCGACTTACTTGCCCAGTGGGCCGACGTGATGATCGAACGTTTCGGCGATCACCTTGCGGTCTTCGGGCGGAACCTTGTTGAGCACGGTCGTCTGCAACGCGCGGGCGAAGTCGTTGCCTCGTTCCAGCCGCGCGCATAGCGCTAGCAGGCGCCGCGTCGTGACCGTCGTCGTGAGCTGTTCCTCGGCGTGGGCCTTGCGAAGATCGCCGGCCGCCTTCACCAGGCAGGTCAGCAGGTTCTTCTCGAGCGACGCATGCCGCGATTGGAGGAGTCTGACTTCTTCGTTTAGAGGCAGGTAATCGACATGCACCACCACATCCCAGCGATCGAGCCAGGAGAAGTTGAGCACGTGGGTGCCGCTGGAATACAGTCCGGAGTCCGAGCCGAAGCCGAGCGTGTTGGCAGTGGCCACCAGCCGAAAGTCCTCGTGCGGCGCGATATCCTCGCCCGTGTCGGTCAGCAGCAGTCGGCCGTCCGGTTCCAATACCTGCTGGAGCGTGAAACCGATCTCCGGCTGCATCGCATCAACCTCGTCGAGTTGCAGGATGTGGCCCTCAAGCATCGCCTGCGGCAGGATGCCGCGGACGAAGACGGTCTGCCGCTGTTCATTCACAGTCCAGTGGCCGATGAAATCCGACACCGACGTCTCTCCATTGAGCGAGACGCGGCGCACGGGTCGTTGCGTGAGTGCGGCGATCTGTCGCACGAGCGAGCTTTTACCAGTCCCGCTGGGACCGTAGATAAAGACACGTTCATTGTGCTCGATGGCCTCAGCAACGTCTTTGCATGGATCGGTCCACACGAATGCTGTGTCGGCCGCGGGAATGAGTGGATGATCGACGCCGTAGCGTGCCGTCATCGGCGAGCCGGCAACATCGAGTTGGTAATTCAGCGCGTCGTCGCGCTTCGCGACGGATCGCTCCTTCACGAACGCCGCAAACCCGGGCGAGTGAAGTGCCTGTTCCGGGAACTGACTCCGAAATGCCAGGGGATCGACACTGTGGTCATCCCGGATGTGGGGGATCAGGGTGAAGGGGAACTTCTTCGTACAGAGTGGACAGGTGAGTTGATCGGACATGGAAGTCTCCTTTCAGGAGGTGAGCAGACCGCCAGTGTGCAAGGTTCCACGCACGCGCGCGGAATCTGCGACCTTGCGTCTCGGCGATTCGGCTCAGGATTGGAATTCAGTGGAAGTCGTTACTGATCGGAAGGGGGGAGGAGGGCCTTGTTGGTACCGTCGGCGAGCTGAATATTGACGATGCCGGGCCGGTAGACGGTCACTTCGCGCCAATCGCCCGGGACGCGCGACAACACCTCCAGGATGCTCTGTCGCAGGTGTTCGTCCGGTCCGATCAGGTCGGCCCAGAAACGACTCAGATCCTGTTCGAACTCATACTCCTGGGTTTCATAGCGGTCGCCCTCGTCGCACCAACCGCCAAGGTGATGCCAGATCTCGGCTGGATGCAGCCGGCTGCGGGCGTCGGGCGTCACCAGAACATGCTCGGCACACCACGTTGGCCCCTCTGGCGGGGGAGTGGTGCGGATGGCCATGCAGACAGGCGATGAAAGCACCCTGCCGTCACTGGCATGCGCGGTAATGGTGATTGCATCCACGCAATACAACTCGCCGGACCAGAGTCCATCACTGTGTAGGATCTTTCCCGATTTGACCTCGATTCGATCGATGGTGGGCAAGTCCGCCCATTGGTAGCCGTCGTAGTTGTGATGAATCGTCACTGGAACAAACGGCACATCGAAGCGGCCGAGCGAGGCCAGCAGGTGGACGTTCGTTTCGGCAAATTCCTCACTCTTCGCCAGCTCGTCTGACAGGCGATAGCACCGATCCAATGGATGGCCGTCGGGCATCGTCACTTCGACAGGCTCCGGCCCCTCAACCGCACTGATCAGACCCACGGTGAACGTCGGCGTGGCTTCGGAAAGCTGAACCCCTAGTTCGAGCGAGCGCGTATATTTTATATAGGGAAGGCGGTGTTCCCCCCGACGCCGAAGGAAGCGGAAGGCTTCCAACTCGATGGCGCTGAGCAGCTGGTGATAGGCGTCATTCTCCACCAGTCGTGTCCGTGCCGGCAGCATGAGGCGGATTCCGGTCGTTTCACCGGTCAGGTCGATCAGATAGTGGAGGGAGTGCTCGCTGATTGGATGGTGCGCAAAGGCTACGACCTGACCGTGGAAATTCACGATGACGTTTGCACCGTAGCGCTCGGAATGGGCAAGGCGGTGCCAGGCACTCAGCGATCGATTCTCTCGAACTTCAATCCGGCAGCCGAGTTCAGGATGGTGCGATGCAGTATCTGCGGTGAATCGCTCGCACCCGCAGGGCTGACCGTCCACGATGACCTCCATGCCACAGAATACTGCGTGAGGCTGAACCGCGCCGTGTGTCCACGGATCGTCTGCGAACTCGATCATTGTTCCGACCCCGGACGATGGGGCATCTCGAACCTCTACAGGTGAACCGGTCCAGGCACCCGGCTCGAGCGTGGCCGTTTGGCGATTGCTTCGAACGACGACGCGTCGCGGCGCCAGGCAGAACAGGCCGACGCCCGCCGGATCTTCGCTGGTGTCGAGTTCGTCCGCCCATCCCGAACCGCCGAGATCGAGCAATGTGGAAAAGTCGTCAATACCGTCGCCATTGTCGAGGACCGTGACTTGGCCGCCGCGATTGGAAACCTCTACCCTCGTGGCGCCCGCCCGGCGGGCGTTCTGCAGGATCTCGATGATCCTGCCGGCCAGGGTTCCGGTGAAGAGCCGGTCGGCTTTCTTCAAGAGTCTTGTGTTGATACTTGCTTGAATCGTTTTCATGGTTGATACCTCCATGGGGTCATGCGACACCATGCCAGTTGGGTCATGGTGTCGCGGGCCAAAGAAATTGATGTACGTGATTGAAGAGCGATGTAACGCATCTGGGGACACCCCTGCGATCAAGGGCCCGGGGCTTTCATCGCTCGCGGCATGCTGGCGCAGACAGAAGCTGAATGGTGATTGCGCGGGACGTGTTGCCGGCGCCAAGAGAAAATCCCGATTGAATCGGTGGGCAGCGCGATGACTACCTTGATTGCGGGCTGGTCTGAATGCCAATCCCAGTGTCTCGTCGAGGAATCGCTTCGTGATGCGGTGCGACGGTAGCGTCGCCAACTTTCACGCGCGAAATGTCCTCGTGCAGGCCGCGTGGCCGATTGCGCACGGGCCTGCCTGCAGCGCTTGAAGCGGTGCTTGTGAGGATTAGGCAGTAGTAAGTGCGTTGCATTCTTAAATGTTTCGCTTCGGAGGTAGGGCGTTTCGATCGAAGAACGCGAATCCATTACTGATCGCAACGGCCCATGATTTGAATGATCAATCAACACAGCCAGCATTGCAGCGACTCTTGGCCAGCGCCAGATGGAATTGATCCTTATCCTTCGAAGGCGAACTCGGCACACGAAAATTGGCGGCCTGACTGGCGAGGCGTGTCAGGCTGCGCTCGAAGCGAGACGATAGGATCCAGCCCTCCGATCCACCAAACCGTGTGTTGAATCTTGAGACTCGATCGATCAACCCCATGCGCCGCATCTTCGCCCGCACGCGCTCGAGCGTACGCCGCGAGATCGCGTGCTCACGTGCAACGTCTCCAAGGTCAGTGACGAATCGTCTCTCGCTCCATTTGATTGCCAGGTAGATCGCAAGAAACGCATGCTGCTGATTCCGATTCCCCGGAAACAGTGTCTCGGAGAGGTCAGAGAGGTCGCCGACCCGTGCGATCCGGTTGAAGGACAGGTCGATTTTGGTGGATGTCATTTTGAGGGTGGGGTTTTTGGGGTGAATGTGGCCTTCGTCGCGGGACGTGAAAAAGCGGCCGATGTTAAAATCGTTGGGGTGGTGATGGCGAGCAGGGATCTTGCACCGAATACCGGGTCAAAGCGTGCGCATCCTGCTCATGAGGGTGCATTCATCGCCGAATTGCTCCATTTCGGCCGCGTTCTCGTCGCGGAGCGCCAAGCGAATTGCGGAGGGTGATTCCCTTGTCATTTACTCGGCTCGTGATTCTTGTGGCGTGGATGGGTTTTCTCGACGAGAAAGGAGCGAATCGGCCGACCGAAAGGCGTCAACCGATGAACGCTGACGCAGGGCGTGACGTTCCTTGCCGATGCGGATGGCAAAGTCACGCAGTTCGGGGCCGAAGGTTCGCTCCACAAACAGGATCGTCTCAAATGCGGAGACATAGACGTCGTTGAACAACCGCCCAAAGCGCCAACGCACGCCTTGGCGGCTCATGTGGAAGGCCTGGTGGATCTTTTCCCCATAGGTGCCTCTAAGCACCATGTAGCTAGGTTCATCAGACTTCAGGTCAACCCACAAGTCCTTCGATGTGGTCAGGATCTTGAGTGTCTCCAGGAATTCCAGGTCTTTCTCTGTTAATTTCACGTTTGGTCACCATGATCACTTGGTGTTGCTGCTGAATGTCAACGATGCCCGCGTGTGCCATGAAGATGACGGCGATGAAGCGCCAAATCCGGTCACGTCGGCCCACTTCGTTCAGCGGAGGTATCTCATCCAATGGGAGAGCAATCGGCCCAAGATGAGCTTGTATGTGTCGTTCATACTGCTGTAGGTTGAACTCGTCGGCTGGCGACAGTGCCATCGTCGGGTACTCACCGCGCGTCAAGGCATCCAGCGCCGCCAGCAGACCTGGGATACTGTCCAATTCGGCGGAAGCAGGCGCTATCGCGGCCGACCAATCTACCGGGAATCGTTCAGCCTCAGGATTGGGCTGGCGATGCCTTCGTTCGCGGGATTCGGCCATCTTGCGTCTGAAGTACTCCGAGTCGAATACCTTGCCGTCGAATAGAAACCGTGACACGATCTCACCGCCGCACTTACGGCACGCATATCGCGTCTGCCTTATCCGAGCCTTGCCGTCACAGGTATCGCATTGCTGGAACTGGGTGGTCGGATCGAAGCGATGATTGCAAGCGGTGCACAGACACTCACCTTCACGTTGCATTGCGAGTTGACCATTGCAGCGAGCGCACGAACGCCCGATGAGCACGACTCGGTAGAAGAAGTCCCGCGTCTCGCAAACAAGTGCGTCGATTTCTTGGCGCAGAGGCGTCGCGAGCCCTTCGACCTCGGCGCGCCAAGCCGCAAATCCAGGCTCCGATGTCATCGCATCAACGACGAGGTCGCGACGTGGATTCAACTCGCGCCGTCTGCTTCTGCCGGCGCGGAGTAAACTTCTTCCCGCAGCCCTTGCACAGCCGGAGCCGACGAAGCCCCATCGTCTTGGTGGGTCGAGCCCCTTTACCGATGGATTCATTGGCCCCGCAATATGGACACTTGAATGGTCTTCCCATGCATCAATCACCTCACGGGACATTTGAGGGACCTGGGGTACTTAAAGCTTTGTGACTCCCGCACCGGGATGACGGATGTCACTGCGAAATCCCGCATGGCGAGCAACACAGGATGTTCTGGGAAACACTATGCGGAGTTTATGCGTCGTTCGGGCAGAGCAGCGTGTGCCGCTTCCTTCTTCTTCTTCTTTTCTTTCCATATTGAAATGATATAGATAAGGATGGATGATGTGACATGTCGGTGTCTGCTCCCACGCGAAAACTCCGCTCTCTCTATCTGAAGGCGGCAGTCGGGCTCCGTTCATCGACTCTCAGAAGCGCTCCAGTATCGACCGTTGTCCCCGATGACCAGAAAATCCACCATGGGGATCCCCAGTAACTCACCTGCTTCCCGCAGTCGCGCTTCGGCCAGCCGATCCTCTTTGCTGGGCGTCGGGTTGCCGCTTGGGTGATTATGAAGGATGACAATGGAGGTCGCACCCACGAGCATTGCGCCCTTGAAGACTTCGCGTATACTCATCCAAAGCGCGTCCGCCGATCCGATGGCAACCACCTCGGCCCCGATCAGCCGGCATTGCGGGTTCAAATCCAGCCGAATCAGGCGTTCTCGGTCGAACTGTTGCAAATGACCGCAGTGCTTTGCAACAGCGGCGGGGCTTGCCAATTCCGGGCCCGGTTCGGCGAGCCGTTGTCGTACGACCTCGACACGGTATGCCTTGAAGATCTCACTCGTGACGGGGTGTTCCTTCTCAATCGCTTGCGTCGAACTTGCTACTCTCTCCTTGGTCATGTTTTCACTCCGAGGGCTCACTTAACAGGACGCCGCTCATCGACTTGGCGGCGTCTGCGTATCGCTCGCATCAGGGGACATGACTCGGTAGGACGTCTGCTCGCGTCCAGCAGAACGAAACGCGCTTGTCCCTGCGGCATCGTTCAGGCGTCGAGGCGCAGTTTCGAAACGGTATCGAGAATCGACTGATCAAATGTCAGGACGGCGCGATTCGTGTAGCTTCGACCGACTTTGGCCGAGAGCAGGGCGATCAGGCCGACGCTCTGCAAGTAGCTGAGATTCGAATAGAAATAGACGTAGCTGAAGGGTTTGAGATGGCGGGAGTGGCTCAGGCGGCAATATCGCTCATAGATTTCCTTAACGAAATCTGTTCCTCTCAACGACACGGCCTTCAGGATCATCAGGTTCGGATCCGACAGGTCATGGATCATATCGACGACAATGTCGTGCCGCGCCTTCTCGAAACACTGTTCGACGTCGCGCCGTGTCTCGGTCACCGAGTAGTAGAGTGTCTTGATGGCCAGCCGTGCGTCGGCATTGGCATTGCGGACGGTCAGCGCGGCAACATGCGAGAGTGAGCCCTTGTCCCATTCATGCAGGCCGCGATTTGCGCGATCCTGGAGGATCGCTGCAATCTGGTCGGCGTTGTAATTGCGGAAGTGGATTAATTCGGGCTGCAAGCTACTCATCGTCGCCGGGTCAAGTTCCTTCAGAACGTGCGGATTGTTGGAAAGCATGATGACCATGTAGGGCGCTTCGCTACGACTCAAGAGATAGAGAATCTCCCGCCGCCGATCCTTGAGACTCATCAGGTCGACTTCATCCAGAACGACGACGGTTTTGTTCGGGTAGCGGACGCGAAAGCGGTCGTACAGTTCCGTCAGGCTGGCGCCGCGGGCCTGTACACCAAGGAGATGTGCCAGGATCTTGAAGCTCGTGTTGTGAGTTCGGCAGTTGGCGTAGAGCACGGTGAGATCGGTTCGACTCGGAATGATAGTCTGAAGGTACTTGAGCGTGAGCGTTTTCCCCGACCCTCGGCTGCCGATGACGGCGAGATGCGTGGGAATCCCTGTCAGGCTAAAGCGGAGCTTGATGTCGATGAGGCGCTGGCATTCCTCGCGCATGAGCGGCTGGTCCGGGATGTGATTGAAGTCGAAGACTGCGAAGTCCTTGACTCGGCTGGTCGCCGCGCTGAGCCTCTGCTGACATTCACGAAGGTACGATTCAAAATCCACGTTGACGCATCAACTCCACACCATCCGTAAACCGAGGTGGTATAAAAGACTTTTGCGCCCCTCCAGAGTGACGCCGCGACGCGAACGACGATTCTCCGTATCGGGACGTGCAACTCCGACATCTGACGGCGACCGAGGCGACTTGATACGGAAGGTTTATATATCCGTGGTACCGTGAAAGCCCCATGGTATCCACCGATCCGTTCGCGCTTCTTGCGGGAGGGCACATCTTTGAAACGCTGTTGCCGGATCTTGTGCTGGCCTTCGCCTTTTTCTCCGCCTTGAGCTATGCCGTGCTTGGCAAGCGCCTCGGTCAGCAAAGACCGGCGATCGCGATGTCGGCGGCGATGGGGCTGGCAATGGCGGTCGGCCTCGTTTGGTGGGAGGCTCGCACGGGGTGGTCCATACAACATATAGGGCCAATTGCCATGGGGTTTGCGTTGGTTGCGATCGGAAGCGTACTTTTTCAAGCGATGCGCCAAATCGGTGGTAGTTGGTCGGGGGCGGCAATCGCGCTCGGTGTCAGTCTTCTCATCGGACTTGCATTGGGACTTGATTGGCCTTTCGACATACGTGTTGTCCAGTCGATCGCGGTTCTGACCTTGATTGCCGGGATCCTCATGATGTTGGCGCGGCACGAGCACCGCCATGGTGGCCAGTCGCCAGTTCCGGCTGACATTCCTCGCGTTCGACACGACATGAGTGATCTACTCCGCGACTACCGAGACGCCGACCGTGTCGGTGGGCAACTCAATCGCGCGCGGGCTCGAGTGCAGTTTATCGAACGGCGCCCCGACGTCGCAGCAGAGGTCAGCGCCTATCTGGAGCGAATACTCCCTGTGGCGGGAGAATTGACGGAACGATTGGCAAATCTCCGGTCGCGAGCCCAGATGATGAAGGCAGGACACCTGGCAAAGCTGAAAGAAACGCGGCACAGAATCGCGAAGCTGCCTCCCGATGAGCGAGAACCTATCTCGGGAGAGTTGCGGGCCCGGTACCAGCAGCTGGCGATCGACGATCGGTTGGAGCGATTGGACGGCGCCGTTGCCGAAACCGAGCGCAGGATCCGTGATGTTACGGGCGAAGCAAGGAAGGCACTGGAAGCGCATGATTACCGCAGGGTGTCGAGTCTCTTGGACATGGCTGGAACGCTTCAGAAGCACAATACGAAACTGATACGACATATCAGCAGTACTGAATCCCGACTGGCGAAGGCCATCGAGAATGTCGCCAAACTGGCGCCGGAGGTGAAGGATGCTTGACATCCATGCCGGACGACAAACGCGAACGCTGGTACGCGCTGCGGGAACCGCCGTACCGGTCTCGGGGAGAGGCTCAGGTTGGGCGAATCCTGAATCGGTATGGAATATCGTTTTATCATGAGCAACCGACACTGATCTACGATCGTGGAAAGCACCGCATCTGGCATCCCGATTTCACATTGCCGAATCACAACCGGCTGATCATCGAGTATGCAGGGATGATGGACCTTCCGGAATACGCCGCAGGCGTGCGACACAAGCAGCGAGCGTATGCAAGCAATGGCATCGAAGCGATGTTCGTCTATCCACGGGACCTGAGTGGTCCGCGATGGCCCGAACGCTTGAGGGACAATATCGCGCGGGCTGCTCGTCCCCGATTCGGCTATTCAGCACGCCGCGATTTCTGGCCAGATCGTCGATCATATCGACATTAGCGCGAACGAAGAGGTCCCATGCCAGCCACGTTACTCATGGCTCATCAAAGTGCCGTTCGCCATTGTTCTATGGTGGGTCGTATCGGCCCTTTCGGAGATGTCGTCGTCTCTCAGTGCAGAGATTCGAATCGAGCGGCGGAACCGCTCTCCCCGTTGCGACCCCTCACGAAACGTCAAGCCAGGTCAGCAAATCGACGGGGGGCGCCGTTGTGTTTTCGCATGAAGCAACAACTCGCTGGCACTTGGATACGGCAACAGGGGACGTCGCAACAAAGACGATCCGATCGTATCCCGCATCCTGCAGCTTGGTCAGGTTCGCCTTGATATCCGACTTCCCGGTTTCGATCTCGATGGCGATGCGCTCATTGTGCGATTCAGCATGCAGGTCGACGTACCCGTTTCCATTGACGCGATGTTCGCGTGTCACTGCAAATCCCAGTTCCTCGTAATGGGCGGCGACGCGCGCCGCCCAGAACGTGTGCTCGAGGCCCGGGCGCGGGTGAACGCCCACCTCGATGCCGGCGGCTTCAGCGATCGATCGGCCATGTTCGGTGATTTGATACAACACGACCTGTCCCGAGCGTGTCGCAATAGGGACCGATTCGATCAATGCGGCCGAAAGCAGGTCCTTGCGAATGGCGTTGCCGCGGCGCCGCGACAGGTGCAGCCGCTGGTATCGCGTGACGGTCGTTGACAGGGGCGTCGCAGCAATATCCGAGAGGAACCGGATCGCTTCACGGGTCAATTCGATTCCGGGTGGAGGCGATTCTTCTTCATCATTGATACCAGGTGTATCGGGATTCAATGATGATTCTCTGGGGGATGGTGGGTGGGATTCCTCTCTCTTTGACTTGGCCTGTTTCTTTCTATCTGCGGGCGGAATCGGCGGAATTCCTCTTGGTTCATCATGCGGGACTGTATCTGCGGTGGAAACCCCGGAACAACCGGCCATATCGCGTCGAATCTCTTCGTCTGAGATGGCGCCCTCCTCGATTGGACACAGCGGGACGCGAATCAGAAACGGCTCCGGATGTTCATCTGCAAGTCGGACAACGGCGCTTCCGATCGAAAGTGTGCTCAGGGCATCCCTCTGTTCTTCGCTCAGATTCATGGCGCCGGACATGGTCTGGATGTCGGCGCGCAACTTCTGGCTCATGGCGATCGTGGCGTACGAGTTCGCGAAGGCCACTTTGCTCAACTGAGATGCGGATTGGTCCACGAAAATGTACCCCATGCCGTATTGCCGGATCATCCTGATCGAATTCTCCAGGAACGACTCCCTGCTGCCGGCCTGCTTTGCGAGCAGAAGATTGTGAGCCTCTTCGAGGATGACGACGTTCGTGAGATCGCGGCGGGGCCCCTGGGAGAGACGATACCGATAGAGATACAGTGTCAACGCTTCGGAAAACAAGACACGGTCGGAAGAACTGGACAGACCATCCATCTCGAAAACGACGTTGTGATCCAGAAGTGTTCGAACGTGGCTGTTGTCTTGTGTCGCAATGACCGCACCGAATTCGCCATAGGTCATCGCAAGGAGAATTCGTTCGGCCGATGCCTGCCACAACGCAGCCCGGCCCCGGAGTTTGGCTCCACGTAGCCAGGCCAGCAGGTCGATGATTGTCGGCCAAGCGACAACGGTTTGATCGTCGACACCGGCCTCGCGATAGAGGTGCTCGATGCCCGCCACCAGCAGGCTGATCACGCCTTCTCCGCCGAGGTAGGCGGAAGCGATGACGTCAACGATCAGCTTGATCCAGACGTTGGGCTCGCATCCAGGAGGAGGAATCAACGGATTGAATCGAAACGGCGCGACGTCTCGTCCAATCGTGAAGACCTGTAGATCCGGATGCAGTTGACGCAGGTCCCGGTACCCGCGTTTCCAATCAAGCGCAAGCACCTTGATTCCCCGGGCCATGATGTTCCGCATGAGCACGAATGTCAGATTGGTTTTTCCGGATCCCGATCGGCCGGCCACCAGAAGGTGTTCTTTCAATCGGCTGCTTCGCAGCGAGAAGGGATACATCGTGCGAGCCCCGTAAGAGACGTCGCCAAGGTGGATATCGCCGGATGTGGAGAACGAGCGTGGGGGCGGCGGAAATGGAGAGCGATCTGGTTCGTAGCCGCTGCCCAGGTGTTTTGCGGCCAATAGCTCCAGGGCCTGTTCGATCTCGGCCTTGCCGCGGGAGTCGGACTCGGCCATGTAGGCGGCCCACAGGCCATCGACCTTCCTGCCCAGAACCGGTTTGAGTCGTCGGCATAATTCGGCCGCCCGATTGATCACACAGCATCACCTTCGCCATCTTTCAAGATCGCCACCTTGCGATAGGCGGACAGGTATTGCTGGGCGCTTTCTGGCAGCAGGAGCTTCAGCCTCGAGACGTCCTGCCATAGCTTGAGGCGTTCCTCGCGCTGCTGCTGATAGAATGCCTGCAACATCCGATGAACGTCTTCGGATTCGGATCCAACATCCGCCCACGGATGGGATAGCCAGGTCTGGGCGGCGTTGATCGTTGCGCATTTGGCGATTTCGATTTCGTAGAGGTTTGTTCGGTAAATGTCATATCGCCGTCGAATCTGTGAGATGGCGTCGTCGAGACCGAGGCGGGCGGTGTGCTGCCTGTCCGTCAAAAAGGCCGTGGTCGTGTCTCCTGCAGGTACGCAGAGGTGCGCATCGTTGATGATCTGCTCAATGGTCTGGGCTGACGGTATCCGGTGGGGACGATCGGCACTGATTCGGGGCATATAGGCAGATATGACCGATCGGTAGCCAGCGTACGAAGAGGGGCCGATCTGATACATGTCAGGTGAGTTCGTTGGTTCCGGTCGGGCCGGCGTGATTCTTGTGTCCATTCGTTTACCTCAAGCGTCTTTCCTGGCGAGTGGTAAACGAAGTCACTTATAAAGGTTTCGATTCTCCTGATTTTGGGGGCGGGTGCAGGAGGCGCAATCTTTATAGGTATCCGGGGCTTGCCGTTCGCAGAGGTGATCATGACGAACAACAAACGAAGTACACTCGTGCGCGCGGTCGGTGTCCGTGCGCGCCGACAACAGGGGCGGCTGGCCGCAATGCTGACGCGGACACCATCCGCTGAAAAGGAAGCGATCCTGGCCGAGATGGAATTCGAGCGGTGGTTGGCCGAATGCTGCGAAACAGCGCAGCGCGGATTGTGAAGTGGCGACGTAAGTCGCCAGATTCACGAATCCCTTCCCGAATACGTTGGGGCCGTTACAAGCCGAGGCGCCTTCCGCCGGATCAATTCGACCAGTACGGCTGCAAAGGCGCCGAGCCCCGCATCCAACAGGTCGCCCAAGAGCGTTTGTACCTCGTGGACGGTCCATTTGACAGGCAGATTCGTCGTTGGGCCCCAGCGAAGTTTCAACACGTCACTGTGAAGCGGGCCTCGAATGTCGCCCGATACTGAGCCAGGGGGCAAGCCATACACTTCGCGATAGATCATCTCCAAAGTGAGGCCGTCCAACTCCCTCATGGCGAGATCGTCGGCTCGAAGGAGTATCCCTCCCGCGATCGGTCGGACTACCGTGTCAGCATCATGGCTTACTTCTGTATCATTTTGCTCCATCATTCATCCTCCGGTGCGGCCGCGTGCTTGGCGGTTCGCACCGAAAAGCTGCGAACCGCCAACCGTTGACTTGGTGACGCGATTGAACTGCGTGGCCAGGTATTGGCGCGACTACAAGGATCGCCCACGTTTTTCGTGGGCGACGGTTCAGGCGGAGCGCCCCGTGTGAAACTCCTGGTCACTTGTTTCCGCATCCGTGCCATTGAGCATGGCTTCGAACGCCTTCTGCAGGCAGTGAATGGCCAACGGGATCTCGTTTCGGGAAAAACTCCCGGACGATTTCCACTCGCCGTCCTTGTCCTTGTACCGTCGCTCCAGGGTTGCCCGAAGCACGGTGACAACTTGCCCGCCCGACAGAATCTCATTCTGCCACAGCGCACACGATACGGTCCCTGCATTAATCTTCGTTACGGGTTTTTGATTTCTCATGGTGTTGCCTCGATAACCCAACATCTCGCGTGAAGGGCCTCTTTTCGTCCTGCTGAAAGAGGGCCGCCAATTGCGACACTCGTGCATACAATCGCTGCTGTGAGCATCGCGGGCCCATCATGGCCCGCCTTAGCGGCAGGCGAGCGGCTGCCGCTTCGAGCGACTCTCCTCGATTTCGGCGATTTCCTTCTTCAGCAGATCGGCTTTCAGGTAGATCTCCGCGAAGGCACGCATGTCGTCATCGGCGATGTGCTCGAACCTGGTGTATCCCATTCGGAGTTGCTTGATGACCAGGTAGCGGTCCTGCCGTGCCACTCGGTCCTTGACGATGCTCAGCATGATGATGAGATCGTCGAGTCGTTCGCGAAGTTGCTCTGCACGATGCCGGGCCCTGCGAAAGGGACCGTAGATGCGTTCGAAGTCAACGGTATCGAACGCACCCCAATCCACGCGTCCCGATTCATCGAACGCCGGTCGAAGCCAGCTTCGCCGCGGCTTGATCGGTAAGGTCAGAATCGGCTCCCAGAATTTCAGGAAGGCGATTCGTTCTAATTCCCTCGGATCTGCGAGTTCGTCGTCTGACAAGCCCGGGACGCTGCCGTAACGGCAAGGCCGCTCGACCTTCAAGGTCGCAGATACCGGGATATCACTGATGTCCTGTTCGTTCAATTCACTGTTGTTCATTTTGACGCCTCCGGCGGTCACCGCTCTCGACGGTTCGCCACATCGTACGAACCGTAGAGAGAAGAATCACAAACAGGCCACCGAACGCCGCAAGCGGAGTGCCTCGCTAAATCTTGAGGCGTCAGCCGACCCCGGAGCAGGGAAATGATCTAGATCCCTGCGGAGGGGGAAAGATTTACGAACGGCAGTCTGCGTGGCCACGCGGTGGCAATCTGCGCCAGCAGCCCGTGGAATAAACTGGATAGCCGTAATCATCACTTTCCAAGATAGAATTCCGACGAGTATGGACTCCCGATGGATGCATGTGAGGATGGTCCGATCTTGCGCAGATCGCGGAGCTTCTATTCCAAGCGATGGCCGGGCTGTAACCCGCACACCATGGAAGTCCACCATGTGACACCGGCGAAATCAGTCGATTCGATTTTCGAGCATGACGGGAACAACATGGGCGTCTCAAGAGGCAACCGAGTACTACTCCGGTATCGAGTCTTCAGGCACCTTGACCCATCGGCAAATAAGTCACTAGATTCCCTACCAACGAAGGGCGGGTGACATCCATGACCCGGCAGCTGAAGCCGATACAGCCTTCGAGCGATCCCAAGCAACACCACCGTACCGCCGAAAAATTGGATGACGGAATCTCAGAAGACTACCTGTCAGGCTGCAGGCACGAGATGACATGACGACAGCCCCGATGCCCACGACGACTCATCTGGATTCCCACGCAAACCGATCAGACAGACGTTGTAGCTCAGCAAGATCCACTTGAATTCGATCCCGAATCCGCCCCGCGACTGAGCTTCCCATGCAAGCATGACGAGAGTTTCTTAGTTACAAACCGAAAGACCGGACTCGCCGACGCCTCGAACTGATCAACACTGCCTGTTTCAATCAAATCACTTCCTTTACTGGTATATATTCGGTTTTTGGTACCGCATGTAAGTCCTTTCCGAGATTTGAGTAACGCGAATTCGGCAGGTATCAAAAAAGCACGATTCGCTGACGGGATTCGCCCAATTAAGGCACACTCCCAGGAGGTTTTTGGTACTGGTCATTTGGGCCTGCCGAGTTGATTGGCTCACCCAATAACGCCGTACCTGGTCTTCAGCGACGGCTCAGTCGCCGCGACTGAGTTGCATCCTCACCGCCAGCTTGGGACCGATGATCGACTCGCGGGAGTTTGGTTCATCCCCGCCTCGAACCCAGATCGAGTCCGACAGGCCCTGCCGAAACAAGGATGGTTCGTCGCTCACCCAAATGAAATCGCGCGGAGCCTGCCCGCGGACCAGCCGACACACGGTTGCGAGTCGGGCCGGCGTGTCAACGAAGAACAGCAGCCGAAACCCGTTCAGCGCAGTGCCGAGAATTTCCTCGTAACGCTTGTAACCGCTCGTCGCGAAGTAGGTCTGATAGGTTCGAATCTTCTGGCGGAGGGCCCCGGGGCTGTTGCCGGTCAATGGTTCGGTCGAGCGGTCCACCTCCAGGAAGAACAGGAGGGACTTGCCCGCACGTTGGTCGGTGATCGTGAAGACGCCATCGGGGATGAATTCGACCGTCCGGCCTGAGGATTCATTGACCAGCACACGATCCTGCACGACGGAGCATTGATCCGTCGCTCGACGCCGAAATGGAGATTCCGGCGACAAGAACTCCGTCGTCAGCTGATCGATCGAATGAACCATCGATTCCAGATGAATCCGAAACCCATTCGTCATGAGCTGATGTTCAACCTTGCTGATGTCCGTCGAAGCCACCTGGCGGGCCTTCACGTCGCAGGGTAACTCGCCTGCCGCTTGCAGCACCTTCAAACCGGGAGTTTTCAGGGAGACCAGATGCGCGGGCCGGCCTCGACGCCCGTCAACATCACGCACGTGTTTCTGCACAAGGCCCGCGTCGTAGAGGGCCCGAATTCTCCGATGCAATCCGCGAGAATTACGCTGCAGCAAGGCGGCAATCTGATCCACCGACATGATTCGGTATTCCGCAAGGGTAGAGAGCAGGGTGCGATCATGCTTGTTCAATGTCATTCCCATGGTTGGTTCCCTTCGTGTGTCTTGGCCTGAACGCCATATGCCCGCTCGGACTACGCAGGAATGTCGGGCGAATACCTGAGTTGCGGCGGTGACGGCGATGCATCGAATTCCACCGTGTCGCGCATTCGCTCCGGAGTCAGCGCTGCGTAATGCCTGCGGCAGATATCGGGGCTGTTGCCAAGCAGCTCACTGATCTTGAAGAGCGATTCGCCCTTCATCGCGAGTTGGCTGCCGAAGGTGTGCCGATAGTCCAGGCAGGACCAGAGCAGTCCGTTTTCCCGGTTGATCTTCCTCAGGCGGTGCGAGAAGTTGTCCGGATCCCAGCGTTTTCCCATCGGCGTGAGGAAAAACCATGTCTGTCCGACGCGAAGCTGGACTTTTTCCAGGTAGGACCGAAGCTTCGTGGAGATCGGGACGCGTCGATTGCGGCCGGTCTTGGGCCGCCATCGCTCGCCGCCGACTTCCTTCTGTCGAATGTGGATCATCCCGTATCCGAGATCGACATCCTGCGGCGTCAGCCAGAGCGCCTCTTCGCGACGCAATCCGGCGTAGATGAACACCGCGACCATGACCTGAATCGTGGTGTGATCTGCGAGGACATCAAGCTGTTCGCCGATCTCTTCGAGCGACAGGTGTCGGATCGGTTGTTCCGCCTCGCGTCGCCGTGTGACTGCATCCACCGGATTGGGAAACCGACGATCGAGGGACCGAAATCCGTGATGACGGATCGCGTGATTGAACATCACGTGCAACACTTCGCGCTGGCGGTTGGCGGTCTTGGGTGAAATGTCATCGAGACGGATACGCCGCGTGATGAACGCCTCGATCATCGGGGCGGTCAATTGTTCGAGCGTACCGACACGCACGTGCCGCCGGGCAAGCTGGTCTTTCACGCGCCGCGGCTGAGCCGAATCGAATCGATGATTGCCTGTGCCCTTGGGTTCGAGTGCCGGGCAGACCGGCCCAAAGAAGATCCGCAGGTAAGACAGATCATTCTTGAAGGCCTTGCGGCTGCGGGTGGTCTCGAGGTGTTCGCAGTAGGCCTGGAGGAATATGTCGATCGGCGTCTCGGAGGGGAGCTCGAGGTCGCCGGTATCCTGTTCG
>ERZ795053.308-NODE-308-length-61544-cov-12.168990_pt1 | contig 61544 bp, 63 predicted proteins | sample MGYA00375137_ERZ795053 | MGnify/ENA primary metagenome ERZ795053 (study PRJEB30182, sample SAMN05720284) | activated sludge metagenome | isolation source: Anaerobic digester | place: Hong Kong | collected 2014-12-17 ...
CGGGCCGGCGCGTGCTCGACTACGGTTGTGGCTCGGGCATCCTGGCCATCGGCGCGGCGCTGCAAGGCGCGCGGGAGGTGGTGGCGGTGGACATCGACCCGGCCGCCGTTCAGGCCACGCAAGCCAATGCCGAAGCCAACGGTGTGGCGCTGCAGGCCGGCCTGCCGGAGCTGGCTGAAGGCACGTTCGACGTGGTACTGGCCAACATCCTGGCTGCGCCGCTCAAGGTGCTGGCGCCTCTGCTGTGCGGCCACGTGGCCGCGGGCGGACATCTGGTGCTGGCCGGCGTGCTGGAGCGTCAGACCGAGGAGTTGCTGGCGGCCTACGCGCCCTACCTGGCGCTGCAGGTAGCGGACACGCTGGACGGCTGGGTGCTGCTCACCGCGTCGCGCGCTGCGGCAGCCCGGTGACGCGCGGTCGTCAGCCTGTGCTTGCCTAGAATGCGGGCACCATGAGCCTGATCACGCGTTGCCCGGCCTGCGCCACCATGTTCAAGCTGGTGCCGGACCAGTTGCGCATCTCGGCAGGCTGGGTGCGCTGCGGGCAATGCGGCGTGGTGTTCGATGCGTCGGCGCAGATGCTCAGCTACGCCGAGGCTGCAGCGGTGGAGGCCGAGGCCGCGCAGCGGCGGTCGGCCCCGGTGGCAACTCCGTCGCCGACCGTGGCTCCGTCGCCAGCGTCAGCGTCATGGCCTGTGGTCCCCGCGACCACCAACGCGCCGACGGGCGCCACCTCGTCGCCGGAGCCGGTTGCACCGCCATTGCCGCAACCCAGGATCGAACCCCCTGCGCCTGCGCCTGTGCCCGCGCCGGCGAGGGCTCCCGAACCGGTCGCACCACCCGCACCGCTGCCCCAGCCCGCTACGAAACCCGTGGAAGCCGTTACCGACACGGGCGATTCGGTGCCGCCCGCGCGAGCGGCCGACCAGCCCTCGGTGACGGCGGACGAGATCGCGCGCTGGCGCGCCGAACGTACCGTGCCGGGTTCGCCGGAGGCTGGCGCCCAGCCTGTGAACAGGGCGGTGTTCGACGACGAGCCCGCTGAAATCCACGAAGTCGACCTGTACCTCAGCAGCCTGGACGACGGTGCGCGCGACCAGGCGGAAGACGGTGTGATGGACGAAGCGATGCTGGGCGCGTCGCCTGCAGAAGCGGCAGCCGAGGCCGACCTGGCCGACCGTGCCCTGGCCGACGCGTCCTTCGTGCGCCAGGCGCGGCGGCGCGCTTTCTGGCGTTCGGCGCCGGTACGTGTCGGGTTGTGGCTCGTGCTGCTGGCGTTGCTGGCGGGCCTTGCGCTGCAGTTCGCCCTGGGCCGGCGCGAATGGCTGGCCGCGGCGTACCCGGCCACGGAGCCGGCACTGCAGCAACTGTGTCGCCTCACTGGCTGCGAGGTCGGCCCGTACCGCCACCTGGATGGCATGGTGGTGGAAAGCTCCAGCTTCGCGCGGGTCACGGGCAACGTCTATCAGCTCAACATCACGCTGCGCAACAAGGCTGTGCTGCGCGTGGCCACCCCCTCGTTCGAGCTGACGCTGACCGATGCGCAGGACCAGCCCTTGCTGCGCCGGGTGATCTCGCCGACGGAACTGGGTGCGCCGGCGACCGTGGCCGCGGGTGGCGAGTTCGCCGGCACGGCACGCCTGACGCTCGGTGAACTGCCGGCAAACGCCGCCGTCATAGGCTACCGCGTTCTTGCTTTCTATCCCTGACTTTCGACCTGATTCATGGCTACCCTCATCTGCGGCTCGCTGGCCTTCGACACCATCATGGACTTCGAGGGGCGGTTTGCCGACCAGATCCTCGCGGAGCAACTGCACATCCTGAACGTGTCGTTTCTGGTGCCCACGCTGCGGCGCGATTTCGGCGGCTGCGCGGGCAACATCGCCTACGCCATGAAGCAGCTCGGCGGCGAGCCGCTGCCCATGGCCACCGTCGGCACCGACGCCCAGGGCTACCTGGACCGGCTGCGCGCCCTTGGTATCAGTACCGAGTTCGTTCGCTCGCTCGACGACGCCTACACGGCGCAGGCCATGATCATGACGGACCGCGACAACAACCAGATCACGGCCTTCCACCCCGGCGCCATGTCCGCGGCGCACCTGAACGCGGTGCCGGGGCGGCCCGACATCCGGCTGGGCATCATCTCGCCGGACGGGCGAGAGGCCATGCTGCAGCACGCGCAGCAGTTCCATGGCGCCGGCGTTCCGTTCGTGTTCGACCCGGGGCAGGGCCTGCCCATGTTCAGTGGCGAGGAGTTGCGCCACTTTGTCGAACTGGCCAGCTGGATCGCGGTGAACGACTACGAAGGTCGCATGTTGAGCGAGCGCACCGGCTGGTCGCTGGCGGAGCTGTCGCAACGCGTGCGTGGCCTGGTGGTGACGCTGGGCGCGGCTGGCTGCGACCTCTGGGAACAAGGTCAGTCCACCCATGTTGCGGGCGTGCAGGCCGCGGAGGTTGTTGATCCCACTGGATGCGGCGACGCCTGGCGCGGCGCCCTGCTATACGGTCTGGAGCAGGGCTGGTCGCTGGCCCGGTGCGCCGAGTTGGGCAACCGGCTGGGAGCGCTCAAGGTGGCGGCGCGTGGGCCGCAGAACTATGTCTGGCGTGGGGATGGGTTGACGGCCTGACAGGCCGGCTTCGGCGCTTCGCTCCGCACGTTTTCGCGCTGTAAGAAAGACAAAAGCCCGGCGCGCAAGCGCCGGGCTTTGAGGGGCCATCAAGCTCAGGGCTTGGCGGCGGTCGGGAACGGCCAGGCTGCTTGCGGGTTCAGCGTGGTCTGGACCGTGGGGGCCTTCTTCGCAGCCGGCTTCTTGGCAGCGGGCTTTTTGGGGGCAGGCTTTTTGGCGGGCGCTTTTTTCGCAGCCGCTTTCTTGGCCGGGGCCTTTTTCGCCGGGGCTTTCTTGGCAGCGGCTTTTTTCGCCGGCGCCTTCTTGGCAGCGACCTTCTTCACCGCGGCTTTCTTGGCCGGGGCTTTCTTGGCCGGCGCCTTCTTGGCGGCAACCTTCTTCACTGCGGCTTTCTTGGCCGGTGCCTTCTTGGCGGCGACTTTCTTCACCACGGCCTTCTTGGCCGGAGCTTTCTTCGCAGCAGCCTTCTTGGCCGGAGCTTTCTTTGCAGCAGCCTTCTTGGCCGGAGCTTTCTTTGCAGCGGCCTTCTTCGCGGCCGGTTTCTTCGCAGTTGCCATGTTTTTCTCCTTGATCAAGTTGAACGATCAACAGCAGGAAACGCTTAAGCCTTCTTAGTGAAAGCCAAGCGATTCATGGCGATGGATGCAGTTCCATCGCCATGAACGGGGGCGCAGCCGCGATCACCCTTGCGGGTGGCATAGCGGGCTGCCAAAACCGGTGCACCGAAGAAGGTTGCCTTCAGTCCCAGGACAGTGCTCCTCCCGACTGATACTCGATCACCCGGGTTTCGAAGAAATTGCGTTCTTTTTTCAGGTCGATCATTTCGCTCATCCACGGGAAGGGGTTTTCCTCGTTCGGATAGAGCGCTTCCAGGCCGATCTGTACCGCACGCCGGTTGGCGATGTAGCGCAGATAGCCCTTGAACATGGAGGCATTGAGGCCCAGCACGCCGCGGGGCATGGTGTCTTCCGCGTAGCGGTATTCGAGCTCAACAGCGTGCTCGAACAGCGCCCGGATCTCGGAACGAAAAGATTCGGTCCACAGGCCGGGATTTTCCAGCTTGATCTGGTTGATCAGGTCAATGCCGAAGTTGCAGTGCATCGACTCGTCGCGCAGGATGTACTGGTACTGCTCTGCGGCGCCGGTCATCTTGTTCTGGCGACCCAGCGCCAGGATCTGGGTAAAGCCCACGTAGAAGAACAGCCCTTCCATCAGGCAGGCAAAAACGATCAGGCTCTTGAGCAGAGTCTGGTCGGCTTCGGGCGTGCCGGTGCGGAAGTTGGGATCCATGATCGCGTCGATGAACGGGATCAGGAATTCGTCCTTGTCGCGGATGGACGCGACCTCATGGTAGGCGTTGAAGATCTCCGATTCGTCCAGGCCCAGCGATTCGACGATGTACTGGTAGGCGTGGGTGTGGATCGCTTCCTCGAAGGCCTGGCGCAGCAGGAACTGGCGGCACTCCGGCGCAGTGATGTGGCGGTAGGTGCCCAGCACGATGTTGTTGGCGGCCAGCGAGTCGGCGGTGACGAAGAAGCCCAGGTTGCGCTTGATGATGCGGCGCTCGTCTTCGCTCAGGCCACCTTGCGATTTCCAGAGCGCGATGTCGCGGTTCATGTTGACTTCCTGCGGCATCCAGTGGTTGGCGCAGGTTGCCAGGTACTTTTCCCAGGCCCACTTGTACTTGAAAGGCACCAGCTGGTTGACGTCGGTCTGGCCGTTGATGATGCGCTTGTCGGCCGCGTTCACGCGGCGCTGGGATGCGGAGGCTGCTCCGCCGCGCGTGGCAGGCTGAGGCACGGCGCTCGGGGTCAACGGCACTTCGGCCAGCCGCGGCGTACGCGCAGCCAGCGCATCCTCATGCCAATCGGCAGCTTGCGGATGAACAGCTTCAACGGCGCGCGTGCCGGGCAGCGAACGCGGCGCAGAAGTCAGTTCATCGTTCCAGTTCAACATAGACATGTCCAATGCTCCAATTATGGGAGCAACGCAGCCACTTGAAAAGTACTTGGCTGCGCTGCGCTATGGAATTTGTTGTATGGCGGCATCGTCTGGCGCCGGTGAAGCGCCAGACGGCGTGCTTCATTGGCAGGCTTCGCAACCGGGATCGTCGATGGCGCAGAACTTGATATCCGATGCAGGTGCATCCTGCACGGCATGCTCGGCGCCGCTGGCGTGCGCAGCGTCTGTTCGACCGCTCATCGCGCTGACGGCGTTGAGCTTGCCGGATTGCACTGTGGACTTCTCGGCGTGCGTCGCACTGGTGGTGCGCAGGTAGTAGGTGGTCTTCAGGCCGCGTTGCCACGCGAGCTTGTAGGTGTCGTCCAGCTTCTTGCCCGAGGCGCCGGCCATGTAGATGTTCAGGCTCTGCGCCTGGTCGATCCACTTCTGCCGCCGCGCGGCGGCCTCCACCAGCCAGCGGGGTTCGATCTCGAACGCGGTGGCGTAGAGCGCCTTGATGTCGGCGGGAATGCGGTCGATCGGGCGCAGTGAACCGTCAAAGTGCTTGAGGTCCATCACCATCACGTCGTCCCACAGGCCCTGCCGCTTGAGGTCGCGGACCAGGTAGTGGTTGACGATGGTGAACTCGCCCGAGAGATTGCTCTTGACCGACAAGTTGCCGAAGCAGGGCTCGATGGAGGCGTCCACACCGATGATGTTGGAGATGGTCGCCGTCGGGGCGATGGCCACGCAGTTGGAATTGCGCATCCCGTCCCGGGCGATCTTGCCGCGCAGCGCGTCCCAGTCCAGGGTGGAAGATCGGTCCACATCGACATAGCCGCCGCGCGCCTGCTCCAGCAAGCCCAGCGTGTCGAGCGGCAGAATGCCCTGATCCCACAGCGAACCCTGGTAGCTGCTGTAGCGCCCGCGCTCGGCCGCCAGGTCGCTGGATGCCCAGTAGGCGTGATAGCAGACTGCTTCCATCGACCGGTCGGCGAAGGCCACGGCCTCTTCGCTGCCATAGGGCAGACCCATCTCGTACAGCGCGTCCTGGAAACCCATGATGCCAAGGCCCACCGGACGGTGGCGCAGGTTGGAGTCACGTGCCTTCTTGACCGCGTAGTAGTTGATGTCGATCACGTTGTCGAGCATGCGCATGGCGGTCTGTACCGTGCGCTGCAGCTTGTCGTGGTCGACTTCCTTGCCGGCGGGGCCTTCCTTGAGGTGTTGCAGCAGGTTGACGGAACCCAGGTTGCACACCGCGGTTTCGCTGTCGCTGGTGTTCAGGGTGATCTCGGTGCAGAGGTTGGAGCTGTGCACCACGCCGGCATGTTGCTGGGGCGAGCGCAGGTTGCAGGCGTCCTTGAACGTGATCCAGGGATGGCCGGTCTCGAACAGCATCGAGAGCATCTTGCGCCAGAGGTCGACCGCGGCGACGGTCTTGCACGGCTGGATTTTGCCGCGGCGGGCGAGCTCCTCGTAGGCCGTGTAGGCCTGCTCGAACTCGGTGCCGAACTTGTCGTGCAGATCCGGTACCTCAGAAGGGGAGAACAACGTCCATTCACCCTGCTCCATGACGCGGCGCATGAACAGGTCCGGGATCCAGTTGGCCGTGTTCATGTCGTGCGTGCGGCGGCGGTCGTCGCCGGTGTTCTTGCGCAGCTCCAGGAACTCCTCGATGTCCAGGTGCCAGGTTTCCAGGTAGGTGCAGACGGCACCCTTGCGCTTGCCGCCCTGGTTGACGGCCACCGCGGTGTCGTTGACCACCTTCAGGAAGGGCACCACGCCCTGCGATTCGCCATTCGTACCCTTGATGTGGCTGCCCAGGGCGCGCACGCGGGTCCAGTCGTTGCCCAGGCCACCTGCGAACTTGGACAGCAGGGCGTTTTCCTTGATGGACTCGTAGATGCCGTCCAGGTCGTCCGGCACCGTGGTCAGATAACAGCTGGAGAGCTGCGAGCGCAAGGTGCCGCTGTTGAACAACGTCGGCGTGGAACTCATGAAGTTGAAACTCGACAGCACTTCATAGAACTCGATGGCGCGCGCCTCGCGGTCGATCTCATTCAGGGCCAGGCCCATGGCGACGCGCATGAAGAAAGCCTGCGGGAGCTCGATGCGCGTCTTGCGCACGTGCAGGAAGTAGCGGTCGTACAGCGTCTGCAAGCCGAGGTAGTCGAACTTCAGGTCGCGTTCGGGCTTGAGCGCAGCACCGAGGCGGGCCAGGTCGAACTCGGCCAGTTTCGGGTCCAGAAGCTCGTGCTGGATGCCGGTGCGGATGAACACCGGGAAGTAGCCGGCGTAGCGCTCACCCAGCTGCGCAAGCGTCACGCGCGCGCCCAATACCTCCTTGGCGATGGTCTGCAGGAGCAGCCGGGCGGTCACGAAGGTGTAGTCCGGCTCTTTTTCGATCAGCGTACGGGCCGAGAGGATCGCGGCTTTGTCCACTTCTTCGATCGGCACACCGTCGTACAGGTTGCGCAGGGTCTCGGCCACGATCGGAGCGGGCGACACCTCAGTGGACAGACCGGCACAGGCGGCTTCGATCACCTGGGTCAGGGCATTCACATCCAGAGGCACGCGCTCGCCGCCGTCCACCGCATGGATGACTTGAGCTGGCGCCGCATGCATGGCGCTGCTTTTCTGCTGTGCCCGCTCTTGGGCACGCCGCTCCCGGTACAGCACGTAAGCGCGGGCCACTTCGTGGTGGCCACCGCGCATCAGGCCGAGCTCCACCTGATCCTGCACGTCCTCGATATGGAAGGTCCCGCCCCCCGGCCGCGACCGCATCAAGGCGCGCGTGACCGCGTCGGTCAGATTCTCGACCACCTCACGGACGCTCGCGGACGCCGCGCCTTGCGTGCCATGCACGGCCAGAAACGCCTTCATCATGGCCACGGCGATCTTGTTGGGCTCGAATGACACCACTGCGCCATTCCGTCGAATGATCTGGTAACCCACCGTCGCTGGCTGACGTGGGTTGGTGCCGACCGCATGGGGATCGTCGCTGGAGCGCAGGGCGGAAGAGCGCTGCGCGGTGGCAGCAGACGTGGTGCTGGAGCTTTGCATGAATTCCTCTCGGTAAGCTGTTGTCGTGCCTCGCTCTGGCGCTGGAGCGGGTGTCCTGTCGTTCTTTTTGGGCTGCAGTCTGATGCTGCTGGGCACACTATATATAGTGTGTTTGGCGCTGACAAGGCACTATCTGTAGTGTTTGCCCCAAACCAGCGCTTTTTTTGCTTCGGCGCTGAACCCGGCGCTGAAGGGGGCTCCAGGGCTTTGCAGGAGAGGGATGCGAGGCGTCAGGGGGGCGTGCCCGCGGACTGGCGTCAGGCCTGTTGGCCCGGCGGAAACATGCCGGCGGGCCAGCTCAGCAACCGTTGCAGCAGCGCCCAGTCGAAGCCGGGGCCGGGGTCGTGCTTGCGATCGGGCGCAATGTGCTCGTGCCCCGCTAGGGCTCGGATGGGGTCGCGCGCAGCGATCGCCGCGCACAGGCTGGTCAGCGTCTCATATTGGGGGGGATCGAAGAGTCCCCCTTCGATGCCCTCGAGCTCGATGCCGACCGAGAAATCATTGCAGTTGCTGCGCCCCAGATAGTGCGAGGCCCCCGCATGCCAGGCGCGGTCGTCTGCACTCACGTACTGCCACAGGGCACCATCGCGACGGATTAGCCAATGGGCCGAAACTTCCGCACCCCGGATTTCCTGGAAATAGGGATGGGCATTCCAGTCGAGGCGGTTGGTGAAAAGCTGATGCACTTCGTCGCCGCCATACTGGCCGGGGGGCAGGCTGATCGAATGCAGCACGATGAGTTCCACCTGCGTGCGTGGCGGGCGCGGCCCGAAGTTGGGCGAAGGCAGCCGCCGAGCGTGGCGATACCAGCCGTTGTCCCAGAGGGTGGGCGGCAGGTCAGCCGCCATCGTCGTCATCGTCGGTCGTATTGGAGGGATCGGTGATGCCCAGACGCGACATGCGGTAGCGGATCTGGCGCAGGTTGAGCCCCAACTTGGCGGCTGCGGCCGTGCGGTTGAATCCGGTTTCCTCGAGCGCGCGAATCAGGATCTGCTTCTCCTGGGCCGCCAGCCAGGCCTCGAGGTCCGATGGGATTGGCATCTCCTCAACCACTGACGCACCGGCGGTGTGCGATGGCCCCGCAGGCATGGCGGGGGCTGGGGCTTTCAGCGAGCCGTGATCCAGCGACGGAGCGGCTGGCAGGCTGGTGGGTTCGGGTGCGGCGTCGTCGATGCCGGCTTCTCGCACGTCACCCAGCGCCACCGCGCGATGAAGCACGTTTTCCAACTCGCGCACGTTGCCTTCAAGGGGCAATTGGCTGACGGATTCGAGTTGGGCGGCAGACAAACGATAGCCCTTGGCACCCGATTCCCTGGCGATCCGCGCCAGCAGGGCTTCACAGAGCTGCGGCAGGTCTTCCCGGCGATGCCGCAGGGGCGGAACCGCGATCTCGATCACGTTGAGCCGGTAGAACAGATCCTGCCGGAAGCGACCTGCATGCACTTCGGCGCCCAGATCCCTGTGGGTGGCACTCACGATGCGTGCATCCACGGGCTCTTCCAGCGTCGCTCCCAGGGGGCGCACCTTGCGCTCCTGGATGGCGCGAAGCAGCTTGGCCTGCATCGCCAGGGGCAGGTCGCCGATCTCGTCCAGAAACAGGGTCCCGCCGGAGGCCGCCTGGAAGAAGCCTGGCCGATCCTGCGCAGCCCCGGTGTAGGAGCCCTTGAGCGCGCCGAAGAATTCGGCTTCCAGCAGATTCTCCGGAATCGCGCCGCAGTTGACGGGCACGAACGGCCCGTCGCCGCGATGGCTGCAGGCGTGGATGGCCCGCGCCACCAGCTCCTTGCCAGTGCCGGACTCACCGTGCACCAGCACCGGCGCCATGCTGCTGGCCACCTTGGCCACGCTTTGCTTCACGCGCTGCATGGGCGGCGAATCGCCGACAAGCCGCGACAGAGCGGCACTGCCTGCTTCGCGGGTCGAACCCGGCCCATTGCCGTCGGGGCGCTCCAACGCCTGGGCTTTTGCCGGCGTTGCCTCTGCCGGTCCGGCGTTGTCGGACGCCGCGGGCCACGCCGGGCCGGCCTGGCCATGCAGGGCCGAGGCGACGACGTTGCGGAACTGTTTCAGATCAACCGGCTTGGTGAGGTAGTCGAAGGCCCCGGCCTTGAGTGCCTGCACGGCGTTTTCCGCCGAGCCGTAGGCGGTGATCATGATGCAGCGCTCCGGGCGCTGGTCACTCGCCAGTTCGCGAAGCAATGCCAGCCCTTCGCCGTCGGGCAGGCGCATGTCGGTGATCAGCAGGTCGTAGCGGTTGCCCGCCAGGAATTCGCGGGCCTCGGCCAGCGAGCCGGCCGTCTGCACCTCGTAGCCTTCGCGCAGCAAGGTCAGCTCGTACAGCGTGCGCAGATCGGGTTCGTCGTCGACAACCAGCAGCCGCGGTGTATCGCTCTGCCCTGGGCTCTGGAGGGATGCGCTCATTGGAAGTCCATCGCGTCAAGCGGCAACATCGAGTCGGAAGCACGCGGGCGCTGGAAGCTGAGAAAGAACTCGTTGCCATCCACCAGCACATCGCCCTGGGCACGCTGCGTACGCTCGTAGGCGATCTCTGCGCCGTGTCGCTCGCAGAGTTCCCGGCAGATGAACAGGCCCAGGCCGCTGGAGCGGCTTTCAGACGAGAAGAACGGTTCGAAAAGATGGCGTCGCACGCTGGGTTCCATGGCCGGGCCGTCGCTCCAGACCATCAGCATGACGGGCCCGTAGTCCACCGCGTGGGTGGTCACCTGGATCGCGCCTTCCCGCTGGCTGGCGTAACGGGCCGCATTGTCCAGCAGGTTGACCAGCACCCGCCGCAGGTGCTCGGTGCTGAAGTAGACCTCGGTCTCGGGTGCGTTCCAGCTCAGGCGGACGCGCGCGCCCGCACCGTGCTGGCCCACCCAGTCGGCGCACAGGGCGGCGGCCTGGGCATCGAGTTCGACCTCATCGCGCTCGGCCGCGCTTTCGCCGGACTGCTCCACCCGCACCACGTCGAGCACGTCGTCCACGATGTGGCCCAGGCGTTCCGCGTTCTGTCGCACCATGCTGGCCAGCCGCTGGTGCACCGGCTGCTGCAGGTCTTCGGCCAGCAGGGCGTTGGCCTGGCTGATCGCAGCCAGGGGATTGCGGATCTCGTGTGCCACCGCCGCCGACATGCGCCCCATCGCCGCCAGCTTCTCGGTGCGCAACCTGGCTTCCATTTCACGCAGATCCTGCAGGAACATGACGCACATCGGGCGCGCCATTTCCCCCAGCGCAGGCGTGCGCTCCGTGCGCACCTGCAGGCGGCTGACCTGCCGGTCGCCATGGCGCAAGGTCACCTCGGCCGCGTCCACCGGGCCGTCCACCAGCGTCAGCTGCACCAGCTGCGCCAGCTGGAACCAGGCTGGATCGTCGTCGATGCTGAAGGCATGCGGCGTCACCTCGCTGTCCGAGCCCAGCATCATGTGGGCGGCCGGGTTGGCGGCCTGAACCACGTAGTCGCTGTCCACCACCAGCACGCCGTCCGGCAGGCCTTCGATCACCATGTTGCTCACGACCGCCTGTAGCTGGGCTTCCGCACGGCTGGCACGGGCGAGCGCCTCTTCGCGCGCCAGGCGGATGGACAGCAGGTTGGTCAGCCAGCCCAGCGCCAGCAAGCCGGCGCTGGTAAGCCCGGCCTGCGCCAGATCCGGCGCACTGCCGGCCAGCGAGCGCGAATCCGCCCAGGCCACTTGACCGAGGAGCAGCACGGTCACCAGCGCCGCTGAACCCACGCCGAGCGCGCGCGACCCGAGCACCGACGCGACCAGCACAGGCAGGGCGAACAACGGCGTGTAGTTGATGGGGCTGGGTTGCGCCAGGTGAAGAGCGCCGAAGAAGGCCAGATCCACACCCACCGAATACACCCACTGCGCGTCGAACAGCCGACCGCGCCCGCCGGGCCTGGCCAGCCAGCGCACCAGCACGGTGATCCCCAGATAGGCCGCGCTCAGCAACGGCACCCAGGAGGGCAGCCCATGGGTGGCGAGATAGAGCGCGCCGTGCAGCAGGAACAGCGCGGCCGCGAACACGACCCGCGCCGTCATGAAGGTCGCCCACAGTCGCGCGAACCCGGCGTTGTCGGCCTGGGTGGCCGAGCGCTTGACGAGCTGCGAGGGTGGCCCGAACCAGGAGGCGCCTTCGGACGGTCCGGACGGCGTCATGGAAAAGCCCTCATCGCGATGCGGGTGCCCGCCAGGGCCGGGAAGGCGCAGCCGGGACTCATGCACCCTCGGCGTCCCGCCGATGCTGCGCGCTGCAGTAGCTGCCACGCTGACCGGTGACGGCGTCTTCGGCCGGCACGTGCGTGCCGCAGACTGGGCAGCGGACCATGTGCTGCAGCTGCCGCTGACGTGGCCGGCCGGACACTGGCGGTTCGATCCGGTGGCCGCGCCGCCACAGCCACACGCCCGCCAGGATGGCCAGCAACAGCACCAGCAGCTTCATGCGGCACGCCCCAGCAGCACTTCCAGCACGAAGCGCGAGCCCACATAACCCAGCAGCAACAGCCCGGCCCCCGTGTAGAGCACGCGCACGGCGCGGCGCCCGCGCCAGCCGAAGCGCGAGCGTCCGATCAGCAGCACCGCGAACACCAGCCACGACAGCACCGTGAACACCCGCTTGTGGTCCCAGCGCCAGGCCGTGTGCACGCTGCCGTAGAGCAGTTCGCCGAACACGGTGCCCGCCAGCACGGTGAGGGTGAGCAGCACGAACCCGGCCCAGACGAAGCGGAACATCAGCCGCTCCAGCGTCAGCAGCGGTACGCCCGTGCCCGGTGCCTCGGCATGCCGCACCTGCGCCTCGGCGCGCGTCATCAGCCACGCGTGGGCGACGGCGGCGGCAAACATGCCATAGGCCGCGATGCCCAGCGCGAAGTGCAGCGGCAGCCAGGGCGAGGACGTGGCCGGCAGCGGCGCGCCGGGAAACAGCAGCGTCAGCACGATCGCCGCGCTGCCAAAGCCCGCCAGCGCCCAGCGCGTACCGAGTTGCGGGTAGTACTGGCGCTCGATCAGGTACACCGTGAGCACCAGCCACACCATCACCGACAGCGCCGACGCAAAGCCGAAGCGCGGCGCCGCGCTGTGCAGGTTCCAGACGATCAGCGCCGCGTGCAGCGCCCAGGCCAGCAGCAGCACGCGCCTGGCCGCCTGGCCGCCCAGCGCGCGCGCGCCCAGCGCCGGCACGGCGTAGGCCAGTGCCGCGGCCAGGCTGAGCAGCAGGCTGACGGGGTGGGCGCTGGCTAGAATCATGGCTCAAGTTTAGCGGCTGGCCCGTTCGCATCGCCCGGGGCCGGGCCGCCTCTCCCAGGGCTGAATCCGAGCGCGCCCACGGCGTCGCGAAAGGCAGGCATGGCCTCCGCACTCACCGACAAACTCTCCCGCCTGGTCAAGCAGATGAGCGGCCAGGCCCGCATCACCGAAGCCAACGTGCAGGACATGCTGCGCGAGGTGCGCATGGCCCTGCTCGAAGCCGACGTGGCCCTGCCCGTGGTGCGCGACTTCATCGCCCGCGTCAAGGACAAGGCGCTGGGCCAGGAGGTGCTGGGCAGCCTCAAGCCTGGCCAGGCGCTGGTGGGCATCGTCAACCGCGAACTGGCCGCCACCATGGGCGAGGGCGTGAGCGACCTCAACCTGGCCGCCCAGCCGCCCGCCGTGATCCTGATGGCCGGCCTGCAGGGCGCCGGCAAGACCACCACCACCGCCAAGCTGGCGCGCCACCTGATCCAGAAACGCAGGAAGAAGGTGCTTACGGTGTCGGGCGACGTCTACCGCCCCGCCGCCATCGAGCAGCTCAAGACCGTCACCGCCCAGGCCGGGGCCGACTGGTTCCCCAGCGCGCCCGACCAGAAGCCGCTCGACATCGCCCGCGGCGCGCTCGACTACGCCAAGAAGCATTTCTACGATGTGCTGCTGGTCGACACCGCCGGCCGCCTGGCCATCGACGAAGCGCTGATGCAGGAGATCAAGACCCTGCACGCCGCGCTGAACCCGGTGGAGACCCTGTTCGTGGTCGACGCCATGCAGGGCCAGGACGCCGCCAACACCGCCAAGGCTTTCAAAGAGGCGCTGCCGCTCACCGGCATCGTGCTGACCAAGATGGACGGCGACTCGCGCGGCGGCGCGGCGCTGTCGGTGCGGCAGATCACCGGGGCGCCCATCAAGTTCGCCGGCGTGTCCGAGAAGATCGACGGCCTGGAAGTGTTCGATGCCGATCGTCACGCCGGCCGCATCCTGGGCATGGGCGACGTGGTGGCGCTGGTCGAGCAGGTCACCGCCAACGTCGACATCGAGGCCGCCAAGAAACTGGCCGAGAAGGTCAAGAAGGGCGACAACTTCGACCTGCAGGATTTCCTCGGCCAGCTGCAGCAGATGAAGCAGATGGGCGGCCTGGGCAGCCTGATGGACAAGCTGCCCGCGCAGCTGGCCGGCAAGGCCACCGAGGCCGACCTGACCCGCGCCGAGAAGGACATCCGCCGCAAGGAAGGCATCATCAACAGCATGACGGCGGAAGAGCGCCGCAAGCCCGACCTGCTCAAGGCCAGCCGCAAGCGCCGCATCGCCGCCGGTGCCGGCGTGCAGGTGCAGGAGGTCAACCGCCTGCTCAAGGAATTCGAGCAGATGCAGGGCATGATGAAGCAGATGAAGGGCGGCGCGCTGATGAAGATGATGAAGCGCATGGGCGGCGCCAAGGGCCTGGGCGGCATGCTGGGCGGTGGCGGCATGCCACCGTTGCCACCGGGCATGGGCGGGCCGGGCGGCGGCAAGCGGCCGTTCTGACGCTGTTGGCGTCGCTGCCTGAATTTTAGGTCAAACAGGCCTCCAGCCCTTATCTGGCGGGCGCAGCCAGCTATGAATTCAAGAGCTACTTCGGCGCTTCCGGAACTGGGCTGGCTGCCCGCCGGCGCGTCGGCACGCGTGCTGATGGTCTGCACGGGCAACATCTGCCGCAGCCCGACGGCGCATGGCGTGCTGGAGAAGCTGGTGGCCGATGCCGGCCTGGCCGGCCGCGTGCAGGTCGATTCCGCCGGCACGCACGGCTACCACGTGGGCGAGCCGCCGGACGGGCGCTCGCAGGCTCATGCCGCGGGGCGCGGCTACGACCTGAGCGCGCAGCGCGCCCCGCCAGCTCGTCGCGCAGGACTTCACCGCGTTCGACCTGGTGCTGGTGATGGACGGCGGCAACGAGCGCGCCGCCCGCGCCCTGTGCCCGCCGGCGCAGCGCCACAAGCTGCGGCGCCTGACCGAGTTCTGCACCCGCCACCGCGACGCCGAGGTGCCGGATCCGTACTACGGCGGCGGCGCCGGCTTCGAGCACGTGCTGGATCTGGTGGAAGACGCCTGCGCGGGCGTGCTCGCCGCTCTGGGCGCGGCGGGTGGCGGGCGCCCCGCCCGCTGACGAAGCGCGTGAGGCGACCATGCCGCGCACCGGCCCCTGATCGCGCTGTGCAAACTATTGGGCTTCACGAGGGCTGACCTTCACCGCCGCGAACCGTTCGCGCAAAACCAGCAGGGGTTGCGACGCGCTCGCCGCGACAGACCATCGGTTTCACCTCATGCCCATGCCAACCGCTTGGCATCCCGGATTGCTATACATAGAATAGCTGCCAGCGCCGGTGGTTTGCCGGCTGGAGGCTGAAAATGCTCCAAATTTCAGGATCGATGAAGGGCAGGGTGGCAAGCGCGCCGGGTCTGCTGCTGGCGTGTGCGCTGGCCCTGCTGGCCGGTTGCGCAGGCGCGCCTCGTCAGGGCATGTCCGTGCCGCAGGCCTCGGTGCCACCCATGCCCGCCACGCGGGCGCCGGTGCGCATCGACGCGGCCGAGCGCGAGGCCACGGTAGCGCGCGCCATGCTGCTGGTCAACACGCCCTACCGCTACGGCGGCAACACTCCCGAAGGCGGGTTCGACTGCAGCGGCCTGGTCAGCTACGTGCTGGCGCAGGGCACGCTCGAGCGGCTGCCGCGCAGCACCGCCCAATGGGCGGCCGCCAGCACGCCGGTGGCCGACCTGCAGCGCGGCGACCTGGTTTTCTTCAACACCAGCGGCGCGCCGTACTCGCATATGGGCATCTACGTGGGCGACGGCCAGTTCGTGCACGCGCCCTCCAGCGGCGGCACCGTGCGCAAGGACCGGCTCGCCAGCCGCTACTTCGCCCAGCGCTTCACTGGCGCGCGCAGCGTGTTCGAGCACTGAGGGCGGCTTTGTGGAGGAAATAGGCCTCTGGCCCTTGACCGACGGGCGCAGGCAGCTCCTGAATCAGGAGTGATTGGCAGGCTGGTGCTGCGTCGGATCCGCACGGTTGCCGTTGGTTTTCCGTGTCAACTCCCTTCCTCAGAGGGTGTTGACCCTGCCCCGCAGGGAGTGCGGCAGCGCCTCCGTCACCACCACGTCGATCATCTGGCCTACCAGGCGCTGGCTGTTCGGCCCGCCGTCGAAGTTGACGATGCGGTTGCATTCGGTGCGACCCATCAGTTCCTGCGGGTTCTTCTTGCTGGGCCCTTCCACCAGGATGCGCTGCACCGTGCCCACCCGGCTGGCGCTGATGGCGCGCACGTTCTGCTCGACGGTGGCCTGCAGGTGCTGCAGGCGCTTCAGCTTCATCGCATGCGGCGTGTCGTCGGCCAGGTTGGCGGCCGGCGTGCCGGGGCGCGGGCTGAAGATGAAGCTGAAGCCGGCGTCGTAGCCGACGTCGTCGATCAGCTTCATCAGCTTGTCGAAGTCGTCTTCCGTCTCGCCGGGAAAGCCGACGATGAAGTCGCTGCTCATGCTGATGCCGGGCCGCACCGCGCGCAGCTTGCGCACGATGCTTTTGTATTCCATGGCGGTGTAGCCGCGCTTCATGGCCATCAGGATGCGGTCGGAGCCGTGCTGCACCGGCAGGTGCAGGTGGCTCACCAGTTGCGGCACCTTGCCGTACACCTCGATCAGGCGCGGCGTGAACTCGTTGGGGTGGCTGGTGGTGTAGCGGATGCGCTCGATGCCGGGGATCTCGGCCACGTACTCGATCAGCAGGGCGAAGTCGGCGATCTCGGCGGTGTCGCCCATCGGCCCCCGGTAGGCGTTCACGTTCTGGCCCAGCAGGGTGATTTCCTTCACGCCCTGGTCGGCCAGGCCAGCCACTTCGGTCAGCACGTCGTCGAACGGGCGGCTGAACTCCTCGCCGCGCGTGTAGGGCACCACGCAGTAGCTGCAGTATTTGGAGCAGCCTTCCATGATCGAGACGAAGGCGCTGGCGCCTTCCACCCGCGCCGGCGGCAGGTGGTCGAACTTCTCGATCTCGGGGAAGCGGATGTCCACCTGCGGGGCTTTCTGGCGCTCGCGCTCGGCCAGCAGCTCGGGCAGGCGGTGCAGCGTCTGCGGGCCGAACACCACGTCCACGAAGGGCGCGCGGCGGATGATTTCCTCGCCCTCCTGGCTGGCCACGCAGCCGCCCACGCCGATCAGCACACCCTTTTGCTTCAGGTGCCTGACGCGGCCGAGGTCGGAGAAGACCTTTTCCTGCGCCTTCTCGCGCACCGAGCAGGTGTTGAAGAGGATCAGGTCGGCCTGCTCCGGGTCGTCGGTTGGCTCGTAACCTTCGGCGGCGTTCATGACGTCGGCCATCTTGTCCGAGTCGTACTCGTTCATCTGGCAACCAAAGGTCTTGATGAAAACTTTGCGGGCCATGGCGGGCCTCCAGGAATGCGGTGCGGCGGCGCAGGGCGCCAGCGCGCGGGAAGACGATGGGCGGGGTGGCGGCGCCGGCGGTGCGGCGCGTCGAGGCGTCAGCCGCCGTAGAGCTTTTCGGTGGGGCCGGTGGCGGGCGCCAGCGAGCCGTCGGGCTGCAGCGTGGTCTCGAACGGCGTGAGCAGCCACACCTCGCGAATCACCCCCATCGGATCGCGCAGGTAGTTGACGGTGTAGGTCTGGCCGATCAGCGAGCTGGTCAGCACCAGCATGTTGAGCTCGTTGTGCACGCGGGCGCCGGGCGTGAGCGGCTCCGTGGCGCCGTCGAGCGAAACCTCTTGCAGCGCCAGGAACTGCATGGTCCCGCGCTGCGTCTTCTGCGGGAAGACGCGGCCACGCTGGGTCTGGTTCTGGGCCAGCGTTTCAGAGGAAAAAAGCATGCCAGCCGGCACCAGGCAGGCGCAGGCAGCTATGAAAAAGAGAGTCCTGGCGGACTTCAGGCAGCGGTTCATGGTGTTGATCCAGAGGCTGTGACGAAGCCGGGAGTCTAGCCTGTCCGCCCCTGGCGGGCGCGTGCCAGCGTACTCGGGCGTGCAATCGGTCACGGGTGGCGTGGTGGCCAGCCTTCAGGGGCGCGTCAGGTGCGCGTCGATGAAGGCGTCCACCGCCTGCGTGTACGGCCCGGGCAGGCCGAGCAGGCCGTTGATCTGCCCGTGAGGCAGCGGCTGCGGCAGCACCTGTGCCACGCCGCCCTGGGCGCGCACCGCGTCGGCCAGGCGCCGTGACTGCGCGCAGGGGTCGTCACGCCTGACGGAACTGCACACCAGCAGCAGCGGCGGCCCGCCGGGCGCCAGCCGCGCCATGGGGGAGACAGCGCGCCACTGCGCCGGGTCGCTGCCGAAGGCGCGGTCGTACATGGGCATGTGGCGGCGCTGCATCAGCGCCTCGGTGTCGAGCGCGGCGCTGTCCAGGGCCACCGTGGCCGCCCAGGGCCGGGCGCCGCCCTCGCGCGCCAGCGCGGGCGAGGCACTGAGCAGCGCCACCAGGTGGGCCCCCGCCGAGTGACCCATCAGCACGACGCGCGATGGATCGCCGCCCCAGCCCGGCGCCTGCGCCTGCACGGCAGCCAGCGCGTGGGCGATGTCCTGCGCCTGCTCGGCCACCGTCACCTGCGGCACCAGCCGGTAGCCGACGGACACCAGCACGAAGCCGCGCTCGCGCACCCAGTGGTCGATCTTCTCGTCCACCACCGGGGCTGCCGATTTGCTGCCAAACATCCAGGCGCCGCCGTGCACCATCACCAGCACGGGCGCGTGGCGGGCGCCCTCGGGGCGGTAGACGTCGAGCCGCTGGGCCGGATTGGGGCCGTAGGGCAGGTCGGCCATGCGCTGCACGCCGGCCGGCACCACGGGCGAGCCGACGGGGATCTGCCGGCCGCCGCGCCAGGGCATCGGGTTCTGGGCCTGGCACGCGGTGGCCGCCAGGGCCATGGTCAGCGCCAGGGCCCAGGTGGCCAGCGGCCGAGGGCGTTTCGGCTGGCGTCGTGTTGAGGGCTCCATTGGGGTCTCCGTTTCAGTTGCCGGCACCCTGGCGGCGGCTGCGCCGGGTGCTGGCCGCGTAGGCCTCGATCTGCTGCATGGTCACGGCGCCAGTGTGCGCGGTGTCGATGGCGTCAAAGTTGCGGTACACCCAGGGCATGTGGCCCTTGGCCTCGTCGCGCGTGAGGCGGCCGTCCACGTTGGTGTCGGCCGCGCCGAAGCGCTGGTGCGCCTCGGTGCGCAGCTTCTCGGCCCGGGCGGGGGCGGGCTGCTGGGCCTGGGCCTGGGCGCTGGTCGCGCAGAGGGTGGCCAGCAAGAGCAGGGCAGGCAGGATGGGCATGGTGGTCATGGCATCGGCTCCGGCGGGTTCAGCGGCAGGCGATCACCGCGCCACTGGCGTTGTAGCAGGTGGTGCTGCGCGTTCGCCCGGTGTCGCTGTTGTAGCTGGTGCTGCTCTGCACGCTGTTGCCGGTGCTGGCGCTGGTGGCCGTGGTGCTGCGGGCCTGGTTGACGTTGCCGTCGGCGTCGCGGGTGGCGCTGCCGCTGGACTGGACGTTGCCGCGCGCATTGCTGGCGGTGAAGCCGCTGGCGTGGCTGGCCGAGCCGTCGGCGTTCAGTTGCGTGCGGCCGGCGCGCTGGCCGGTACCGCCGTTGGGGCCCGTGAACCGGCTCGCGCCACCCAGCACCGCGTTGCCCTGGCTGTCGGTGGCGATGCCGCGCGCCGACTGCCATTGCCCGCCGTTCGGGCCGTGACGGTTGGCCAGGGTGGCGGCGGTGGTGCCGCCGGCCGCATTGGGGCGCACTACGCGGTGGGCGCCGGCTTCGGCCGGGGCGGCGGCGCCCAACAGGGCGAGAGCCAGAGCGGCTGTCGCCGATGCGGTGGCCAGCAGGGGGAGGCGGTGGGTCGTCATGGCAATTCCTTTCAGAAAGCGGGGAAGGTGTTGCCATGGTGGCGTGCGGATGTGAGCGAATCATCTCGCCGTGCAGGGATTTGATGACCATGGGTGACGGCGCGCCGCGGCTGTCATGGTTTGTCATGATTTCCCAAGTCCGCCTGCCGGGTCTTCGCGGCTACGATGCCGCCATGGACGAGCCGCTTGCCCGCATCCTGATCGCCGACGACGAGGCCGACCTGCGTGCGCTGCTGCAGCGCTACCTGGGCGACCAGGGCTACGCGGTGCGTGCGGTGGAAAGCGCGGCCCCGCTGGACCGCCTGCTGGCGCGCGAGCGCTTCGACGTGCTGGTGCTCGACGTGATGATGCCGGGCGAGGACGGGCTGGCCGCCTGCCGCCGCCTGCGCGCGCAGGGCGAGACCATCCCCATCGTCATGCTCACCGCCCGCGGCGACCCGGTGGACCGCATCGTCGGCCTGGAGATGGGCGCCGACGACTACCTGCCCAAGCCCTTCAACCCGCGCGAGCTGCTGGCGCGCATCCAGGCATTGGTGCGGCGCCAGCGCATCCTGGGCGCCCATGCCGGGCCCATGGCCGAGGAGGGCGAGATCGCCTTCGGCGACCATGTGCTGAACCTGGGCCGCCGCAGCCTGCGCAGGGCCGGCCAGGAGCAACCCCTGACCACTGGCGAGTTCGGCCTGCTGGCCGCCTTCGCCCAGCATCCCAACCGGCCGCTGGGGCGCGATCGCCTGCTGGAGCTGGCCCGCGGCCGCGACCACGAAGCCACCGACCGAAGCATCGACGTGCAGGTGATGCGCCTGCGCAAGCTGATCGAGGCCGATCCCGCGCAGCCGCGCCACATCCGCACCGTGTGGGGCGTGGGCTACGTGTTCGTGCCCGATCCCGCCTGACCGCCATGAACTGGCCCCGCAGCCTGCTGGCGCGCAACGCGCTGCTGATCGTGGCGCTGATCGTGCTGGGCCAGCTGGGCGGTGCGCTGCTGATGCGGCAGATGGTGGTGCTGCCCCGGATGGCGCAGACGGCCGACGGCGTGGCGCGCACGCTGGGCGCCATTCGCGCCGGGTTGGCCGCGCTGCCGCCGGCCGAGCGCGGGGCCTTCGTCGATGCCTTCAATGCCCGGGCACGCGCCGCGCTGGCGGCGGAGCAGCGCAACCCGCTGCCGCCGCCGCGGGTGTTGCTGGCACCGCTGGAGCGTCGCTTCGTGCGCCAGGTGTCGGAGCGGCTGGAGGGCCAGGGCATCGACGTGGTTTGGCGGCGCGACGCCGGCGGCAGCCTGGCGCTGCGCCTGGCCATGGACGGTGTCGACCAGTGGGTGGTGCTGCCCGGCGTGCTGCCGCTGCGCGAGTTTTCCGGCGCCTGGCTGGCGATCACGCTGGGCAGCGTGCTGCTGGGCATCCTGGGAGCGCTGTGGTTCCAGCAGCGGCTCAACCGGCCGCTGGCGCGCGTGGTTCAGGCCTCGCGCACGCTGGCCGCCGGCCGCGTGCCGGAACCCTTGTCGGAAGACGGGCCGACCGAGGTCGCCACCGTCAGCCGCAGCTTCAACCAGCTGGTGGCCAGCCTGCAGCGGACCGAGCGCGAGCGCGCGCTGATGCTGGCCGGCCTGTCACATGATTTGCGCACGCCGCTGACCAAGCTGCGCCTGGGGGTGGAGATCCTCGCGCCGCGCGCCGAGCCGGAGCTGATGGCCAGCCTGACCCGCAGCGTGGAGGAACTGGACGCCATCGTCGGCCAGTTCCTGGATTTCGCGCGCGGTGAGGGCGACGAGGCGCTGCAGCCGCTGGATCTGAACCGCCTGGCGGCCGAGGTCTGCGCCGCCCAGGTCGACCACGGCCGCGCGCCCGTGCTGGAGACGACGCAAAGCCTCCCGGTGGTGGCCGCGCGGCCCGTCGCGCTGCGCCGCGCGCTCGACAACCTGGCGGAGAACGCCTTCCGCCACGGCCGGCCGCCCGTCACGCTGCGCACCGGCCATGCGGCAGGGCAGGTGTGGATCGAGGTGGAAGACTGCGGCCCGGGCATCCCGGCGGCGCAGGCCGAGGCGCTGAAGCAGCCTTTCCGCCGTGCCGGCGAGGCGCGCTCGGGCAGCGCCGGCGCCGGGCTGGGCCTGGCCATCGTGGACCGCATCGTGCGCGGCCACGGCGGCCGCCTGGAACTGCTGCCGGGCACACAGGGCGGCCTGCGCGCCCGCATGAGCCTGCCCGCGGGCGACGGCGAACGGGCCTGAGACGCGCCGGGCCGGTCGGGCGTGCCGGGCGTCAGAAGCCCAGGCTGGAGCCGGCGCCCAGCAAGGTGGCCACGCCCAGCAGCGCGAAGATGGCGGCGGCGATGCCGTGCACCAGCTTCATCGGGATCTTCGTCGCCAGCTTGTCGCCCACGAACACGGCCGGCACATCGGCGATCAGCATGCCCAGCGTGGTGCCGATCACCACCAGCACCGGCGTGGCGTAGTGCGCAGCCATGGCCACCGTGGCAATCTGGGTCTTGTCGCCCATTTCGGCCAGGAAGAAGGTGATCAGCGTGGCGCCGAACACGCCGAAGCGCCTGGCCACCTGGGTCTCGTCGTCTTCGATCTCGTCGGGGATGAGGGTCCAGATCGCCATGGCGATGAAGGACACGCCGAGCACCCAGCGCAGCACCTGCGGGCTCAGCATAGCGGTGATCCAGGCGCCCAGGGCGCCCGCCAGGCCGTGGTTGACGATGGTGGCCGCCAGGATGCCCAGGATGATGGGCACCGGCTTCTTGAAGCGCGCGGCGAGGATGAAGGCGAGCAGTTGCGTCTTGTCGCCGATTTCGGCCAGGGCGACGACGCCGGTGGAGACGAGGAGGGCTTCCATGAAAGGATCCTGGCCGGTGTTGCGGACGATTGACCACCACGCTTCCCCGGCCGTGTTCGGAGGCGTCGTGGTCAAAGGTCTTGCCAGGCTCGGGAACTGCTTGCGCCATGGCCTGCGGGCCAAGCGTGTTGACGCAAGCCTCTTCGGGTGACCGAAGAGCGGCTACTCCCCAATGACCGGGCGATTGTAGCCGTGGCGCGGCGGCGCGCCCGTGCGGCGGATGTGTCGCAAGGCGCGCCCGGGCAAGAAAAAACCAGCCGCTGGGGCTGGTTTTCTGGTGTTTGTGGGGGACACGGAACCGAACCCGCGCCCGCATTCAGGGTCAAATAGTAACGCACGGTCCTTGAGGGCGTGGATTCGACAATTTGGCCGCCGACACAAGACTTATCGAGCTCGAAAGGGCCTGCTACGCCTCGAGGGTTAATGGCCCAGGCGCGAGTCCCTGGTCGTACATCAGGCGCTGCAACACGTTGGCGTGTTCGGCTGGAATGGACAACGTAAGTATTCCGCCTGCGACAGCGGCCTACCCGCCCCACGAGTGTGAAGGTACCGCGCAAGTTGGTGTTCATTGCTGAAGCCGCCCGAAGTCAGAAAACGGAAATGGGCATATGGCCGGGGCAGCGCACAGTCGCAGTGCCCCGTCTTGCCCATCGTGCGCGGTGAACTCGTCGCCCCAATACAGCCCGAGGCGGGAGAACAGCCCCATCAGTCGTTCGGCAGGGCGATAGCGATTGCCGCTAAGCGACACAATGCCAACTTCTTCCTGATCCCAGTCCTTGCAGCGCTCTACATCGAGGCCACCGTCTTCGTTCCAGAAGGGACCACCGGATTCTCCGTCGACGGGAAACTCGAGAGCAACCTCTGACGCACCGTCAACAACACTGCAAAAGGCGCTCGGGAATGATTCGGCTTGAGTTTTCATGCGACCCCACAACTACGTCTATCTGGCTGGTGGACTACCACCTTTGTGCGAACCGCCATCCGGTCTGACTGCAGGCTTGGGGGGAAATCCGGGGAACAGCGAGACAAAAAAGCGTCGCGGCCATTGCCTGCACAAGGGCGGCTGGCCTGCTCTTATTGCCTCGTCAGCGCCTCGAAGGATGGCTTCAGCGACTCGATCTTCGCCATCAGTGCAGTGGGAACTTTCACCACTCGGCCTGCGGCCATCGAACTCTCCGATTTCAGGATGAGCTTTGCTGCTCGATCTTCGCCGGGTGGATAGAGGAACCCAGGGCCTAAATTCGTCTCGACCTCGTATACGCTGTGATAGATCCGGATCCACACACCCCGCCGCGTGACACCTTTGATGTCCAGAATGCGTATGGCTCGATGCTTCTCGGGTGGCCATGTGCCCACAAGCCAGCCATCCAAGCACGATACGCAGTACGTGGCACCAACGCTGACGGCAATTTCGCGTAGACGCTCCGCACGTGGTCCGAATTGCCTTTGCGGAGCCTCATCCTCGGACGTCTCCGGATCATCGATAGCTTCCATTGAGCCTTCCTCGATCTCGGCGTCCCGCTCCGAAACCCAGGTCAAAAGCGCCTTGGTGCTCATGACCTCCTTGACCGGCTTGGCTGCGATGGTTCCGGAGAAGTCTGTCCCCTCGACGATCAGCTCCCATCGATTGTTGCCGCGGTATCGAAGGTACTCGTCCCAAGATTCGTTGCGTCCCGGAGCATCTAATAGCTCTCCGTGAAACAGGAATTGGCGATCACTCATTCTTGAGTCAGTTCTCATCGGGTCAGTGGCGTTTAGCCTTGGGCTTGGCCGGTAGCACTCGCGTAGAAGGCACGGCGCTCCGATGCATGCCGTGCCAGATCACGCAGCAACGCACGAGCCTGGAATTCAGTCAGCGGTGGCTCCACTGGTCTGCGGTACGCATCGCCGAACATGAAAAGCCTTTCATCTTTAGGATCGTAGCCAAGTGGCAACGAACCCTCGAGTTCGACTCGAATCCGAGATGACCCTGAGATGGTGACCAACCGGACAGGTAGGCCTCGCGGCAGGCTAATAACCTTGCAACCCATCGTCAAACCAGAGTCTGATCGCGCTGATCGGCCAGCACGACATCTATTGCCTGACGAATCCGCTTCAACGCTTCACGGTTCACGGTCGTCCTGTATCGAATCTGCGGCTCGTCCGGATTCTTGGCAGTCGCGAGTGTGCTCGTCACACGAAGCTCGAACTCGCCAGGCAATGCATTTATTGGCCTCAATCTGATCGCATCCCCGTAGGCACCCGAGTTAACGATGTCGCATTCGGCACTGTTCGCAGATGACAACGAAAGCATAGGTCCTCTCCTGTTTAGCCGCATTCGACGGTCTGTCGGGGGCGGTAATCTGGATCAAATCTCCCCAGTCGTTTGCTTCGCAGCGGGCAGACCACACCATTCGCCTTATCTCAGCAAGACCAACCGTGGAACCGCGTCGACGCCGCTCCAAACAAAGCCGTTCTGTTTGAATCTCGCGCCAAGAACCTTCGCCGCCTCAAGCGTCAACCCGAAAACGAGAAAACTCTCCTCACCGGGCCATTTGTTGGAGGGGTGCTGGCCGATGCCGAGCAAGTAAGCGAGGCTGCGGCTTGAGAGTCCTTTGGCCAGGGCGGCCTGTTGTGCTGCGTTGGCAGCCTCGTCTGCGACCAGGCTGAACGGATTACAGGCCGTCATGAAGGCACTGCAATCCGCCTTATGGCGTTTGTGGACGGCAAGCAAGTCTGCGCTGGCCTGCCCCACGCGAAGAGTGAAGCCAGGCTCATCATGCACGTGGTACTCCGTCTCCAGGTAGGCCTGGATAGTGCGCGGATCGATGGCAGACGCTGAAAACAAAAAGCCCTCCGTTTCAAGGGAGGGCCGACGCTGTACCCGCTTCGTTGCCCCCTTAGGGAGCCACATCCGCTTTCGCGATCCACCTTGCCCGGGCGGGCAGGTTGGCATGGGCGTCGGCCCAATTCTTGATGGCAGGTGGAAATTCTAGCGGGGAACGTCGGCAGGTACAACTGTCATCCCGTCGCCGAGCCAAGCCGCTGGCCCTGCCATGGCTGCCCTCTATGCTCAGTGCGCTCTGAATGAGTGGTGGGGCATAGACCGCGCCCGGACCGCGCTGGAAGATCACGGCGCTGCCGAAGTGAACCGCTTCAACGCCTCCTGTGCGTGGGCCTCGCTCTTTGCGTAGAAGAGCTCATAGGCAGAGGACCTACCAGGCCCACCCTCGAAATCCCACTCAGCGGACGCGTTGGCTAGGTGTTATGTCTCAATAGGTTGTTCACCCGGAAGAGTCTGGGAGACTGGAGTTACGACGCTTCAGAACTGTCCAGAAGGAACGACCGGGTGAACAGCCATAAGAATGCCAGATTGACCTTTGAAGGGCGCAAATTGCTCATTGACCGCATTGCGGAAACGGGGCTGATGGCGGTGGCCGAGACTGCCGGCATCAGCGCGCGCACCGCCCGTAAGTGGCTCAAACGCTTTGACCAGCAGGGCCTGGCAGGCCTGCTCGACCGCAGTTCGCGTCCGGCCAGAACGCGCACGAGCCTGGATGCGGCGCTGTGCGAGCGCATCGAGCAGCTTCGTCGTGCGCGTATGCCCATGCGGCGCATCGCCCTGGTCGTCGGACGCAGCGCGGCTACCGTCAGCCGCCTGCTGGCCCGCCTGGGGCTGTCCAGCCTCAAAGCGCTCGAGTCGCCCGTGCCGCCGGTGCGCTACGAGCGCGAGGCACCGGGCGAGCTGCTGCACATGGACACCAAGAAACTCGGGCGCATCGTGGTCACCGGCCATCGCGTCACAGGCGATCGGCGCGACCACACGCGCGGCGCGGGCTGGGAGTTCGCTCACGTGGCCATCGATGACCACTCCCGAGCCGGCTTTGTGCAGATGCACGATGACGAACGCTAGGGCTCGGCCGTGGCCTTCTTGCAAGCCGCGGTGGCTCACTACGCCGCTCTGGGCGTGACCATCAAGCGCCTGATCACTGACAACGGCTCGGCCTATCGCTCGCGGCTGTTTGCCAAGACCTGCCAGGCCCTGGGCATCAAGCACACCTTCACCAAACCCTACCGGCCCCAGACCAATGGCAAGGCCGAGCGCTTCATCCAGACGCTGCTGCGCGAGTGGGCCTATGGCCGCATCTGGGCCGACAGCAACGAGCGCACCGCCTGGCTGCCTGCCTTCCTGAGCTACTACAACGTCCGAAGGCAGCACTCGGCCTTGGGCTACAAGCCCCCAGCCTCCCGTCTCGGCGGGAATAACCTATTGCAACTCAACAGCTAGTGCGCGGGCGGCGGAGTTGCTTGACGGATTGGGCTGGATGGCTTGACGGGCCGTTGGTCACGCTCCTCGGCGGCTGGGTTTGCGGGTCCTTCCTGACCTCACCCGTTGCGGGTAATTCGCGCCCCGATCCCCGACTGTGCAGCGGGTGTTCTATGGGGGGTTAAGTGAAGGAGCGCAAGCGTCTGGGAATGCAGTAACTTTTTCCTAATTTGATAGCAGTTGCCGGGTTACTGTAAAAGTTACGGCAAGATCACCCGGCTTCATGCGGACGTTAGCGCACTTATACGGAAATGAAAAAGGCCCTAAGATGTTGATTCTTAGGGCCTTTTGGACGTTCACGCACTCATGCGGAACTACATTTGGTGGTGGTAGGTGGAATCGAACCACCGACCTTGGGGTTATGAATCCCACGCTCTAACCGTCTGAGCTATACCACCGATGGAACCGCGCATTATAGGGGTTTTTGGGCGCCTGTGGCCGCAGGCAGGCGGGCCAGTTCCTCGGACACCAGGCGCACGATCAGGCGGTCCAGCGTGTCGACCGAGTAGTTGCGCACGTCGTGCACGGTCTCGGTGCCGGGGCCGCTGCCGGGGCGGTTGCGGTCGCGGTAGGTCAGGAACACGAAGCGCCCGCCGGTGTACTGCGCGATCTGGCGCTGGATGTATTCACCCTGCGGGTCGAGCCCGCTGGCGCCCACGCTGAAGATCTTGATGCCCTTGCCCAGCGCGGCCATCATGTCGTCGTCGTACTGCGGGCCGCCGTAGTTGAGGTGCGGGTGCGCGTCGGCCAGCAGCACCATCAGGCGGGTGGCGCCGCTGCCGCGCCAGTTGAGGGCGTGCACGGCTTCGTGCAGCGCTTCGTTCATGGCCTCGGGGTTGTCGCCGCCGCCGTCGGCCTGCAGCTGGTCGAGCACCTGCTGGAAGCCGGTCAGGTCGTTGGTGAAGTCGTGGCTGCGCAGCAGGAACGCGTCTCCGCGGTCGCGGTAGGCCACCAGGCCGAAGCAGGTGTCGGGCCGGCTGGGCAGGCGAGCCACCTCGTCGGCGATGGTGTGCAGCGTGGCGCGCAGGCGCGCGATCTCGTCGCCCATGGAGCCGGTGGCGTCCACCAGGAACACCAGGTCCAGCCGCGCGCGGGCCGGCGGTGCGGTGGCGTCGAGCACGATGTCGAGCGCGCTCTGCTGGCCGCGCTTCAGCACGCCGGTGGTCCGGGCCACGCCCTGGCGCACGGTCACCTCGTAGCGCTGGCTGGCACCGGCGTCGAAGGCGTCGGGCGCGATCCATGCGCGGCCGGCGGTGTCGGTGCGTGCCCACATGGCGCCGCCGCTGCTGCCACGCACGGCCACCTCGGCGTCGGGCACGGGGCGGCCCCCGGGGTCGCGCACCTGCAGCAGCGTGCGCCCGCGCACTTCGCGCGGGCGGTGCGGCACGTCGGTGCGGGCGCGGAAGGCCAGGTACTCGGCGACGTCGGCGTTGTCGTCGACCATGCCGGCGGTGACGGGCGCGCCCGCCTGCTGCGGCGCCGCGGCGGCGCCGCGTGCCAGCGGCGCGAGCTTGCCGGAGGGCGGCGGCGCGGGCATGGGTGGTGGCGCCGGCAGCGCTTCGGCGGGCGCTGCGGCGTCGGCCACCGTGCGTTCGGCCATCGCCACTGCCGCGGGTGCCGGGCGGGCATGGCGGCCCGCGCCGCCGATCTGCAGCGGGCCGCCGCCGGGCTCGACGTAGGTGCGGACCGGCCGCGCACAGCTGGTGGCCGAAGGCGCCTGGAAATTTGGCGTCTGGCTGCCGGGCTCCTCGGGGAAGCGCAGGGCCGCGCGATCCACGGTGAACACGTCGGCCGGCGCTGGCGCGGCCCAGGCGATGGGCGTGGCGACCGCCGGGGCCGCGGCGTGTGTGAGCGCGCCTTGCGCGGCACCGGCCGGGGCGGCCAGCAGCGCGGCGGCGGTCAGCGCCGCCAGGGCGCGGGTGGTGGGTCGTTGGGCGAACATGCCGGCTCCTTCTAGGTGTTGGAGCAGCATGAAACGGTGGGGGGCCGCGCGCGGGGTTGGCGGTGGGCGACCGAAAGTGAAACGCCCGGTAACGGCAGCACAACCGCAAGCGGTCATGCAAGCTCAGTCAGCTATTCAAACCATAGCTGTATGCGCCCGCCAATTATGGCCTGGAAGCCAATTTCGTCATGAAAACACGGTGCCAGGCCAGCCTCGCCATCAGCGGTTCTGGAACGCCGGCGGACGCTTGTTGACGAAGGCGTCCATGCCTTCCTTCTGGTCGGCGGTGGCGAACAGGGCGTGGAACAGGCGGCGCTCGAACATCATGCCGTCGGACAGCGGGCCTTCGAAGGCGCGGTTGATGCACTCCTTGGCGGCCATCACGGCCAGGCGCCCCATGCCGGCGATGGTGAGGGCTGCGCCCAGGGCCTCTTCCATCAGCTTGTCCAGCGGCACCACGCGGCTCACCAGGCCGGCGCGCTCGGCTTCCTCGGCGTTCATCATGCGGGCGGTGAGCGCCAGGTCCATGGCCTTGGCCTTGCCGATGGCGCGCGGCAGGCGCTGCGTGCCGCCGGCGCCGGGAATGATGCCCAGCTTGATTTCCGGCTGGCCGAAGCGCGCGTTGTCGGCGGCGATGATGAAGTCGCACATCATGGCCAGCTCGCAGCCGCCGCCCAGCGCGAAGCCGCTCACTGCGGCGATCACCGGCTTGCGGATGCTGCGCAGGGTTTCCCAGTCGCGGGTGATGTAGTCCTCGGTGTAGACGTCGGCGAAGCTGTAGGTGGCCATGGCGCCGATGTCTGCGCCGGCGGCAAAGGCCTTCTCGCTGCCGGTGATGACCATGCAGCCGATCGCGTCGTCGGCATCGAACGCCTTCAGCGCGCGGCCCAGCTCGCGCATCAGCTCGCCATTCAGGGCGTTCAGCTGCTTGGGACGGTTGAGCGTGATGACGCCGACCTTGTCGGCTTCGGTGCGGACCTGGATGAATTCGTAGCTCATGGCTGCTGGCTCCTGGTGTTATGGGGGCGTTCCGGGATGGCTCGGCCGCGGCGCGGCTTGGCGCAAACTATAGCGAGGCGCGGAAAGCCCCTCATTAACCGACCGAGTGGTTGGTTAATGTTAAATTCCGCCCTCATACCAAGCAGGAGACAACCCGCATGACCGCCGCAGAACCCGCCGTTTTGGTCGAACAGGACGGCGCCGTCGCCATCCTCACGCTGAACCGGCCGCAGACCCTGAACAGCTTCACGCGCCAGATGCACCACGAGCTGTGGGCGGCGCTCGACCAGGTGGAGGCCAACCGGGCGATCCGCGCGCTGGTGCTCACCGGCGCCGGCCGCGCCTTCTGCGCCGGCGCCGATCTGTCGGAATTCGACTTTGCCGAGGGGCCGGACATCATGCAGCGCGCCGACCCCGGCCCCATCATCGACCAGGCCTTCAACCCCACCACCCGGCGCCTCACCCAGGTGCGCGTGCCCACGGTGTGCGCGGTCAACGGCGTGGCGGCGGGCGCGGGCGCCTCGGTGGTGATGGCCTGCGACATCGCCATCGCCGCGCCGGGCGCCAGCTTCATCCAAGCCTTCAGCAAGATCGGCCTGGTGCCCGACAGCGGGGGCACCTGGCTGTTGCCGCAGCGCGTGGGCCTGGCCCGCGCCATGGCGCTGGCCTTCACCGGCGACAAGCTCGCCGCGGCCGACGCCAAGGCCATGGGCATGATCTGGGACGTGCAGGACGACGCCCTGGCCGCCGCCAAGGCCATGGCCCAGCGCCTGGCCGCCATGCCCACCAAGGCGCTGGTGGCCACGCGCCACCTGCTGCGCGGCGCCCACACGCACAGCCTGGACGAGCAGCTCGACCTGGAGCGCGACGTGCAATCGCGCCTGGGCTTCACGCACGACTACATCGAAGGCGTGACCGCCTTCCTGCAGAAGCGCCCTGCGCAGTTCAAAGGCGAGTGATGACGTTACCGCAACCTTCCGAGGCCGAGGCGCAGGATCTGGCGCGCCGCGTGGGCGCGGCCATGTACGCCGAAGACGCCGCCTCCAGGGACACGCTGGGCATGGAACTGGTGCGTTGCGAGCCCGGCCACGCCACCATGCGCATGGCCGTGCGGCCCCTGCACCTCAACGGCCACAAGATTTGCCACGGCGGCTTCATTTTCACGCTGGCCGATTCCACCTTCGCCTACGCCTGCAACAGCCGCAACCACAACACCGTGGCCAACGGCTGCAACATCGAATTCCTGCGCCCCGCCTATGAGGGCGACGTGCTCACCGCCGAGGGTGTGGAGCAGTCGCTCTCGGGCCGCCACGGGGTGTACGACATCCGCGTGACCAACCAGAAGGGCCACACGGTGGCGCTGTTCCGCGGCAAGAGCACGCAGATCAGCGGCACGGTGATCCCGGCCGAACCGGCGGCCTGAGCGACAGACATCACGGAGACACCCATGAACAGCCCCACGAACCTGCCGCTGGAGCCGATCGAGAAGGCCGGCATTGACGAGCTGCGCGCGCTGCAGCTCGAGCGCCTGAAGAAGACGCTGGCCCACGCCTACGCCAACTCGCCCGTCTACAAGGCCAAGTTCGATGCCGCCGGCGTGCATCCCCAGGACTGCCAGAGCCTGGCCGACCTGGCGAAGTTTCCCTTCACCACCAAGCAGGACCTGCGCGACAACTACCCCTTTGGCATGTTTGCCGTGCCGCGCGAGCAGGTGTCGCGCGTGCACGCCTCGAGCGGCACCACCGGCAAGCCCACGGTGGTGGGCTACACGCAGAAAGACATCGACACCTGGGCCGGCCTGGTGGCGCGCAGCATCCGTGCCGCCGGCGCGCGCAAGGGCGACATGGTGCACGTGAGCTATGGCTATGGCCTGTTCACCGGCGGCTTGGGCGCGCACTACGGCGCCGAGAAGCTCGGGCTCACCGTGGTGCCCTTCGGCGGCGGCCAGACCGAGAAGCAGATCCAGCTGATCCAGGATTTCCGGCCCGACATCATCATGGTCACGCCCAGCTACATGCTGGCCATCGCCGAGGAGGTGGAGCGCATGGGGCTCGACCCGCGCGAGCTGTCGCTGCGCATCGGCATCTTCGGCGCCGAGCCCTGGACCAACGAGATGCGCGGCGCCATCGAGGCGCGCATGGGCATCGACGCGGTCGACATCTACGGCCTCTCGGAAGTGATGGGCCCGGGCGTGGCCAGCGAGTGTGTGGAAACCAAGGACGGCCCCACCATCTGGGAAGACCACTTCTACCCCGAGATCATCGACCCGGAAACCGGCGAGGTGCTGCCCGACCGCGCCGATGGCGAGCTGGTGTTCACCAGCCTGACCAAGGAAGCGCTGCCCATCATCCGCTACCGCACGCGCGACCTCACGCGGCTGCTGCCCGGCACCGCGCGCACCATGCGCCGCATGCAGAAGATCACCGGCCGCAGCGACGACATGATGATCATCCGCGGCGTCAACGTGTTTCCCACGCAGATCGAGGAACTGCTGCTCAAGCGGCCGGAGCTGTCGCCGCACTACCAGTGCGTGCTGACCCGCGAAGGGCCGCTGGACAGCCTGAAGGTCGTCATCGAGACGCAGCCCGGCGTCGACCCCGAAGGCATCGAAGCCCGCGCCGCCGCCAAGCTGCTGCAGCACGAGATCAAGGTCTACGTCGGCTCCAGCGTGGCGATCGAGCTCAAGGGCGAAGGTGGCATCGAGCGCAGCGTCGGCAAGGCCAGGCGGGTGGTGGATCTGCGGCCGAAGTGAGCGGGTGGCGGGCGCCGTCGCATAGGGATGGATTCAGGGTCAAATTGACCTCCAACCCAGGATGGACGGCCGCAGGCAGCTATCAAAAGAAAAGCAACCCTGCATGCCGATGAGCAGGCCGGGTGGTTGATGGCGGCAGCTCCGCAAGCCATCAAGATGTCTTGCCCGGGTGACTGGCGGGTGGCCGCATCAGGCGGCCGCGGTTCAGCACCGCCGCGGCATCAGGAGCGGCCCAGCCGCATCTCCGCCGCCCCCGCGTGCGCCTGCAGGCCTTCGCCGTGCGCGAGCACGCTGGCGATCTGGCCGAGCTGGCGGGCGCCGGCTTCGCTGACCTCGATCAGGCTGGAGCGTTTCTGGAAGTCGTACACGCTCAACGGGCCGGAGAAGCGCGCCGAGCCGCTGGTGGGCAGCACGTGGTTGGGGCCGGCGCAGTAGTCGCCCAGAGACTCACTGGTGTAGGCGCCCAGGAAGATGGCGCCGGCGTGTTTCAGCAGCGGCTCCCAGCGGTGCGGGTCGCGGCTGCTCACCTCCAGGTGCTCGGGCGCGATGCGGTTGCTGATGGCGCAGGCTTCTTCCATGCTGCGGGTGTGGATCAGCGCGCCGCGGCCGTTCAGGCTTTTGGCGATGATCTCGGCGCGCGGCAGGGTGGGCAGCAGGCGGTCGATCTGGGTCTGCACGGCGTCGATGTAGGCGGCGTCGGGGCAGAGCAGGATGCTTTGCGCCAGCTCGTCGTGCTCGGCCTGTGAAAACAGGTCCATCGCCACCCAGTCGGGCGGCGTGCTGCCATCGGCCAGCACCAGGATCTCGCTGGGGCCGGCGATCATGTCGATGCCCACGGTGCCGAACACGTGCTTCTTGGCGCTGGCCACGTACGCATTGCCGGGGCCGGTGATCTTGTCCACGCGCGGCACGGTGGCGGTGCCGTAGGCGAGCGCCGCCACGGCCTGCGCGCCGCCGATGGTGAAGGCGCGGCTCACGCCGGCGACGTGGGCGGCGGCCAGCACCAGGGGGTTCTTCTCGCCCTTCGGGGTGGGCACGACCATGATGATCTCGCCCACGCCGGCCACGTGGGCGGGGATGGCGTTCATCAGCACGCTGCTCGGATAGGCGGCCTTGCCGCCCGGCACGTAGATGCCCACGCGGTCCAGCGGCGTGACCTTCTGGCCGAGCAGGGTGCCGTCGTCGTCACGGTAGGTGGCGGTTTCGCCACCCTGCTTCTTCTGCCACGCGTGGTAGCGGCGAATGCGGGCGGCCGCCTGCTCCAGCGCGGCGCGCTGTTCGGGCGGCAGACCGTCGAAGGCGGCCTTCAGCTCGGCGGCCTTCAGTTCCAGCGCGGCCATGCTGCCTGCCTGCAGGCCGTCGAAGCGGGCGGTGTACTCGAGCACCGCCGCGTCGCCGCGCGTGCGCACGTCGGCCAGGATGTCCTTGACGCGCTGCTCGATGGCGTCGTCCTGCTCGGCACTCCAGTGCAGGCGCGCCTGGAACTTGGCCTCGAAATCGGCCTCGGCCGTTGAAAGACGGGCGGGGGCAGCTATCAGTTTCATACCGTTTCCGCCTGCGACACGGCGGCGGCGAAGGTGTCGATGATGCGGCGGATGGGCGCGGTCTTGAGCTTGAGCGCGGCCTGGTTGACCACCAGGTGCGAGCTGATGTCCATGATGTGCTCGACCTCGACCAGCTGGTTGGCCTTGAGCGTCTTGCCGGTGCTGACCAGATCGACGATGGCGTCGGCCAAGCCGGTGAGCGGGGCCAGCTCCATGCTGCCGTAGAGCTTGATCAGATCGACGTGCACGCCTTTTTCGGCGAAGAAGTCGCGCGCGATGGCGGTGTACTTGGTGGCCACGGTGATGCGCGCGCCCTGGCGCACGGCGCTCGGGTAATCGAAGCCGGCGGGCACGGCCACCGCCATGTGGCACCTGGCGATCTGCAGGTCGAGCGGCTGGTAGAGCCCGGAGCCGCCATGCTCCAGCAGCACATCCTTGCCGGTCACGCCCACATCGGCGCCGCCGTACTCCACGTAGGTGGGGACATCGGTGGCGCGCACCAGCACCACGCGCACGTCGGGCTGGTTGGTGGGCAGGATCAGCTTGCGCGATTTTTCCGGGTCTTCCAGCACCTCGATGCCGGCGGCCTTCAGCAGCGGCAGGGTCTCGTCGAAGATGCGTCCCTTGGAGAGGGCGAGGGTGATCACGGTTGCGCCTCCTGGCTGGCGAGGGTGTTCATCCGGCCACCCTTTCGATGTCGGCCCCGATGCCGCGCAGCTTCTTTTCCATCTGGTCGTAGCCGCGGTCGAGGTGGTAGATGCGGTCGACCAGCGTCTCGCCGTCGGCCACCAGGCCGGCGATCACCAGGCTGGCGGAGGCGCGCAGGTCGGTGGCCATGACGGTGGCGCCGGACAGGCGCGACACGCCGTCGATCATGGCGGTGCGGCCGTCCACGTGGACGTGGGCGCCCAGGCGCACCAGTTCGTTCACGTGCATGAAGCGGTTCTCGAAGATGGTTTCGGTGACCGTGCTCGGCCCCTGCGCGATGCAGTTGAGCGCCATGAACTGCGCCTGCATGTCGGTGGGAAAGCCCGGGTACTCGGTGGTGCGGAAGCCCTGCGCCTTGAGGGCCGTGCCGCCGATGCTGCTCACGCGGATGAAGCGGCCTTCGGCGTCTTCGCCCGGCTCCACGGTGGCGCCGGCGTCCTTGAGCTTTTCGACCACGGCGTCCATGTGGTGGGCGCAGGCGTTGCGCACGACCACGTCGCCGCCGGTGGCGGCCACCGCGCACAGGAAGGTGCCGGCCTCGATGCGGTCGGCCACCACCTCGTGCGTGCAGCCGTGCAGGCGCTCGACGCCCTGCACGTGGATGCGGCTGCTGCCGTGGCCTTCGATGCGGGCCCCCATCTTGATCAGCATCTCGGCCAGGTCGGGAATCTCGGGTTCCTGGGCGGCGTTCTCCAGCACGGTTTCGCCGTCGGCCAAGCAGGCGGCCATGAGCAGGTTTTCGGTGCCGGTGACGGTGACCATGTCGGTGGTCACGCGCGCGCCCTTCAGGCGCGTGCGGCCGGCCGGCAGGCGGGCGACGATGTAGCCGTGCTCGACGTCGATCTCGGCGCCCATGGCCTGCAGCCCCTTGATGTGCTGGTCCACCGGCCGCGAGCCGATGGCGCAGCCGCCCGGCAGCGACACCCGCGCCTGGCCGAAGCGCGCCAGCAGCGGCCCCAGCGCCAGGATGGAGGCGCGCATGGTCTTCACCAGCTCGTACGGCGCCTCGGGCGTGATGCCGTCATGGGCTTCGAAGCTCATGCCGCCGCGCTCGCCGTGGGTTTCGGTGCGCACGCCCATGTTCTCCAGCAGGCGGCGCATGGTGCGTACGTCGTGCAGGCGCGGCACGTTGACGAGCTTCACCGGCTCGGCGGTGAGCAGCGCGGCGCACATCTCGGGCAGTGCGGCGTTCTTGGCGCCGGAGATGTGCACCTCGCCGTTGAGCTGGCGGCCGCCACGGATCAGCAGTTTGTCCATTCAGCAGTGGATTCAGAACGAAATCGGGCTCCAGCCCAATGATGACGGGCGGAAGCAGCTATTGAAAACGTAGTAACGGGTTCAGCCCTGCGCCGCCCATTCGGCCGGCGTCAGGGTCTTCATGGACAGCGCGTGCACCTCGTCGGTGGCCAGGCGGCCGCCCAGCGTGGCGTACACGCGCTGGTGCCGCGCCACCGGGCGCTTGCCCTCGAACTCGGCCGAGACGATGGTGGCGAACCAGTGGCGGCCGTCGCCTTCCACGTCGAGGTGCTCGCACGCCAGGCCGGCGCCGATGAGTTGCTTGAGTTGGTCTGCGGTCATGGTGGGGTAGGCGGCGGTCAGCCGCGCAGCTTATAGCCGGTCTTCAGCAGCCGTAGCGTGACCACGGACACGACCACGAAACTGCCGCCCGCCACCGCCAGGCTGAGCCAGGGCGAGACGTCGCTCACGCCGAAGAAGCCGTAGCGGAAGCCGTCGATCATGTAGAAGAACGGGTTGAAGTGGCTCAGCGTCTGCCACAGGCCGGGCAGCGAGTGGATGGAATAGAACACGCCCGCGAGGAAGGTCATGGGCATGACGATGAAGTTCTGGAACACGGCCATCTGGTCGAACTTGTCAGCCCACAGGCCCGCCAGCAGGCCGAGCACGCCCATCAGCCCGGCGCCCAGCAGCGCGAAGGCGGCGATCCACAGCACCGAGGCGGCCTGCGGCGGCGCGTACAGCAGCGTCACCAGGTACACGCCCAGGCCCACCAGCAGGCCGCGCGCGATGGCCGCGCCCACGTAGGCCACGAACCAGTGCCAGCCGGTGAGCGGCGTGAGCAGCGTGAACACCAGGTTGCCCATGATCTTGCTCTGCACCAGGCTGGAGGCGCTGTTGGCGAAGGCGTTCTGCAGCACGCTCATCATCACCAGGCCCGGCACCAGAAAAGCCACGTAGCTCACCCCCGGGTACACCTGCACGCGGTTGCTCAGCACGTGGCCGAAGATCATCAGGTACAGCACGGCGGTGAGCACCGGCGCGGCGATGGTCTGGAAGGCCACGCGCCAGAAGCGCAGCACTTCCTTGTAGAGCAGCATCTTCCAGCCGTCGTTGGGCGCGGCCACGGCGTGCAGGTGGGGGGTGCTCAGGGTCTTCTCGTTCATGGCGCACTCGCGCGGGTGGCGGACTTTGCCGCAGGCGTGCCGCCGGAGGCCATCAGGGCGATGAACACGTCTTCCAGGTCGGCCTTGCGGATCTCCACGTCCTCCACGGCCACCCCCGCTTCGCGCAGCGCGGCCAGATGGCGCTCGATCTCCGCCGGGTTCTGCGCCGGCAGCTCCACGATGCGCCCCGTGATGCGGGCCTGGTCGGCCAGCGCCCTGGGCAGTTCGCTGTCGGTCTTGAAGTGAAGGATGTTGGAGGTGGCGTTGGTCAGCAAGGTGCTGGTGCGTTCCAGCGCCACCACGCGGCCCTGCTTGAGCATGGCGATGCGGTTGCACAGCGCCTCGGCCTCTTCCAGATAGTGGGTGGTCAGCAGCACGGTGTGGCCCTTGCGGTTCAGCCCGGCGACGAACTGCCACAGGGTCTGGCGCAGTTCCACATCGACGCCGGCGGTGGGCTCGTCGAGCACGATCACCGGCGGCTTGTGCACCAGCGCCTGTGCCACCAGCACGCGGCGCTTCATGCCGCCGGAGAGCTGGCGCATGTTGGCTTTCGCCTTGTCGGCCAGGCCGAGGCCGGCGAGCAGCTCGTCGATCCAGTCGTCGTTGTGCCGCAGGCCGAAGTAGCCGGACTGGAAGCGCAGCGCCTCGCGCACGGTGAAGAACGGGTCGAACACCAACTCCTGCGGCACGATGCCCAGGTGCCGGCGCGCCTGCACGAAATCGTCCTGCACGTCGAAGCCGTGCACCTTGACGTGCCCGGCGCTGGCCCGCGTGAGGCCGGCCAGGATGGAGATCAGCGTGGTCTTGCCCGCGCCATTGGGGCCGAGCAGGCCGAAGAATTCGCCTTCTTCGATATCGAAGCTGACGTTGTCGAGGGCCTGGAGGGGGGAGGAGCCCGGTTTACCGGAAGCCGGATAAACCTTGCTCACCGACTGGAAGGAGATGGCGGGCATGGGAACCCACCATTTTAGCGGGCGGGGGCTTTTCCTGCCTCAGTCGGGTGTCGGCGCCGGTTCCGGGGCCTGTGTGGCCAGCAGGTTCGCCACGCCGTACAGGGCCGCCAGTTCGGCCAGCCGGGGCGGCATGCCGGCGACGGCGAAGCGCTTGCCGTCGGCCAAGCAGTCGCGCCGGCATTCGAGCAGCACCGCCAGCGCCGAGGAATCGAAGCGCTCCAGCGGCGCGGCGTCGATCACGATCTCGCCCTCGCGGCTGGCGCGCGCCGCGGTCCGCAGCAGGGCCAGGCAGGTCTCGGCCTGGGACTGCGTGACTTCGGCGGGCAGCACGAGCAAGGTCATGGCGGTGCTCAGCTGGCGCTGTTGGTCTTGTTGCGCTCGCTCAGCGTCTGCAACAGCTTGTCGATGCCGCCGGCGTTGATTTGCTGGGCGAACTGCGGCCGGTAGGTGTCGACCAGCCAGATGCCGAGCACGTTCAGGTCGTAGATCTTCCAGCCGGTGCCCTGGCCGGGCGTTTTGTGCAGACGGTAGTCGAGCTGCACCGGATCGCCGCGGCCCTTGACCAGGGTGCGCACCACCACGTCCTCGTCGCCGGGGGCGGAGCGCATGGGTTGCACCTCGACGGTCTGGTCGCTCACCTGGCGCAGCGCGCCGGCGTAGGTGCGCACCAGCAGGGTCTTGAACTCGTCCTGCAACTGCTGCTGCTGGGCCGGCGTGGCGCGGCGCCAGGCCGGGCCGGTGGCGGCGGCGGTCATGCGGCGGAAATCCACGTTGGGCATGATCTTGCTGTCCACCAGTGCCATCACCTTGGAGATGTCGCCGGTCTGCAGCGACTTGTCGCCCTTGATGGTGTTCAGCACCTCCTGCGACAGGCGCAGGATCATGGCATCGGGCGCTTCGTCGGCGGCCTGCGCCCACGGCGCGGCCAGGCCGGCGGCGCCCACGAGCAGCGCGGCGGCCAGCGAACGGAAGACGGAGCGGCGGTGAATGGCGGTCATGTGTTGTGGTTCCTTCCTGCCCTGAATGGTGGGGGGCCCTGTCAGGTCTTGGAAGCCTGACTTTGCCATGGGGTTCCCCGCACGGGTGACAAACTGTATGTCGATGGTCCCCGTCAGGCGGCCGGCCGGGCCGCCGGGAAGCCGGCGTGTGGCTGCTAAGGCTTGGCCTTGGCGGGCGCCGATGCCGCGTTGTCGGCGGGCTCGGCCGGCGCCTCGTCGGCCGGGTCGGGCTCGGGCGGCGGGTTGCCGTCGTACACGTCGTTGCGGCGTTTCGCCAGGTAGGCGTCGCGCTGGAAGGTGTAGCGATCGAGCGCGGCCTCTTCCAGCACGTCGGTCACGCCCAGCAGGCGCGAACGCGTGTCCACCGCCTGCACCGCGGTCAGCGAGTTGCGCACCGGGATGTCATGGACGTGGCCGAGCGGCTGGCCGTAGTAGTCGACCGGCAGGGCCACGGTATCGCGCAGCGTGGACGAGCCCAGCAGCGGCAGCACCACGTAGGGGCCGGGCGGCGCGCCCCAGCGCCCCAGGGTCTGGCCGAAGTCCTCACGGTGGCGCACCAGGTGCATCTCGCTGGCCGGATCGAACACGCCGCCGATGCCGACGGTGGTGTTGATCACCACGCGCCAGAACGAGTGCAGGGCGCCTTCGGGCTTGGCCTGCAGCACGTTGTTCACGAACGACCACACGTCGCCCAGGTTGCCGAAGAAGTTGCCGAAGCCGGTGCGCACCACGGGCGGCGCGACGCGCTTGTACAGCGTGGCCACCGGCTTCATCACGGCGTCGTCGACGGCCGTGTTGAACCTGGTCATGGAGCGGTTGTAGGGCTCCCAGGGATCGCGCGGATCGGCGCCGGGCGCGGTGGCGCAACCGGACAGCAGGCCGGCTGCCACCAGGGTGGGCAGCGCGTACCGGCCGGCTCGCGGGCGGGGGAGGTCAGGTGACTTCATGCAAACAGCTTTCAGGCGGGCCGGCGCCGTGCGGCACGCGCCCCGAACCCGGCATTATTTCTTCTTTTCGCTTCCGCCGTTGGCGGCGGAGTTGTAGAGGAACTGTCCGATCAGGTTTTCCAGCACCACCGCAGACTGGGTGGAGGTGACATTGTCCCCGGCGGCCAGGGTCTTCTCGTCCGCCCCAGGGAGTACGCCGATGTACTGTTCGCCCAGCAGGCCGCTGGTGAGGATGCTCATGGAGCTGTCCTTGGGAAACTTGAAGCGCGAATCCATGTCGAGCGCCACGTTGGCCTGGAAGCGCTGGTCGTCGAAGCCGATGGCTGCCACGCGGCCCACCACCACGCCGGCGCTGCGCACCGCGGCCTTGGGCTTGAGCCCGCCAATGTTGTCGAAACGTGCGGTGATCCGGTAGGTGGGCTGGAAACTGAGCGACAGCAGGTTGGCCGACTGCAGCGCCAGAAACACCAGCGCAGCCAGCCCCAGCAGCACGAACAGGCCGACCCAGACATCGTTCTTGGAGCGTTCCATGGTTGTCGTCTTCCCGAAATTTCCTACAGGCTGAACATCCACGCGGTGAGCAGGAAGTCCAGCCCCAGCACCATCAGCGAGGCCATCACCACCGTGCGGGTGGTGGCGCGCGCCACCCCCTCGGCCGTGGGCTTGGCCTGGTAGCCCTGCAGCAGTGCCACGAAGGTCACCGTGATGCCGAACACGATGCTCTTGATCACGCCGTTGCCGACGTCGGCCCACCAGTCCACGCCGCCCTGCATCTGGCTCCAGAAGGCGCCGCGGTCCACGCCGATCATGGGCACGCTGACGATCCAGCCGCCCAGCACGCCCACGGCGTTGAACACGGCGGTGAGCAGCGGCACCACGATCACGCCTGCCCAGAAGCGCGGCGCGATGATGCGGCGCACCGGGTCCACCGCCATCATCTCCATGGCCGAGAGCTGCTCGCCCGATTTCATCAGCCCGATCTCGGCCGTGAGCGAGGTGCCGGCGCGGCCGGCGAACAGCAGCGCCGTGACCACCGGCCCCAGCTCGCGCACCAGCGAGAGCGCCACCATCATGCCCACCGCCTCGGCCGAACCGTAGCGCTGCAGGATGTTGTAGCCCTGCAGCGCCAGCACGAAGCCGACGAAGAGGCCCGACACGGCGATGATGGCCAGCGAGTAGTTGCCCAGGAAGTGGATCTGGTCGCGCACCAGCGAGAAGCGCCGGAACGCCACCCCGCCCAGCTGCACCAGTCGCCAGAAGAAGCGCGCGCCGAAGCCCATGCCCGCCAGGCTGCGGCGCACGGCGAAGCCGATGTCGGCAGGGCGCCACCAGGCCATCAGCGTGGCTCCCCGACAGGCGTGGCAGGAGCGGCGCGGCTCACCGCACCACCTTCACGCCGAAATCCTCGGCCACGGTCGGGCCGGGGTAGTGGAAGCGCACCGGGCCTTCCTCGTCGCTGTCCTCCGCGTGGACGAACTGGCGCACCAGCGGGTCCTGGCAGGCGCGCACCTGTTCGGGCGTGCCCTGAACGGCTACCTTGCCGTCGGCCAGGATGACCACGTGGTCGGCGATGCGGAAGGTCTCCACCAGATCGTGCGAGACCACCAGGCTGGTGATGCCCAGCGCGTCGTTCAGCCTCCGGATCAGCCGCGCGGCGGTGTCGAGCGAGATCGGGTCCAGCCCGGCGAAGGGCTCGTCGTACATCACCAGCTCGGGATCGAGCGCGATGGCGCGCGCCAGCGCCACGCGCCGGGACATGCCGCCGGAAATCTCCGACGGCATCAGGTTGCGCGCGCCGCGCAGGCCCACGGCGTCGAGCTTCATCAGCACGATGTCGCGGATCAGCGCGTCGCTGAGTCGGGTGTGTTCGCGCAGCGGGAAGGCCACGTTCTCGAACACCGAGAGGTCGGTGAACAGCGCTCCGAACTGGAACAGCATGCCCATGCGGCGCCGCGCCGCATACAGGCGCGCCGCGCTCATGGTGCCCACGTTGCGACCCTCGAACAGCACCTCGCCGGCCTGCGCGCGCACCTGGCCGCCGATCAGCCGCAGCACCGTGGTCTTGCCGCCGCCGGAGGCGCCCATCAGCGCCGTGACCTTGCCGCGTGGCACGGCCAGCGTCAGCTCGTTCAGCACCGGGCGTGCGCCGTAGCCGAAGCGCACGTCGCGCAGCTCAACCAGGTTGTCGGGAGGGGAGGTCATACGGGGGTGGGGCGGCCGGGCGCACCATCTGCTGGGCAGGGTGTGCCAGGCGCCGTCCGGGCATTCTATCGAGCCAGCCCCGATGGATACGTCACTTCAAAAATCATAGCTGCCTACGCCCGCCACAAGCCGGCTACAGGCTGATTTGACTCGAAAATGGCCTTGGCGACCGCCTGTTCAGGCAAGCGTGACGCGGGCGAACTTGCGCTTGCCCACCTGAACGACGTAAGTGCCCGCTTTCAATTTGAGACCTTTGTCACCGACCACACCCGAATCCACGCGCACGCCGCCGCCGTCGATCAGGCGGTTGGCCTCGCTGGTGGAGGGCGCCAGGCCCGCCTGCTTGAGCACCAGGCCGATGCCCAGCACGCCGCTTTCGCCGGCGGCGAGGGTGACTTCCGGGATCACGTCCGGCACGCCACCGCGGCTGCGGTTGACGAAGTCCTGCTCGGCCGCCTCGGCCGCCTGGGCGGAGTGGAAGCGCGCGGTGATCTCCTTGGCCAGCATCACCTTGGCGTCCTTGGGGTTGCGGCCGGCGGCGACCTCGGCTTTCAGTACCTCGATCTGGGCCAGCGACTTGAACGACAGCAGCGTGTACCAGCGCCACATCAGCGTGTCGGAGATCGACAGCACCTTGGCGAACATGGTGTTGGCGTCTTCCGTGATGCCGATGTAGTTGTTCTTGCTCTTGGACATCTTCTCCACGCCGTCGGTGCCTTCCAGCAGCGGCATGGTCAGGATGCACTGCGGCTCCTGGCCGTATTCCTGCTGCAGGTGGCGGCCCATCAGCAGGTTGAACTTCTGGTCGGTGCCGCCCAACTCGATGTCGGCCTTCAGTGCCACCGAGTCGTAGCCCTGCATCAGGGGGTAGAGGAACTCGTGCACCGAGATCGGCGTGCCGGCGGCAAAGCGCTCGGCGAAGTCGTTGCGCTCCATCATCCGCGCCACCGTGTACCTGGCGGCCAGCTGGATCATGCCGCGCGCGCCCAGGGCGTCGCTCCATTCGCTGTTGTAGCGCAGCTCGGTCTTCTCGGGGTCGAGCACCTTGAAGGCCTGGGCCTTGTAGGTCTCGGCGTTGACGCGGATCTGCTCGGCCGTCAGCGGTGGGCGCGTGCTGTTGCGCCCGGACGGGTCGCCGATCAGCGTGGTGAAGTCGCCGATCAGGAAGATCACCGTGTGGCCCAGGTCCTGCAGCTGGCGCATCTTGTTCAGCACCACGGTGTGGCCGATGTGGATGTCCGGCGCGGTCGGGTCCAGGCCGAGCTTGATGCGCAGCGGCTGGCCGCTGGCTTCCGAACGGACGAGTTTCCTGACCCAGTCTTCCTGGGGCAGCAGTTCCTCGACGCCGCGCAGCGAGACCGCCAGGGCATTTTTCACGCCTTCCGACAGGCTGGGGGATGTTACAGATTGCGCAGACATGGTGTGGATGTTGCCTTGTAGGAGCCGGCTGACGTCTATATACTCGAAAGGTTTACACGGCAGGCAGCCCATTTTAGGTGCTCGCCGTTGTGGTGCCAGGCACCGTTCGCTGCGGCCATGCTTTTCTTGGATGGCCGTGCCTGCAATCCCGTACAACCCGTTCGAGTCTCGTGAAACAACACCTGGTTTCCTCCGGCCTCGCGCTCGCAGATTTCATCCAGCGCCACCCCCATCGCATCACCGCCGCCATCGCCACCCTGCTGCTCACCGGAGCGGGCGGTGCCTACGCCGTCGCCAACCTGGCGCCCGATGCCCCCACCGAACCGGTGCGCCTGGTGTCCGTTCCCGTGACGCCTGCCACCCTGGCCGCGCAGGACAACGCGCTCGACCAGTTCAGCTTCACCCTCTACCGCAGCGAAACCACCCGTTCCGCCGACACACCTGAAGCCCTGCTCGGGCGCCTGAACATCGCCGATCCGGCGGCCGCGCGCTTCCTGCGCAGCAACGCCGTCGTGCGCGAGGCGCTGTTCAAGCGCGCCGGTCGCCCGGTGACGGCCGAGGCCGACCAGCACCAGGCCCTGCTGAGCCTGCGCACCCACTGGGTGGAAGACACCGGTGCCGACACCTTCAAGCGCCTGGTGGTCGAGAAATCCGGCAACGGCTTCTCCGTGCACGTGGAAGACGCGCCGCTGCAGGCCACGCAGCGCCTGGTGAGCGGCGTGATCCGCAGCTCGCTGTTCGCCGCCACCGACGCCGCCGACGTGCCCGATTCGGTCACCAAGCAGATGACCGACATGTTCGACTCCGAGGTCGACTTCCACAAGGCGCTGTACAAGGGCGACCGCTTCGCCATCGTCTACGAATCGCTGGAGGCCGACGGCCAGCCGGTGCGCGCCGGCCGCGTGCTGAGCGCCGAGTTCGTCAACCGCAGCAAGGTGCACCAGGCCCTGTGGTTCAAGGAAGACGGCGCCGACAAGGGCGGCTACTACAACTTCGACGGCCAGAGCCTGCGCAAGGCCTACCTGCTCTCGCCCATGGAAGTCTCGCGCATCACCAGCGGCTTCGGCTCGCGCAAGCACCCGATCCTGGGCTACCAGCGCGACCACAAGGGCGTGGACTACGGCGCGCCCACCGGCACGCCGGTGCGCACCATCGGTGACGGCGTGGTCACCTTTGCCGGCGTGCAGCATGGTTACGGCAACGTGATCCAGATCAAGCACCGCAACCAGGACTCCACGCTGTACGCGCACCTGTCCGAGATCGACGTCAAGGTGGGCGACAACGTGGCGCAGGGTGAAACCGTCGGCCGCGTGGGCCAGACCGGCTGGGCCACCGGCCCGCATCTGCACTTCGAATTCCGCGTCGCCAACGAGCCGGTCAACCCGAGCGAAGTGCTGGCCGAGCAGCGCGACTACGTGCCGGTGTCGCCCGGCGGCAAGGCGGCGTTCGCCAAGCTGGCAGCCGGCATGAAGCTGCAACTGACCGCGGCCGCCAACACCACGCCCGCGAACTTCGAGTGAGGCCGCGCGGGCAGCGCCCGCGGCGTGGTCTTGCCAACAAAAAGCCGGCTTTGAAAGCCGGCTTTTTTGTGCCCTGCACCAGACAGGTTTTCTTGATCAAATCAGGCTGCAGCCGTCACGCAGCGGGCGCAGGCAGCTCTTGTTTTGATAGCTTTTGGTCTGATCGTCAGCGGTCCGCCTACTCGGCCACGGAGAACGACGAGCCGCAGCCGCAGGTGGTGGTGGCGTTCGGGTTCTTGATGACGAATTGCGCCCCCTGAAGGTCTTCCTTGTAGTCGATCTCGGCGCCCACCAGGTACTGGTAGCTCATGGCGTCGATCAGCAGCGAGACACCATTCTTGGTCATGGTGGTGTCGTCGTCGTTGGCGATCTCGTCGAAGGTGAAGCCGTACTGGAAACCCGAGCAGCCGCCGCCCTGCACGAACACGCGCAGCTTCAGGTCGGGGTTGCCTTCCTCGGCGATCAGGTCGGCCACCTTGGCGGCCGCGCTGTCGGTGAAGACGATGGGATCGGGCATCTGGGTCTGGACGTTCTCTGCGACGGCGCTCATGACGCACTCCTGTGGGATCGATCCCAATAGTATATCAAAACAGTCGGGTATCGCGCTTGGCCTGGGGTTCCGGTTCGGGCTCCAGCGTGGGTTCGCGCAGCTCGGGCACCGGCTCGGGCTCGAGCGAGGGCTCGGTCGGCTCCGCACGGGCCGCGGGTGCGCGCGTGGCCTGTGCCGGCGGCGGGGTGAGCTGCGGCCGCAGCTGGCCGGCGATCACCGCGCCCTGCTGCATCTCCAGCGCCTTGTACTGCACGTCGCCCTCGACCCGGGCCTTGGACTGCAGCTCGAGCAGCTCGCCGGCCTGTACCGGGCCAACCACCGAGCCGCCGATGACCACGTGGTCGGCGCGGATGGCGCCCTGCACCGAACCGGTCTCGGTGATCACCAGCAGGCTGGGCTGGTCGGGGTTGGCCTTGACGTCGCCAAGCACCGTGCCGTCGATCTGCAGGCCGTCCTGGAAGTCCACCGGCCCGTCCACCCGCATGCCCGGCCCGATGATGCTCTTGACGGAAAGCTGCTTCTTGAGTCCCAGCATGGCGTGCGCTCCTAGGGTTGTGTGCGGTGCATGCGATGTTCTACCACGACCGCGCTGGCGCACCGTGTCAGCACGCGCCGCAAACAACAAGGCCGTGCAAGCCGGAAAGCTTGCACGGCCCTGAGTGCCGTGGGGCAGGGCAGCGATCAGCGCTTGCTGAACTGCTTGCGACGACGGGCGGAGTGCAGACCGACCTTCTTGCGCTCGACCTCGCGGGCGTCGCGGGTCACGTAACCGGCAGCCGACAGCGTGGGCTTGAGGTTTGCGTCGTAGTCGATCAGGGCACGGGTGATACCGTGGCGCACCGCGCCGGCCTGGCCGGATTCGCCGCCGCCATGCACGTTGACCTGGATGTCGAAGGCTTCGACGTTCTCGGTCAGCACCAGCGGCTGCTTGCAGATCATGATCGAGGTCTGGCGACCGAAGAACTGTTCGATCGGCTTGCCGTTGACCGTGATCTTGCCGGAGCCCTTTTTCAGAAACACGCGGGCGACGCTGGATTTGCGACGGCCGGTGCCATTGTTCCATTCACCAATCATTTGCGGCTCCTCAGACTTCCAGTGCCTTGGGCTGCTGGGCAGAGTGCGGATGTTCCGCGCCGCCGTAGACCTTCAGCTTCTTGATCATGGCGTAACCCAGCGGGCCCTTGGGCAGCATGCCCTTGACGGCCTTCTCCAGCGCGCGGCCGGGATGCTTGGCCTGCAGGTCGCGGAAGTTGGTTTCGCGGATGCCGCCCGGGTAGCCGGTGTGGCGGTAGTACTTCTTGTCGAGCTCTTTCGCGCCGGTGACGCGGAGCTTGGAAGCGTTGACGACGACGATGAAGTCGCCGGTATCGACGTGAGGCGTGTAAATGGCCTTGTGTTTGCCGCGCAGACGGAGGGCAACTTCGCTGGCTACCCGTCCGAGCACCTTGTCGGTGGCGTCAATCACAAACCACTCGTGCGTCACGTCAGCGGGTTTTGCGCTGAACGTTTTCATGAGTTTCCTTGGAGAGGATGGTTTGGCGGGCCCTTTTCCACGGTCGGCGCTCCTCTTGAAAGGGAGCCTCTTAGGTGGTGGGTGTGCTGCCCCAAATGCCTTGGGTCGCACTGCTTTTGCCGCGGGGCCACAAATCGCTGCAAAGCCTTGTATTCTAACCTTGTCGGGCGTTTTGCAACAGCCCCTGGCTGCGGGCGAGCCCGGGGGCGGGCCGGCTGATGCGGCCGCGCGACGACGCCCGGCTGGCTGCCGGGCGCCTGGCGCCGGGCGGGGAGGGCCGCCAGAGGCCGCAGCACGGGTACCATCGGCCCCCATGTTCAGCTACCGCCACGCCTTTCATGCCGGCAACCACGCCGACGCGCTCAAGCACGTCACGCTGCTGGCCACGCTGCGCCACCTGATGGCCAAGAGCACCCCGCTGACGCTGATCGACACCCACGCCGGCGCCGGCGTGTACCGGCTGGACGACGGTGCGGCCCGCCTCTCCGGCGAGGCCGAGCAGGGCGTGGCGCGCCTGCAGGCGCTGCACCAGGCGCGGGTTTCAGAAGAAAATCAGGCTCCAGACCAGGCACAGCGGGCGCAGGCAGCTACAAAAGAAGAAGCAAATCTGTTGTGGGACTATCTGGCGCTGGTGGCTGGCTTCAATAGCAATGCATCGCCTGAGGCGCCCTGGCGCGTCTACCCTGGCTCGCCCTTCCTGATGCACGCGCTGATGACCGAACCCGGACGCGCCGCCGTGCACGACCGCCTCAAGCTGTTCGAGCTGCACCCCACCGACAGCCAGGCCCTGGCGGCCCATGTGGCGCAGCTGGAGGCCGGCCGGCAGGTCAGCGTGGCGCGGCAGGACGGTTTCGAGGGCCTGAAAGGCCTGCTGCCCCCGCCGGCCGACCGCGCCGGCTCGCGCCGGGCGCTGGTGCTGATCGACCCGAGCTACGAGATCAAGACCGACTACGCCCGCGTGGCCGCTGCCGTGCAGGACGGCCTGCGGCGCTTCGCCACCGGCGTCTACCTGGTCTGGTACCCGATCATCGGCCGCGCCCAGGCGCACGACCTGCCGCGGCGCCTGCGCACCCTGGCCAACCAGGCCGGGCGGCCCTGGCTGCACGCCACCCTGGCCGTGGGCGCGCCGCGCAGCGCCACACCCGCGGCGGTGCCCGGTGCCGAGCCCGCCCGCCCTGGCCTCACCGCCAGCGGCATGTTCGTGATCAACCCGCCGCACACCCTGGCCGCCGGCCTGCGCGCCGCCCTGCCGGTGCTGCAGGAAGCGCTGGCGCGCGGGCCCCACGCGGGCTGGACGGTGGAAACCGGGGGCTGAGCCCCGCCGCCGGCCCCGCCGGCCGCCAGAGCTGCCCGCTACCGGCGGCGGATTCCCTCAAGGCTGGGCAGACCGAAGAAGACCAGGCTTGCTGGCCGCGATCAGTGCGCCGCCGGCGCTACCACGTTCTTCGTCGGCCGGCACCTCAGTGGTCGTTAAAAAATGCATACTTTGTAGTGAACTTACATACCCTAATTTAGGTAGTTTGTAGTTTCAAAGTATTTGATTCCAGACGTTAATAAGGGGAGTATTTTTACAACCTTTGTTTACTTGCGGCGTGCGGCGCTCCCTAGACTGCGCCGCCATGACTACCTCGACCTACTTACCGGCGCGGCCGGCCCATTCGCCCGAATCCTCGCTGGCCTGTGCCGCGCCGGTTCGCCTTTCCACTTCCCAGGGCCTGCTGCGCGCGGCGCTGGCCACCGCGGCCCTGGTTGCCCTGAGCGCCTGCGGCGGCGGTGAATCCACCGGCACGACCGCTGCCGCCACGTCCGCGGCGTCCACCACGGCGGACGCCGCCACTGCCACGGCGGTCGACGCCGTCAGCACCACCAGCACCGGCACCACCCCCACGGAAACCGCCGCCGCCCTGCCGCCTCCCGCGGGGGCCGGCCGCACGGTGCCTTCGCCGCTGTACGGCGTGACGGTGGACGACGTGAGCGGCCTGTCTTCCATCACCGAGGCACTCTCGAAGCTCTCGCGCACGCCCACCACCCGGATCGTGTTCGACGAGTACCAGCCAGCCAGCGGCTACCGCAAGGCCACGGTGGCCATCAACAAGGTCAGCTACGTGATGGGCGAGATCCTGGACTCGCAATACCTGACCACGGTGAACGTGCAGGGCTACCTGGACCGCACCAACGAATACCTGGCGGCGCTGGGCGACGTGGTCGACATCTGGGAAATCGGCAACGAAATCAACGGCGAATGGCTGGGCACCAACAGCGACGTGGTGGCCAAGATGACCGGGGCGTACGACATCGTCAAGGGTCAGGGCAGAACCACGGCGCTGACGCTGTACTACAACCAGGACTGCTGGTCCAAGAAGAGCAACGAGATGTTCACCTGGGCGGCGGCCAACATACCCCAGCGGATGAAGCAGGGGCTGGACTACGTGCTGGTGAGCTACTACGAGGAAGACTGCAACAACCTCAAGCCCGACTGGAACGCGGTCTTCACCCAACTCTCGGCCATGTTCCCCAATTCCAAGGTCGGCTTCGGCGAGGTCGGCACCAGCAGGAAGGCCAAGAAGGCCGCCTACCTGCAGCGCTACTACGCCTTGAAGCCGCCGGTGGCCAACTATGTGGGCGGCTACTTCTGGTGGTATTTCAAGCAGGACATGGTGCCCTACACCAAGGACCTGTGGACCACGCTGAACAGCGCCGTCGCCGCCACGAACTGAGCCTGACCTTGGGGGGTAGGGTAGGTTTTATGAGCGAAATCAGCCTCCGGCCCTTATATGGCGGCCGCAGGCAGCTATGGTATTCATAGTAATTGCCAGCCGGTCGGGTGGGCTTGGATCAGCGCGGCTGTGAACAAAACCTTACCGGCGCAAGGGTGTTGAACCTAAACTGGCGCCCATGCAAACCAACCCCGCTTCCACCCTGCCGGCCGTGCCGGCCTTCATGCCCCGCCGGTCCGCCAAAACGGCCGGTGCTTCGGCCACCAACGGCGTCGGTTCGCGGCTGGCCGTCGTGCGCGCGCTGATGGCGGCGGCAGCGGCCTCGGCGCTGGGCGCCTGCGGCGGCGGTTCCGACAGCTCGGCGGCGTCCACCCCGGTGGCGACCTCGCCGTCACCCGCGACCAGCGGCACCGAAAGCGCCACGCCGGCGCCTTCGCTCACACCGACCCCTTCGCCGTCTCCGTCGCCGGCGGTCACTCCGGTGGCGTCGCCCACGCCCGCTCCGACGTCGTCGGCCATCGCACCGACCACCGGCGCCGGCCGCGCGGTGCCGCTGCCACTGTACGGCGTCACGGTGGACGATATCTCCGGGCTGTCGTCGATCACCGAAGCCCTGTCCAGGCTGTCGCGCACCCCCACCACGCGCATCGTCTTCGACGAATACCAGGCCGCCAGCAGCTACCGCGCCGCCACGGTGGCCATCAACAAGGTCAGCTACGTGATGGGCGAGATCCTGGACTCGCAATACCTGACCACGGTGAACGTGCAGGGCTACCTGGACCGCACCAACGAATACCTGGCGGCGCTGGGCGACGTGGTCGACATCTGGGAAATCGGCAACGAAATCAACGGCGAATGGCTGGGCACCAACAGCGACGTGGTGGCCAAGATGACCGGGGCGTACGACATCGTCAAGGGTCAGGGCAGAACCACGGCGCTGACGCTGTACTACAACCAGGACTGCTGGTCCAAGAAGAGCAACGAGATGTTCACCTGGGCGGCGGCCAACATACCCCAGCGGATGAAGCAGGGGCTGGACTACGTGCTGGTGAGCTACTACGAGGAAGACTGCAACAACCTCAAGCCCGACTGGAACGCGGTCTTCACCCAACTCTCGGCGATGTTCCCCAACTCCCGGCTGGGCTTCGGCGAAGTGGGCACCAGCAGCGCTTCGCAAAAGGCCGCCTACCTGCAGCGCTACTACGCCTTGAAGCCACCGGTGACCAATTACGTGGGGGGCTATTTCTGGTGGTACTTCCGCGAGGACATGGTGCCTTACACCAAGGCCCTGTGGAGCACGCTGAACGAGGCCATCGCGGCGACCAACTGAGCGCCTCCCGGTCGGCTTGGCGACCCGCGTTCCCGCGGCTCCAGCGCGCCCAAGGGAAAACCCTTAAGCCCCGATGGGCAATTAACCGACCGCACGGTCGGTTAATTCTCTATACTCGTGGCTCCCCGATCACCGCGTGCCGGTGGTGGCGCCGTTCAGGGCGCTGCCTGGCCGGCCAACGAGGAGACTTCCACGTGTATACGCAATCCTTTTCCGTCCCCGACGACGAGGCCGGCAAGGCCGCCGGCCTGAAGGCCGTGCCCAAGGCGCAGAGTGCGGCCGAGGCCGAGCTGGAGCAGCGCTTCGAGGCGCGCATCGCCGCCGACGGCCGCATCGAGCCGCGCGACTGGATGCCCGAGGCCTACCGCAAGACGCTGGTGCGCCAGATCAGCCAGCACGCGCATTCCGAGATCGTCGGCATGCTGCCCGAAGGCAACTGGATCACCCGCGCCCCCAGCCTGAAGCGCAAGTGCATCCTGATCGCCAAGGTGCAGGACGAGGGCGGCCACGGGCTGTACCTCTACAGCGCCGCCGAAACCCTGGGCACCAGCCGCGAAGACATGCTGGATGCCCTGCACAGCGGCAAGGCCAAGTACAGCTCCATCTTCAACTACCCCACGCTCAACTGGGCCGATGTGGGCGTGATCGGCTGGCTGGTGGACGGCGCGGCCATCATGAACCAGATCCCGCTGTGCCGCTGCAGCTACGGCCCCTACGCGCGCGCCATGATCCGCGTCTGCAAGGAAGAAAGCTTCCACCAGCGCCAGGGCTATGAGGCCCTGCTGGTGATGATGAAGGGCACCCAGGCCCAGCGCGACATGGTGCAGGACGCAGTGAACCGCTACTGGTGGAAGTGCCTGGCCATGTTCGGCCCTTCCGACAAGGACAGCATCCACTCCAGCCAGGGCATGAAGTGGGGCATCAAGCGCATCAGCAACGACGACCTGCGCCAGAAGTTCATCGACGCCACCGTGCCCCAGGCCAAAGTGCTGGGCGTGACCCTACCCGATCCGGAACTCAAGTGGAACGAGGCGCGCGGCCACCACGACCACGGCGAGATCGACTGGGACGAGTTCTGGCAGACCGTGAACGGCCACGGCCCCATGAACCGCGAGCGCCTGGCCACCCGCGTCAAGGCCCACGACGATGGTGCCTGGGTGCGCGAAGCCGCCCTGGCCCATTCTGAAAAACAAGCCCAACGCGCCATGAAGGAGGCAGCATGAGCACCAGGAAGCAAGCCGCCCAGCCCGCCGCGGGCGCATCCGCCGCCAAGGCCCTGAAGGATTGGCCGCTGTGGGAGGTTTTCGTGCGCAGCAAGCAGGGCCTGGAGCACAAGCACTGCGGCAGCCTGCACGCCGCCGACGCCACGCACGCGCTGCAGATGGCGCGCGACGTCTACACCCGTCGGCAGGAAGGCGTGAGCATCTGGGTCGTGCCCTCGCACCTCATCAGCGCCTCCGAGCCGGACGACAAGGCCGAGTTCTTCGAGCCCGCGGACGACAAGATCTACCGCCACCCGACCTTCTACGAGATCCCCGACGAAGTGGGGCACATGTGATGCCGGCCGTGATCGACAGGGTGAGTGCGCCCATCGCCTACCTGCTGCACCTGGCCGACAACGCGCTCGTGCTCGGCCAGCGCAACGCCGAATGGTGCGGCCACGCGCCCACCATTGAGGAAGACATGTCGATGGCCAACAACAGCCTCGACCTGATCGGCCAGGCGCGCCTGCTCTACCAGTACGTGGCCGAGCGCATGAACGCCGAAGGCCGCACCACGCGGCCCAGCGCCTGGCCCGCCGGCCCCATCACCGAGGACACGCTGGCCTACTTCCGCGACGTGCCGGATTTCCTCAACTACACGCTGCTGGAGCTGCCGCACAGCCCGGCGCTGGTGCCCATGGGCGTGGGCAACCGCGACTGGGCCACCACCATCGTGCGCAACTGGCTCTACAGCCAGCTGATGGTGATGGTGTGGGAGCGCCTGCAGGCCTGCGGCGACGAGCGGCTGGCCGCCATCGCCGCCAAGTCGCTCAAGGAAGTGCGCTACCACCTGCGCCACTCGCGCGACTGGCTGGTGCGCCTGGGCGACGGCACCGATGAATCGCACCGCCGCATGCAGGACGCCGTGGACCACCTGCTGCCCTATACCAGCGAGTTCTGGGCCGCCAGCCCCACCGAGGCCGGCGCCATCGCCGCCGGCTGCGGCGTCGATGTGCCGGCGCTGCGCGCCGAGTGGGACGCCGCCGTGGACGCCGCGCTGCAGGAAGCCACGCTGCGCCGCCCGCCCGAGGCGAAGCACTACGTCACCGAAGGCAAGCGCGGCGTGCATTCCGAGCATCTGGGCTACCTGCTGAACGAGCTGCAGGGTCTGGCGCGCCAGCATCCGGGAGCGGTGTGGTGAGCAGGCCGGCGCTGCTGCGCTCTTCAGCGCACGCAGGCGCGTCCGGGCTGCGGGGCTGAAGGCGGTTTATGAGCCAAATCGCCTCCCAGCCCTTGCATGACGGGCGCAGCCAGCTATCGGAAAGTGAGCGTGCCAGGCTCTGGCCGGTGCTCGACGAGCTGAGCGATCCGGAAATCCCGGTCGTCACGCTGCGCGAGATGGGCATCGTGCGCGACCTGCGCCGCGGCGCCGACGGCGTGCTGGAAGTGGTGATCACCCCCACCTACAGCGGCTGCCCGGCCATGGAGCAGATCCACGACGACATCGTGGCGCGGCTGGCGCGCGAAGGCCTGGCCGCCCGCGTGGTCACGCAGCTCGCCCCGGCCTGGACCACCGACTGGATGACGCCCGTCGCGCACGAGAAGCTGCGTGCCTACGGCATCGCGCCGCCGCAGTGCGGCAGCGCCCAGGCGGGCGAGGCGGTGATCCGGTTCGCTCCCAGAAAAGGAGCTGGCGGCGCAGGCGGCACAAGGGATGCAGCCTCAAAGGATGCTGAAAGCGCGCTGCCCGCCGTGCCCTGCCCGCAATGCGGCTCCACCCACACCACGGAAACCTCGCACTTCGGCTCCACCGCCTGCAAGGCGCTGTACCGCTGCCTGGATTGCCTGGAGCCCTTCGACTACTTCAAACCGCATTGAGCGCCGTCGGCGGCCCGGTTGCGCACCGTGGTGTGCGCACCGGAGCGCTGGCCGCAACCACAACGCACCACGAGAACGAAAAGAGGAAACAAGTCCATGTCCGCCCCACGCTTTCATGAGCTCACCGTCGCCCGCGTCAGCCCCGAGGCCGCGGGTTCCGTGGCCATTACCTTCGCCGTGCCGCAGGAGCTGCACGAGCAGTTCAGCTTCGAGCCCGGCCAGTTCCTCACGCTGCGCAGCACCATCGACGGGCAGGACGTGCGTCGCAACTACTCCATCTGCTCGACGCGCAGTCGCTACGCCAGCGGCGGCGAACTGGAAGTGGGCATCCGCCCCATGGAAGGCGGCGTGTTCTCCAACTGGGCGGCCACCCGGCTGAAGGCCGGTGACAAGATGGCGGTGATGCCGCCGGACGGGCGCTTCACCATCAGGAAGCCGCGCGCGCTGCACCGCGTGGGCTTTGCCGCCGGCTCGGGCATCACGCCCATCCTCAGCATCATCGCCACCACGATGGAGGAGAGCGACACCGCCAAGTTCACGCTGGTGTACGGCAACCGCCGCATGAGCAGCGTGATGTTCAACGAGGCGCTGCAGGACCTGAAGGACAAGTACAAGAACCGGCTGACGCTGATCCACATCCTCTCGCGCCAGGCGCAGGAGGTGCCGCTGCTGGAAGGCCGCATCGACGCCGCCAAGGTGCGGCAACTGATCGACACCCTGCTGCCCGCCAGAAGCATGGACGAGGTCTTCGTCTGCGGTCCCGAGGCCATGATCGAGGAAACCGAGCAGGCGCTCCAGCAGGCCGGCGTGCCGGCCGACCGCATCTACAGCGAGCGCTTCACATCACCCTCGCTGGAAAAGCTCAGCACCGACGCACGCCGCGCCGCCGTGCAGCACGGCGACCCGGAGGCCCCCACCGGCCAGGTGGCGCTGACGGTGGTGGTGGACGGCAAGGCGCACGAGATGAGCATGCGCCCCGACCAGCACGTGCTCGACGTCGCCCTCTCCGCCGGCCTGGACCTGCCGTACTCCTGCAAGGGTGGCGTGTGTTGCACCTGCCGTGCCAAGGTGCTGGAAGGCCAGGTCACCATGGACAAGAACTTCACCCTGGAGGCCGAAGAGATGGCCCAGGGCTTCGTCCTCTCCTGCCAGGCGCGCCCCACGGGCGACAAGCTGGTGGTGAGCTACGACGAGAGGTGAAGGGGGCATCCCCTTGAGTCGCTGACGCGCCTCGGTGCTCGCCGCCAGAGGCGGCGGCTCTTCGGCCTGTCCAGGTCTGCGCAGGCAGACCTGGAGCCGCAGGCCTCAGCCCCTTCTCTCTTCGGGAAGGGGGACAACGCCGCCGGCCGGTGCAAGCCCGGCCAGGGCGTTCGCCGGCTTGGCCTGCTCCGCGGCCATCGGACAGTTGACAGTGCGGAGGCTGAGCCGAGAGCGTTGTGTGGCCACTCGCTGGTTTGCAAGCCTTTTTGGCCTTCCGCCCATGTTTGACGGCAGCAGGCAGCTATCAAGAGTATAGCTTTCAGGTTTCCTGCGGGCCGACCCTTCGTGAAGCGGGCGCCCCCCAAACGGCCGCGGAGCATGCCATGTGAGTGGACGCCGTGGAGCAGGTTTTGCCCGGCCACTGGCGTCGTCCCCCCGCCCGCAGAAAGCGGGGGAAGGCGCGTCAGCGCCTCAGGGGGGAGTTATTGACTCGCGACGACGTCGTCGCCCGCGGGCACTTCGCGCAGCACCACGGTGTCGTGGCCGCGGCTCATCATGCCCAGCGCCTTGGCGGCGGCGCGGCTGAGGTCGATCAGGCGGCCGCGGATGTAAGGGCCGCGGTCGTTGATGCGCACCACCACCTGCTTGCCCGTGCGCGGGTTGTAGACGGCCACGTGCGTGCCCAGGGGCAGCGTCTTGTGCGCGGCGGTGAGCTGGTTCTGATCGAAGCGCTCGCCGCTGGCCGTGAGCCGGCCGTGAAAGCCAGGCCCGTACCAGGAAGCGGTGCCGCTTGCGATGTCGCGGCCGATGCGCAGGCCGAGCCCGCTGGGCTCCGGGCTGCGCAGGGCATCCCGCACACTGGCCGAAGGTTCCACCGGCGCGACAGCACCCAGCCCCAGCCGGGTCTTGAACCCGGTGTAGTTGGGGCAGCGCATGTCGTGCACCGCCTTGGCGGAGGTGCAGGGTGTGGCGTAGGTATTGGAAGTTTCGAGCAGCGTCTGTCCGGCGGCGACAGCAGAGGTCCCCAGCAGGCCGGCCAACAGCAGCATCCAGCCCTTGCTCCCCAGACGCGAACTTCCCGCAGCCGACGCACCCTGAGGGGCGCCGGGAGAGGTGTCCCGTAACATGCGGCGGATTTTATAGGCTCACCCGAGCCCGTGGGAACACCTGCGGCGTCGCGCTAGAGACCGGACTCTACCCGGCCATACCGGTTCTGCAATCTTATGGGTTAAGAACCAGTCCCGGCGACACGGATCGACGCAATTTCATGGGGTCGTTCCGGCCGGCAAGAAGGGCAAACGGATAGCCGCGGAGCAGGTCATGGCGGGACACCTCGGCCGGGGGGTGTACCGGCCAGCGATGTCGTTTTCCATCCCGAAGAGAGGGGGCTGGGGCTTGCGGCTTCAGGTCTGCCTGCGCAGACATGGGCAGACCGAGGGGACACGGCCTGTGGCCGCGAGCACGTGGGGCGAAACGACTCCGGGGATCAGCGCAACCTTTCACACAGCGCCTGCGCCGCAGCCGCCTGGTTCATGGTGTAGATGTGCAGGCCCGGCGCGCCGCCGGCCAGCAGGCGCTCGCACAGCGCGGCCACCACGTCGGCGCCGAAGGCCTTGATGCCGGCCGCGTCGTCACCGAAGGCCATGAGCCGCATGCGGATCCAGCGCGGTACCTCGGCGCCGCAGGCGTCGGAAAAGCGCAGCAGCTGGCTGGAGTTGGTGATCGGCATGATGCCCGGCACCACGGGCACGCCAATGCCCAGCGCGCGCACCTCGTCCAGGTAGCGGAAGTAGGCATCGGCGTTGAAGAAGTACTGCGTGATGCCGGCATCGGCACCGGCGTCCACCTTGGCCTTGAAGGCCAGCAGGTCGTCCTGCGGCGAGCGCGCCTGGGGATGTGTCTCGGGGTAGGCGGCCACCTCGATGCGAAAGCGCTCGCCCGTCTCCGTGCGGATGAAGGCCACCAGGTCGCTGGCGTGCAGGAACTCGCCGCCCATGCCGTAGCCGCTGGGCATGTCGCCGCGCAGCGCGACGATGCGGCGCACGCCGGCTTCGGTGTAGGCGGCCAGGCGCTCGCGGATCGAATCCCTGGTCTGGCCGATGCACGACAGGTGCGGCGCCGCGGCCATGCCTTCGTCCATGATCTCGCGCACGGTGGTCAGCGTGCCTTCCTGCGTGGAGCCGCCGGCCCCGAAGGTGACGGAGCAGAACTCCGGCTTCAGCGCGTAGAGCTGCTGGCGCACGCCGCGCAGCTTGTCGGCGCCTTGGGGCGTCTTGGGGGGGAAGAATTCCAGGCTGATGGGCGGGCGCATGGTGGTGGTGGTTCGGTGAAGCAGGGAGAGTAAGGGATGGGCGGCGGGTCTCAGCGCCGCGCGTGGAGGAAGAATTCGCGGTTGCCGTCGCCGCCGGCGATGGGGCTGGGCAGCCAGGCGGCCACCCGCAGCCCGGCCGCGGCGGCGGCGGCGCGGATGCGCGCCTCCACCGCGTCGAACAGGCTGGCGTCGCGCACGATACCGCCCTTGCCGAGTTGCGGCGGCTGCAGCTCGAACTGCGGCTTGACCAGCATCAGCAGGTGGCCGCCCGGCCGCACCAGCGGCGCCAGCGCCGGCAGCACCAGCGTGAGCGAGATGAAGGACAGGTCGCCGGTGACCAGCTCGAAGCCGACGTTGTTTTCAGTGCCAAAATGGCCTGCAGCCGGCTCGTGGCGGGCGCAGCCAGCTATCAATTGAGAAGCATCCAGGTTGCGCGCGTTGATGCCTTCCAGCGCCGTCACGCGGGCGTCCTGGGCCAGCTTGGGGTGCAGCTGGCCGTGGCCCACGTCCACGCCGGTGACGTGGGCGGCGCCGTGCTGCAGCAGGCAGTCGGTGAAACCGCCGGTGGACTGGCCGACGTCCAGGCAGTGCCAGCCGCGCACGTCGATCCCGCAGGCGCGCAGCGCGCCTTCCAGCTTGAGGCCGCCGCGCGAGACGTAGCGCGCCTCGGCGGCGTCGAGCAGCTCGATCTCGGCGTCGGGCCGCAGCTCGTCGCTCTTGGCCAGCGGCCGCCAGTGCTGGCCCGAGGCCTGGCCGCGCCAGCGCGCGCCGGCGGCGATCAGCCGCTGGGCCTGGCTGCGCGAGGCCGCAAGGCCCCGCTCGACGAGCATCTGGTCGGCGCGCATGAACAGGGCATTGAAGGCCTAGGGCACCTTCACCAGCTCCACCGGGTTGTCGTAGATGTCCTTGCGCTTGTCGTAGAGCGGGATGGTGGTGCCCTTGATGCGGTTGGTCTCCAGGTCTTTCAGGTCGACCTCGGCCACCACGATCTGCTCCATGTTGGGCGTGCCTTCGGCGGCGATGCCGTCGCGCGCGAAGGGGAAGTCCGACGGCGTGATGATGGCCGCCTGGCCATAGTGCATGCCCAGGCCTTCCACGGCCAGGTTGCCGACGGTGCTGGTCATCACCACGAACACCTGGTTCTCGATGGCGCGCGCGTGGCAGCAGTAGCGCACGCGCAGGAAGCCCTGGCGGTCGTCGGTGCAGGAGGGCACGAACAGGATGTCGGCGCCGGCCTCGCAGACCATGCGCGCCTGCTCCGGGAACTCGATGTCGTAGCAGATCAGGATGGCGATCTTGCCGAACGGGGTGTCGAACAGCTTGAGCGTGTCGCCGGCGTCGGTGTTCCACTTCTCGCGTTCCCAGCGGGTGCGGTGGATCTTGTCCTGCTCGTGGATCTCGCCACCGGGGGTGAAGTAATAGGCGGTGTTGAGCAGCTTGCCGTCTTCGCGCAGCGTGGGGTGGCTGCCGCCGATCAGGTGCACGTTCCATTGCGTGGCCAGCTCGGACAGCAGCTCCTTGTAGCGCCGCGTGTAGTCGTTCATGTTGCGCACGGCGGCGGCCACGTCGCTGGTGTCCATGAACGACATCAGCTGCGTGGTGAAGATTTCCGGCAGCAGCACGAACTGCGGCTTGTAGTCGCCGGCGGCCTTCATCACGAAGCGGACCTGGTTCTCGAAACCGGCCCAGTCATGGATGTCGCGCAGCCAGTACTGCACGGCGGCGATGCGTACGATCATGGGATGTCCTCCTTGATCAGCTGGTTGGGCAGCGTGTCGTCGTAGTCGGGGTTGAGCCAGACGATGATCGAGGCGAAGCCGCCCGATTCCTCGTCGTCCGGCAGGTAGCCTTCCACCACGCCGCAATAGCTGAAGCCTTCGCGCAACTGAAAGCTCAGCACGGGATCGAAGAAATCGCCCCACACCACCTTGCGGGCGTAGAACTCGGCGCTCATCCCGGCCGCGTGCCGGTGGTAGCCCGGCAGCCGGCCGCAGGCGATGATGCGTTTCAGGTTGAACTCGCGGCAGATGGCGCGCCGCCCCTCGTACAGCAGGTGGCCCACGCCGGAGCCGCGCGCCTCGGGCGCCACAAAGACCTCGGCGCCGTACAGCGTGCGGCCGTCGGGGTTGTGATGCTCGAAGGTGCCGGCGCTGGTGATCTCTTCCCAAGTGTGCGACTCGGCCCACTCGTTCCACAGCACCACCAGCGAGCTGGCGCAGCCCACCGGCTGCCCGTCCATCTCGGCCATCAGCTGGCCCTGCGGGAACATGTCGACCTGCTGGCGCAGCTTGTCGGGGCTCCAGGGCTCGATGGTCGGGTAGACGCGGCGCTGCAGCTCGATCAGCGCCGGAATGTCTTCCACCCGCGTGCGGCGGATCACGGGCTGGGGTTCGGCGCTCATCGGACGAGCCTCCGCGCCGTGCGCTCCGGGGCGCATATTGGGGTACGGGCTTGTGCGCTCATGCGTCGTCTCCCGTACCGTCCAGCCGCAGCCAGCGCTCGCCCAGGAAGATGCTGATGCTGGCGAACACGTGCAGGGCCACCACCGCCACGGCCACGCCGGCCGAAGTGGCGTGGGCTGGCCGCTGGTCCCAGAAGCCCACCACGCTGAGGAAGCCCAGCACCACGAAGCTGACGAACACACCGGCCAGTGCCATTGCCAGGGGCGCCATCAGTTCGCCCGACAGATCGGCACTGCGCTCTTTCAGGGCCAGCCGCAGCGGCAGGTACACCCCCGGGAGCAGCAGCACACCCAGCACCAATGCGCTGCCCAGGGTGACCGGGAAGGCGTGGCCGGAGCGGCCGACGATCAGCAGCCACAGCACTGTCCAGCCCCACGCGTGCAACCAGCGCCACATGGCCCGTCAACCGAAGGTCTCAGTAGCGGTAGGTGTCGGCCTTGTAGGGGCCGGCCTTGGGTACGCCGATGTAGCTGGCCTGCGCGTCGGTCAGCTCGGTGAGCCTGGCGTTGAGCTTGGCCAGCTGCAGGCGCGCGACCTTCTCGTCGAGATGCTTGGGCAGCACGTAGACCTTGCCCTGCTCGTAGAAGTCGCTGTGAGAGAACAGCTCGATCTGCGCGATGGTCTGGTTGGCGAAGCTGGAGCTCATCACGTAGCTCGGGTGGCCGGTGGCGCAGCCCAGGTTCACCAGGCGGCCCTTGGCCAGCAGGATGATGCGCTTGCCGCCTTCGAAGATCACGTGGTCCACCTGCGGCTTGATCTCTTCCCACTGGCAGTGCTGCTCGAGGCTGGCGACGTCGATCTCGTTGTCGAAGTGGCCGATGTTGCAGACGATGGCCTGGTCCTTCATGGCCTTCATGTGCGCGTAGGTGATGACATCCTTGTTGCCGGTGCAGGTGACGAAGATGTCGGCCAGCGGCGCGGCGTCTTCCATGGTGACCACGCGGTAGCCTTCCATGGCGGCCTGCAGGGCGCAGATCGGGTCGACCTCGGTCACCCACACCTGGGCGCTCAGCGCGCGCAGGGCCTGGGCGCTGCCCTTGCCCACGTCGCCGTAGCCGCACACCACGGCGATCTTGCCGGCCACCATCACGTCGGTGGCGCGCTTGATGCCGTC
>ERZ795053.309-NODE-309-length-61481-cov-14.474994_pt1 | contig 61481 bp, 57 predicted proteins | sample MGYA00375137_ERZ795053 | MGnify/ENA primary metagenome ERZ795053 (study PRJEB30182, sample SAMN05720284) | activated sludge metagenome | isolation source: Anaerobic digester | place: Hong Kong | collected 2014-12-17 ...
AGCGCATTTTCAAGAGTCGTTTCAACGACGATTCGGCCCATACTGACAACTCCCCCGCAAGATATTGTCAGGAAGTGTACCATGAGGCGGTAGGGCTGGTTAGGGCGTTAGCCCGTAACCCGCCTTGGGGGAAGTGCGACGGAATCGGCGGGTTACGCTTCGCTAACCCGCCCTACGTGCTACGTGCTACATGCTAATCCGTCGTATCGAGGTAACCCGCCGTACCGTGGTACGGGCTGATAATTTTTCCCGTTTTGTCATGAGTACCGATGGCAAGATGAGGGTTAACTATATGATGACTCGCCATTTCAGCGGTGTCGGATGATGGAAAAGGTGGGCGATGCTCACTCTATCTGGCTCGTTGTAGCTCATTGTAGGGCGGGTTAGGGCGTCAGCCCGTAACCCGCCTTTGGGGGAAGTTCCACAGAATCGGCGGGTTACGCTGCGCTAACCCGCCCTACGCGCTGAAAATACTTCATTTCACGAACCTCCAACAGCGCTCGTCCAGCGGCTGCCGAGTAGCGAATCTCGGTGACTATGCCATTCACGGCAATAATCTCCGCTTTGGATTCGCGTCCCTGACACTTTCCATGCACATGGACCGGCTCATGTTCATTAGCGTAGAACATCACAATGAGACCAAAGTACTCGTACAGTTTGGGCATGAAGAAGATTGATTGCAGAAGAATGACGTTTCCAGCGTAGGGTACGCACCGCGTACCAGCCAACGGCCACATCCGAATAAGGTACGCCATGCGAACCCTACCGGGTTATGGGTCATGCGAGTTCCACCATTGGCTGGGCGGATGGCGGTGCAGGCTCAAAGTGCAACACTATCAGTTGATCCGCACGTAATCCGATGGATTCGTAGGTGCGCCCTTCACGGTCACAGAATTCAACCTCGAAGGCTTGTCCGTTGGCTAGGAGGTCGACCACGGTGCCCACTTGGCCGCGATGCAGGCCATATTCTGGGATGCTGGCGGTCAGCGCGACCACGTCCAGCAGTTGAATGACATCGCTCATCATCGTGCTCCTTTCAACGTGGATAACAGGTGGTGAGACGGGGGATGGTTGACCCGTGCTCGATGATCCATCCGCTTCGCAAGATAGTCCGGCGATCACGCCAATCGAATACGAAATCGATTTGATAGCGTTGTCCATAGGCATCGCATCGTCTGACGATTGCGTCGTGGGACTTGACCACTTGCAGCAAGGCGTCGCGCAGCGGTTCGGCATCCACGTCCGTCATGCCGAGCGCCGCCGCGAATAACCGCGCCTTGTGTTTACCTTCAGGATGCAGTGGGTTCATGCAGTAGTCACGCAGCTTGCGAATATCAATCATCGCGTTCTCTGCATAAGGGATGCGCATAAGAACCCTTGCGAATACAAAATGGTTAGTACGACTTCAGGGTATTTGCGCGTAATCAGCAGATTACGCTCCGTTAACCCGCCCTACAGGCTACCATGCTGTTCACCCGTAGGGTACGCATCGCGCACCGGCCAATGGCCGCGCCCTGGAATAAGGTACGCCATGCGTACCCTACCTGGCTGCTGGCTAAACCCCCATCAGTACATCCCAAAACGAAATATTCCGTTCGCTATAATCTTTTTTGAATTCCATCTTTACTGGAATTGGCAAGCCGATCAATCTACATTGATTTTCAAACGAATAAAAGAACTCTAGCTGATGATCTGCGTACTCAATATCTAAATTTTTGTAGCTTATGCTAGCAATAAAAGTACCATCTGACTTCTGTCGAAAAGAAGCATGACCAGTTTTAGGAACAGGGACAAACTTATCCGCCTCTAAGTTATTCAGTGTGATCGAATTTAGACTAAGCGTACAACCTATTATATTTTCTGCATCCTCAATGGAAAACCATATTAACATTTCATAAGGCGCATGATTAACACTAGTATTTTTATTTAAATTATCCATAGTTCCGCGCAATTTTGCATGGATCACACCGGCATCAAAGCGAAACTCGGGTGATGTAAATGCGAAATCTTTATGATTTTTCATGCCACACCCTGAATGTACTAATATTGTACTGATTAAAAAAATCAGTACTCTGAGTTTCATCATTACAATCTCACTTTGTTAGATGATCATATGTGGTAGTAAATCTTTGTGGATTAAACATATCAAAAGGTGATGTACCAAATATGTAGTATGGTATAACGTCAGTTATCGCATGTGGAACACCACCCAAAAATCTTGGCCCAAAGTAATTGTATGTTCCTGCATTAGCTGGATCAGTCACCAAATTATTGTTACAGTCAAAAACAGCTTCGCTGCGTCCATCTGGTGAGACAAACTTTCGGTTGCTCTCATTACCAGGACCCATTCTATGATAAATGGATTCGTCAGGTGTTAATTCTGTCCAGTCATTTACATCATGGATATCCTTAACAGGTTCATTCCAATAATTCCTTGTCCAATTGACTATCGCAGTAGCACTGCCCACAAAAATTATTCCAACACATACACCGCCACAGACAATAAGTCCCTGTGAGTCCGTGTATATTAGCGGGTTGCCGCCCACATAGGTGTAGGTATTAATGCCCCCAACCAATCCAATCGGATCACTCTGCACATACCGTCCTAGCGCCGGATCGTAGTCGCGGAAATAGTTGTAATGCCGCTCGGTCTCGGCGTCGAAATACTGTCCCGGAAAGCGCAGATTAAAGGCAAAGAAAACGCCATCGCCATCCGGATTCTCGTTCGGCATCGCTTCGCCGAACGGGTCACTCGTCCAGCGCCAGATCACAGTTTGGTTCTGATCGCTGACCAGCCGTGGAGTGCCTAGATGATCGGTATGGACGTAGTAAAGAGTGCTCTCGCGAACGGTGGCGACGGGCATCATGTTGAAATAGACAATCTCCTCAATCGCTGCCCCAGTCGCGCCATCGTAGACGCCCAGCAGTTGACCATCGCGCCCATAGACAAAGTGGTGGGTCTGTCCTCCCGTGGTCTTAGCGACCCGCTGACCCTCGGCGTTGTAAAAGTAACGGGCGACCGTGGTTCCACCTTGTCGAACTTCGGCGAGACGATTAGCCTGGTTATACAGGTACGTATACCGGCCATCCTGGATCAGGTTGCCAGCGGCATCGTAGCTGAACGTATCGGCTTCAACGCCCGTGGTGCTTTGAAGGCGGTGGCTGTCAATGGCGTAGGCATAGGACGTTAGAGCGACATCGACCGTCTTGGACAGCCGGTTGCCGACTGGATCGTAGCTAAACGCTATATCGCCGTAGGAACTCTCGGCGTCAGTCAGGCGATCAAGGGCGTCATAGCCGAAACGCTGGGTGCGTGAGCCTTCAAGGACATCAGTCCAGTCGGTGATATTGTTCGCGGCATCATAGAGGTAGCCCACATCCTGAAGAGCGCCGACGGTGATGCCGGTTGGACGATAATCGGTATCAAAGGTTTTGGCGTGGCTGAGTCCTGAACCGTCAGTCCAGGTCGTGGCCGGACCCAACGGCAGGTAAGCGATGCTGCTCGCCACCGATTGACCACGGGCTGTGATGTCCTGCACCCGGCCTTGGCTATCGTAGCCGTAAGCAACATTCAGTCCGCCCGGATAGGTCAAGGCGGTTGGACGGTCAGCGCCATCATAGCCGTAGCTTAGGGTGTAAGTGCGGCCCTGAATGTTGCGCGTTTCAGCCAGGAGATTGCCCCGCGTATCGTAGGTAAAGCGGGTTGAACCGCTCTCATCGTCGTAGCCGGTCAGTCGGCCAACGCCATTGCTGCCTTGATCGTAGAGATAGGCGCGATTCTCGCCAGAGGTAGGGAACGTGGTTGCCGTGCGCCGGTCGAGGGCGTCGTAGACATGGGTGGCGGTGACGCCGCGACTGTCGGTGCGCTGGATCAGGTTGCCGTTGGCGTCATAGACCGCATCGGCAGCGCCAGTGTCAGGACTATCAACCTGATCCTGGCGGTTGAGCGCGTCATAACGATAGCCGGTGACGAGACCCTTGGGATCGGTCAGGGCGGCTAGATTGCCAACGCGATCATAGGCGTATTGGGTGACGCCATTGGCGGCGTCGGTGAGTTGAGCAGTGCGGTCCAAAGGATCGTAAGCACGGCTGGTAATCCGGCCGAGTGGATCCGTGACCGTACTGAGATTGCCGCTGGCGTCGTAGCTCAGACGAGTGGTCTGGCCCATACCCGCGACGTGCTGGATCAGTTGCGAGAGCGCGTCATAGGCGCGGGTCTCGGTGTAGAAAACCTGATCCGCCCCATTCTTGCGCTGCGTGGCCGTCCGGTTGCCTCGCCTATCATAAGCATAGGTCTCCTGATCACCATTGTCGTACACGTTAGCGGTGAGGCGATCAACGGCATCGAAGGTCCGGGCCATCCGGACGCCCGTAGGATCAACGACCGCGGTCTGATTGCCCGCAGCGTCGTATTCATAGCGATATTGCGCGCTGCCCGGACGGGTTTCAGTGAGGCGCTGGTCGGCGTTATCGTAGGCATACGTGGTGGTGTTGCCCGCCACGGTGCGCAGCGACGTCAGATTGTCGTTGCGGTCGTAGGCGCGTTGCTCGACTTGGCCCAACGCATTGGTCATGCTCGTCAGACGATTTCGATTGTCATAACTGTATGTAGTAGTTTCGCCACGCGGATTGGTAACAGCCGTGACATTGTTATTGGGATCGTAGGTAATCGTTGTCACGCCGCCTGCTGCATCAATCGCCTTGGTGCGGCGATTCAGTGCGTCATACTCGAAGCGCGTGGTGCGCCCCTCGGCATCGGTGATAGCCGTCAGATTGCCGACCGCATCGTAAGTCATTTGGGCGGCATTACCGGCGGCGTCGGTGACCCGGATCAGATTGCCAGCGGCATCGAAGTCGTAACGGGTCGTGTTGTTGCGCGGATCGGTAGCCGACGTGAGCCGGCCCTGGGCATCGTAGGTCAGTACCGCCTGGTTGCCGTTGGCGTCAATGATCTTGGTCAAATTGCCGTTCGCATCGTGCTCGAAGCGCGTGACATGACCCTCGGCATCGGTCTCGCTGGCAACCTGGTTGAAGGTCGGCTCGAAGGTATAGGCCATCACCTGCCCCAGCGCATCGGTCTGCTGGGTCAGGTTGCCGTTAGCATCATAGGCATAGGTCGTCGTGTGGCCATTGCCATCGATACGACTCAGGCGGTTGTAATTAGCATCCCACGTCGAATGGGTTATACGTCCGAGGGGGTCCTGAATCTCGATCGGCTGCCCGGTGCTATTGAAGGTGTAGAGCGTTTGCAAGCTACGCGGATTCGTCACCCGCGTCTGGGTATCGCTGAGATAGTTGAACCGATAGGTGGCCCCATCCGCGAGCACTTCTGTGAGAACGCGATCCTGGTCATCGTAAGTCAAGGTGATCGCCGTATTGCCACGGGCATCGACGACAGTACTGAGATTGTCGTTATCGTCATAGGTGTAGCGCGTCTCACCACCCACGGGGTCTACAACCCGGCTCACACGGCCCTGGTCATCGTAAAAATACTGGAAGCGGCGACCGAGCGGATCGGCAACGCTGGCAATGCGCCCATCCGCGCCTTTGGTGAAGGTCAGCGTGCGGCCACTGGCGGCCGTAGCAGTGGCGATAACGCCCTGAGCGTCATAGGTCAGGGTCAGCGCGTTGGCGTTCCGGTCCTGAATGCGCGTCAGGCGACCCGAAGAATCAAAGGAACGGACCGCGCCATCCTTATCGCGCAATTGGGCGCTGCTGTCGGCAGCGACGGTCAGCGTTTGAAAAGTACCGGCGGCGCTGGCCCAACTCCCATCCAGTTGTTGCACGAATCGCTTACGCTTGCCATCGCCCTGGACGACGATGGCGGTGTTCGTTGCTCCATCGTTAGCCAAGACCAACCGCTCGGTCAGGTTGCTATGCCACCCGAAACCGAAAGGACCATTGGACAAATCCTGCGAATGGTAAGACCGTATCAATGCCAGTTGCGGCCCGAATCCAGGGAGGATGAAATCGACGCTGCTCTCGATTTTGTCGCCCGCGCCAATATCGACCGGGTGAGGCGTGTTACAGCGATTGTCCTCATAGGGACACTGCGGTTTATCGGTAGGCTGGTTTGGTTTGAAAGTATCATGCCCCTGATCCCAGGGGAAATGAAACGCCCACACGGGTTCCCAACTTTGTAGAAAAACACACAAAAGCGCGCCCAGTAGCGCCGTCCAAAAACCCTTCATTTTATTCATGGCTGCTGCCCCCTTGCAGTCCCTGTGCTGGCGTCCATCCGCTGAATGGAGGATTTGATGTCCGAACTCAGTTGCTCAATTTTGGCATTGATCTCGGGATTCGCCGCCAGGTAATCGTGAAGGGCTTGCTGATGCCGGCTTGCGAATGCGAGATACTCTTCTTCGGTCACCCCATACTGCTTCATCAGCGGCGCTAAATCTTCCGCCCCAGGCGGCTTGATTTGGCTATTGGTCGCTCTCGTTACTTGTCGCGCCCAAACATCCCTGACGATTTGCAGACGGCCCAAGGTCAGCGCCAGGTAGGTCTGGAGCGTCAGTTCTTCCGCATGCGCCTGTTGTTGCATAGGCGGCAGCCACGCGCTGGCCAAGATGGCTAAAATCGCAATGATCGAGCGTTTCATTAGTAAAAGACCTTCATCAGGGCATAACGGGTCATTGAGGCGCTGCCTGTGGAATCAACCGCGCTCAACGCCAATCGATAGTCTCCAGCGTCGGCAAGCAAACCGTTTTCGGCTCGACCATCCCAAACGATGGTCTTGCCTGCGCCTGGCGCGACGTTGAGTTGCTGGATGCGGCGCAGCACCTTTCCCGTGGTAAGGTTGGTTACCGTAAGCTCAACATCGGCGGTCTTGTCGAGGTCGTATGTCAAGGTTGCTGTTGCTGGATGGCCTGACGTCGAAGGATCGAAGAAATTCGGATCGACCCGAACATTGGAGACCACCGGAGCCGCCTTGAGAAACAGTCCATTGTCCGGCAAGGTGTAACCAAAAATTCCGAACAAGAACGAATCTCCAGGAGGGGGTACGGCAAAAGAACCATCCGGGTTGAGGCCGTCCCAATAAATCGTGTGCGCGCCCGCCCCAAGCGGCGTCTGCTCCAGGAGCGTAATAACGCGCGTATCCGTATTATACAAACCGACAAACGCCAATATCTCCGAGGCTCCTCTACTCTCTGGAATCGTAAAGGTGATCCTGAGTGGATCGTTCTCAAAGGGTCTGAATGTATTCGGAAAGGAGTTCCGAGAGGGGTTATAGCGAACGCCACCCGTAGTATCGGTCAAGTCGAACGCCCGCGTTCCACCGCCGAAATCATATTCCAAAACCGCGTAATACGGGCCTTCGGGCAGCAGATTACCGGCACCATCGCGACCATCCCAAGTATCCGTATAACTCCCCGCTGTTCTGAGGCCCTCCGCCAATTGACGCACGACAACGCCATCGCGATTTTTCAACAACAGGCGAACCGGGAGCGTCACGTTAAGCGTGGTATGGATCGCAACCGATTCGCCAAGAGATGGCTCGAAGGTGTCATCCGGGATCGACAACCCAACATTGACGCCGACCACGATCTCAATGTTATCGATGCCTATTTTCCCGTCATTATCGGTCGCCCGTAACGTAGCGCCAAAAACACCAGCTTGATCATAAGTAAGGCTTGTGGAGGGTGACGTCGCCGAGGTGAAGTCGTAAACCCCATTGCCGTCAAAATCCCACTCCCACCTGACGATAGCGCCGTCGTCGGTGGCTGCGCCATTCAGCGCAACCGTCAATGGTCCATCGCCACTCGTCGGCGAAGCGCTGGCCAACACGCTGGGGGATCCCGGTTCCCCCGGTCGAATGACCGTCATTGTTGTGCGGGCCAAGCCGGTCAAACCTTCGTTGTCCGTTACCCGGCACAAAGCCGTAAATTGACCCACCTGACTGTAAATTTGCCTGGCGCTGCCGGTGGTGGGGGAACTGAAATCAAATGTGCCGTCACCGTCGAAGTCCCACTCATATAAAACGATGGCTCCATCTGAATCATTACCCGAGCAAGTGAAATTCACCGTTAATGGAATCGGGCCATTGGAAGGACTCGCGTTGGCCATTGCGGTCGGCGGACTGTTATCGACCTGGAGGGTGCAGGTATCCGTTGCGGTGTCGCCCAGATTATTCGTGACCTGCAATACCGGACTAAAAGCGCCGGCCTCGGTAAAAGTCCGCGTATAGTCGTTTGGCACCGCATCGCTGGTGTCGAACGTCCCGTCTCCCTCAAAATCCCATCGGTACCTCACGATACTACCGCCAGAGAATACTCCTTGACTGCGAAACCGGACTGTCAGTGGCGAGGGGCCACCGGTAGGCGCGCAGTCCGCAATCGCCTGAAAGATTGGGCCTCCTGAATTCACCGTGACGGTGACTTCGTCTGTCGCTGTTAACGCGCCATCATTCGCCGTCAGACGCAAAACGTAAGTTCCCGCGCCGGGGAACGTCGCAGTCGTACTGGCCACTGCGGCGTTGGCAAACGTCACGCCCGCCAGACCGCTGATTTGGCTCCAACCCACCGTCACCGCGCCGGGAGGATTGGGCAGTCCATCATCGGTGACCGTACCGCTGAGGGTCACGGTGTTGGTCGGTAGAATGAGGGTTTGGTCCGCTCCGGCATTGACTTGTGGGGCCTGGTTGACGGGAGCGCCACCGCCACCGCCACCACCGCCACCGCCACCATCGCTACCGGCGTTCACGATGACGGTGACGTCGTCGGTAGCGGTTACCGCGCCATCCTCGGCGGTCAGACGCAAGACATAGGCGCCCGCTGTGGAGAATGTGGCGGTGGTCGTCGCATTAGCCGCATTGGAAAAGGTCACCGTGCCAGGACCGCTCACTTTCGTCCAGGTCACCGTGACCGTGCCCGGCGGTTTCGGTAATCCGTCATCGGTGACTGTCCCCTGAAGCGTCGCCGTCGCGGGCAACGTGATCGTTTGATCTGCTCCCGCGCTGACCGTAGGTGGTTGATTCACAGCGGCCTGGACGGTGATCGTGACCTCGTCGTGGGCGCTCTGTTCGCTATCGTCAGCGGCTAGGCGCAGGATATAGGTCCCGGTTGCGGAGAACGTGGCGGTGGTCGTCGCGGCTGTGGCCTCGGCAAAGGTGACTGTGCCGGGACCGCTGATTTTCGTCCAGGTCACCGTGACCGCGCCCGGCGGTTCCGGTAATCCGTCATCAGTGATCGTCCCTTGGAGCGTTACGGTTGCGGGGAGCGTGATCGTCTGATCCGCACCGGCGTCGACCACCGGCGGTTGATTGACGCAGGGCGGTGTCGGAACGTCCGGCCCGGCATAAACGCTCGAGTTCAACAAAGCGTTGATCAGCGCTTCCAACGGCTGATTGCGCCCGGCCTGAAGCTCAGCGGGCGTAGGTGGCCGACCGATCAGCCCTTCATAGAGCAGGGTGACTTGAATTTCAGCCGCGGTCTTAGCGCGATTTTCCGGCGACTCTGAAAAACCCAGCAACACTTGTCCCCGAGTCATGCGGCCCGCGGTCAGCGCCGCCACCCAAAAGGCTCGGCCTTGGGCATCCGCTACCCGGCCCAGGACATTCTGATACAACACGTCGACAAACGCAGCCTCGCTTAAGCCTGCGCCGTAACGATTCACAAATTCCACCGATTCGACAAAAAAGGCGGCAATCGCCGTGAGACTCGAACCCGCGCGATTCCGACGCACCCAGAAATCCAGTCCTGCGCCATCGGGTATACGGTTAAAGGCTGCAAAATACAGCCGCGCCGTCGGCGCCACCACCTCGGCAAACTCCGCCGCCTGGAAGAAGTCCATCACCACTGCGGCTGGGGTGAGGGCGCAGGCGTCGATTTGATCGGCCCAGAACGCAATGCCTTCAGCATCCCCATCTCGGCCATAAAATTGCGTGTAAAGCGCGCTCGCGAACGCGGTGCTGGCCGCACTACTGGCCACAGCAAGACGTGTGGTAATAGAACGGGTTTGCAGCGCCTCCACCATCGTCACCGCCGCTGGCAAAGGCAACCAATGCCGGGTCGGATCGGCGGGGTCTTCCGCCGCCCACACCACGCGCTGCCACTGCCCGGCGGTATCCTGCGCCTCGCCAAGAATCCGGCCCTCGGTGGTGATCGTCCACGCCCGGCTGGCCGCGCCGCCCAGCGTCCCCAAGTCGCGCAAGCCCGTCGCCCGCTCCCACAGGAAGGCATGCGCCGCCGCACCGGTGTGCGCTTCGCCCACCACTTGACCGATGTCATTCAGATCGGAAGCCCAGCTCTGGCGTCCGCCGAGCGTTCCCAAATCGTGCAGACCAGGCACCGGCTCCCACAGGAAGGCATGCCACGCGCCTTCGGCGGTTTGCGCTTCACCGGCGATTTGACCCGCAGCATTGATTGCCAGCGCCCGGCTGGCCTCGCCGCCGAGCGTCCCCAAGTTGTACAGGCCCTTCACGTCCCACAACACCGCGCGCCACGCACCTTCAGTGGTCTGCGCCTCCCCCACGATCTGCCCGGCGGCGTTGATCGCCAGCGCCCGGCTGCTCTGACCGCCGAGGGTCGCCAACTCCTCCATGCCGGTCGTGTGTGTCCAACGGAAGCCACGCCAAATTCCCTCAGCGGTTTGCGCCACACCGACGACTTCGCCGACGTCATTCAGTGCTAAGGCTTCGCTTTCCGCGCCGCCCAGGGTTCCGAGCAGCGTCAATGCGCCGTCGGCGTCCCAGAATACCGCCTGGCGTTGACCCGTCGTGGAGAGCAGGTGACCGGCCTGTTGACCGTGGACATTCGTCGCCGCGATCCGGGGAATGCCGGCAATGAGAGAGGATCCTGTTAAAGCGCCATCACTCCAGGCCCGCTCGGGAACCGCGCCACTCGATACGAACAACATCATCACAACGCTGAGTGTCCAACCGATACGGGTTATGTGTCCAACCAGACTTTGCGAGGCGCTCATGTTATTGTCTCTTCAATCTTTATAGGGTCTAATTCTCCGCAGCTTGCTGCGCGATGTTTCATGTTACTATTTAAAATTCTAATGCTCTACACTGCCCATGCGATTGCGAAGAACACCCTAAAGCTTATCGAAGGATCGTTTCTTTTACAATGGAGAATGTAAAAGAAAATGTAGCATGAGACAGTATTGTTGTAAGGAGTCCTCGATTTTCGTCAGTCAGTGGATGAAAAAGTAGGTTTTTAATCCGCGGGCGTGGGAGGATCCAGGCGCAGGGACACCGTCTGCCAGACCACCCGCTCCAGGCCGACACCGACGACCGCATACAAGCGCAGGTCAACCAAGTCGTAGCGCTCCGTCAACGCCGCCCCATAGCGCCGAGCTTGCTTGGCCGCCGCTCGTAATTCTGTTTTCACCGCTGGCAGCGCCGCCAATTCCGCCATCGACTTCGCCTGCACCTGCTCCCCGGTCAATTTCAGATCCTTGAGACTGACGTATTTGAACTCCAGCAGCAGATCAAGGGCCTGATAACGCCGCATGTCCAGGCGCACGATCAGGCTCAAATCAACATAGCCATGGTCGATCTCGGTTTCCGAGACCATCATGTATAACCGGTCGTCGAACAGCAGAGTTAAAAAGGCGATTTTGACCATCAACTCGTTGTTCCAGCGATAATCCCGATTCGACAGGATCGGGAAGTAATGCTGTTCGATGAATGCGACTAGCGGCGCCAAATCGCCAGTCTGACAGAAATGTTTGCGCACTTGGGGAATGCGGGTCTTGTCCTCATACGTCTCCAGCCACCTTTCTTGCAGGCGCTCCACATACAGCGACCGGGCGATCAGATTGGGAATGTTCAGGATCAGTTCCAGAAAGTCGGTCTGGCCGGTTAGGGTCAGGATACCGAAATAGTAGAGTAAAGACGCCATGAACGGCTGATCCTTGACGGCGGTCAGCACGTCGGCCACGCTAAAGCGCTTGGCCAGGCGGGGAATGAAGAGACCGGCCTCGCCATTGAGCGCCTGGGCCAACACATCCTCCCCGTGCGGCAACTCGGCGATATAGCGCAGTTTGCTCCGGTCCATCGCCAGATTCTCATCGAGCATCTCTTCTGGATAGGCTCCCTCGGTTTGGAGCGCTTTCAGAAAATACAGGCTCAGGGTCGGATTGTAGAGCCGCTCGCGGGCTTTCGTAGCGAAGCAGTAGCCATTATAGAAGGTGCGCATCAGCTCTAAGGCTTCCGCCGGCGACCAAGAGCCGCCTTCCTGAGCCAGCCGCTCCAGCACGGTGGCGATGTCCGTCTCGGTGAAGCCGCATAGATCGTTGAAGGCGGCTTTCAAATAAATATCCTCGCCGACGTTGTAGCCGCTGGTCATATCGCTCAACACAATCGGCGAAACCCCGGTGATGAAGACCCGGTCGATGCCCCGGACGCTGCCTTTCACGGCCTTGAACAAGGTCTTGAGCACCCCTTCGCCATACAGCAACCCTTCGTAAAATTCCTGTCGGCGTCCAGTCATCAAGACCTCGTTGGCGAAGTTGTCGTATTCGTCAATCAACAGGTAAAGAGGGTGCGGCGTTTCGGCGAGGGCAGTGATTGCCGATTCCAAGGACGACACGGCGTTGGTGGGATGAATGGCAATCGGGGCGTTCATATGGTCGGCGTAAGCGCGCTGAAAGCGGATGATCCGGTCATTGACATGTTGATACAGCGCCCTTTCGATGTCTCTCAGATCACCTTGGGCTTTCACCAACGAGAAGTCCCATTTCATGATAAGGTACTGATTGTGCAACGGCGTGGGATTTTGGCCGATGGCCAGGTGGCCGAACAGGGTATTGAATTGGTCGGCGCGGTTCACGTCGTAGTAATGCTCCAGCATAGAGAGCAGCAGGCTTTTGCCGAAGCGGCGCGGGCGGATGAAAATCAGTTGCCGTCCGGCGTCCTCCAGTTGCGGAATGCGATCGGTGCGGTCCTGATAGAAATAACCTTCGCGGATTAGTGTGCCGAAGTCGTTTAAGGCATAGGGAAATTTCATGACAGTAGACTTTCACGGAAACGCTCAGAATGCCCCGCTGGTAACCGTTCAGTCCCCCCCTTTGGCAAAGGGGGGCTAGGGGGGATTCTGGCCCCAGCGACCATGCGAAATTTCCCCCGACCCCCCTTTTTCAAAGGGGGGAGGTGAATGCTTACCCCCGCTGCTTGCGACGGGGTTCTTTACTCATCAATCTTCCCGCGTGACCCGCACCAGTTCCGCCAACGCGGTATCGCCGGCCAGCACCCGGCGGCAGCCATCGTCACGAATGCTGCGGCTGGACAAGCGGGCATGACGCTCCATCTCCTGCTCGCCCTTGCCTTCGTGAATCAGGGTTTGCATCGCTTCATCCACCGTCACCAGCTCGAAAATTCCGGTGCGGCCCCGATAGCCGGATTGATTGCAGCGTTCGCAGCCAGCGGGAAGAGAAAGCGTGGGCGGCGAGGCGGTCGGAGCGATGTCCAGCGTTTGGAGATCGGAGGCCGTAGCGAGATGCGGTTGCTTGCAATGCGGGCAGAGCCTGCGCACCAGTCGTTGCGCCAACACCCCGATCAATGAAGAAGATAACAGGAATGGCTCCACGCCCATGTCGCGCAGTCGAGTAATAGCGCCCACTGCGCTGTTAGTGTGCAGGGTCGACAGCACCAGATGACCGGTCAGTGAAGCCTGCACAGCAATTTCAGCCGTTTCCAGATCGCGGATTTCACCGACCATCACCACATCCGGGTCCTGGCGCAGAATGGCGCGCAACCCTCGGGCAAAGGTCATTTCCACTTTCGTATTGACCTGGGTCTGGCTGATTCCGTCCAGGTAATACTCGATGGGATCCTCAACCGTCATGATATTGCGCTTGCGGTCATTCAGTTGAATGAGTCCCGCGTACAGCGTCGTGGTTTTACCGGAACCGGTGGGGCCGGTCACCAGCAGAATGCCGTGCGGGCGATGGATCAACCGCAACAGGCGCGTCTCATCGCCCGGCTCCATGCCCAGATGTTGTAGATCCAGCCGCCCTTCCCGCTTGTCTAACAGACGCAATACCACCCGCTCGCCGTGACCGGTCGGCAGGGTCGATACCCGCACATCCACCGGTCGCCCGGCGACTTTCAGGGAAATCCGCCCATCCTGCGGCAAGCGCTTCTCGGCGATGTCCAGATGCGCCATGACCTTGACGCGGGACACCAGCAGCGGTCCCAGGGCGCGCGGCGGTTGCAATGCCTCGCGCAACACCCCGTCTACCCGGAACCGCACCAGCAAGCGGTTCTCAAAGGACTCGATATGAATGTCCGAAGCATTCTCCTTGATCGCTTCAGTCAGCAAGGCATTGATTAAACGAATGATCGGCGCGTCATCGGCGCTTTCCAGCAGATCCTCCGGCTCCGGCAAACTCAGCGCGACCTGATTGAGGTCAATATCCTCGCCAAAATCTTCCATCATTCGCGCCGCGCCATTGCTGTCACCCTCGTAGGCGTCCTGCAGCAGGCGTTCGAATTGCTCCGCCGGAACCGGGACTGGACGGAGCGGCGCGTTCAAATGACGTCGCAACTCAGCCAGACTGCGGATGCTCACGCCGGGACGGCAGGCAATGCCGACGCCGCCTTCACGCGCATCAAGTACGAGTACGCCATGCCGCTTGGCAAAGGCATAAGGCAGGCGTTGATGGGAAACGCGGGATGACTCGCTGCTCGGGGTAACCGGCACGGGTTCAACACTCATGGTCACTTGTTGCCAAATCCAAATTCCGCTGGCGGCTCCACCGGTGGGGGAGGCGGGGGAGGCGAGGGAGGCATCTCGGCGGGCGTCATATTGAGAATGGTTCCCTGCTGTTTGACCTCTTCCGGGGGCTTCAACAGCGGCGGTTGCACATCGGGCAATAGGTAATCGGTTTTCTCTCGGGCGGCCAATTGCTGTTCACGGATATAGCTATACTTGTCACTGGTGTACAAGGTTCCTTGGGCTGGATCCCGTAAAATGATCGGATGCAGGAACACCATCAAATTGCGTTTCAGCTTATTCGTATCCCGATAGCGAAACAGATTCCCCAGGAGTGGCACATCGCCGAGCAAGGGCACTTTCTGCGCGCTTTCGGTTAATTGATCGTCGATCAGTCCGCCCAGCACCAGAATCTGGTTGTTCTCGACCATCACAATGGTCTTAATCGATCGCTTGTTGGTCGTCGGCCCCTGAGTCGCGGCATTGGCCGAAGGCACCACGCTGGAAACTTCCTGCGAAATTTCTAGCTTAACCGCATTGCCTTCATTGATCTGCGGTTTCACCTTGAGCTTGATGCCGACATCATCGCGCTGAATGGTCTGAAAGGGATTGCCGACCTGGGTGCTGGTGCTGCTGCCCGAAGAAGTCGTCGTCGTGTAACTGCCGGTCACGAAGGGCACATTCTGACCCACAATAATCTCCGCCTCTTCATTATCCATGGTCACCACCGTGGGGGTGGACAGCACGTTGGTGTCGGCGTCCTTGGCCAGAGCGCTGATCAATGCGCCGAACCGGTTGGTTCCCGTGAAATCGCCAACCCCCAATTGAATGCCCTGTGGAACCTGCGAAGCCTGAATCGACGAAGTACTGCCTTCATCAATCTGCGCAGCCAGACTGACCATATTGGCGAGACTGGAAGCGCCAGCGTCGAAATTGGTAAAACCCACCAAGCCCTGTTCGCTGGAATCGACGGCCCATTGCACCCCCAGTTGCGCGGTCTTTTCCGCGGAAATCTCGGCAATAACCGCCTCGACCAGCACCTGCGCCCGGCGAATATCCAGTTGAGCGATGACCGAACGCAGCGAACGGATGATATCGGGCGGCGCGGTCACGACCAGGGCATTGGTCGCTTCATCGGCCTGGATATCGACCAGATTGCTCCCGCTGCTGCTGCTGACGCTACCGCCGGGGGCGCCGCCCGGTTGTCCGGGAATCGGGGCATTACGGGCGACTTCATTGCTTAAATTCTTGCTAACGCCCTGGAGTACAGTCACCAAATCCTTAGCCTTGGCGTAGCGCAGATAAATGACCTGGGTATTGCCGCCGGCATCCACCGGGGTGTCCAGATGAGCAATCAGGGTCCGTAGCCGCACCCGCGAGGTCTGATCGCCGCTCAGCAGAATACTGTTGGTGCGTTCATCCGCCACCATGCGCGTGGGCGCCCCCACGCCGGCAGTCGGATCGGTTCGCGCTTTCCCCTGTTCCAGCGCGGTCAGCACCCGCACGATGTCGGTGGCCGACGCATGCTGCAAAGCCACGATTTCGACTTCCTCGTTACTGGCCAGATCGATGCGGCTGATAATGCTGGCGATGCGCTCGACATTGGATGCATTGTCGGAAATGATCAGTACATTAGTCGGCGTGTACGCAGCTAAATGGCCCTGTGGAGGAATCAGGGGACGCAGAATCGGCACAATTTGTGCAGCAGACACGTTCTGAACCTGGATCACCCGGGTCACCACTTGATCCGGCGCAATCCCGCGTGTCTGGTCCACCGTAGGTACGCTTTCCTGCTTGGCACCCGCCGCTGGGACGATTTTAATCACCTTGTCACCTGGCACCGCCGCGAAGCCATGTACACCCAGCACCGCCAGGAATACTTCGTAAAGTTCCTTCTCGTCCATCGGTTTGGACGAGATAATCGTCACCCGGCCCTTGACGCGGGGATCAACAATGAAATTCTTGCCGGTGAGCACAGACATGCTTTCAACCAGCGCATTGATGTCGGCATCCTTGAGATTCAGGGTCACCGGCGCGGCCAGCGCTGGCAATGCCAGGAACCCGCCCAGCAATGCCGCCAGGATTTGGCGGCGCAAGGCATACCATTGGGAAGTCAGCCGTTTGTTAAGCCAATGAGTCATGGTTATCTTCAAAAAAATCAGTAGACACGGTAGCCAGTGCAACCGTTCCCCAGCGAGGTCCCCGGTTACGAGCCATCCAGGGTAAAGGTCAGAGGAACTTCGGCGCCATTGCGCAACACCCGAACGTCAATTTGGCTGGCGTTTATCAATTCTTGCAGGAGCGCCAGGCCCTGGGCCGGGCTGCTCAGGCGCATCCCGTTGATCTCGGTCAGTACGTCGCCGCCGTTTAAACCGAGTTGCTGGAAAATGCGCCGGTCGCGGCCTGGACGCAACCGGAAGCCAACAAACCGGCCATTTTGCACATAAGGACTGGCAAAGGCGATATCCTCCAACGCCTGGGACCGACTTGACGCTTCGCCACGCAATCGTCCAGCAATGTCACTGGCGTCAATCGCCTGGGGCGCATTAAACGTCGTCGGCCCCGGTTCTTCCACCGGCATCGGTGGTTCCGGTGGTTCGGGCGCGACTACCGGACGATTGGGATCATCCAGCTTCGGTAGCTTGATCAGTTCCTCCCGACCATTGCGGGACACCACGACCTGGTCGCGCTCAATCCGTTCCAGCCTTGCGCCTCCGGGCAAGGGATCGCCAATTCGATAACCCCGCTCCAGACTGTTGCCATCGGCAATGAGCGCCAGCGCTGAACCCTGGTTGCGTTCGGTGAAAAAAACGCCTACCAGGCGCAGATTCAGTGGCGTGACCGGCACAACAACCGGCGGCGGAGCTACTGGCCGATGGGTTTCAACCTTGCCGAAGAGATGCCACGCGCGGATAGCGGCGACATCCGCCGGTTGCTGGGAAGTAGAGCCTTCGCCGGTCGCCAATCCCGCTGCTGGCTCTGTTGTAATCTGAATCGGGGATGACGATTGGCCGGTCAGCATCGCCAAAGTCAACCTGGCCAGCGTGTGCGCCAGGGCGATCACCAGTAGCATGTTGACAGCAATCACGGCCGCCCGCGACCCGGTTTCGGAACGGGGCAGTATTCGCGGCAGGAATTGCGCGATTATCCGCAGTATGTGCGGCGTGGCCTTCACAAGAGACAACTTCATGGGAGGATCACAACATCATGCTCCCAGCATAACAAAAAAACGATCTCGATTGGCCCCGACTTTCCATGATCGGACAGTCAACGCTGGCCTCGGGACAATGCCAGGGAAGGCGTAATTGCTGTAACTCCAGCAACTGCGGGTTTAGCGCGCACGCCGATGACCCGACCTGACTGTAGAGGTCGCGGCAACTGAAGGTGTTGAGTCATCAGGTCGCCCAGCCGGTTGAGTACAGGCAGGGGCATCGTCGCGCTATGCCGTTCAGCCAGGTCTACATGAATCACGATGAGTTCTGTGGTCGCTGACAGGAATCCGCGCGTGGCATGGTAGAGACGGTGAAAATAGTGAATGCGCTTGCTGTCGAAACCCAGCAATTGCGTGGTGATGCGCATGGGATCGCCCGCAACGAGTTCGCGTTGATAGTTGACATGGCTTTCCACCACGAAAGCGGAGCATTGCTGGCTTTCACGGTAGTCCTGACCCATGCCCAAATAATCCATGAGGGCATCGGTCGCATGGTCAAAGGCCAGAACGTAATAAGCTACGTTCATGTGGCCATTATAATCGATCCATTCGGGAGGTACGATGCCGGTGTACAAGCTCAGGGGGGATTCGATCCGCATGTTTATAATCGTCATATTCCGTGAAAGCGCGGTACGCTACCTGCTTTTGCCACATTACGCAATGGCTTGGATTCTTGCAGCCGCCAGCAGATTCTGAAACCAGGATTTCAGCAACCAATCGGATAGCATCGGCAAGTCGTCGTGAATCGTGTTGGAAAGCGCTCGCGCCCAGAGTAACCCGATGCGGGCCAACTGGCGTAAGACCAATCCGAAAACCAGCCAGATGAGCCAAATCGGAATGACCGTCAGAATGCCAGTGACCAGATACCGTTGCGTGCGCGGTGGCAACTTGTGATGATGTGGGTTATTCGCCATATTGAAAGTCTCGATAAGCCTTTTCAGGAGTATGCCTGTTATGTCCTCTGCAACCTGCTTGCCCGCGTTGATTGAGCCGGAGTCGTTGCAAACCCATCTGGCCGATCCGGCGGTTTTAATCGTTGATCTCTGCGATCCGGCCAGTTACGCCGCCGGCCATATTCCGGGCGCGGTTCACCTGGCGTACTCGGAGCTGATTCGGATCAAACCGCCGGCAATGGGTCTATTGCCCGCGGAGAGTGACTTGAGCCAAGTGTTCTCACGGCTTGGGTTGATTCCGGAGCAGCAGGTGGTTGCTTATGACGAGGAGGGCAACGGCCGCGCGGGCCGGTTGCTGTGGACGCTGGCGGCGCTGGGGCACGAGCGGCTGTCCATGCTCAACGGCGGCATTCATGCCTGGGACGCCGTCGGCGGGGCGCTGGAAGCCCAGTTTCGCCATCCAGAACGCCGCACGTATCAAGCCCAGTTCGTAAACCCAGAGGCCGTTGCCGACCGTGATTATATTCTATCGCGACTGGGCCAAGCGGATGTGGCGTTGCTGGATACCCGCACCGCCGCTGAATACGCCGGGGCGGATGTGCGGGCGGTCCGCGGCGGCCACATCCCCGGCGCGGTGAATCTGAACTGGACCGACGCCATGGATTCGCAACGGCAATTACGTTTCCAACCCGATCCGGTTTTGCGTGAAATGCTGGAAATTCGCGGCGTCACTCCGGACAAAGAAGTGATTGTGTATTGTCAAACGCATCACCGTTCGGCGCATACCTACTGGGTGTTGCGTCACCTGGGTTATTCACGGCTGCGCGGCTATCCGGGCGCTTGGTCGGAATGGGGCAACGATCCGGCTTTGCCGATCGAAACCTGAGATTGCTTCAGCTTCCGTCTGGCGCTGCGACAAACAATCGTTCCCGATAAAATCTGAGTTCTTCAATCGAATCGCGAACATCCTGGAGCGCCAAATGGGTCGAGGACTTGTTAAAGCCCTTGATCCGTTCGGGATACCAGCGCCGCCCCAACTCCTTCACCGTGCTCACATCCAGATTGCGGTAATGGAACCAGGCTTCCAGTTCCGGCATCCAGCGCGCCAGAAAGCGCCGGTCCTGACAAATGCTGTTGCCGCACATCGGCGATTTATCGCGGGGAACGAGCGGGCGCAAAAATTCCAGAGTGCGCAATTCAGCCTCGCGCTCGTCAATGCGGCTGGCGCGGACCCGGGCAATCAACCCGGATTCGCCATGCTGTTTCTGATTCCAGTCATCCATTGCTGCCAGCACGGCATCGCTTTGATGGATCGCCAGCACCGGCCCCTCGGCGAGAATATTGAGTTGGCTGTCGGTCACGATGGTGGCGATTTCGATAATGTAGTCTGTCTGGGGCGCCAGGCCGGTCATTTCCAAATCGATCCAGATCAGGTTTTCGGGAGACATGAATTGGGTTCTCTTCACTTTTTCCAGGTTTGGCCATCAGGTCTCAGGTTCTTATCCCTTGATCCCGCCCAGCATGATTCCGGCGATGTAGTAGCGTTGCAAGACCACGAACAATAACATGACCGGCAACACGGTCAGCACCGAACCGGCCATCATCAATTCGGTATCCTGCACATGCTCGCCCAGCAGATTGGCTAACGCAACCGGCAGAGTCTGCATTGCGCTGTCGGTCAGCACGATCAGCGGCCACATAAAATCATTCCACGTCCCCATGAAAGTAAAAATCCCTAGCGTGACCAGGATCGGTCGGCACAACGGCAGCACCAGCGACCAGTAGATGCGAAATTCGCTGGCGCCATCCATGCGCGCTGCATCCAGCAGGCTATCGGGAATCGCCAGTAAATATTGGCGGATCAGAAAGATGCCGAAAATGCTGGCCATGCCGGGAATAATCACCCCCCCGTAAGTATTAATTAATCCGAACTGCTTGAGCAGCAAGAACAGCGGCAGCATCGCTACCTGGGCGGGAATGACCAGCGCCGCCAGCAAACTCTGAAACAACCGGTCGCGGCCCCGGAAGCGGAACTTGGCGAAAGCGTAACCGGCCATGGAGTTAATGAGCAGTGAAATTAGAGTCACTGCGCTGGCCAGCAGCGTACTGTTCAACAGATACCGGGCGAGATCAAGGCGCGTGAACAGCGCTCTGTAATGTTCAAAAGTCATCGCGCTCGGCCACAGGCGCGGCGGATAGCTGGTCGCTTCGCCGGGCGGCATCAGCGACGCCGCGATCATCCACCACAACGGGGTCAGCGTCAGTAACAAGCCCAGCGCTAGCAGGCTGTACCACAAAGCCGGCAGCAAACGATTGATCAATCGATTCACGAGGGTTCTCTCTGCCGCAGCTTCAATTGCAGCAGCGTTCCAGCCAGAATCAGCGCGAACAATACAAACGCCACTGCCGAAGCGTAACCCATGTTCCACCAGCGGAAGCCCTCTTCATACATCAGCAGCACCACGCTCAAGGTGCGATTCGCCGGTCCGCCCTGGGTCATCACATAAGGTTCCGCAAACACCTGAAAATAGCCGATCATGGTCATTAAGGCCACGAACAGAAAGGTCGGTCCTAACAACGGCAGGGTGATGTAGCGAAACTGCCGCCAAGCGCCTGCGCCATCAATGCGCGCCGCCTCGTAAAGTTGCGTCGGAATATTCTGCAAACCGGCGATAAAGATAATCATGTTGAAACCGAAATTCTTCCAGACCGCCATCAGGATGATCGCCGGCATCGCCCAATCCGGGTCACCCAGCCAATCGATGGGATCGACACCTGCCAGACTCAGCAGATAATTCAGCAATCCATAGCGGGGATGGTAGAGATAACGCCAAACCACCGCCACCGCCACCAGCGTAGTGACTACCGGCAGGAAGAACGCGGCGCGGAAGAAGCCGGGAAAGCGGGTTAGCGGCGCATTCACCAGCAGCGCCGCACCCAGGGAAACCGCCACTGACAGTGGTCCGCCAACAATGACAAAATAAAAGGTATTGCCGAGCGCCGTCCAGAACAGCGGACTTTGCAGAAGTTGCAGATAGTTGCTAAAGCCGATAAAGCGCAAGCGGTCGAGATCGCCCAGCGCATAAATGTCGAAATCGGTAAAACTCAACAATAATGCCGCAAATATGGGCAGAAAGAAGAACACGGCAATCAATAACAAGGCCGGCGCTAGAAAAGCCCAGGCGCTGGAAATGCGTAAATGCGGGTGATAAATCATGGCGTTAGACCCTGCTCCAGCAACCACCGGCGCTTCTCAAGAATTTGGTCGACATCTCGATCCAGCGCGGTTAGCGCTTCATCGACCGACATTTCCTGACGCACCGCCAATTCGGCGTAATAGGCAATGCGATTGGCGATGCGCTCCCATTCCGGAATCGGCGGCGTGGGTTGAACCTGCTGCAATTGCTGGCGGAAGGCTTGGGCGTAGCGGTTGCTCGCCAACACCGGAGCGCTCCAAGCCGACTGTCGGGCCGGCAGATCGCCGGTCAATTGGTAAAATCGCGCTTGTTGTTCGGGCTGCGCGAGATACTCCAGCAGTTTCCATGCAGCCTCCTGACGTGGCGACGTTCGGCTCAGCGCCAGGCTGGCGCCGCCGGCCAGCGATGCGCCCGGCAACGCCGCTGTTATCCACTTCCCTTGCATCGCCACGGGCAACCGCCGTCCAAACTCGCCGATATTCCACGGCCCGCTGACATAAACGGCGAAAGCGCCATTAGCGAATTCCTGATAGATGTTGGTCATCTGGCTATGGCTGACCGGCGGCGCCAGCCCCTCGTCAAACAGACTGAGATAAAAGGTAAACGCCTCACGGAAGCGGGGATCTTGAAAATGGCCGTACTGGTTTCGGTCGCGCAGCAAGTCCGCGCCGTGTTGCAGGGCGAGAATGACTGGCAACTGCCATTCATTAATCGGCAGCAGGATCGCGTAGCGTTCGGCGCCACTCAGGGTTTTAAGCCGGGCCATGGCTTGCAGCCAGTCATCCCAAGTCGCCGGTGGTTCGTTGAAACCCACTTCTGCGAGTAAATCGGTTCGATAAAAAAACAACCGGGTATCGACGTACCAGGGCAAAGCCCAGGTCTGATTGTCCAAGCGGTTAGTGGCGAGAATGCCGGGGAAATAATCGGCCAGTGCGGCATCCGGCCAGGTTTTCAGTCGCTCGTCCAACGGCGCAACGGCGCGCAGGGCCACAAATTCGGGAATCCAGGTATTGCCCAGTTGGAACAAGTCGGGCATCGCGTCACCGGCGTAAGCGGTCAACAGTTTTTCATGCGCTGCGCTCCAGGGAATTTGTTGCACCCGCACCCGGATGTCGGGATAACGACGTTCAAATCCGGGCAATAACGCCTTGACTTGTTCGCCTTCCTGACCCATCGCCCAGAATTCCACCACGACCGGTCGGTCAACAGCGGAGCCACAGCCGATTAGCCACAGGGTGACGAACAGGAGCAGGGATAACCTGGACAATATCAATATCCTCGCTAACTTCGAGATCTTCCAGGGTGGGCAGAAAAAACAGCCAGCGCTGGAACAGCTTGATCAGAAATCCGGGACTACCGGTCTCGAACCAGTCATTGCGGTAGACACGACCCTTGTCAATGAACAGCAGGATGTCGAAAGAGTTGTAGACCAGTTCCCCAGGAAAGTCGTAGTCGTTGTACCAGCGTTTCAGCTTATCCTGTTTTCGATGATGCTTTACAGACTGCAGATGCCAATCAGCAAGGGCGCGTGTGGGTCGGTCATGATGTGGAATCAGTCGGGTTGGTCAATAGTGTAAGTGTAGTGTCTGCATCAATTCAATTGATTTATCATGTTTTCTGGCAACCGACGCTGAAGCTGTCCGAATACCCAAATGAACCCTAATTCTCATGAAAACCGATTCCTCGATTTACGAATTTCTGGCGACGGGCGCTGAGGCGTTCCGGGTGCTGACCGGTGGCATGACCCTGACCGGGGCCTACCGCTTTAATGCGAATTAAGAGCTTCATCCTCAACTCGTTGAAAACCCGATTTCTGGATTTTCGTCAGCAATTCGATGAGTAACGTAACGTATTTATATTTAAGGATATTAGTTAGCTCTTAATTCGCATTTTACCTCACTGACCCTGAAAGGCATCGAACGGCGGCTAGACGGCATCTACGAACCGGATGGGCATGACGGACCCGTCTATGTCATCGAATTCCAGGGGCAAGCCTGGGCACCGGCCCGGTATAACCTGCTGGCCAAAATCGGACTCTACGGCGAGTTGCACCCGGAGCGGGATGTGCGCGGGCTGTTGATTTTTCTCCACAAGGGCGACGATGCCGGCGCGCCGCCCGTCGCGGTTGAATCGTTGTTCACCGTCGCCTATCTAGACGAGATTCTGCCGGCGTGGCGGGCGCGGGAACCGGACAATCCCTTTGTCGCGGTTTTTACACCGCTCCTGGTCAAAGCGGATGATGAGCTGTGGACCTGCGCACCCCACGCCTGGCAAACCATTCAGACCGCGCCCCTGAAACCCGCGACACGCATCACCCTGGAGCGGATTCTGGAATTCTGGTTGTTTGAACGATTTCCTTTCTTGACGATGAAGGAGTTGCGAACCATGTTGAGCGTACTATTGTCCTGCTAATAGAGAAATTCACTAAAATATTCGTCATATAATTGATTTTTATAAATTATTAAAAAATACATCCCTTGGAATGTAGGGATCACTGCTAGCGAGACTATAACACCGCTTGAACAAACCGTGATCTATAAAGAGATTTTTGCCGAGGGCGAGGCCAAGGGCAAAGCCGAGGGCGAGGCCAGGGGCGAGGCCAGAGGCGAGGCCAGAGGCGAGGTCAAGGGTAAAGCCGAGGGTCTGAAACGGTTGCTGACCCGGCGGTTTGGCCGGGTGCCCCGCTGGGCGATCCAGCGCTTGGACACGGCGGCGATGGAACAACTGGATGCCTGGTTGGAGGGGATTTTCGACGCCCGCAGTCTGGAGGAGCTAATCGGCCCTAAACCGAAGAAGAGTGTGAAGCCGTCTGCTGACGTATAAATTTTGAATCATGAATTCCCCCTTTAGCAAAGGGGGAGGTAAACAAACATCCTATTCCAGAATCTTGATCTACCCGCCTCGCCCCATCGACGCATCCAGCGCCGTGACCAATGCAGAGGCCGGTCGGTCATGAAACACCCCGCACTCTGCGCCGCGCGCTGGGTCCATGCCGCGCAGGAACAGATAAAACACCCCGCCGAAATGCCGCTCATAGTCGTAATCCAGCACCCGCAACCCTAAATAACGGTGCAACGCCACGGTATAAATCAAGTATTGCAACACATACGCCTCGCGGGCCATGGCCTCTGCCAACCGCTCCGGCTGATACGCCGCCGGTTCCGGGCCAAGCCAGTTGGATTTGTAATCCACCAGATAAAACCGCCCTTCCGCTTCAAACACCAGGTCAATAAAGCCTTTCATGTAACCGCGCAGGGGACTGAACTCCAGATTTTCGATCATTTCCGCAAACGGACCCGCCGCGTACCCATGCCGTTCCAGCACCCGTCGCAACGCCTCGGGACGCAGGTGCGCCAGCGGGTAATAAAACTCCAGTTCGTTCAACCGTCGATCCAGCGTTACCGCCTCCAAGCGCAATTCACTGCCATCCAGCGGCGTCGCCAGCACCCGTTCCACCCAGTTGGCAACGACCGGCGTCCATTCCTCCGCTTCCAGACCATGCCCGGTCAAGGTGCGCTCCACCAGTTTCTCCAATCGCTCCCGATCCTGTTGACTGAAATCCAGCCGCTCAAAAATGGCGTGCAAACAAGTTCCTGCCCGTGCGCCGCGTGGGAAGCTGAAGAGGTCCAGACGTGGCGTGGCTAACCACTCGGGTTCGGCCATCGGCGCAACGGTGGTCATGTCATAGTCCGGCATTTCCGCCGACAGCCCCACCGTGAGCGAGGTAAAACTGCCCACGCGCCAAAACTCAGCCAGCGAGCCGGTGAACGTGCGCGCCCGTAACACCGGTTCTTCTACCGTCGGCGGTTGATAACGGCTGCCGGTTTCCTCGGGCAAGGGCGTGATCGCCACCGTGTCCCCCGCTGGGGCAAAGGCGCTCTGCAAGTCACCGAGAAAGGCAGCGGGCGTGAGGCTGTCAAACCGCTGTCGGGTGACATCCAGCGCATCCTGCGTAGGCCCGACGGCTGCGGGATGATGCAACAACCAAGCAGGCGGCGCGGTGTCCGCCTCTTTAATCTTGCCCCAAACCAGGTAGCAACGCTGCTTGGCGCGGGTCAACGCAACGTAGAACAAGCGCAGACTCTCGGCCATTTCCTCCCGCCGGGCCAGTCGAATTGCCGGGTCATCGTCCTCAACGCCAATCGCCAGAACAGAACGGCGCAAATCCGCCGGGTCGTGATACAGCACTCGATCCTCTTCGCCAGTGCGCAACCGACCATCCCACAGGAACGGACAGAACACGATTTCATATTCCAGTCCCTTGCTCTTGTGGACGGTGACAATCCGCACCAGATTTTCATCGCTTTCCAGGCGCAATTGCTGCTCTTCGTCCTTATTCGCCGGCAGGCGGCGGCTGTCGCCCAGCCATTTGAGTAATCCGGCCATGCCCGGATGGGCGCGACTGGCGATGTGCAGCAATTCCGCCAGATGCAGCACATTGGTCAAACGCCGCTCGCCGTCGCGGAAGGCCAGCAGGCGTTGCGGCACGCCTTCGTGGATCAGCCAGACGCGGAAGAAACGCATGAAGCTGTGCTCCTGCCACAATTGCCGGTAATCCTGGAATTTCTCCAACCAACGCGCCCAAGTCTGCTCCTCTTCATGCAACTGATGCAGGGTTTCGCCGCTTAACCCGAACAGCGCGGACGCCAGCGCAGTGCGCACCCGGCCCTCATGACCGGGTTCAGCAATCGCCGCCAGCAACCATTCCAGTTGTCGCGCTTCGTCGGAGAGAAACACGCTGTCATCAGCGTGCTGGACGCTGGGCACGTTCAGTTGCAACAACTGTCGGCGGATTAGGCGTCCCTGCCAATGGCTGCGCACCAACACCGCAATATCGCCGCCGGCCAGCGGTCGTTCGCCGATGTGCGCCTGATGGCGCGCACCCAGATTCAGCAACCGGGCGATTTCCGCCGCAGTGGCTTGAGCCGCTTGCTTGCCCGCTACGCCCTTGTTGATCGGCTTGCCGGAGGCGTCGGATTCGACCTGCCAGAGATGCAAGGGCGGCTCCAACTGGCCCTGAATACGCAAGGGGGGGTGTTGCTTGCGCTCTGCGGGAATCGCCGGATGGAAGGGAATACCCTCGAACAGAAAGGGCTGATCCTTGACCGCGCCGAACACCGCGTTCAACGCCGTCAACAGACGCGGATCGGAGCGCCAATTTACATCGAGAGTATGCTGTTGCTGCGTGTCGCTACGAGCGGTCAGGTAGGCAAAAATGTCCGCGCCACGAAAGCTGTAGATGGCCTGTTTCGGATCGCCGACCAGGAACACCGGCTTGCCGGTTCCGACATAGATACGCCGAAAAATCTCGTACTGCACCGGATCGGTGTCCTGAAATTCGTCAATCAGCGCCGCCGCATAGCGGTTACGTAAGGTTTCAATCAGCGCCGCGCCCCGGTGGGCGTCGTGCAGGGCGCTATGCAAATCTAACAGCAAGTCGTCGTAGGACTGTAGTTGTTGCCGCCGCTTGCGCAGCGCCAGTTCCCGGTTGCAGTATTCCAGCAATTGCACCGGAATTTGGTAACGACAGTAATCCGCCAGCGCCTCACAGGCGGTGTTCAGCGCGTCGCAGGCGTCGAAAAAAATATGGTGCGGCGCGGTTTGGCCTTTCTTCAGCGAAACATGCAGTTTGGACATCGTAAACTGTTCAAACTTATTGAACAACATCAGTTTTGGCGGATCGGCGCTGAGATAGGCATCCATCGTCTCCAGCCAGCCGGGAATGGATTTCAGGTTATATTTCTGCCGGTTCAAAGCCGGCGAATTGAGTAGCAAATCCTCGATGGCGGCCCGATCCTGTCGCCATACATCACGCGCTTTTTGAAAGGCGGCGATGAACGCCTGCTCCAGCGCCGCGCCGTTGGCATCGCCGTTCGGCGTCATGATATGCAGATACGGTTTGCCAAGATGCGGTTCGACCTGTTTCAGCAAGGTTTGCGGGCTGTCGCCCCGATCCAGGAAATATTGCACCACTAGGGGCGAACCGGGATAGAACTGCCGACGCCAGAAATCTTCAACAATCTCTTGCAACAACTCACGGGTATCGGCCATCAGTTCGGTATCGAACGACAGACCGCTCTCAAACGCATTGTCGCCCAGCACCCGTTTGCAAAACCCGTGAATGGTGAAAATGGCGGCTTCATCGAAACCACGCAAGGCGTTGCTCAGGCGGCGAATCGCCAGTTCCCGATCCGGGGCCAAATCCAGTAAGCGCATCCCCAGTTCATCCTCATCATCCGCGCGGCCCCGGAGAAAGGCGTGGCGGATTTGCGCCAAGCGGCCTCGAATGCGGTCGCGCAGTTCCTTGGTGGCGGCGTTGGTGTAGGTCACTACCAGAATGCGGTTCACCGGAATATGCCCCTCAACCACCAGGCGCACATAGAGCGCGGTGATGGTGTAGGTCTTGCCGGTGCCGGCGCTGGCTTCGATCAGGTTGAAGCCGCTCAGAGGCGTGTAGAGCGGGTCGAGACGTTGCATGGTGCTGAATCTGCTGCGTTGAGAAGGTAGCGTTGAAGGCGTTCCCCATGGTCAAGACCAAAATCCTATGAAACTTAATGAGCCCTGTTCAAATTTGAGTTTAGCCGGATGCGCCAAAAAATATCATGCAGGCGCACAGTCTTCAGCCAGTCAGCTTTGCCAACGGCTCCCCCATGCGCACAATGGCGTCGCGCTGCATTTCACGCTCCCAACGAACTTTCTGTGGGCTGAACAACAGGATGACGGTGGAACCCATGTTGAAACGGCCCATTTCTGCCCCCTGATCCAACTGCACCGCGCCGTCGCCCTGCAATGGATAGCTCCAGTGGCGGATCGTTGTTCCCAAGGGCGGGGTTATCGCCCCGGCCCACACGGTTTCGATGGACGCCACATTGATCGCCCCAACCAGCACCAGCGCCATCGGTCCCGCCGCCGTATCGAATAATGTGACCACCCGTTCGTTGCGTGCGAACAGATTCGGGATCATCCGGGTGGTCAACGGCGAGACACTGAACAGCTTGCCGGGAATGTGCGTCATCTCGCGTAGCTGGCCTGCCAGCGGGATATGAATGCGATGATAATCGCGCGGCGACAGATACAAGGTCGCAAACGCGCCATTCTGAAAGAGTCTAGCCCGTTCCGCATCGCCCAGCAGTTCGGCGAGCGAAAAAGATCGTCCCTTGGCTTGCAGCAGAGTGTCTTCATGCGCCATGCCGATCTGACTGATCGCGCCATCTACCGGGCAGCATACGATTCGGTCGCCATGGGCGATGGGTCGCGCGCCGGGCTGGAGCGCCCGGGTAAAAAAGGTATTAAAATCTGGATAGGCGCGAGGATCAGTCTCCAGCGCTTCAGCCAGATTCACCCGGAAATGTCGCGCGAATTGGTGGATCAGCCAATTTTTAAACCAGGGCGTCCGCCTCCGCGTCGCCCAATAGGTTAACCGGGTTAGCCACCGTTGCGGCCACAGGTGTTGCGGGAAATTACGGAGATGATCGCTCAACGTTGCGGATATTGGAGAGTCTTGCAGGTTGGACATGGCTAGGCCAATTCGGTCAGTGTGGAGTCTTAAAGTAAGACCAGCATATCGGGCGGGCGGTTAAAACGATAGAATTCACTGGCCATTTGTTGGCTTCGCCGCGTCCGCCCACTCTCCATCGTATTGCACGCTAACCCCATGATGATCAACCACGATGATGTTCTCTCCTCCCTTCATACCCTCCGCGACTTTATTCGCTGGGGCGCCAGCCAGATGAATGAAGCCGGTTTGCATTTCGGTCACGGCACTGACAATGCGCTGGATGAAGCGGCAGCGCTGGTGTTGCACGCGCTGCACCTGCCCCCTGATTTGCATACGGAATATTTACAATCATCCTTGACCTTCTTGGAGAAGCAGGCGGTCTTGCGCCTGCTGGAACGGCGTCTTGTCGAACGCAAGCCGGCGGCTTATTTAACCCAGCGCGCCTGGTTCATGGGCCTGCCGTTTTATGTCGATGAACGGGTGCTGATCCCCCGTTCGCCTCTGGCCGAGTTGATTGAACGGCAGTTCGCGCCCTGGTTGCCGGATAGCCGCGAAATGGAGCATATCCTGGATTTGGGAACCGGCAGTGGTTGCCTGGGCATCGCTTGCGCCTATGCTTTCCCCGATGCGCAAGTGGATCTGGCCGATGTCTCCGCCGATGCGCTGGACGTTGCGCGGCGCAATGTCGCCGAGCATGGCCTGGAAGACCAGGTCGAAGTGATCCAGTCCGATTTGTTCTCAGCGCTGAAGGGTCGCCGGTACGATTTGATCATTAGCAATCCGCCTTATGTGGCGCTGGAAGAACTGGACGCCTTACCAGCTGAATATCACCATGAACCGCGTCTGGGTCTGGCTGCTGGTGTGGCAGGACTGGACGTGGTGTTGGAAATTTTGCAACAGGCTGCGGATTTTCTGAAACGCGACGGTTTACTGGTGGTCGAGGTGGGTAATGCCCAGTACGCTTTGTGCGAAGCCTTGCCTGATGTACCGTTCACCTGGCTGGAATTCGAGCGCGGCGGCCAAGGCGTGTTTTTATTGAACGCCGCGCAAGTTCGCCGTTTGTGACACGGTGCGGAGCCTCTTATGGATACCACGCTGATTTTCGATCCGACCCTGATTGGCAAATACGACAAAGCCGGTCCCCGCTATACTTCCTACCCGACCGCCGTGCAGTTCCACGAAGATTTTGGCGAGGCGGAATACCGTGAGCAAGCGTTGGCCAGCAATGCCAGCAGTCAGCCTCTGTCGCTGTACCTTCATATTCCCTTCTGCGACACGGTTTGCTTCTACTGCGCCTGCAATAAGATCGTCACCAAAAACCGCCGACACACCGCGCCCTATCTCGACCATCTCTACCGGGAGATCGCCTTGCAAGGCGCGTTGTTCGACCACTCTCGCCCGGTGACACAACTGCATTGGGGCGGCGGCACCCCGACCTTTATTAGCGCCGATGAGATGCGCGAACTGATGCGGGTCACCGGCGAATATTTCCAGTTGCTCACCGATGATCGCGGCGAGTATTCCATCGAAGTCGACCCGCGCGAGACCGATGACGGCACGATCGCCCGGTTGCGGGAACTGGGGTTCAACCGCTTGAGTCTGGGCGTGCAGGATTTCGATCCCCAGGTGCAGCAGGCAGTCAACCGCATTCAGTCCTGCGAGATGACGCTAAAGGTGATGGACGCCGCGCGCCGTGAGGGCTTTCACTCCATCAGCGTGGACTTGATGTATGGGTTGCCTTTGCAGAGCGTAGCCAGTTTTAGGCGCACGGTGGATGAGATCATCGCCCAGAACCCGGATCGCATCTCGGTCTTCAACTATGCGCACTTGCCGGACTTGTTCAAGACCCAGCGGCAGATCGATCCCAGCGCCCTGCCATCGCCGGCGGTCAAGCTGGAAATTCTGCAAACGGTCATCGACCGGTTGACCGCAGCGGGTTATATCTATATCGGCATGGATCATTTTGCGAAACCGGAGGATGAGCTGGCGCGGGCGCAACAGGCCGGGACGCTGTATCGCAATTTCCAGGGCTATAGCACCCACGCCAATTGTGACCTGATCGGTCTCGGCGCCACCTCGATTGGCATGGTCGGCGAGAGTTATAGCCAAAATCTGAAAGGATTGGAGGCGTATTACGCACGGATTGACGAGGGCCGGTTAGGGGTATTCCGGGGCGTGCGCCTGAATGCTGATGATCGGTTGCGACGGTCGGTGATCACCGCGCTGATTTGTCACTTCGAGCTGGAGTTCGCCGCTATCGAGCGTCAGTACGGTATTGCTTTCAGCGACTACTTCGCGGTGGAATTGGCGGAATTGGCCGGGATGGAGGCGGATGGCCTGCTGGCGCTATTCACAACGGGAATCCGGGTTCTGCCCCCGGGCCGGTTGCTGATCCGTAATATCTGCATGACGTTCGACCGGTATTTGCGGGCGCAAAAGCAACAGCGCTTTTCCAGGGTGATTTGAATGCCTGGTGGGAACTACCCAACCGCTTCCCACCGCACCCGCGCCTTCACCCCGCATAATAAGGTGTAGGCGATCGTACCTGCTGCTTCGGCGATGCGCTCCACCGGCAAGCCCTCGCCCCACAGCACCACTGGATCGCCGATACGCGCTTCGGGATGCTGGCGTAAATCCAGCGTGATCATATCCATCGATACCCGGCCCACCAACGGCGCCTCCTGGCCATTGACCAGCACCGGCGTCCCGGACGGCGCATGGCGCGGATAACCATCGCCATAACCCACCGCCGCAACCCCCACATCCATGTCTTCAGGGCAAATCCAGGTTCCGCCATAGCCGATCGGCTCCCCCCGACGCAGGCGCTTGATGGAAATCAGCCGGGTGTGAAAAGTCATGACGGGCTGCAAACTTTCGTCAGAGGCGAGACTGTCCACGAACGGCGACACGCCATACAGCATGATGCCAGGCCGCACCCAGTCAAAATGGGTCTGTGGCCAACCGAGGACACCCGCGGAATTCGCCAGGGAGCGCTCGCCGGGCAAGCCGTTGGTAGCGGTCTCAAAAACGTTGAGTTGCCGGAGCGTATCCTTGCAATCCCGCTCATCGGCCCGCGCCAAATGGCTCATTAGGCCCATGTCCAGGACCACTGCCGGACAGTCACTCAGACGCTGGAACATCGCCGGAACCGTTTCCGGCTCCAGCCCTAGCCGATGCATCCCGGTATCAATTTTCAACCAGACCCGGAGCGGTCGCTTCAGCCGGGCGATTTCCAGCATACGGACTTGTTCGGGATGATGGATGGCGATTTCCAAACCGTGATGAGCGCACAGCGGTAATTCCGCCGCTGCAAATACGCCTTCCAAAAGCAGAATTGGCCGGCTGACACCTGCCTCGCGCAGGATCAGCGCCTCCTCGATACAGGCCACGGCAAATGCATCGGCATTTAGCGTACGGGCGACCCACAGTAGGCCATGACCGTAGCCATCAGCTTTAACGGCGGCCGCCACCCGACGGCCCGGAGCGACTGCCCGGACCCGTTGCAGATTGTGAACCAGCGCCCCCGGATCGAGGCGCACTGTGGTTGCTCGACTCATAATTTGATGAATAGGATTGAGAAGCGTGACTCTCAAAACGGGTGAATTGCCCCAGGAAAGTCAGGCGAACTGTACCAATGGGACCATTGCGCTGCTTACCGATGATGATTTCAGCAACGCCCTTTTCGGGACTCTCGGGATTGTAAACTTCATCGCGGTAAATGAAGCAAATCAGATCCGCATCCTGTTCTATGGCGCCTGATTCACGCAAATCTGACATAATGGGTCGTTTCTCGCCGCGTTGCTCCAGCGTGCGATTCAACTGCGACAACGCCACCACTGGCACCGACAATTCCTTGGCCAGCGCCTTGAGCGAACGCGAAATCTCCGAAACTTCGGTCGCTCGGTTCTCATTACTGCCCGGCACCTGCATCAACTGGAGATAGTCGACCACGATCAGGCCCAACTGCCCCTCCTGACGGTGCAACCGCCGCGCCCGTGCCCGCAATTCATTCGGACTCAGGTTGGAGCTGTCATCAATAAACAAACGCGCACCCGACAGCAGCGCCACTGCCGACGTCACGCGCGGCCAATCATCTTCCTCCAGCTGCCCCGTGCGAATGCGATGCTGATCAATCCGCCCCAGCGATGATATCAACCGCATGAGCAGACTCTCGCAGGGCATTTCCATGCTGAAAACCGCTACCGCGCACTTCAGTTGAATCGCCGCGTATTCAACGATGTTCATCGCCAGGCTGGTCTTGCCCATCGATGGCCGGCCTGCAATTACAATCAGTTCGCCCGGCTGCAACCCCGCCGTTTTCTCATCAAAATCCGGCCAGCCCGTCGCCAGGCCGGTAATCGCATTATCACTTTGGAACAGCAGGTCGATCCGCTCCACCGTGCGCGCCAGCATGTCCTTGATATTGAAAAATCCTTCGCGGGTGCGCAGACCTCGTTCAGCGATGGCGAAAATTCTTTTTTCGGCATCGTCCAACAGATCCTTGCTATTCAAACCCTTGGGATCGTAAGCGCTGTCGGCAATCTCCGCTGCAATGCGCACCAAGCCGCGCCGGATCGCCCGCTCCCGGATAATATCGGCATAAGCGCGGACATTCGCAGCGCTCGGCGTATCGTTGGCCAGCGCTAATAGATAAGGAAGACCACCGGCTTCCTCCAACTGATTATTATCATCGAGTTCGTCAGAGAGCGTGACCGGATCAAAAGGCTTGCCCTCTTCCGCCAGATGGCGAATGGCGCGAAAAATCAACTGGTGATCATGCCGATAAAAATCACTGTCGCTCAGCCGGTCGGCAATCTGATCCCAAGTCGTGTTGGCAATAATCAGCCCACCCAACACCGCCTGTTCCGCTTCCAGCGAATGCGGCGGTATCCGCAACGACTCGGCAGCGACATCCTTACGATGGGGAAACGGGGAGACAGGCTGCATGGCGGATAGGCGGCAGGTGGTTTGATACGGCAGGTATCAGCGATCGGGCGTCAGGATTCCAGTATAGACGACGCGTAGTTAAGCCGGTACCAATTTGGGCTGCCGTCATTTTGACGGCCCAACCGAAATCAACTCCAGCGCCATGATTAATTCTAGTTCAACTCGCCGATCATAGCGACCGCCACTCAAGCCTCGGCAATGACGTTGACTCGAATCTGCGTCTTGATCTCCGGATGCAAATGCAGATCTACATCATATTCGCCAATCTGGCGAATCGAACCATCGGTCAACCGGACTTCCTGCTTCTGCAACTCGATGCCGGCGGCGGAAACCGCATTGGCAATATCAGCGGAACCGACCGAACCGAACAACCGCCCTTCACTGCCGCTTTTCACCGACAAGGTCACAATCAGCTCAGCCAATTGCTCGGCGCGCGCCTTGGCCTTGGCCAGTGCCCCGGCGGCGATCCGCTCCAGTTCAGCGCGGCGCGCTTCGAAGCGCGCAATATTCTTTGGGGTCGCTTCGGTAGCCTTCCCTTTGGGAATGAGAAAATTGCGCGCATAGCCTGATTTCACCTTGACTCGGTCACCCAGTACGCCCAAGTCAGCAACTCTTTCCAACAGAATGATTTCCATCGTTAGACTCCAAATACTCACTTATTCAATAGACAAAATCACGATAGACAGGAGAATGTTCAGCGCGGGTCCGACCGCGACCGGATGCGGTTCCGAAAATCGGCCCAGGCATCGATCACTCCCAACGCCATTACCATCTGCGACAGAAATGGAATCAATAGCAGGTAGAACAGCACCAGCCAGGCTGGAGATAATCGCCGCTTGAACACCATCGCATGGACCAAAGCGACCCCTTGCACCGTGTACGGCATACCCAACGCCAGTAACCCATTCGCTAATGGCGGCCAGCCCAATAACAACGTCGAGCCGAACAACGCCAGAGTAAACGCCGCCAGCGGTTGGCCCAGCCGCAACTCGTGAAATTCGGGACGAAAGCCACCGGGATTGAACAGCAACGCCTGCTGCCAGCGCCCCAGCAACAACGCCAGCAGTACGACCATCAGTACTGCGCTCACCACTTGTCCTGGCAACCAGGGCGCCCACGCCTTGAGTAGCTCTAGCCATTGCCCCAACAGCGCTTGGTCACCCGCCGGTACGGATGACGCCAACGCAGCCAATTCCCGTTGAAAATGATCCAGTACGGCGCTCCACCAGATCGCTGGGTCGCCTAACGCCAGGTAAAAACCGGCGACGCCCAACAAACTCAACAGAGCTGCCGCCTGCAGGGTCCGTGACAGCGAAATAGTAGCGCGCAACGCCAGAGCCAACAGCCAAACTGGCAACCAGGTTGCCAGCAGGACATCCAGCATGGGCTGCGGATCGCCTAAAACCGGCCAAATCAAGCCAGCGGCGGCTATCCCCGCCAGCGCCATGATCAACGCGCCTTCAACACCGCCTCGGCGCAGAGTAACCAGCGCCACCACCGCCCCGGACAGGATCAACAGAGGCGGGAACAGCCAGAAAGACGCGGCAGCGACCGATGCGATCAACGCCGCCGACCATCGGCTGCGCATGATGAAAGCGGCGAGCGATTTCACGCCGGACGCGCCAATCGTGTCCGCGCCTGTGTTTTAATGACGGTCGCAGTACGGCAACAGAGCCAGGAACCGGGCGCGCTTGATTGCTACCGACAACTGCCGCTGGTAACGGGCCTTGGTTCCGGTGATCCGACTAGGCACAATCTTACCGGTCTCGGTAATGTAGTTCTTCAGAACAGTAATGTCCTTATAATCGATTTCCTTGACGCCTTCGGCGGTGAAACGGCAAAATTTCTTACGGCGGAAAAATCGCGACATGGAATTAGTCCTCGAATGATTCAGTATTCAAAACGTCAATATGCGCGGCGTGCAGCACTAAGCGGTACTCGCCCTCGCGGGAGTTGGCGCGACTGATGAAGCCTTGCACGCGCACGGGCATGCCTGGCAATAGTCGCCGCGCCGCGTCAGCCAGTGACTCGCCACAAGCGATCACCGGAATTCGGCAACGCGCCTCGCGTGGAAAGCCCGCTTCGATTTGTCCAGAGTGATGGTCCAGCAAAAAGCGGCCAATCAATACGCCAGCGGGCGAAGCGCGTACTTCGCCCGCTCCGACCGCCTGACCGGCAATGGTCAACCAATTGTCGGCGGGAGCAACCGCGCTCATGACCGATGTAGTCAAATGTGCCGTCAACGTAGATCAGGGAGTCTCGTCGTCCGCATCAATCTCGTCATCGGACGCCCCATGATCGGCATCATCGCCCCGATCTTCACGGTCTTCCCGATCATCGTGATCCTCTTCCTGGTCATCGACATCATCCCGATCGTCACGCTCGGCGCGTTCGTCGCGCGATTTGACCAGCGGCGAGGGTTCGGTCTCTGGGCTATCCCGCTGGATAATGAGATTGCGAATCACGGCGTCGTTGAAGCGAAACGCTCTCTGGATCTCATCGAGCACCGTTTGGCTGCATTCGATGTTCATCAACACATAATGCGCCTTGTGAATTTTATTAATGGGATAGGCCAACTGGCGCCGACCCCAGTCTTCGAGACGATGAATCTGACCGCCATCTTCGGCTATCAAGGTGCGATAACGCTCAATCATGGCGGGAACTTGTTCACTCTGGTCAGGATGGACCATGAACACGATTTCGTAATGTCGCATACTGGCTCCTTACGGATCAGGACAGCCTCCCGTAAAAGGGTGAGGCAAGGAGTCGCGGCCCGGGTGGGTCGCAGGGGGAAGGTATCTTAGAGACAAAACCCGAGATGCGCAACGATTCCTCAGCGCCGATTCAACGCCAGTTTGCCTAAAGGAGAGCGAAACGTCAGGTTGCGCTATACTCTTTCGCCCCTGCCGCCAGACCTTGAACGAGCGGCGATCTTGCGACAATAACCTGGACTGAAAGGCTATGGCGGTTTGGCAACGTCTGCGTGAAGACATTACCTGTGTGTTCGATCGTGACCCGGCGGCGCGCAGCGTCTTTGAAATTCTCACGGCGTATCCTGGCATTCACGCCGTCCTGTTGCACCGGATCAATCACGCCCTGTGGAAACTGGGCCTGAAATGGCTGGCGCGTTTCCTGTCTTCCACAACCCGGTTTCTGACCGGCATTGAAATCCACCCAGGGGCTGCAATTGGCCGGCGCTTCTTCATCGACCACGGCATGGGCATCGTCATTGGCGAAACCGCCGAGATCGGCGACGATTGCACCCTTTACCAAGGGGTCACCCTGGGCGGCACCAGTTGGAACCAGGGCAAGCGTCATCCGACTTTGGGCAATAATGTCGTGATTGGCGCTGGAGCGAAGGTGCTGGGGCCTTTCAAGGTCGGCGATCATGCGCGCATCGGTTCAAATTCGGTCGTGATCAAGGAAGTCCCCCCTGGCGCCACGGTGGTCGGCGTGCCGGGCCGGGTCGTGGAAGCCGGCAGTTCCAGTTCCACCGAGAGTGTGCGCCGGGAAATCGCCCGCAAACTGGGATTCGACGCCTACGGCGCTACGCCCGACCTGCCTGATCCCGAGGCCCACGCCATTAATCAGATGCTGGACCATATCCACAGTCTCGACCGCACGGTTCGCCAGTTGTGCCGGGCGCTTCAGAAAGCCGGGATTGAACCGGGCGAACTGTGCCTGCCCGATTTGCAAGGTTGCGAGTTACATTCGGCTGCCAGTCAGGAGGGTTGGGCCAAGCAAAACCGCCCAGATGCAGCTCGTCAAGAAGACCCGAATACCGAAACATCGGTTTGATCTACACTCATGCGCGAATTAAGCTTGGCGGCCTGGGAACACTTTAAACATCCCTGTCATGTCGGCAGTTTCGATTCTCAACAACCGGATGTAGCGGCGGCGTGCGTTGACAGTCCGGTCGGCGGAGAAATCCTGCAACTGCATTTGCGGATCGATGAGCAAGGCGTCATCAATGCGGTTCGGTTTAAAACCTATGGTTGCGGCTGGATGATCGCTTGCGGTTCGCTGCTGGCCGAGACCCTCATCGGGCAAACATTGATGGAGGCTGCACAATTTCGGCATCATCAACTGATCGAACAACTGGCGGCGCCGCCGGAGAAATTGCATTGCGCGGCGCTCACTGAAACTGCATTGAAAGTTGCGCTGCATAATTATGCAGCAAGGCGGAACTTTGCCGCCCTTCCTGTTTCTTCAAATAGAGAACCCTAGAACTCGACCTTTTCCAAAGGAGTGTATGACATGGCGATTACCTTGACTGAAAAAGCGGCTGACCGCGCCCGCGCCTATCTGGCTAAGAAGGAACAGGCGGAAGGTTTGCGGCTGGGCGTGCGCAACACCGGTTGTTCCGGCTATATGTATGTTGTGCAACTGGCTGAACAGATTGATCCTGATGATCAGGTCTTCGAGTCGCAAGGCGTCAAGGTCGTGGTGAGCGCCAGGAATCTGCCGTATCTGGATGGCATGGAGGTGGATTACGCCAAGTCAGGACTCAATGAAGGCTTCCGCTTCAACAATCCCAACGTCAAGGATGCCTGTGGCTGCGGCGAGAGCTTCAGCGTTTAAGCAACACTCCCCGCATCCGCTCCAGGCCCTCGGCTAGCCGGGCGCGGGGGCAAGCGAAATTCACTCGCACAAATCCTTCGCCGCCCGGCCCAAAGGTTGCGCCATCGTTTAGGGCCACGCCGGCCTGTTCAAGAAAGAAGCGCTGAGGATTGCCGGGAATACCTGCATCCCGGCAATCCAGCCAGGCCAGATAGGTCGCTTCTGGAACGGTCGCCTGGATGCCAGGCAGAGCGCGAATCACGGTATCCGCCAGATAATCCCGGTTAGCAGTCAGATACAGCAACAGTTCCCGCAACCAGTCACCGCCGTGTTGATAGGCAGCCAGCGCCGCGGTCAAGCCAAGAATATTCACATCTGGAACGATGCCGCGCAGCGCCTGTTTGAAACGCTGTCTGAGTTGCGGATTCTGGATAATGGCAAAACTGGCGCCCAGTCCTGGAATATTGAAGGTCTTGCTGGGCGCCATTAGCGTAATGCAGCGGCGGGCAATTTCCGGACTCAACGTCGCCAGTGGCGTATGCCGCCGCCCGTCCAGCAGCAGATCGCAGTGAATCTCGTCCGAGCAGACGGTCAGATCGTGGTGTTCGCAAAGATCCGCCAGCCGGGTCAGTTCTTCATTATTGAACGCCCGTCCGACCGGGTTATGCGGATGGCAGAGGATGAACAGCCGGGTGTGTGCGCTAATCGCCGCAGCAAGCACGGTGTCGTCAAAGGTGTAGTAAAGCCGCTTGCCGTCGGTTTCCAAAGTTAATTCGGCGGTGACCAGCCGTCGCTCCTGATAGCCTGGCGCGGCCAGGAACGGTGGATAGACCGGGGTTTGCACCAGCACTTCATCGCCCGGTTCGCCAACCGCCCGGCATACCACGTTCAAGCCGCACACTAGCCCCGGCAAATAGATGATTTGCTCGGGGGTAACCGTCCACTGATAGAGATCGGCCATCCGTGCGCACAGGGTTTCGGTCAATGCCTCCGGCGGCGCTCCGTAACCGAACACGCCGTGCGCGACTCGTTCGCGCAACGCTGCTAACACCGATTCGGGAGCGGGAAAATCCATGTCGGCGACCCACAGTGGCAAGGCATCGCCGTAACGCTGCCATTTCAGGCTGTCAGTTCCTTGCCGGCAAGGCGACTGGTCAAAATTGTGATGCATCATCATCGATCCCGTACGGAGGTCATCGGCGTAGCCCGCCTGCCGGGATCGCCAGCGCCAGCGTCCTGTCCGACATCGACCATCCCCCTGCTATTGTCCCGCTAATAGCTAAAATCGTTAAATATTTATCAAAAAGTTGATTTATATATATTTTATAAAAAACTTCTGGTTCTTCGAGGGGGCTTGCGGAACAACCCGACTGGAGATATTCATGCTGGGCGCGCCTGTCAAGCTTTTTGCTCCATCATTGATGACAATATCCCGATAACTCTGCCTGGATTATCCTCAATGCTATAATCTTTAAGATCAATGTAAACAGTATTATCTGCTAATTTTAGGAATTTCCAAAATATTCCAGTTGTAACCGCACCATAGGTTATGGGTATATTGTTACCTTCTTTTCCATTAAATATTTTAGCGGCTACCATTTCAGCAATGCATTGACCCAATCCACTCATAATGTTTTCATTCTTTGCCTCTACAAGAGCAATCACTGGCGATTTTATAAATAGCTGCTCTGGAGATAAGCTAACTATGAAATCACAATAACCATTCAAGCCTCTATCTTTATCAATATTAAATTCTATTCCCGAGAAAAAACTGATCTTTCGATTAAATTTTTTTCTTACTTCAATTAGTACATCTGAAACAATTAGCTCAGATTTCGCCTTTTCTGTATTTATAGCAACAGCTAATGGCAGATTTTCTTCAAGAGTTTTAGAGAAATAGTCACTGATTTGAGAACTTTCAATGTTTGAAAAAATACCTAAACCTTCGACTATCTCTAACCCAAAGTCATCCTGGGTTTTTTTAATGCTAAAATCGCTGTATGACATGGTTAGTCCATTTATAGAGGTTCCAGGCATCAAGAACGGAAACAGGGTTCTTTCCCTCCAAAAACAGGAGGGAGTTTAAAGAGCAACCGTTCAGTTCCCCCCTTTAGCAAAGGGGGTGAGGGGGGATTTTGGCCTCGTCGCCCGTGCGAAATCCTCCCCGGCCCCCTTCAGCAAAGGGGGGAGATGAATGCTTATTTAGAGACATCACCTAATCGTAATGAACCTGCCGGTAGGACAACGCAATGGGTTGTCCCGACAGTAATTCGTTAATAAAGGTCCAGATGGTGTCCGCCGATGGTGGGCAACCGGGCAGAGAGTAGTCAATCTTTACCACTTCATGGATCGGATGCACTTTATTCAGCAACAGTGGAATTTCCGGATCGCTGGGAATTTGCGCATTGACCAAGCCAATCCCGCGCACGTAGGACTCGTCCAGGCATTCCTTGAGATCATATTGATTGCGCATAGCCGGAACGCCGCCATTCAGCGCGCAGGCGCCGATCGCCACCAGAATTTTGCAACGCGAACGAAACTCGATAAGAGTGTGAACATTTTCCGCGTTGCACACCCCGCCCTCAATCAAGCCAACATCGCAATCCCCTAGTTCCTTGATATCGGTCAGAGGACTGCGATCCAGCTCCACACGTTCGGCCAGATCAAACAACCGCTCGTCCAGATCGAGCAACGACATGTGACAACCAAAACATCCGGCTAGCGAACAGGTCGCAATTTTCAGTTTGGCTTCAATCATGGCGGCGCCCTCCCAAACTTTCCGACAACTGCGCCACATCGCCGACGACGTTGATCGGCTTGCGATCATAAAGCCGTTGCCCAATCGGAATATTATAACCCTGATGCTTGGTCAGAATCGAGCCGGTGGGACAGACTTGAGCCGCTTTGTCGTGAATGCTGAAATTTGTTGCGCCCAATTGTCCGGAAGGGGTGTTGACCACTAGGTGAGCCTGGATGCCGCGCCCTTCGACCGCGAAGATATTTTTACCATCCACATCCCGGCTGGCCCGGACGCAGAGTTCACAGAGAATGCAGCGGTTAAAGTCGATCACCGCCTCGGGATGCGAGGCATCCACTGGCCGGCGCGGGTAGAAATGCTTGAAGTGTGGCGCCAGCATCCCGACGTAGTAGGCGACCGCCTGCAATTGGCACGCCCCGCTTTTCTCGCAGGCCGGACAGACATGATTACCTTCGACGAACAGCATTTGCAAAATGCCGCGCCGAATGTCCCGCACTTCATCGGTCTCGCTTTGCACGGTCTGCCCGTCCGCCGCTGGCGTAGTGCAGGCCGCCTGCATGCGGTTGTTGACCTTGACCAGACAAACCCGGCAACTGCCATGCGGGGTAAATTCCGGGTTAAAACACAGGTGCGGAATATAGACGCCAGCCTCCAGCGCGGCTTGCATGACCGTCTGACCGTCCTGAAAGGGAATGCGCCGCCCGTCTAGGGTAAAGCTGTGTTCTTCGCTCATGGCATCACCCCTACCAGTAAATCTTCTTCGTTTAGGTATGCACCCGGATCATGCCGACCGGTCAACTGGCGGGCCTCTTCCAATGCCGCATTCAAATTGAAAGCTGGCTCATAGGCGGTAGAACGCAGGCGTCGTTCGTAGGCTTCCGTGAACTGCTCCAGGCTGTCCAGCACCGGATTGGGCGCGGTCTGGCCCAACCCACAATGGCAACTAACCTGCATGATCCGCCCCAGTTTGCGCATTTCTTCCAGATCATACAACGTGCCGTGACCGGTATGGACTTTTTCGACCAGATCGCGCATCAATGATGTGCCGACTCGACATGGCGTGCAGAATCCGCAGCTTTCATGAACAAAGAAATGGGCGAAATTACGCACCCCGTCCAGGATATCCCGTTTCTGATCAAAGACCATGAATGACCCGCCGGTCGCCAGATCCTCAAAGCAGATGCGTCGATCAAATTGCTTCTCGGAAATCATGTGCCCGGCCGGACCAGCCATCTGAATACCCTGTGCGTCATGCGCTCCGCAGTCTTCCAGCACTCGTCTGACGGTAACACCGAAGGGATATTCGTAGATACCCGGTCGCTCGCAGTCACCGCTAACGCTCAACAGCTTGGTGCCCTTGGAATGGGCGGTGCCGCGACTGGCGAACCAGTCACCGCCATCGACCGCAATTTTCGCGGCGGTCGCAAAGGTTTCGACATTGTTGACCACCGTGGGTTTATTCAAATAGCCATGTGTTGTTGGAAAGGGCGGACGGATACGCGGCACGCCGTGCTTACCTTCCAGCGACTCGATCAGCGCCGATTCTTCGCCACAAACATAAGCGCCTGCGCCGAGATGAATTTCAATATCGAAATTGAAGGAAGGGTCGCCAAGAATCCCCTCGCCCAGCAATCCCGCCTCGCGGCGCTGCTGGAGGGTAGCCTTGAGCGCGTTCAATAGATAACGATATTCGCCGCGCAGGTAAACAAACCCCTGACGCGCGCCGATGATTCGGCCACACAGGGTCATGCCCTCGAAAACGAGATCAGCGAAATCCTGCATCAACACCCGGTCCTTGAACGTGCCGGGTTCGCCTTCATCGGCGTTGCAGACCACGTATTTCATATCGCCCGGCGCATTGCGACAGGAGAGCCACTTGTTCGCCGAACCGAAACCGGCGCCGCCCTGACCGCGCAAGCCGGATTTGACCATTTCCTCCATGATGGCGTCCGGCCCCCGCTTCTGCGCCGCGCGCAGGGCTGAACCATCGGCGAAGTGTCGGCCCAGCAGAATATCAGCGCGGCGAATGTTGCTGTACACCTCGAAAAACTCGCGCGGCCATTCTGTCAGCGGAATGCGGCTTTCGACCAGATTAGCGATACGATCCAGGCGAGGTTTATCCAGGTGGGTCAGCGTATAGCCATTGACCAGCGCCGCCGGTCCCTGGTCGCACATACCGGTGCAGGACGTTGCGCCGACCGTGACCAGGCTATCAGCTCGGGTTTCGTTAACGCCAACTTTCAACCGTTCGCACAGATAATGTAACAGTTCACGGTTGCCCAGCATCCGGTCAGTAATGTTGTCGCTGAACAAAATGTCGTAGCGCCCACGTGGAGCCGTGTAGAGGAAGGAATAGAATTCGGCCACGCTGCGCACCTTGTCGGGTGAAATACCGAGTTCCTCGGCAACTCCCTCCAGGGTTTCGGGTGACAGCCAGGTTAAACGATCTTGTATGTCGCGCAGAATTTGCAGCAACCGGGTCGGCATGCCGCCGTGGCGCTGGACGATGTCGCGAATCGCCCCGGTCAGCGTACTGGATTCCGCCATGGCCACCTCCATTATTTAAACGCCGATCCGCCGGCGTCGGGGTGTGCGGATGGCGCATGATTTTATCGGACAGGCTTTGAACCTGGGTGTTATCAAGGATACCGCAATCGCATAATAAAAGCCCTTTTTTACCAATATTGACTTGACGCCTGTTCAGTTAATTTCAAACCATTCGCGCCTGCGCGGTTGAAGATTGTCTTGAACGTTATCAGGAGGATCTGTATGCGCATAGCCACGTCTACAGATTTAACCAATCGATCACGGTCAGGTCCAGGGGTAGCTCGCGGATGTGTCGACTCGGAGGCTGGACCGGTACGATCATCGCAGGCTGGCCGGTTTCCTCCGCATGATCGAAATCCGCCGTGCCGGCCTCATCTACGCCAGTGATTCGGAAGCGGCTGAACACATAGGGCAGTCCATTGGCCACCAGGCCGGAGGGCGCATCCATGACCTGCAAATGCAAATGGGGGGCAATGGAGTTGCCGGAGTTTCCGACCCGACCCAGTACCTGACCGCGCTGCACTCGATCCCCGGCGCGAACTTGAACGCTACCCGGCTGTAAATGGGCGTACAGCACATAAGCGCCTCGACCAAGATCAAGGATGATGTGGTTACCATCGGCCTCGGCTAAGGGGAGGTTCTCGGGAAACGCGCCCGGCGTCGCTTCCAGAAGACCATCCACCGCCACCGCTACGCGCGCTGGGGCGACCGCCAGAACCGGCTGCCCGTAGATGAAATAACTGTGCGGGTCATCGCGTGGTCCCTCGTAAATGCGATTCAGTCTGTCCAGTTTTTCCCAGTCGATGGCGAAGCGCTGACTGAGTCGGTACTCGCCATTCAAGGGCAACAGAGCGCGCAGATGGCGCGTCGAAGCACAACAGCCATCTGCGGCGATGTAACCCGCGCCCTGGAGCGGCGGCCCCAGCACTACCGTCGGCGATGATCCGACCTCGCTCGGCTCCCCCCTGGAAAGGCTCCGTTCCTGCCCAGGAGGCACGGCTGTCAACTGGGCGGTGACCCAGTGTTCCAGGGCGCCAGGCACGGATTCACGATCTGGAAAGCTCAAATGCAGGTACAGGATGCCAAACTGAGCGGCTTCCAGCAGGGCGGTGGTGACGCGCTGACCGGCGATCTGAAATTGCTCGGTGAGGCGTTCCCCGGAAAAGGCTTCCAGGACCACCAGGCGCTCGGCATCGCGCACCTCGACCTGCTCCAGCACCGCCGGGCCTGCCGTGGTGTTGCGTAACTCCAGCTCATAGACCAGATGCCAGCGCCGATCCGAGCCGAGAACCGCCTGCGGCTCGGCTAACACCCGCGTGAGAATCGGCGTGAAAACCGGTTCAACCGGTGGCGTTCGCGCAGCGATTTCGGTACCCGAGGCGACGCCCCCGATTAAACCCCACCCGAGCAGTAAACATAAAGCCAGGGTCAGTAAGTTCTTGTCCGATGTTTGCATGGAGTGCTCCCCGATTTTCAATCGATCCGAATGTCTGCTTAAATGTTTGTAGGTGATCCGGCCCGAAGAACAGGCCGCCGAGCATCTGGCGTGCTTTCGTCATTTTGAGTTGCGCGCTCCGGGAAACCTCAGTCCGGCTCAAGGTCTTCATAACACGCAGGAGTAAAACGCGGGGTACAGATCGCCAGAAAAATCAGATCGACAGCACCAATATTAGTGAGGCGTTGACGAGTTTCCGGCGGAATCACCACCACCGCTCCTGGTTCCACGGCTTCCGGCGGTAAGTCACCCACTTCAACCTGTCCCTGTCCTTCCAGAATCAGGTAGCGTTCGGTGACGCTCCGCAGGCGATGCCAGCGCGTAGTCATGCCCGCTTCCACCCGCGCGCGCGCCACCGAGACCGCATTATCTGTAGGCGCATTCCACCACTCGGTGATGAAACACCCCTCTGCAAAGTAATACTCGGCAGCCGGACTGTGATGAATCCAGGGTATCAGGGACTTCATACGGATAATGCCCAAAAGAAAATTACTGGTCCGATCCACCCCACAACGGAATCAGCGGCCACAACTCCTACGAACGCAGCGCCGCGACCAAATCCTGCACCGTCTCGGTCATGCAAGCCACCGCCTCAGCGGGTAAGGTCCACGGTAAATCGCCCACTTCCCAGTATTCAATAATCGACGCATAGGTCGGAAAGCGTTCAGTCACCATCGGCGCATGCTCCTGGCGACTCAACGCAATGATCCGCTGCGCCTGAGCGAAATCCTCCGATTGCGCAGACAACGGAGGGCGCAACGCGGACTCCAACGCCACCCCCAGGGCGGTCAATGCCTGATGGGTATGCGGCGACAGCGGCCCCGGATTGCGAAATACCGTAATGTCCGGCGCCAACCCCCGCGAATCCGCTCGCCAGGTAAGCGCGCGTTGCATGGCCAAATGGTTGAAATAGGCTTCACAGAACCGGCTACGATAATAGTTGCCGGTGCAAAGAAAGAGCACCTTGCGCATCAACACACATCGACCTCATTGGTTTTTAGCCTCCAGGGGAACATCACCATGACGCTGACGCTCATTTCTCCGGCCTTTGCCGAAGGCCAGACCATTCCCGCTCAGTATACCTGTCAAGGCCAAGATATTTCGCCACCCTTGCAATGGACGGGCCTTCCCGAAAAGACCCGCAGTCTGGTTTTGATCGTGGATGATCCCGATGCGCCCGACCCAAAGGCCCCGAAAATGACCTGGGTGCATTGGGTGCTGTACAACCTGCCGCCCGAAGCGTCCGGATTGACCGAAGGCATCGCCACCGCCCAGTTACCCCTGGGGACGGAGGAAGGTCTGAACGACTGGAAACACACTGGATATGGCGGACCTTGCCCGCCCATCGGTCGTCACCGCTATTTCCATAAACTCTATGCGCTGGATACCCATTTGGCAGGCCTGAGTAAACCCACTAAGGCCCAAGTAGAAGCCGCGATGCAGGGGCATCTCCTCGCGCAAGCGGTGTTGATCGGAACCTATCAGAAATAAGATGCTGTTCCGAAAACCGACCGAGCCTCACCCGTCGGCATGGCCCTTATTGGCGATGCCGCCCACCGGGCCACCCGGAATGCACTCGCATCCGCCAAGGTTAGGCGTACCGCCGCCCAGTATTACGCCAGTCACTGATTTTGAACAGAATTCGCGGTGCAATGGCCTTTCCTAATCAAAAATCTTCCCTGGATTCATAATTCCATTCGGATCAAATACTTGCTTGATCGCCCGCAGGTAACCGATTTCAGTTTCATCCCGGGTATAGCGCAGATAAGGCTTTTTCAGCAGACCGACCCCATGTTCGGCAGAAATGCTGCCGCCATGTTGTTGCAACACCGTGAAGAGATGCTCGCTGACATTCCCGCATTTTTTCGCAAACGCCGCCGCGTCCAGATCAGCGGGTTTGAGAATGTTGATGTGTACGTTGCCGTCGCCAATATGGCCATACCAGAGCACCTCGAAATCCGGGTATTCCCGAGTTAACAGGGCGTCAGCCTCACTCAGAAAAACGGGTACGCGCGAAATACGCAGGGCGATGTCATTTTTATAGGGTTGATAACCCGCGATGGATTCGCTGATATCTTCGCGCAGTCGCCACAACTCCTGGGCCTGTGCTTCACTCTGGCTAATCACGCCATCGGTCAACCAGCCTTGCTCGGCGCAATGTTCAAACAGATTTAAGGCCGTGTCCGTCTGTAATCCGTCTGCGTTCTCAAATTCAATGAGCACATAATAGTCCGTCTGCGCCTCGAAAGGCCGGTGCAGACCCCGGGCTAGCACGTGGCGTAACGCCTTTTCCGAGAAGAATTCGAAAGCGCTCAACTCCAACTTGTTGCGAAAGATGTGATACAGCGACATGATGCTGTCCAGATTCGGCACACCCAGCACCATCACGCTTGGTTCGCGCAGAGAGCGGGTCAGTTTTAGCGTCGCCTCGACGATGAGGCCCAGGGTGCCTTCGCTGCCGATGAACAGATGCCGCAGGTCGTAACCGCTGGCGTTTTTAATCAAGCCCCGATTGAGGTCCAGCAAGTCGCCGCGCCCCGTGACGACTTTCAGTCCGGTGACCCAGTCGCGGGTCAAGCCATAGCGAATCACCTTGATGCCGCCAGCGTTGGTGGCGATGTTGCCGCCAATCTGGCTGGAGCCGCGCGATGCGAAATCGACCGGATAGTACAAACCATGTTCACGAGCAAAGTTTTGCAGAACCTCGGTGATCACTCCAGCTTCGCAGGTCACGCTGCGGTCGGTGGGGTCGAAGTTGAGAATCCGGTTCATGCGCTCCATCGAAATCACGATTTCCCCCTGGCAGGCGACGGCTCCGCCGCTCAGGCCAGTGCGTCCTCCGGATGGAACCAGCGCCAGTTGATGCGCATTAGCGTAACGGACCAGCGCTTGCGCCTCTTCAATCGTTCCCGGCAAAACTATGGCCAGCGGATTGGGCGTGTGCAGTCGCGTCCAGTCGCGACCATAGTTCAGGCAACAGTCGGGATCGCTGCGCACATAAGCAGGTTCGATGAGGGTTTGCAGGCCGTCCAGCAGGGCGGCGGCATTCGGGTCATGCAAGGTCATCGGCGGTTGGCGCTCCGAGGTAAAAGTACTGAATTGACCAATCCCAGCCAAAATGGCTCTGTTTGAATCCGTTAAAATTTAACCCTTCAGCTTCTCCATCAACAATTCGTTCACCTGCTGCGGATTGGCTTTGCCCTTGGACAGCTTCATTACCTGGCCGACGAAGAAGCCAAACAGCTTGTCCTTGCCGGCGCGGTACTGAGCGAGCTGATCCGGATTCGCGGCAATCACATCATCAATCACTTTTTCAATCGCCGATGTGTCGGTAATCTGCCGCAGACCGCGTTTTTCAATGACCGCGTCCGCATCGCTCTCGCCAGCCCACATCGCTTCGAAGACTTCTTTAGCGATCTTGCCGGAGATGGTGCGGTCCTGGATCCGGCGCAGTAAGCCCGCCAATTGCGCGGCGTTGACCGGACTGTCGGCAATCTCCCGGTTCTCCTTGTTCAGGAACGCCGAAAAATCGCCCATGACCCAATTGGCGCACAGTTTCGGCTCACCGCCCAAAGCCGCGACCGTCGCTTCGTAATAACCCGCCAATTCACGACTCACGGTCAATACAGCAGCGTCATACGCCGATAAGCCATACTGCTCCATGAACCGCTGTTTTTTGACATCCGGCAGTTCCGGCAAGTCGGCGCGAGCAACATCGATAAACGCCTCGTCCAGCGCCAGCGGCAACAGATCGGGGTCGGGAAAATAACGGTAGTCATTCGCTTCCTCCTTGCTGCGCATGGAGCGGGTTTCGCCCTGGTCTGGATCATACAGCCGGGTTTCCTGCACGACCTTGCCGCCGGATTCGATCAGATCAATCTGCCGCTCGATCTCGAATTCAATCGCTCGTTCCACAAAACGAAACGAATTCAGATTCTTGATCTCGGCGCGGGTGCCGAACTTGGGATCGCCCTTAGGTCGCACCGAAACATTCGCGTCGCAACGGAACGAGCCTTCCTGCATATTGCCGTCGCAGATACCCAGATAGACCACCAACTGATGCAGCTTCTTCATGTAGGCTACGGCTTCCTTCGCCGAACGCAAATCCGGCTCGGAAACGATTTCCAGCAACGGCGTCCCGGCGCGGTTCAGGTCAATCCCGGACTGGCCGTGGAAGTCTTCGTGCAGCGACTTGCCGGCGTCCTCTTCCAGATGCGCGCGCGTGACGCCGATGACCTTGCTGACGCCCTCTTCCAGGTCGATGACCAGTTGGCCTTTCTGCACCACTGGTAATTCATACTGGCTGATCTGATAACCCTTGGGCAAATCAGGATAGAAATAATTCTTGCGAGCGAAGATCGACCGGCGGGCGACTTCCGCACCGATCGCCAACCCGAACATGGCCGCCATGCGCACCGCTTCCCAATTCAGAACCGGCAACACGCCTGGCATCCCGAGATCAATCGCGCAGGCTTGCGTATTTGGTTCTGCGCCATAAGCCGTTGCAGCGCTGGAGAAGATTTTGCTTTTGGTAGCAAGTTGGGCATGGATTTCCAGCCCAATCACGGTTTCCCATTCCATATCGTTGACCCTTTAAAAACCCGCTGGAGTGCGTGCGTGCCAATCGGTCACCTGCTGATAGCGATGCGCAATGTTCAGTAGTCGGTCCTCGGCGAAGTAGCGACCAATCACTTGCAGGCCAACCGGACGCGCGCCGATAAAACCTACTGGCAGCGATAACCCCGGCAATCCAGCCAGATTTACGGCAATCGTGTAAATATCTGACAGATACATAGTGATTGGATCATCCGCCTTCTCGCCGAGATTGAACGCCACGGTCGGCGAAGTCGGTCCCATAATCACGTCGACCTGTTCAAACGCCCGCCGGAAGTCATCACTGATCAAGCGGCGAATCTGCTGCGCTTTCAGATAGTAGGCATCGTAATAGCCGGCGGAGAGCGCGAAAGTCCCCACTAGAATCCGGCGCGTGACTTCAGGGCCGAAGCCTTCGCCGCGCGAACGGGTGTACAAATCCAAAAGGTCCTTGGGATTTTTGCAACGATGACCGTAGCGCACCCCGTCAAACCGCGCCAGATTAGAGGAGCATTCAGCCGGGGCGACCACGTAATAGGCAGGGATCGCCAACTGACTGTTCGGCAGGCTGATCTCTATCGTTTCCGCGCCCAGTTTCCGGTATTCGGCAATCGCTGCTTCAACGACTTGCGCGACCGCGTTGTCCAGTCCCTCACCGAAATATTCTTTGGGCAGACCGATTTTCAGTCCCGCCAAAGGCGGGTCGAGAGCGGCGGCGTAGTCTGGGACAGGGCGGTCGACGCTGGTGGAATCGCGGGGATCGAACCCCGCCATCGCGCCCAACAACAACGCGCAATCTTCAGCAGTGCGCGCCATGGGTCCGCCCTGATCGAGACTGGAAGCATAGGCAATCATGCCCCAGCGCGACACCCGGCCATAGGTCGGTTTAAGACCGGTAATGCCACACAACGCGGCGGGCTGGCGAATCGAGCCGCCTGTGTCCGTACCTGTTGCGCCCGGCGTTAAACGCGCCGCCACCGCGGCGGCGGAACCCCCGGAGGAGCCGCCGGGCACCGCATCCAGATCCCAGGGATTGCGCACCGGGCCGTAGAAGCTGGTCTCATTGGACGAACCCATGGCGAATTCGTCCATGTTAGTCTTGCCGAGCATCACTGCGCCCGCGGCGTTCAGCTTTTCAACGACAGTGGCGTTATACGGTGCGATAAAGTTGTCCAGCATCCGGGAACCGCAGGAAGTGCGAACGCCGTCGGTGCAGAAAATGTCCTTCTGCGCGATGGGAACGCCGGTTAAGGGTCCGGCCTCGCCCCGTTGCCGGCGTTCGTCAGCAGCGCGCGCCTGATCCAGTGCGGATTCAGCGGTCAGGGTGATAAAGGCGTTGAGTTGCGGATTGAATCGCTCGATGCGCTCCAGTAAAGCGCGGGTCAATTCTTCACTGCTGAATTCGCCGGCGGCGAGACTGGCGCTGAGTTGGGCAATCGTTTTGTCGTGCATAGCGGCGGATAGCAAAATAGTTATTCAATAACCTTCGGCACCAGATACAACCCGGCCTCGGTCAAGGGAGCGATGGACTGGAAATGTTCGCGCTGATTGACTTCGTTGACTTCATCGGCGCGCAGACGTTGCGCCATGTCGTCCAGCGGATGGGCCATGGGCGTGACGCCGGTTGTATCCACGGCGTTCATTTGCTCTACCAGTTCCAGAATAGCCGACAGGTTGCGGGCATAGGCGGGTGCATTTTCTTCATGAATGGCCAGTCGCGCCAGATGCGCGATTTTAGCAACTTCGGCAGTTCCCAAAGGCGTCATGCGCATTTTCTCCTTAGCAATGGATTCGGACGCGCAACCCTATCATAATCAGGACTATCGCGCCATGTGGAAGGTTAATCATCTCACCACCTATCAGTTCCGCATCAGTAGATGTTGTAGCCTGGATTCCGCTTCGCTTCATCCAGGCTACGAGTTACGAGCTGCAAGCTATCGATCTGTCCGCGATGAGGAACTGATAGGTGGTAAGGGTTAACCATAGCGATGGCGGTGAACTACGGTAGCTTGCCCTTTGCCGAGGTGCTGGCCTTCTTCCGCCATAAGCTCAACCTGCCTACCCAGCAGTGGGACGATCTGCTCGGCGCGGCGCAGGATCGCGCCTTCGTCGTTGTCGGGGCGATGCAGGCGGATTTATTGCAGTATTTAACGTGAGTTATTCCTTTACTAATACCATTTACTGAAAGATTCTGTTATTTAATGGCATTAAGAGTAAAATTATAGCCTGTCAGGGAGGCGAGTTCATTTTGAGTAATAGACTGAATGATCTTATCAACCTCGCGGCGCAGATCATCAATACTTTTTGAACCAACTCAGTTTTTCTTTAAAAAATTGCCAAGCTCTCTCAATAGGATTGAGTTCCGGACTATAGGGCAGCTGAAAGATAAGAATAATATTTTTAGGAATCTCAATTTTTTTCGCTAAATGAAATCGCCCATTATCGAATTGAACCACATTTAAATTGTTCGGATAAGTCGATGTAGGGTACGCACCGCGTACCTTGGAGTGCAGGCTAAACAGGTTGCCAGACTACAGGAGTATTTATACCAATTACCGTTAGGTTTAACTCGAAAAATGGAGGGGCCGCTAGGGTTACCCAGGGAAAGAAAGATTCAGAATCTATCGGTAAACGGTATTACGTCGTCAGGGCGGGTTTGGATGCAGCGCCACTGAGCCTTTGCTACACTTCGTCAACTTCTTCCAATCTCCGTCAAAAATGGCGTGTCCTGCATGTGTGGCCGGTTTATCCAATCCTCGTCCAGCGACCGGCTGGCCGAACGGTTCCATCTGCCGGCGATCCCGGCCCGGACGCCGCGCTATAATCTCGCGCCAAGCCAGTCCATCCTGGCCATCCGTATGGCCGAATCGGGGCAGCGGGAAGCCGTGGCCTTGCGCTGGGGCTTGGTGCCAGCCTGGTCGCCAGAACCGCGCACGGCGTACAGCACCATCAATGCCCGCGCCGAGACCGTGGCCGAGAAGCTGACCTATCGCCAGGCGTTTCGGCAACGGCGCTGTCTGATCCCCGCCGATGGGTTCTATGAATGGCGTAAAGAGGGTTCGCGCAAACAGCCGTACTGTATTGCCCCGACCGATGGCCAGCTCCTGACCTTTGCCGGTTTATGGGAACACTGGGAACGGGAGGGGCAGTTGGTGGAGTCCTGCACGATTCTGGTCACTGCGGCCAATGCTCTGATTGCCCCGATTCATGACCGGATGCCGGTAATTCTCGCTCCCGAGGACGAAGCCCGCTGGCTGGATCCAGCGCTCACCGATCCTGCCGTCCTGAAACCGCTGCTCCGTCCTTGTCACCCGGCGCGGTTGCGCGTCTGGCCAGTGAGCACCGCCGTCAACGCGCCCGGCCACGACGGGCCGGAACTGATGGCGCCACTGCGAGCCAGCTTGAACCTGTAAGCCGCCTGATCTCCCTGGATCACCGTCTCATCTGCAATCAATTCTGTTACGCCTTTGCACCGCTTTCCCGGAAAGCATGTTGAAGAGTTAGGCTACACGAAACCCCGGAATAAGGCGGTTCTTGCTCTAACATGATTACACTTTATTAATCATGAAGTTATTGTCTTCTCTTTTCCGTTCTCGTCTGCCATACTCAAAGAAAACCCGAGAACGAAAATGCTAAATTCACCCACACTTCCCAGGCGAGGCAGGCCGTACGCTTCCAGCAATGATCCGATGGCGTGACTGCCAGGAGCCAATGTCGACTTTTACAGCTACCCGATCGACCGATTATTAAGTGTGGGAGGCGGCAAGCTTGTCGCCCCTGATTTCTCCGGTTAGCGCGGGTACAGTGGTGGTTGATCCTCGTGTTATCAGGAGTCCGCTGCTATGAACCCGCAAGATTATCCCCGCCGTATTTTGTTATGTGTCACCGGCCTGTCGCCGCAGATCGTAACCGAAACCGTCTATGCGCTCACGATGATCAGTGAGCCGCGTTTTATCCCGACCGAAATCCATGTGCTAACCACGGCCGAAGGCGCCGAACGGGCGCGGTTGACGCTGCTTAGTGAGGATCCGGGCTGGTTCCATCGGTTACGCGGAGATTATGGCCTACCGGACATCGACTTTACGCATCATCATCTGCATATCCTACGCGACGCTGAAGGCCGGTTGCTCAACGACATTCGCGGCGTGAGCGATAATGAAGCGATTGCCGACGCCATCACTGCCCAAGTCAGGGAACTCACCGCCGATCCGGAGAGCGCCGTCCATGCCTCGATCGCCGGGGGACGCAAGACCATGGGCTTTTATCTCGGCTATGCCCTGTCGCTGTTTGGGCGGTCCCAGGATCGCCTTTCCCATGTCCTGGTTTCGAGTCCCTTTGAGACCAACGCCAACTTTTTCTACCCCAGTCCCACGCCAAAAGTCATCTTTGCCAATCCGCCGGATCAACGGCCGCTGGATGCCAACTCCGCCGAAATTACCTTGGCCGATATTCCCTTTGTGCGGTTGCGCGATGGTTTGCAAGAGCATCTCCTGGAACCCGGCGCCAGCTTCAGCGCGGTGGTGGCTCAGGCGCAACGTAATCTGGCCGCGCCTCATCTGACATTAAACCCGGCACGCTGTCAGGTGCGCTTTGGCGAGACGGCATTGACATTGCCCCCCGTGGATTTCGCTTTTTATGCCTGGTTGGCGCGGCGGTCCCTTGCGGGACAACCCGGTGTTTGCCGTGGCCGAATCAGTGCGGCGGATACCCTTGAGTTTCTCAAAGAATACCAAGGGTTGCGCGGCGATCTGGATCAGGAAATAGAGCGTGTAGCGCAAGCGCTACGTAACGGTATGGATCCCAGCTACTTCGATAACCGTTTGACGAACCTGCATCGAAAACTGGTGCGGGCGCTGGGCAAACCCGGCGCACACGCTTATTTCATTCACAGCGATAAGCAGCGTCCTTTATCGCGCTATGCCTTGACCTTGCCACCGGGACAGATTTGTTTTGTCGCGATGGCGAATGACAAGCTTGTCACCGGCGATGAATCGCTCTGATGTCCTGCATACTCGACTCGATCGCTACAACAACCGGCTCGACTGAAGATCGGGCGTCTTACGGAGAATATGAATGGCGCATACGCTGATTTCTTTCCTGGGTCGGGTCCCGAAGGGTGAAAACGGTTACCGGACAACCCGCTATAGCTTCGATGATCAATTGGCGGAACCAACGGCGTTTATTGGCTGGACCTTGCGTCAGCGACTGGCGCCGGATCGGCTGGTGATTCTGGGTACGGCCGGCAGCATGTGGGATCACTTGTTTGAAAGGGATATCAATTTTGGCGTTGTGGCGGAGGATGAACGCCTGGCGTTGCAGGAGGCAACCGAGACTAAAACGGTCACGGAAGCATTATTGGAACCCTTAATGCCCTTGCTGGAAAAGGAATTCGGTTGCGAGGTGCGCCTGGTCTTGATTCCCTATTGCCGCAATGAAGCGGAGCAACTGGAGTTGTTGCGTCTGATGGCGGCGGAAGTGAACGCTGGCGATCAGGTCAGTCTCGATGTGACTCACGGTTTTCGACATTTGCCCATGTTGGCCCTGCTCAGCGCCATGCATTTGCAAGCCGTGCGTAACGCGACCGTTGAAGGTATCTATTACGGTGCTTACGATCATGATTCCGGCGAGGCGCCGGTCTATAACCTCGCTGGTTTGCTCCGCATCGCCCGTTGGTTAAATGCACTGAATACTTACGACAAGGATGGCGACTATGGCGCATTTTCCGAATTACTTGGACCCGCCGGCGCGCAATTGGCAAAAGCCGCTTTCTTCGAGCGCACCAGCAACCCCGTCAAGGCGCGTGAAGCGCTTACCGCCTGGATCAATCGCGATGATCGCTATCCAGACCATGATCCGGCGACCTTCCTTTTTCGTGATCAGTTAGAACAGCGTATCCGCTGGTTTCGTTTTCCCAGTCGGCCTGATTGGGAGAAAACCCTGGCTTGGGAGTACCTGGAGCGTGGTGATTATGTGCGCGCCGCCATCTACGGTTTGGAAGCGGTGATTTCCCAGGAGATCATTGAACGCGGTCAGGATGCTGGTGATTTCGACTGCCGCGATGCGTTGCGTAACGAGCTAAGGGATACACGGGAGGGCTTCAAAACCTTGGGGCGGATGCGCAATGCATTCGCCCACGGAGTGCGTCCTTTCAACCGGGATGCGGAATGGGCGATTAGCAGCCCTACCAATTTACGCAATACCCTGAAAAGTCTTTTCATGCAATTGCTCGGCCCGCAGTAAAGCCCATGACCACCTACTTTGTAACGCGCCACCCTGGCGCAGTGGATTGGGCCGCTACGGAAGGACTCATCGTTGATATACAGGCAGCCCATCTCGATCCGCAAATTATCCAGGCGGGCGATACGGTGATCGGGACGCTGCCGATTCACCTGGCCGCGCAAGTTTGCGCGCGGGGTGGACGCTATCTGCATTTAAGTATGGAGATACCAGAAGAGGCGCGGGGTCGTGAATTAACCGTCGCTGATTTACGTCAGTTTGGGGCGCGGCTGGAGGCTTATCAGGTTATTCCGGCCAGTACGGATTAAGCAGTTCAAAGTTCTATGACATTTTCCAATCGACCTCTGAATCGTGAGGATCGCTATGAGTGTATTGACGGCAACATACCGCATCGTGACACCGATGTTTATCGGCAATGCGGAGCAAAAAGCGGATAGTGTGCGACCGCCCTCGATCAAGGGCGCGTTGCGTTTCTGGTGGCGCGCGTTGAACTGGGGGCGCTTTCTCCGGGAAGACGGAACTGTGACGGTAGCCCTCAAACATTTGCATCAAAAGGAGGCTTATTTGTTTGGCAGCGCTGCCGATGAACCGGGTTCCGGACAGGGGCGGTTCTTACTCCGGGTCAGCCACCAAGCGCGCATCGCCCTGGAAACCGTCTGGCCACAAAACAATACCGGCAGTGGTTATCTGGGCTATGGACTCATGGCGACTAACGATAAACCGCACCGTGAAGGCTTAAAGGAAGGAACCGATTTCTGCCTGGAGCTACGTTTCAAACCGGGAACGCCGCCAGCGGACATCGATGCGCTAACGGCAACTTTGCGAACCTGGAGCCTCTTTGGCGGCTTGGGGAGTCGGGCGCGGCGCGGATTTGGTTCGGTGACGCTGCTGAAACTGAACGATCAGGATGAACGACTGGATCAGTCCGCCTATGAAGCAGCGGCCCGGCGCATTCTGACGACCGCCGCCGAGGTTGAAGCCTTTCCACCCTATACTGCTTTCAACCGCCACGCCCAATTCGGCATTCTGGCAAACGGTCGCGAGGCGCGCGAAACGCATAACCAGGCCGGATTACAGTACAAAAACCACCGTGGCCAGCCGAGCGCTTTGCGCGGCGCGGCCAAAATTCCCTTCGGTTTGCCGTTGCCGCTACAAGGGATTGATCTGGAAAGCCGCCGCGCCAGTCCGTTGTTTTTTCATATTCATGCTCTCCCGGATGGCGGTTTCACGGCCGCCGTGCTGTATCTGCCTGCCGAATTTCACTGTGAACCCCGTCATCAACCGGCGGATCTGGCGGGATTTTACCGTGAAGTAGCTCGCTTTGTGCCTGCAGAGGCCCAGCCATGACCGACCGTACTTTTCACTTCACGCTCGGTCCCGTGCAGGGCTTTGTGGCCCAGGCCCGGCGCACCCGCGATTTTTGGGCGGGTTCGTTCCTGTTGTCATGGCTGGCCGGCGCAGCCATGCAAACGGTGATCGTTCAAGATAGAACCATCGTCTTTCCGACCGCTGACCAAGACTATCTCGCCTGGTTACGGGGTGAAAGAAAAGGCAAACGCCCGCGTCAAGGTGGGATTCCCAACCGTTTTAAAGTCACTGTGAATGATCAGTTCCAGCCAGCGCTGGTTGAACAGGCGGTGCGCAAGGCGTGGCGGGCGGTTGCCGAGAAAGTCTGGGAAAAAGATTTAAAGCGACATTGCGAGCGCTATCCCGACAGTCGGGTGATCTGGGACCGGCAGATTAACGGTTTTTGGGAAATCGCCTGGTGCATCGGTGACGATGATTCGCTGCTGGATCGCCGCAAGAACTGGCGAACTCAGATCCCGCCCGCCGAGGCAGGCGTCAAGTGTTCGGTGATAGCCGGCTGGCAGGAGTTGTCCGGTTTGCCGGCGAAGACATTGGAGACGTTCTGGAAACCGCTACGTCAGGACTGCGGACGTGATTTCGCTGACGATGAAGCGTTATGCGCGATAGCCTTCGTCAAGCGCCGCTTTCCTCATTATTTCGAGCAGGTTGAGGCAAAAATGCCCGGTGGCTGGACGCTGCATGGTTGGTCGGTGAATCCACGCACGCCTTCGACGCTCGATCTGGCGGCGGCTCCTTGGTTGGCGCAGGCCGTCCGCCATGAGTCGGAAGCCGCGTTACTACGGTTGCATGAGGCTGCCAAGTCTTTGTTTTCCGAGGGAGACAGTGGTATTGACCGGCTGCGTTGCGTCAAGGACGCCTACCGGGAGCGCAGTGGCCTGACGCGGTTGAACAGCAGCGCACTGTTCGCTCATGTCCTCGATAACAAAAAAGAATGTCCTGACCAAACCGCCGTGCGGGAGATGAAAAAAGCGCTTAAGGCCCTGCAACGTCAGGAATCGCCAACGCCGTTTTACGCCATTTTGTTGATGGATGGCGACAGTCTGGGCGCACTGCTGCGCAATCAGGATCACCAACTGAAAATTCCAAAGGCGCTGGAGCATTTTACCCGTGCGGTTCCCGACATCGTCGACCGGTACAACGGCTTTCTGATTTACGCGGGTGGTGATGATGTGCTGGCGCTGTTGCCGTTGGAGGATGCGTTGCAATGCGCAGCGGCAGTGCGCCAAGTCTATCTCGATGCGTTCGGCGCTCAAGGCTTGCAATCCACGATCTCGGCGGCGGTGGAATACGCCCATGTCAAGATGCCGCTGACCCGAATTCTCGGCGATGCGCACAAGCTGCTGGATGAAGTCGCCAAAGACGAGCGGGGGCGCGACGCTCTTGCCGTGCGTGTGTGGAAACCGGGCGGTAAAGCGCTGGAATGGGCGATGCCGTGGGAATGGGCGCTGGACGGCGCGGAGGTAAAACTGAGTCAGTTAGCCGCACAATTTGCCCGCGACGATGCCACCGTCAAAGGCAAGGAAGCCGACCGTTTCAGCAGCAAGTTCTTCTATAAAATCCGCGAGCGCTTCGATTTGCTCAATCCACCGCGTTGCAAATCCGGGCAACCGGAAGAATCAGCCATCTTCAACGAAAGTGATGCGTTATCCCTATTGGCAGTGGATTACCTGGCATCTGGGGTCAACGAGGGTCGTGAGCCTAAGCTCAAGATCAAGGATGCTGAGGAAATCTTACGTCCCCTGTTGCAGCAGTGCCGCCCAGTGACCCGCGATCCTGAAGAACAGGATGAAAACAAGAAGTTTACGTCAAGCCAGCGGCTGGAAGTAGACGGCGCACTACTGATTCGATTTTTAGCGCATAAAGGAGTGGAACGCTCATGAACAATGGCAAGGAATGGCGGTTCGAGTCTTTGGATAGCTGGTTTTTCCGCGAGGCGCGGCCATTTAACGTCGCAACAAGCAACGAGTTGAGTAGCGTCTTTCCTCCGCCCGCCCGTGCTGTGGCAGGGGCCGTGCGCACGCTGATCGGCGAAACGCAGGGTGTGGATTGGGAACGGTTCGCACGGGACGGTGAGTATGCTGAATTAAAGCGCTGGATCGGTGCGTGTGACGATCTCGGCGATTTGAAAATCACTGGACCTTATCCGTTGTGGGAAGGAAAACGACTGTACCCCGCACCACTGCATCTGTTAGCCAAAGGATCGGAATACGTTTTTCTGCAACCGGGCGCTCCCGTCGAATGTGATTTGAGCCTGGACTCCCCTCGCTCTCTGGGAGAGGGGCCAGGGGTGAGGGCTAAAAAACTGGTACGCCTGCCAACGCTGGAAAAGTCGCTGCCCGGTGCAAAACCCCTGGAAAACGCCTGGCTGAATAGCGCTAATTTACAACAGGTTCTATGCAGCCAGTGCCCCGAAAAAATTATTCGCTCCAGCACATTGTATGACGAAGAACCCCGGCTGGGCATCGCCCGCAACAACGCCAAACGCACCGTCGCCGACGGCTTGCTGTACCAAACTCGACATCATCGACCACGTCCCGGACTCGGTATTGGCGTCACAGTAAGCGGTATTCCCTCAGAGCAGCATCCAGAACACGGCATCATTCGCTTTGGGGGCGAAGGCCGACCCAGTGCCGTAACCGTGGATAGTGCGCCGCCAAGGTTGGCGACGCCAATAGCCAATGGCCCTAACGTGCTGCTGGTGCTGTTGACGCCTGCCGATTTCGGCGGTGATGAGTGGTTGCTCCCGGGTTTCAAGCCGGACATGCAAGGCGATGTAAAGGTCTGGCGCGGGCAACTGAATGGCGTTGATTTGGTACTGCATTGCGCCGTGTTGGGCAAGGCGGTGCGCGAGGGAGGCTGGGACTTGCTCCATCAACGCCCGCGTCCGGTCAGAAGCCTGATTCCGGCGGGCAGCGTGTACTTCTGCACCGTCCAGGGCAATTACCAAGGCGCTATTGATGCGCTGCACGGTCAGCACATTGGTCACGATACCGCGCTGGGACGGGGCGAGTTGGCCATCGGCTCTTGGAAATCCTGAGAATTTTGGAGAGATGAAGAATGAACAACAATACCGCTTTACTCGGCTTGTTGGCCGAAACCTCCATCCATGCCGGTGCGGGACAAATGGCCGGGGTGATTGACCTGCCCATCCAGCGCGAGGCGCATACCGACTGGCCGGTGGTGTTCGGTTCCGCAGTCAAAGGGGCGCTGCGCACCCTGGCGGATGAGCAAAAAGCGCCGTGGCTTAACGCCGTATTTGGGCCGGAAACCGCGAATGCGTCTGACCATGCTGGCGCGCTGCTGGTCAGTGACGCCCGTTTATTGTTGCTGCCGGTGCGCTCATTGACCAGTCATTTCAAGTGGGTGACCTGTCCAGCCCTGTTAAAACGCTTTCAGACCGATATGGAGCGCCTGGGATTAGGGAATACCGCCTTTGCAGTCCCTGAAGTGACGGATCCGAACTAGTGGGCTGACACAGAAGTTTTGACAGGTAGCGGTGGGTGCCCTATGGTTG
>ERZ795053.310-NODE-310-length-61468-cov-8.628548_pt1 | contig 61468 bp, 51 predicted proteins | sample MGYA00375137_ERZ795053 | MGnify/ENA primary metagenome ERZ795053 (study PRJEB30182, sample SAMN05720284) | activated sludge metagenome | isolation source: Anaerobic digester | place: Hong Kong | collected 2014-12-17 ...
GAAAAACGGCCGTCGCGCCGTTTTCGGCACAGAGCTCTGTCACAAACTGCTCAAGCTTGCCGCGCTCGGTGGAATTCAGCTTTTCAAGCGGCAGATCCTCCGCAAGGACGCAGCGCCGCCCGCCGTCAAAAGAGATCTCAAACGCCGCATCCGCGAGCGCATCCGCCGAAACGCTGCCGTTAAAGACGTGCAGGCCCGGGCCGGCCTTTCCGCCCATCGCAAGGCTGGCGGCGGCATCGGCGAACCGGTGCTTCCGGGCGGAGTCGCTGCCGTAGATAAAATAGACGGGCAGGGGCACCCCCAGACGGATGTGGCGCAGCAGATCGTCGGCGGTTTTAAAAATCAAGCTCTCAGCCCCTTTTTACAGTCTCCCCGCGGCAGTAAAACGTCACTCCCCCGGAACCGGCGGAGATGATCTCCCCGGCTCCGCCGAACACGCCGCCGCAGTCGATGGTGACGAGGGAACCGCACCGCAGAACGGATAGTTTCTCCATCGGCACCCCGCGGACCACGGCGATATCCGGCCGGCGGTATTTTGCTTCGATGTCCATTATATCACATCCGCCGGAATAATATAAGAGGACGGCATCCTCCGTCTCTACGGCAAAATCCTGCCCACTGAAGAAGACCGCGCGGGTTCCGTTCCCCAGCTTAACCTCCATCGGATAAAAAGCGGCCTCCGCTCCGGCGCGGGAGACGGCGGCGGGATCCGACAGCACCGCAAGCTCCGGGGTGTAGATCTCCTCCAGCCGAAGTTCCACCGCGGCATCCCCCTCCCCGGCGGATACGAGCGCGGCGACATGGTTGTTGTAATAGCCGGCAATCTTCCGGACGGAATAGGTATCGTCATACCCGAGGTTCTCCGCAATCAGGAGCGTTTGGCCGTTTGCCGTGCAGGAGACGGCCGTGCCCTCCTCAAGCGGAACGACGCGGATCTCCGTCAGACCTTTTTTGAGCACGGACTCGCCGGTCAGCCCGACGCAGAGCGCCGTCAGCGACAAAAGCACCGCCAGTTTATAAAAGCGAAGGCGCGTATGCATCAGCCTTGGCATCACAAAAAGCAGAACGGTTCCCGCAATCCAGAGAAACAGCCATCCGTTTTCCGCCGGAACGATCGACTCTGGGATCGTGGAAAACAGCTTCGCAAGGCCGATGAGCAGCGCTGAAAAGAATTCCGCCAGCTTCGCGGCTAAAAAGCCCACGGCTTTGAGCACCGGTACTTGGCTGAGCACGGCGGCCGGAATGCCCGCATAGATGGCGAGCATGGCAATCGGCCCGGCGAAGAGGTTGGAGACGAGCCCTGCAAAGCAGACGGTGCCGTAAAAGGCCGCGCAGATCGGCGTCGTGAAGCTCCACGCGGAGACGCAGACACCGATATTCTGAAGAAACAGGTCTGTCCGGCGGCGGCCCTTTTTCGTCAGGGACAAGCGCCGCGGAACCGTTTTCCAAAGCAGCAGAGACAGTGGGACCGAGCAGGTGACGACGCCGAGGCTGCCCGCCACGGACATCAGAAAGCCACAGTCGCAGGCGGCCGCCGGATCGATCAGCACAACCAGCGACGCGCCGAAGGCAAGCGAGCTCGGGGCATCCGGCTCCGAATCGGTGAGCATGCCGACATACCGCACCAGCATCATAAACGCCGCCCGCAGAACGGGCATGCCGAAGCCGGCCGCCGCCGCATAGAGAACGGTCACCGCGATCAGCAAAACGGCCCTCTTTTTTCTGCCCGCACATACCGTACCGAGCAGCTTTTCGGCAAACCAGGCGACCGCCACCATATGCATGCCGGAGACGCAGAGGATGGCCGACATGCCCGCCCGGCGGAAATGATCGGTGATCTCCGCGTCAAGATCGTCTCCGGCGCCGAAGATCATTCTCTCCAACAGGCGGAGCGGATCGCCGGAAAGATAGGTATCGAGCGAATCCGTAAACCAGCCCCGGTATGCGGCAAGAAGCGTCGCCGGCGTCACGAAGTTTTCCTGCAAGATGGCCGGCTCCCCAACGAAGGAGGCATAGGACTGAATGCCGGAAGCCCGCTCTTCGGCCCTCTCCGCAAACGTACCGCCCTCCGTGGAGCCGTCGTCCTCTTCCCCGAGAAACAGGACTTTCCCCGTGATCAGATCCCCGCGCTCCACATCGTAATCGCCGTAGCCGCTGATCCGGACCCGGATCTGCTGCGGCACACCCTGCCCATCAACCGAACGCGTGCCGACCGTAAACCTTGTGCGGCCGCTGCTGCTCTCGATCTCCTCCACCACGCCGGTGAAGGAGACCTCCTGCCCGGCGAGGGAACGGACCGGCTCATAAAACAAAAACAGATAGCCCGAAATCCATGCAAAGGCGGCGGCAACCGAAAGAGAAACCAGAAACGCGCGCCGCCCCCGCCAGACAAAGCGAAAGATCACGGAAAAGAAGAGCGCCGTCGCCGCGGCCGCCAGATCCGCGGTCAGGCTCAGGAAAGACGCGGCAAGCGTCCCGGCCAAGAACGAATATCCTGCCCAGCAAAAAGGACGCCTGATCGGCCGCTCCCGTTCCATGACTTCCAAAACTTCCATGGCTCAGGCCTCTTTCCCGATTAATTTGACATAATTATACAAAAAAACAGGGCCTTCCGCAATGCGGAAACCCCTGTTTCGGAAAAATATCCTGTTTATTCCTGCCCGTTCAGTTCCTCTTCCGCCTTCAGCTGCGCGAGATGCTCCTGATAGGCGGTCAGGATGGCCTCCTCCATCGTACGCCTTGCCTCAGGCGTGATGGGATGTACGATGTCCCGAAAGACGCCGCCCTCGTCTTTTCGGCTCGGCATGGCGACGAAAAGGCGTTCCGGCCCTTCAATGACTTTTAAGTCGTGGACGGCGAGGTCATTATCCACCGTGACGGAAACAAGGGCTTTGAGGCGGTCGTTTTGATAGGTCTTTCTGATGCGAATATCCGTGATGTTCATCTTCTGCTCCTCCTAACATGATTCTGCTATAGTATTTGGCAGAATCATCCGGGTTATGCAGGCAGAAAAAGCCGGATAAAAGCCTCCGACACGGAAAAATTTTGGCCCGGTGAGCCGTTTTCTCCGCAAAAACAGCCGGACCGGTTCCAGCACGGGGAAACTCTCCTCCAAAAGATTTCCCCTTCCATTTCGTTTTTCCGGTCCCTTCAAAAAAGAAACGGAATCAGAAAACGCCGTCTTTTCCATCGAGCTCCGTTTTGTGCTCCGCGGAAGAGTCGGCCGCGCGCCGTTCTCGGGCGGACAGCGCGAATCGCAAAATAGATGTTTCTTTTTCCGCCGGTTTGCAATATAATATTAAGATAAGTGAATATAAGCGGTTTTTTCCGCTTTTTCCGATAGAAAGCAGGCGATGATTTTGACAATCGATGAAGATCTGTTGAAACGGTGCAGGCATCTGCACTTTATCGGCATCGGCGGCTCCGGCATGTTTCCGATGGTGCAGATCCTTCACAAAGAAGGCTATTATATCACCGGCTCGGACAACAATGAGACGGAGACCACCCGCGTGGAGCGCGAGATGGGCATCCCGGTCACGTTCGGACAGTCGGCCGAAAATATTGCGGGCGCGGACCTGATCGTCCACACCGCCGCCATCATGGACGACAACCCCGAGCTGATCGCGGCGCGGGCCTCCGGCGTGCCGTGTCTTGAGCGCAGCGAGATGCTCGGGCTCCTCTCCCGCCGCTACAACCGGGCGGTCTGCGTCTCCGGCACGCACGGCAAGACCACCACTTCCGCCATGATTGCTCAGGTTCTGTTGGAGGCCGGATTCGATCCCTCCGCCTTCATCGGCGGAAAGGTCAAGGCCCTCGGCGGCAGCGGCAGGGCCGGCGGCAGTGATATCATTGTGATCGAGTCCTGCGAGTTCCGGGATACGTTTCTGCATCTTGCAAACGACATCTCCGTCATTCTCAATATCGACAACGATCATCTCGATTATTTCGGCACGATTGAGAACAGCATCAAATCTTTCCGCACCTTCGCGGAACACAGCACCGGCCCCGTGATCGTCAACGGCTGCGACGCCAACACGATGAAGGCCGTCGAAGGTCTCGACAAAGAGATCATCACCTTTGGCTGGGACAGCTCCTGCCGCTACTGGCCAAAGGACATCCGCCCGCTCGGCGGCGCCAAGAGCGGCTACACGCTGATGCGCGGAGACGAGGTGCTCGCGGAAGTGACGCTCTCGATTCCGGGAAAACACAACATTCTCAACTCGCTCGCCTGCGCCGCCGCCTGCATCTGTGTCGGCGCCGACCCGAAAGTGGTTGCCGAAAAGATCGCCCATTTCCCCGGCGCGGGCAGACGCTTTGAAATCCTCGGCGAAGTCGGCGGCGTCACAATCGCGGACGACTACGCCCATCATCCGGCGGAGGTCAAGGCCACGCTTAAAGCCGCAAAGGAGATGGATTTTCACGAGGTTTGGGCCGTGTTCCAGCCGTTCACCTACTCCCGCACGGCGATGCTGCTCGACGATTTTGTGGATGCGCTCTCGGTAGCCGACCATGTGGTCATGAGCGAGATCATGGGCAGCCGTGAAAAAAACACCTACAATATCTATACAAAAGACCTCGCCGCCAAGATTCCCGGCAGCGTCTGGTTCAACACCTTCCGGGAGATGGCCGACTACACCCTCGCCCACGCGAAACCCGGCGATCTTGTGATTACCCTCGGCTGTGGCGACGTCTACAAATGCGCCTATATTATGGTTGGGAGACCGGCTAACGGCGTATAAAACATGGCAAAGCCATGTTTTATACTGGGAGTTTTGCTGACACAAAACATCCTCGTAAAATAGACCGACAAAGCCTTATTCTATACTGGGAGTTCCGCTTCGCGGAACATCCTCGTAAAACGGATCGGCAACGCCATGTTTTATACTGGGAGTTCCGCTTCGCGGAACATCCTCGTAAAACGGATCGGCAAAGCCATGTTTTATACTGGGAGTTCCGCTTCGCGGAACATCCAAACGGATTGGCAAAGCCATGGCCATACTTGGACTTTCGCTCTGCGGAACATCCTCGTAAAATAGACCGACAAAGCCTTATTCTATACCGGGAATTCCGCTCCGCGGAATATTCTTATAGAGATCGCATAACCATATTTCGGACCGGAGGTTTTGCTCCGGAGAAGCCAAAAAACATCCGCAAAAGAAAGGATGAGCAACGATGAAACCGCTTGGAAAAGCACTCGATGAATTCCGCATTTACATCGCCGGCCAGAAGATGGAGGCCGCTGAGACCATCGGCGCGCTGATCGAAAACGGTCAGAGCGAGGAAGCCGCTGTCGAACGGGCAAAAGTCGCCGCCGGGGACATTTTTCTCGCCTATCTCCAGCAGACCGAAAAGGCACATGGGCGGGAAAGTTATGTGGATTTCGTAAAGGCCTACGCCGAGGCGCTGGCTCCGCAGATTGCCGACTGGAAGCACCGCAAGGAGAGCGCGGAGGCCGACGGCTGGACGCCTCAGATCCTTGGCAATACGGCGAAGCTCGACAAGGCCGAGGAACTCCTGACGGTCTTTACCGATATTATGGAGAACGCGCAGGAGGAATGATTTCCGCCGCCGCAGATTGACTCCGCCGGGGGTCAAAAGCGGAGACTGTGCCGATGACGTTCGGTTCTATATTCTTTTCCGCATTTTCTTGCCGTCCTACATATGGATCGCATTTTATTGAACAACAAAAAATCCCCCGGGGCTTTTTCCCCGGGGGATTTCTGTTTTATTTTGCGTAAACCGATTTCGTTTTCGCAGTCTCCATTCACGGTGCACAAAGGAAATCTTCGGCGCCTCCTGAGTATGTAGGCGGCAGGCTATATTGGGATCTGCGAGCTACCGGCGTGCGGCGGTTCCGACAAATTCAGAGCCGTAGCAGCAAGGCAACCCATCCGCCATCGGTAAGCCGTTTTTCGACGCGGAAGCCCGCATCCAGACAGGCTTTTTCGGTCTCGTCGGCGCGGGTGTCGATAATGCCGGAGACGATCAGCACGCCGCCCGGCAGGAGAAACTCCTTTACCGTCCCGAGTAGGCGAATGATCACATCCGCGACGATATTTGCGGTGACGATCTCAAACCGGCCGGAGGCCTTCTCGGTCAGGTCACCGCAGACAAATTCCGTGACGCCGGAGGTACCGTTCAGCGCGGCATTCTCCTTTGCAACCCTGACGGCTACCGGATCGATATCGACGCCGAGCGCATACGGAGCGCCGAGCAGCGCCGCGCCGACCGCGAGGATGCCGCTGCCGGTGCCGACGTCGAGGAGCCTTGTTTTTTCGGTTACGCACTCCTCGAGAAGGCGCAGACAGAGCCGCGTCGTCTCATGGGTGCCGGTGCCGAAGGCCATACCGGGATCGAGCCGGATGACCTTCTCATCCCCGGAGGGCTCGTAGGTCTCCCATGAAGGGCAGACGGCCAGCCTTTCGCCGATCTTCTGCGCATGGTAGTATTTTTTCCAGTTGTTCGCCCAGTCCTCCTCCCGCACATCCTCGGTGTGGAGCTCATAGGCAATTCCCTCCGCGGCAAACCGTTCCTTCAGGAATTCCACAGCCTCCGTGAGCGCCCGCTCCTGTTTCAAATACAGATGAATCAGGGAATGCGTGCGGTCCTTTTCCAGAAGATCCTTCTCGATCAGATCGATGTGCGCGATCTCCTGAACCTCGGCCTCGAGATCGGAATAATCCTCGATATAGATGCCGGCATCCGCCGCCATGGAGCAGATCGCCGCGGCGCGCTCGGTATCCTCGGTCGGAATCGTCACCGTCAGTTCGTTCCAGATATCGTCCATGCTCAATCTCCTTTAAAGGAATCTTTGACTTTGTCGAAGAAGCTCTTGCGCTTCGTATAGTTGCGGTCCGTCATGGATTTTTCAAACTCCCGGAGCAGATCCTTCTGCTTGCCGGAGAGATTCTGCGGCACCTCGACGACGACGCGGACATACTGATCGCCGCGGCCCCGGCTGTTGACGTACGGAATGCCCTTGTTGCGGAGCCGGAACGTCGCGCCGGACTGGGTGCCTTCCGGAATATCATATTTTACCTTGCCGTCGATGGTCGGCACCGTGATCTCGTCGCCGAGCACCGCCTGCATGAAGCTGATCGGAATATCGCACCAGACGTCGAAGCTGTCGCGCTGGAAGATCGCATCCTTCTGGACGGAGACCGTGACGTTGAGGTCACCGGCCGGGCCGCTGTTGACGCCCTCGTCGCCCTGGCCGCGCACGACGAAGGTCTGGCCGTCGTCGATGCCCGCCGGGATATCCACGGCGACCCTGCGGTTATGACGGATCCGGCCCATGCCGTTGCAGGACGGGCAGGGATCGCTTACAATCTTGCCGCGGCCGTTGCAGCGTGGGCAGGTCTTGGTCGTCTGGATGACGCCGAACGGGCTGCGCTGCTGGGCCGTCACCTGGCCTCTGCCGCCGCATTCCGGGCAGGTTTCCGGCTGTGTGCCGGCCTTTGCGCCGGTGCCGCCGCATTCCGTGCAGTGCTCAAGATGCTGGATCGGGATCTCCCGACGGCAGCCTTTGGCCGCATCCATGAAACTGAGCTGGATGCGCACGTTGACGTCGCCGCCGCGGATCGGGCCGTTCGGATTTCTGGCTCTGGTGGAACCGCCGAAGCCGAAGCCCTGACCGAAGATGTCGCTGAAGATGTCGCCGAAATCGCCAAAGCCGCCAAACCCGCCGAAGCCGCCTGCACCCGGCTGCCCGGCCCCGTAGGACGGATCCACGCCGGCCTGGCCGAACTGATCGTAACGGGCACGTTTCTGTGGATCGGAAAGCACATCATATGCCTCGCCGACCTCCTTGAATTTGGTTTCCGCAGTGGGGTCACCCGGATTCAGGTCCGGATGGTATTTTTTTGCCAAGGTGCGGTAGGCTTTTTTGATCTCGTCTTCCGAGGCACCTTTCTCAAGGCCAAGCACCTCGTAGTAGTCGCGCTTTTCCGCCATATTCTCTCACCCTTTTATGTCTTCTGATACGGCAAAGAGCGGGGATGTCCCCGCCCTGCCATTTTTATCCCCGTTGTGGAGATCAGTTGTCATTCACTTCGCGGTAATCCGCGTCGACGTAGCCATCGGTCGCTCCGGTACCGCCGGTGCTTCCGTTGTTGTTGTCGGTGCCGCCGGCCTGCGGGCCCTGCTGCTGATAGGCATTCGGGTCGCCCTGCGGCTGCTGCTGATAGATTTTTGCGGAAAGCTCATAGAATTTGTCCTGCAGTTCTTTCTGCTTCGTCTTGATCACCTCGATTTCATCGCCCTTAAGGGCTTCCTTCAAGGCATCGATCCGGCTCTGGAGAGCGGCTTTGTCGTCGGAAGAGAGCTTCTCGCCGACATCGCCGAGCGTCTTTTCGCTCTGGTAGACCATCTGATCTGCGGAGTTGCGCAGATCGATCTCCTCGCGGCGCTTCTTGTCCTCGGCTGCAAACTGTTCCGCATCCTTGACCGCGTGCTCGACATCCTCCTTGCTCATGTTGGAGGAGCTGGTGATCGTGATATGCTGGTCCTTGCCGGTGCCAAGATCCTTGGCGCTGACGTTTACGATGCCGTTGGCATCGATATCAAACGTGACCTCGATCTGCGGGATGCCTCTCGGCGCCGGGACGATGCCGTCCAGATGGAACAGACCAAGGGATTTGTTGTCGCGGGCCATCTCACGCTCGCCCTGAAGGACGTGCACTTCGACCGTGGTCTGGCCGTCGGCCGCAGTGGAGAAGATCTGGGATTTCTTGACCGGGATCGTGGTGTTGCGGTCGATGATCTTGGTGAAGACGCCGCCGAGGGTCTCAACACCAAGGGAAAGCGGGGTGACATCGAGCAGCACGAGACCTTTGACGTCGCCGCCAAGCACGCCGCCCTGAATCGCGGCTCCTACAGCCACGCACTCATCCGGGTTGATGCCCTTAAACGGATCTTTGCCGGTGACCTTCTTGACCGCATCCTGAACGGCCGGGATTCTGGTGGAACCGCCGACGAGCAGCACCTTGTCGATATCGGAGAATTTGAGTCCGGCGTCGGCAAGAGCCTTGTGAACCGGGCCCATGGTCTTTTCGACCAGGTCGGCGGTCAGCTCGTTAAATTTGGCGCGGGTGATATTCATATCGAGGTGCTTCGGGCCGGTGGAGTCGGCGGTGATGAACGGCAGGTTTACATTCGCCTGCGTCATGCCGGAGAGCTCGCATTTGCACTTCTCGGCAGCCTCTTTAAGCCTCTGCATCGCCATCTTGTCGGTGCGGAGATCGATGCCGTTTTCTTTCTTGAATGTTTCGGCGAGGTAGTTGATCAGGCGGTCGTCGAAATCGTCGCCGCCGAGGTGCGTATCGCCGTTGGTCGCAAGGACCTCGTTGATGCCGTCGCCCATCTGGATGATGGAGACATCGAAGGTGCCACCGCCGAGGTCGTAGACCATGATCTTCTGATCCTGCTCTTTATCCGCACCATAGGCGAGGGAAGCGGCGGTCGGCTCGTTGATGATACGCTTGACATCGAGGCCCGCGATGCGTCCGGCATCTTTGGTAGCCTGACGCTGGGAGTCGTTGAAGTAGGCCGGCACGGTGATGACGGCCTGCGTGACCGGCTCGCCGAGATAGGCCTCCGCGTCGGCCTTCAGTTTCTGAAGGATCATGGCGGAGATCTCCTGCGGTGTATAGTTTTTGCCGTCGATGGCAACTTTATAATCGGAACCCATCTTACGTTTGATCGAGGTCACGGTGCGGTCCGGGTTTGCGATGGCCTGACGTTTTGCGGCCTGGCCGACGACGCGTTCGCCGGTTTTGTTGAAGCCGACCACGGACGGCGTGGTTCTCGCGCCTTCCGAGTTCGGGATGACGACCGGAGAACCGGCCTCCATCACGGCTACGCAGGAGTTTGTGGTTCCAAGGTCAATACCAATAATTTTAGACATAATGTATTCCTCCAATATCTATCGATACAATTACCAAACAAAATAAAGTGTATGTGATCGGGTCATCCCCGGGGTTTTCAGTTCGCGACCTTAACCATGGTGAAGCGGATCACCCTGTCGCCGAGACGGTAGCCCTTGCGGAAGATCTCCACAATGGTATTTTCGCCGACGGTCGGATCCTCCACATGGAGAACCGCGTTGTGCAGGTTCGGATCAAAATGCTGATCCTTCGCCGGGATCTCGGTGACACCGAGGGAGGCAAAGGATTCCTCGACGGAATTGCAGATCATGTCGATCCCCTTTTTGAAATTTTCGTCGGTGCAGGGGTATTCTTTCGCCCGATCGAAGCTGTCGAGGATCGGCAGCAGTTTCGTGACGGCGTCCGCGATGGCGTCGCTGTAAATGGCATCCTTTTCGCGCTGGGTGCGCTTGCGGAAGTTATCGTATTCGGCGAGCGTCCGGAGATACCGGTCGCTCAGCTCGTCGTACTTCTTCTGAAGTGCTTCCCGGTCGGCTTTCAGGCCTTCCAGCTCCGCTTGGAGCTTTGTACCCGCCGCGGATTCCTCGGGGGCCGGCCCTTCCTTGGCCGGATTTTGTATATCGGGGGTTGGTGCCGTCTGCCCCGCGGCCTGCGGAGTACCGGCCTCTTCTCTGATCTCTTTATTCTTCATCTTCGTCACCCGTTTTCTGTTGATAAGTGATGGAAAGGAGTTTGCCCAGCTTCTCGGCAAAATACCGCAGATGCGGGATCAGCCTCGCGTAATCCATGCGCACCGGGCCGATCAGCCCGATGGCGCCGCAGTCGTTTTCGCCGATGCGGAACCGCGCGACGATCAGCGAGCTGCCGCAGAGCTCCGAGAAGCAGTTCTCCTTGCCGATAAACACCTGAATGCTGCCGGAGTTGCGGTCCAGCAGAGGACCCATATCCTCCCGGCGGTTGAGAAGTTTCATGATTTCCAAAGCCCTGTCGGAAAATTCGTTGTAGGTGAGGAGCTTTTCCTGCCCGCCCAGATAGTACTGGCCGTCGTAGGCCTCCTTGCAGAGCTCATAAATGCCGACCATCAGCGGATTAAACACCGCAGAGTATTCGCCGAGCTGAACGGAGACCGCGTGGATGAACTCTGCGCTGATCTCCCTGAGCGTCATGCCGGCAAAGCGGTCATTGGAAAACTTTTTAAAAAAGTCCGCGATGCCTGAGTTGATGCGGAAGTTGAGCCTGCAAACCTTGCTTTTGATTACGCCGTTGGAGGCGATCACCATCAGCACCACCGTGTAGCTGTCCGCCGGAACGATGTCGATGTGGTTGACCGTGACATGCGCGGGCGTGGTCGTTGCCGCAACGGTCGCGCAGCCGGTGTAATCCGCCAGCGTCTCCGCCGCATCCTGAAGAAGCCGGTCCGGGTCGGGATCGCGCACATTAAACAGCGCGTCGATGCCGTCCTTTTCTTCCTCCGTCAGCGGGCGGAAGCTCATCAGATGATCCACATAGGTGCGGTAGCCGAGATGACTCGGGATCCTTCCGGCTGAGGTATGCGGCTGTTCGAGAAAGCCCATGTTGAAAAGCAGCGCCATCTCGTTGCGGATCGTCGCCGGGGAGACATTGATTCCCGGCAGCTGGGATAAGGTCTTGGAGCCAACGGGCTCGCCGGTCCGGATATACGTCTCCACAATGGCGGCAAGAATTTTTTGTTTTCGCTCGTCGAACTGCACGCACCCGCCTCCCTTCGTTCTTCTGGATTAGCACTCTAATTGTTCGAGTGCCAACATGTATAATATACCCATTCGACGCCCGGCTGTCAATAGGGTTTTCAAAAAGTTCATAAAAATTTCAGCACTCCCGTAGGGCGTCTGCCGGATTCATTGTTTCCGGAACCTTATTTAATCATACCTATATTTATAAAAAACAGCGAACCGCCTTTTGGGGCGGCCTCCTCGGCGGGAGATGGCGGCCGCGCGGAATGAGGAAACACGTGTCTCATTATAAAAAGATAGGTTATGTAATCCGGCGGGGTCTGTGCGGGCATGGGGAAAGAACCGGAGCCGAATAGGCCGGCCCGATCTCGGGAGATGTCCGCCCGTACGGGCATAAAGAAAGGGCTTCGGGCGAAATTGCCGCAAATCCGACGCCGCCGACCGATCTATGCGGATGCGGGGAAGAAGCAGAGCCGTGCAGCCCGGCCCGATCTCGGGAGATGTCCGCCCGCGCGGGCATAGAGAAAGCGCTTTGGGCGAAATTACGGTAAATCCGATATCGCCGGCCGATAATCAGTCATGAGAAAGAACCGGAGAGAAATTTCCTTCTGCCCCATGGGACGCGTTTCAAGAAAGCAGATTTTGAGCCGCCGGGCGTGTGCGGAAGGTGCGGAGGTTCCCTCCGGGCGATAAAAAAGCCCTCTTCCAAAAAGAGAGGGCTCGTTTTTTAAATTTATACCCGTAAAGGTGCCGTGTCAGTCCTCCGGCTCGGGGCCGAAGACACGTTCCACCAGTTCCGCATACTCACGCCAGGCAGGCGTGGCGGAAAGCTCCGAGAGCGCGCGCGCCATCGAGCGGTAGTACCAGGCCTGCTCCTCCGGGTCCTTGCAGTGGAACCTCCGCCAGAGATCCGGCCCAAACGTCTCGTAGTCCCGGGCGACGGCGCGCATGTTGGAGAGTTTATCCCCCAGCGCGACGATCTTCGCATCCCGCTCCGCGGAGGCAAGGTGCGTGACGGCCTCCTGCTTCCGGATCTTCCAGGTCAGTTCCGCCGGCATGTTCTCCCGCTTGTTCTCGCTCTCCTCCGCCACCAGCGCGGCCACCCGTTCGCCGAAGTGCAGGCGCAGTTCTTCCTCCGTCACACCGGCGTCCTCCACCACGTCGTGCAGCAGCGCGGCGGCGAGAACCTCCGGATCGTTCGTGACGGTCGCGGCGACGGCGGCCGCCTCCATCGGATGAAAGATGTACGGCATCCCGGTCGCTTTGCGGAAGACGCCGCTGTGTTTCTCCGCGGCGAAAAGCAGCGCGCGGTTGAGCAGGGCGAAATCATAATTCTCCGGTCTCTGTGGCATGGGCATCCTCCTCTCTGAGCATGAGCATGGTTTGGGAATCCGCCGTCCGGAATCGAAGCCCTCCGGCTCGGGGTTGTTTATGAGCATAGGTGGGCTCTCCGCATGGGGCGAGGATGCCCGCAAAACGCCGAAAGGCCGTTCTGCCGACAGATTCTTCCCCGCAAACGGCGTTTTTTCCGGCCGGGCGGCGGGCTATCCTCTCAAAATTCAAAGGCCGGCTTATCGAAATCCTTCGGCTCAATAGCCGAGCGGCTCGCCCACCAAAATGACCTTGATGCGTCCCGGAAGCCGCTGGAAGCCGAATGCCGTGTAGGTGCAGCAGATGCGGTCCGGCGAGAGGCAGTCCTCGCACTTCCCCGTCACGGTACAGGGCGTCTTTTTGCAAAGGCGTACGGCGTTCCTCGGCGCGGCGATGGTGCGGACGCGCGCGACGGCGGCATCCATATCCGGCACGACCTTGTTGATTCCGGAGACGATCAGCACATGCTCCGGCCCGAAGATCATCGGCGCGACGCGGGTGCCGATCCCGTCGACCTGATAAATCCAGCCGTCCTCCGTGATCGCGTTGGCGCTCGCGAGGAACCAGTCGGCTGCAAAGCACTGCTGGTACAGCTCCTCTTTTTGTTCTTTGGTGAGGCCCTCCTGATAGCGGTCAAGGAAGCGATACTTCTCCGAACGGAGCAGGTCGAGGATGCCCGTCTCATCAAGCGTCACCGAGCCGCCGACCGCCGTGATGGCGCCCTCCGGAATCAGCTCTTCCACAAGGGCTCTCGCCTCTTCTTTCGTCTCCACATACATGGCATCCATACGGTTGCGTTTCAGTGCCTCCAGCACCGTGGAATATTCGGTCTTTTCCATGGCTTTTCTCCTTTCAGCGGAGCAGCAGGTCCCGCAGCCCCGCGACATCATTCACAAAAAACTCCGGCCGGCAGGCCCTCAGATCCTCCTCACGGCCGTATCCGTAACCGACGGCCACCGCGGCAAGACCCTTTTCGTGGGCCGCCAGAATATCCATCTCACGATCGCCGACCATCACGGCCTCCCGCTTTGTCTCCAAAGTGAGACCGAGCCGGCGAAGGGCCTCTTTTATAACTCCCTCCTTGGTGTCGCAGCTCCCGTCGAGCGAGGCGCCGACCGTCTCGTCAAAATACGGCAGAAGGCCGTAATGCTCAAGAATCTTGACGCAGAATTCCTCCGGCTTTGCGGAGGCAAGGGCAAGTACTTTACCCTTTTCCTTCAGGGCGGCCAGCATCTCCGGCACGCCGTCGTAAACTTTGTTTTCATAAAGGCCGACGGTGCTGAAGCGCTCCCGGTATTTCTCGATGAGCTTCTCCGCAAGCTCCGGGGCCACCCCGTAATTTTTGATATACAGATCGCGCAGCGGCGGGCCGATGATTCCGCTGAGCGTGTCCTGGTTTGTTTCTTCATAGCCGCAGAGCGCCTTGAGCGCATAGTTAAAACTTTTGGTGATGCCCTCAAACGAATCGGTCAGCGTTCCGTCGAGGTCAAGCAGAATATAAGTAAAAGACATTATTGGGTTGTTTCCTCCACTTTAAATATAGCCGCAGCCGCGGATTTCTCCGCGGGGCGGCGGCCGACAAGCTCGGCGGCAAGGCGAAGAGCCTCCTCCGCAGCCTGCCTGCGCACGGCATCCCGGTCGCCAGAAAAATGAAATTCCCGCGTGAGGTTGCCCCAGTCCGTATCGGCGCCGACATAGACGAGCCCCACGGGTTTCCCTTCGTCGCCGTCCGGTCCGGCAAGCCCGGTGACGGAGACGCCGACATCCGCGCCCAGAATCTTCCGGACGCCGGACGCCATCTCATGCGCGGTCTGGGCCGAGACGGCGCCATACGCATCGAGCGTCTCCCGGCGGACGCCGAGGAGCTTCTCCTTCGCTTCATTGCAGTAGGTGACGGCGCTGAACCGGAGAACCTTCGACGCTCCCGGGACGGAGGTGATGCGCTCCGCCACCATGCCGCCGGTACAGCTCTCGGCCGCAGAGACGGTCAGGCCCTGCTCCTTCAGCAACTGAACGAGTTTTTCTTCGCTTGTTTCCACCGCAATCCCCTCCAATTCGTATATTTTTTATAAAATAATACAGAAAGGGCGCCTTCCGTGCAGGTTCTGCGCTTCCGGCGCCATATCCGTTTTTATTCTTCCGTCTTATCCTTATCGTCCAGTACGACGGCGATGTGCAGTTCATCCAGGGATTTCTGTTCAACCTCGGCGGGGCACTGCGTCATCAGTTCGGTCGCGGTCTGAACCTTCGGGAAGGCGATGACGTCGCGGATGGTATCCTTTTTGAGCATCAGCATGACGAGGCGGTCAAGGCCGAACGCCATTCCACCGTGAGGCGGCACGCCGTATTTGAAGGAATCCAGCAGGAAGCCGAAGCGCCGGTAGGCCTCCTCCTCAGAGAAACCGAGCCCGGTGAACATCTTGGACTGCACAACCGGGTCGCTGATTCGGATCGAGCCGCCACCGACTTCGCACCCGTTCATGACCATATCGTAGGCGCGGGCGTAGCAGTCCTCCGGGTGAGTCGTCAGGCGGTCCTCGTCGCCGGGACGCGGGCAGGTGAAGGGATGATGCATCGCCATCCAGCGGTTCTCCTCATCGGACCACTCAAACTGCGGGAACTCGGTGATCCAGAGCAGATCGAACGTATCCTTCGGAATCAGGCCGAGCTCGTTGCCGAGCGCAAGGCGGAGCTGGCCGAGGCTTGTACAGACGATATCGCTGCGCGGATCGGCCACAAGGAAGATCACGTCTCCTGTCTCGGCGCCGAGGCGCTCGCGGATCGCGTTCTTTTCCTCTTCGGTCAGGAATTTCTCATAGCTGGAGCTCTCGCCTTCCGGCGTCAGGCGGGTCCATGCGAGGCCCTTGGCGCGGTAGGTTTTGACGAGCTCGGTCAGCCTGTCGATTTCTTTTCTCGTAAATTTGGCGGCGGCGCCCCTCGCGTTGATACCGCGGACGGAGCCCTTTCCGTTTTCCAGCGCGCCGGCGAAGACTTTGAATTCGCAGCCCGCGAGCAGGTCGGAAAGATCCTGAATTTCGAGGCCGAAGCGGGTATCCGGCTTGTCGGAGCCGTATCTTGCCATGGCCTCGTTGTATTTCATACGGCGCAGCGGCGTCTCGATGTCGATGTCGAGAATCTTCTTAAAGACGTATTTGACGAAACCCTCATTCATCGTCATGACGTCCTCTTCCTCGACGAAGCTCATCTCCATGTCGATCTGGGTGAACTCGGGCTGGCGGTCGGCGCGGAGATCCTCGTCGCGGAAGCAGCGGGCGATCTGCATGTATCGGTCGCAGCCGGAGAGCATCAGCAGCTGTTTATAAAGCTGGGGGCTCTGCGGCAGGGCGTAGAAGCTGCCCGGATGGACGCGGGAGGGGACGAGGTAGTCTCTGGCGCCTTCGGGCGTGGACTTAATCAGGCAAGGGGTCTCCACTTCAAGGAAACCGTTGTCATCATAGTAATCGTGCGCGCACTTGACGATCTTGTGGCGCATCATCAGAGCGTCCTGCATCTCCTTTCTGCGGAGGTCCAGAAAGCGATACTGCAGGCGGAGCATCTCGCCGGTCTTGATGTTGTCGGCGACTTCAAAAGGCGGGGTCGCGCTCTTGGCGAGAATCTTCATCTCGGTGACGAAGATTTCAATTTGGCCGGTCGGGATCTCGGTGTTGACGGATTCCCTCCGGCGGACGGTACCCTTGACGGCCAGGACGAATTCCGCCCTGACGGAGGCGGCATCCGCAAAAATGGCGCGGTCGGTGCCGTCGCCGAATGCGAGCTGCACGATGCCCGTGCGGTCGCGCAAATCAATGAAAATCAGGTTGCCGAGATCGCGGGTCTTCTGCGCCCAGCCGAACGCGGTGACTTCCTTTCCGATCTGTTCTTCCGTAAATTCCCCGCAGTAGTTGGTGCGGCTCCATCCAAAGACCATAAAACTTCCTCCGATTTATCTTCTGACTGAATTTTTTGCAAAAGCGGCGCGGCTCAGATATCCTCGAGCGCCTCGCACAGGCTGTCGATCCGCGTATTATAAAGATGATCGGTGAAACTGTCGAATTTCACCTTTTCTTCCGTACCGTCCTTCATATTCTTGACGGAGGCCTCTTCCGCGGCAAGCTCGTCGTCGCCGATGATGCAGGAAAATGCCGCGCCGATCTTATCCGCATATTTCATCTGGGCCTTGACGCTGCGGTTGTTGAGATCGCAGGCGGCATAGAAGCCCTCTGCACGGAGCCCGGCGCAGAGCTTCGCCGCTTCGATGCCGGCGGTCTGCCCGATGGAGCCGATGTAGATGTCGATGGGCGCCGTGGGCGGGAACTCGGCCCCGGAGGCCTCCATGACGAGCAGCAGCCGCTCGATACCCATGCCGAAACCGATCCCCGGAGCGGAACTGCCGCCGAGCATCTCGACAAGGCCGTCGTACCGCCCGCCGCCGCAGACCGTGCCCTGTGCGCCGATCTGGGTCGAGACAAATTCAAAAACCGTTCTTGTATAGTAATCAAGGCCGCGGACGATCGTCGAGTTGACGGTGTAGGCGATATCCATGGCGGAAAGCCGGGCCTTGAGATCCTCAAAATGCGCCTTGCAGTCGTCGCAGAGAAATTCCAGAATCGTCGGAGCGCCTTTCGCGGTCTCCTGACATTCCGGGCATTTGCAGTCGAGAATCCGCATCGGGTTGCGCTCGAGGCGGCCGAGGCAAGTCTCGCAGAGATGATCTTTTCTCTCGGTAAAATAGGCTTTCAGGGCCTCGTGATACGTTTTGCGGCATTTCGGGCAGCCGATGGAGTTGATCTCGAGCCGGATCCCTTTGGCGCCCAGCTCGTCGAAGACCTGAGAGGCCAGCGCGATCATCTCGGCATCCGCGGCCGCGCTCTCGGTGCCGATGCACTCCGCGCCGAACTGATGGAACTCGCGGAGGCGCCCGGCCTGCGGTTTTTCGTAGCGGAAGCAGCTCGTGAGATAGCTCACCTTGAGCGGCAGCGCGCCGCCGAGCAACCCGTGCTCAATCACGGCCCGCATGGCGCCGGAGGTACCCTCCGGACGCAGGGTCAGGGAGCGGCCTCCCTTATCGCTAAAGGTGTACATCTCTTTTTCCACCACGTCGGTGGAATCGCCGACGCCGCGGGCAAACAGCTCGGTATGCTCAAACGTCGGGAAGCGGATCTCTTTGTATCCGTAAAGCTCGGCGGTGGAAAGCACCGTCCGCTCGACGTACTGCCACTTTCCGCTCTCTTCGGGAAGAATATCCTGCGTGCCCCGCGGAGCCTTGGTCAGAATTGCCATAGTATGAAACTCCTTTTTTCGGAATGGATTATTTGACGAGATCGCGCCAGTCAAGATCGCCGCGCTCCAGTGCATGGATCAGCGCCTCGGCCGTGGCGATGTTGGTGGCGAGCGGGATGTTGTGCACGTCGCACAGGCGGATCAGGCTTGCCTCGCCCATCTCGTAGGAATTATAGGCCATCGGATCACGGAAGAACAGCAGAAGGTCGATCTCGTTGCAGGCGATCCGGGAGGCCACCTGCTCCACTCCTCCCTGCGTACCGCTCAGGAATCTGGTGATGGAAAGACCGGTCGCCTCCGAGACGACTTTTCCGGTTGTTGCGGTGGCGCAGAGCTTATGTCTGCCGAGCACGCCGCTGTATGCGATGCAGAACTGGACCATCAGCTCTTTTTTGCTGTCCTGTGCAATCAGCGCAATATTCATAGAAACCTTCCTTTCCGCCCGAACCGTCAGCCGGGCCACACTATAAAATGGTTATTTGAAATCAAGCGGCACCCGTTCGCCGCAGAGGCGGGATGCGAGATCGGAAAACGCTTTTTTGTTGGGGCTGTCTTCGGGAAGCGCCGTGCCGGAAGCGGCGGCGGCCCGGGTCTTTGCGTCCTCCCAGATCACGCCGATGAGCTGCACGCCGGCGCCGTCGATCACCTGATCGAGGTTTTCGAGCGGCGAAAGCTGTTTGGGCTTGCGCGGACAGCGCTCGATGACGAGGTGAAGATCCGCAAGGCCGAGGCTTCGCATGGCATCGGAGGCCGCCCTCGCGCCGCGCATGGAGGCGGGATCCGGCGTCGCAACGACCAGCGCCTCATCCGACGCGGCCGCCGCATATGCGAGCTCATAGCCGATACCGGCCGGGCAATCCAAAAGAATGAAATCATACTCTTCGGCGAGTTCCTCCGCCAGTTCCGAGATCGCCGTCGCCGGAACCGCCGCGGGCTTGGCCGCCGCACAGATCACGGAGAGGTTTTTCTGAAACGGGCAGGAACAGACCGCCTCCCGCGTCTTGCAGGAGCCGCGCATCACGTCGCCGAGATCAAAGACGAGGTTCTCCGTCACGCGGAGGGCGACATCCAGCGCGCGAAGGCCGGAATCCAGCTCCACAAGAAGCGTGCGCCGGTTTTTGGCCGCCAGAGCCTCGCCAAGAAACGCGCAGACCGTGGTTTTTCCCGCTCCGCCTTTTCCGCTCGCGATAAGGATCACCTTCGCCAAGATCCGCGCCTCCCCTGTTCCACACAATTATTCAGTTTATTATATCAATTAAGAGAAAAGTTATCAAGATCCTTTCAAAAAACCGTTTTTCTTTTGATCGGAATATCTGCCCGGCCACACACGCAAAAAGCAGCCCGGCCGCCGTTCCCTGAGCCCTTAAAATCCGAATTTCGTCTCGTTGACAAGAAGAAAATTTCAGTTTATAATACAGAGCATAACTTAAAAAAGCGCAGGCTGTGAAGGAAAGAACCGTTTTTCGCGCATCGCAGAGAGCCGCCGGAAGCTGAAAAGGCGGTATGTGGGGAGGCGGGGGCCGTTTCGGAGCCTCCGGGAGAAATTCCGGCGTGATTTTCCGCGTTAAGGGAAAACGAGAGGCCGCCGCACAAAAGGCGCGCGGCAATGCGGGTGGTACCGCGGAGCATTGTCTTCGTCCCGATTGCGTGGGAGGAAGGCATTTTTTTATCATCGGATTCAATTTATCTTTGAAAGGATTTGATCGTTTTGGAGTGGATGGGTCTCAACGACATCCGAGAGAGCTTCCTCGCATTTTTTGAAAGCAAGGGCCATCTGCGTCTGCCGAGCTTTCCGCTGATCCCGAAGGACGACAAGAGCCTTCTGCTGATCAACTCCGGCATGGCGCCGCAAAAGAAGTGGTTTCTCGGGCAGGAGGAACCGCCCTGCCACCGCACTACCACCTGCCAGAAATGCATCCGCACGCCGGATATCGACAACGTCGGCAAGGACGACCGCCACGGCACCTATTTTGAAATGCTCGGGAACTTTTCCTTTGGGGATTACTTCAAAAAAGAGGCCATCCGCTGGGCATGGGAATATTTCACCGAGGTCATCAAGCTCCCGGCGGACAAGCTCTACGTCACCGTCTATGAAGAGGATGACGAGGCCCATGACATCTGGCACAACGAGATCGGCCTCTCCGAGGATCGCATCTTTCGTTTCGGCAAGGAGGACAACTTCTGGGAGATCGGCTCCGGCCCCTGCGGGCCCTGCTCGGAAATCTACTTCGACCGCGGCCCGGAACACGGCTGCGGCAGACCGGACTGCACCGTCGGCTGCGAGTGCGACCGCTACATCGAGGTCTGGAATCTCGTCTTCTCTCAGTTCAACTCCGACGGCGAAGGCCACTATGAGCGCATGGCGCACCCGAACATCGACACCGGTATGGGCCTTGAGCGCCTTGCCTGCGTGATGCAGGGCGTGGACAACCTCTTCGAGGTCGATACCGTCCAGAACATCATGAAGCACATCTCCCGCATCGCCGGCATCAACTACCACGACGACCCGAAAAAGGACGTCTCCCTGCGCGTCATCACCGACCACGTCCGCTCCACCACCTTTATGATCGCCGACGGCGTCATGCCCGCCAACGAGGGACGCGGCTATGTGCTCAAGCGCCTGCTCCGCCGGGCCGCCCGCCACGGCAGACTCCTCGGCATCAACGAGCCGTTCCTTTATAAAGTCGTCGATACCGTCATCACGGAAAACAGAGCCGCCTACCCGGAGCTTGCCGAACACGGCGACTATATCAAAAAAGTCATCCTCTCCGAGGAGGAGCGCTTCTGCCGCACGATCGACTCCGGCTTTGAGCTCCTGAACGCGGAGACCGACGCGATGGAGGAGGCCGGCAGCACCGTCCTCTCCGGTGAAGTGGCGTTTAAACTCTATGATACTTTCGGCTTCCCGCTCGATCTGACCGAGGATATCCTCATCGAAAAGGGCATCACCGTCGACGAGGAGGGCTTCAAGGTTCTGATGGACAATCAGAAGCAGATGGCCCGCAGCGCCAGAGCTTCGGCCAACGGCGTCAGCTGGGTGGACGACGCACTCTCCGTGCTCGGCTCCCAGAAGACGAAATTCGTCGGCTACAACCGCATGGACAGCGCTGCCCGGATCCTCGCAATCCTCAAAGACGGCGAGCTTTCCGAGGAACTGTATGCCGGTGAAGAGGGCGTCGTCGTGCTCGACTGCACGCCTTTCTACGCAGAAATGGGCGGACAGGTCGGCGACCGCGGCACCATCTCCGACGGCACCTCCACCTTCAACGTCACCGACTGCAAGAGGTCCCCGACCGGGCAGTATATGCACATCGGCGTCATGGAGAGCGGCACCCTGCATAAGGGCGGCGAAGTGCGCGCCCGTCTCAACGAGGCCATTCGCCGCGCCACCATGCGCAACCACACCGCCTGCCATCTGCTCCAGAAGGCCCTTCGCGAGGTGCTCGGCGAGCATGTGCATCAGGCCGGTTCCTATGTGGATGAGCACCGCTGCCGCTTCGACTTCACCCACTTCTCCGCGATGACCGCGGAGGAGATCAAGGAGGCCGAGGACATCGTCAACGATATGATCCTTCAGGCTCTTGACGTCGACATCAGCGAGATGCCGATCGACGAGGCCAGAAAACTCGGCGCCATGGCCCTCTTCGGCGAGAAATACGGCGACGTCGTCCGTGTGGTCAACGTCTCCGGGCGCTCGATCGAGTTCTGCGGCGGCACGCATATCGAAAACACCAGCCGCATCGGCCTCTTCAAGATTCTCAGCGAATCCTCCGTCGCCGCCGGCGTCAGAAGGATCGAGGCCACGACCGGTACCGGCGTTCTGGAATATATGGACCAGATGAACGCCATGATGGAGGAAACCGCCGCCACCCTGAAAGTCAACGGCCTCTCCGAGATCCCGGCCAAGGTCTCCGCCCTCGCCTCCGAGCTTCGGAACCGCGAGAAGCAGATCGACGCCCTCAACGATAAGCTCGCGGAGCTGCGCGTCGAGACTCTGATCGCCGGTGCGAAGAACGTCGCAGGTTTTAAATTTATCGCCGCGAAGCTCGAGGACGTCCTCCCGGACAGCCTGCGCATCATGGGCGACCACATTAAATTCAAGGCCGAGGATGCCATTGCCGTTCTCTTCTCCGTCTGCGGGGAAAAGGCAACCATTTATGTCGTCTGCGGCATCAGCGCCCTGAAAGCCGGCGCCAACGCGGGCAAGATCGTGCGCGAGATCGCCTCAATGTGTGGCGGCTCCGGTGGCGGCAGACCCGACGGTGCGATGGGCGGTGGAAAACCCGAGCTCGTCAACGAGGCCCTCGCCTCCGCGGCGGAAATCGTCGAGACGCTGCTGCTCAATAAATAACAGAAGCGCCTGTCCGTAACTCTGCGGAACGGCAGGAATTTTCTCCGGTTGTGGCAAAAGTTTGCTTCCTCCGGCAATGAAGAAGTTTTTCGTTCTGCGAGGCAGCCAAATTCCCTAAAAACTGTTGTGCGGGCCGGGTGTTCCATTCCTTTATGGAAACGGCCGAATTTCGACAAAAAGAACGTTTTAAAATTATCACCGGCGGTACCGGAGAAAGGAGAATCCGAATGGAGGACTGCTTATTCTGCAAAATTGCCGCGGGAGAAATCCCCTGCAAAAAGCTCTATGAGGACGAGCGGGTCCTTGCCTTTTATGACATCAACCCGCAGGCGCCCGTCCATTTCCTCGTCATTCCGAAGGCGCATATCAGCGGCGCCGACAGGATCACTCCGGAAAACAGCGAGATCGTCGCCTATATCTATGAAGTGATCGCGCGCCTCTGCAAAGAACAGAACGTGGAAAGCTTCCGCGTCGTCACCAACTGCGGTATCGACGCCGGGCAATCCGTGCCGCATCTGCACTTCCATGTACTGGGCGGCCGGGAACTCGGCTGGCCTCCGGGCTGACGGACAGCCTTTTGGACAAAACATGCAAACATTATAAAAAGACCGACGGGCAAAATCCGTCGGCCTTTTATTTTTTATGTCGCGGGGTAGTCTCTCCGGAATGTTTTATCCGTGGCCGGACGCTCGCCATGCGGAGACCATTCTTGCTCCCAAACAGGCGCGTTCTCCGTCAGACGATAATCTCCACCGTGCTGCCGCCCGTGCGTTTCTTGCGGACGACGATCTGCCGGTCGATCCGGTCCTTCAGCTCCTCCACATGGGAGATGATACCGACAATCCGGCCGCTCTCCGTGATGCCGCAGAGGGCGCTCACTGCCTTTTCCAGCGATTCGCTGTCCAGAGAGCCAAAGCCCTCGTCGACAAACATGCTGTCAAGCTTAACGCCGCCGGATGCGGAACGCACCTCGTCGGAGAGGCCGAGTGCGAGCGAAAGCGATGCCTTGAAGGATTCCCCGCCGGAAAGAGAGGATGCGCTGCGGCGGGTGCCGTTATAATGATCGACGACCTCCAGCCCGAGGCCGCTCTGGCTGACATGATTGTCGGCCTCCGCCTGACGCGCGAGCTCATACTGGCCGCCGCTCATCTTCATCAGCCGGATGTTGGCGCGGGCGATGACCCTGTCGAAATACGCCGTCTGGACGTAGGTCTCGAGCGTAATCTTCTCCTTGCCGCCGACCGCTCCGTTGGCGGTACCGGAGAGCGCGTTCAGCATGGCCGAGCGGTTTTCCGCCTCATGGAACTGCGGGCAGAGCGCGCGCAGGGATTCACCGGCAGTGCGGTTTGTATGGAGGCGGGTAACGGCCCCGTCTCTCGCACCGGAAAGAGCGCTCTTCTCTTCGCGCAGGGCGGCGATTTTCTCCTCCAGCGCGGCGAAATCGGCCGGTTCTTTGCCGGAAAGCTGCTTTCCGAGCGCCTCCGCGGCGGCTTTTTTCTCCGCGAGAGTCCGGGCAAGCTCCTCCTTCGCGAGACGGGCATCCTCGAGCGCCCTCGCGGCCGCGGCCTTCTGCACATTCAGCGCGGCAAGCTGTTTTCGCGCCTCCTCCTCGGAAGGGAAAGCGAGGCTTGCGGCGAGCTTTTGGATCTGTTCCTTTTTTGCCGCGAGCAGGGAAGCATCCGTCGCCGCGGTTTTCTCCCGCTCGGCGATGCCATCGGCGCATTTTTTCTGTTTTTCTTCCCGCTCCGGGATATCGGCGGCAAGGACTTTTTTGCGTGAGCATGACGCTTCAAACTTTGTCAGGCTTGTTTTGAGCACAAGTTCCCGTTCCTGTTTGGCCTTGAGCACGGCGAGGCTTTCCTCCTCCAGCTTCTCAAACGGAGCGTCGATGCCCGCGCTTTTTGCGGCGGCAAGCACCTCTTTTCGGAGTTCCGCCTCCCGGGCGGCGGCGGCTCCGGCTTCTGCGCTTTCGCCATGGGCAAGGCTCTCTGCCGTATCCCTCAGACGTTTAGCCGCCTCGAGCTCAAAATCTTTTGGAACCGTATTCGCCTGTTTCGCCGGTGCGGGGTGGCTTGCGGAACCGCAAACCGGGCAGGGCTCTCCCTCTTTTAGCCCGGAGGCGAGAATACCGGCCTGTCCGTCGAGATAGGCGTGTTCCATGACCCGACAGGTATCGGAAGCGGCCCGGTACTCATCCATCGCCTTGAGGTAGGACGCCTGTTTCTCCGAAAGCTTCCGGGCGGCCGCGTCATGATTTCGAATACGCTCCAGAAGGCCCTCCACCTGCTCCCGCGCGGCGGCGGACCGCTGAATTTCCGCTTCACAGGCGACCTTCTCCGCCTCCGGTTCGCCGAGGGCGGCAAGTTCGGCCTTCTCCTCCGCCGTCTTTTCCGTAAAGGTTTTCAGCTTTTCATTCGCGTCTGCAATCTCGGTTCCCAGACGCGCGGCTTCGGCGGCGAAGTTTGCCGCCTCCTGCCGGAATTTTGTCAGTTCGGCGTACTGCGGCAGCGCCGCCTCGGCCGCCGCGATTGTGCGGGCGAGCGCCTCCCGCTCCGGCTCCCGCGACAAAAGCTCCGCATACTCCGCTTCAAGGGTCGAGAGCTTCGGCCCGTTTTCTGAAAGGAACTGTTCCGCCCCGGCGATCTGCCCGCGGATTTCGGATTCCCTTTTTGCCTCGGATTCCCGTTTTTCGGCCTCCGAAAGCGCCGATTCCACCGCCGTCAGCTTTGCGGAAAGGCTTTCCACTTCCGCGGCGTTTCCCTCCGCAAGCTGCTCCAGCAGTTCTGCCGCCTGCTCCGGTGAGACGAGCGCCTTCGCCTCCTGCATCGCGGCCACCTGCGGCCAAAGAGGATTTTCCTCCGAACAGACCGCGCCCAAAAGATACTGAACCGCGGACTGCCCGAGGCGCTCATAAACCGCACGCTGCCGCGCCGCTTCGTCTTTTAACGCGAATTGCAGGTCGCGGTAAAGGCCGGTCTGGAAGATATCCCGGAAGATGCGGCCGCGGCTCTCCGTATCGGCGTTGATGAGCTTGCGGAAATCGTCCTGCGCGATCATGGCAATCTGCAAAAACTGCCCGCGGTCGACGCCGAGAAGCTCCGTGACGGCCTTGGTGACATCCTTGTACCTCGTCACCACATGCCCGTCCGGATACGTCAGCACGGCATCGGCCTTCTCGACGGTCGTGCCCTCGCCTCTCGTCTTCGGGCGCTCGTACTCCGGGCTGCGCCGGACCGTATATGTTCTGCCTCCGGAGAGAAATTCCATTTCAACGAAAGTCGGCGTTCCGGCCTCCGCATACTTGCTGCGGAGCATCTCAGGCTTCCGGTCGCCGCCGCTCGCCTCCCCAAAGAGGGCAAAGGTGATCGCGTCGAAGATTGTGGTCTTTCCGGCGCCGGTATCCCCGGTGATCAGATAAAGGCCGCTGTCGCCGAGCTTCGAGAGGTCGACGGCCGTCTCTCCGGCGTAAGGGCCGAATGCGGACATCGTCAGATATAACGGTCTCATTCCTCCGGCCTCCAAATCTTCTCGATGATGGGGGTGAGAAAGGCCTGTTCCGCCTCCGTCAGCCCCCGGTTGTTCTGCTTTTCAAAAAGTTCCCCAAAGAGCTCGAGCGGCGTCTTTTTCTCCGGATTCTCCGCCTGCCCGATCTCACGGACCGCACCGGTGCGCAGGTTTTTATAGTCGAGCTTCATCGCGTTCGGATAGACGGTCTGGAGCCTTGCCATGGCCTCGGGGATCTCCTCCTCATCCGTGAGCGTGATATGCAGGTAATCCTCCGTCGGCGTACCCTCGTACTTCCGGCGGTCGGTCAGCTCCTCGTAGGCGCCGCTGATCTCCCGCAGATCCCGCAGCGGACGAAGCGGAAGTTTCCGGACGGAGACGTTCCCCTTTTCGCGCAGTTCCACGACGGAGAGCGTCTTGTCGTCCTTCGCTTCGGAGAACGAGTATTTGAGCGGCGTTCCGCAGTAGCGGACGTATTCCGCGCCGGCACTCTGAGCGGTATGTAAGTGGCCGAGGGCCGCATAGTCGAAGCCCTCAAAGGCCGACGCGCCGATCTGATCGAGGCCGCCGACCGAGACTTCCTCGGATTCACAGCGGGCCGAGCCGGTCAAAAACTGGTGCGCGACGGCGACGTTGCGGATATTCCTGTCGAGCGGCAGCGTCTCCACAACGGCCCGGAAGGCGCTGTCGTAGGAGGAGCAGTCCGCCTCCGGAAGAGCTGCCCGCACAATTGCAGGCTTCAGGAACGGGATCATCCAGACAGAGAGAGGGCCGAATTCATCGGAGAGGACGACCGGCTCGATGACGCCGTCATAGACGGGCGAGAACCAGACGCCGCGGCCGCTCATCAGATGGGCGCCGAACGCCATTCGGTCCGCGGAATCGTGGTTGCCGCTGATGACAAACACTTTGACGCCCTTATCCGCGAGGCCGGTGACAAAGGCGTCGAAAACCGAGACCGCCTCCGCCGGCGGAACCGGTTTGTCGTAGACGTCGCCGGCAATCAGGACGGCATCCGGCCGCTCCGCATCCGCACAGGCGAGGATCTCGGCCAGAATCGCCTGCTGGTCTTCGAGCAGGGAAAATTCGTTGAGCCGCTTGCCGATGTGCAGATCGGCGAGATGAAAGAACTTCATCCGCAAAAGGCCCCCTTTCCGTGAAACAGGCTGATAAGAAAATTATACCTGATTTTCGCCCGTTTGCAACCGCGCGATGGTACAAAAACGACCGAACGGTCCCGGCGGAGCGGCACTCGCCCCTGACGGCCGCATCGGATGGAAAAAATGCCGGGAATGCGCTCCGCCGGAAAGGCTCCGCAGGAACATCTCTCCCGACGGGAAACTCTGTTTCAGCCACCGGAAACCCATGCTGGCCTCCCCGATAAAAACACGGCGGTTTTTCCCGGACAGGAGACCGTTAAAAATCCACCTCATTCTCGGGTAAAAGAAAAAAAGCCGCGGCGGGCTGGAACTATCCTGTTTTTATTACCCTCCGGTCCATGCCCGGCCGCCCAGATGCTGGGAATTTCAACCCCGGGCATCATCACAAAAGAAAAGAGCCCCGGCAGGCGGGGCTTTTATGTAAATTATTGATGATAGCCGTCAAGGAAGTCGCCGAGATCCTCCATCGCCTTTTTCAGAACCGGCGCTTCCGGCAGAAGGACAAGGCGGAAATGATCCGGCTCCGGGTAGTCAAAGCCGCTGCCCGGCACGACCAGAATATGCTTTGCAAGAAGCAGATCCCGGGCGAATTTCCGGTCGTCGGCGATATGAAATTTCTCTTTTGAGAGCTTCGGGAACATATAAAACGCGCCGCTGTTTTTAACGAAATCGACGCCGTCGATCTTCTCAAGGACGGATGCCGCGGCCTCCCGCTGCTCGTAAAGCCGTCCGCCGGGAATAACCATCGAGCGCGGAGTCTCCTCGTCGGCGAGCGCGGCCGGGATCACGACCTGCGTCAGGGCGTTGGAGCACAGGCGCATCGCCGCGAGCTGCACCACGCCGTCAAGGACGTCCTCTCCCCCTTCCACCGCGCCGCTAAAGCACATCCATCCGCAGCGGAAACCGCAGACGGAATGGGATTTGCTCAAACCGTTCAGCGTCACGCAGAAGAGATCCGGCGCAAGGGAGGCGGTGGAGACGTGCTCCTTTCCATCCATAACAAGGCGGTCGTAGATCTCGTCGGAAATCAGAATGAGGCCGTATTCCCGGGCGAGGGCGACGATTTTTTCCAATACTTCCTTCGGATAGACCGCGCCGGTGGGGTTATTGGGGTTGATGACAAGGATCGCCCTCGTGCGCGGCGTGATCTTTGCGCGCATGTCGTCCGGATCGGGATACCAGCCGGCGCTCTCGTCGCAGCGGTAATAGACAGGCTTCGCATCCGCGAGGATCACGCAGTTGCTCCAGAGCGAATAGTTCGGGCACGGGAGCAGCACCTCGTCTCCGGCGTTCAGCAGCGAGGTACAGAGCATGCCGGCAAGCTCGCTGACACCGTTTCCAATAAAGATATGGTCCGGGGAAAGATTCGGCAGGCCCTTCTTCGTCTCATAGGCGCAGATGGCCTTTCTTGCCGCGGGCATGCCCTTGAGATCACAGTAGGCGACCGTCTGATCCAGGTTTTCCAGCAGCGCGCGGCGGATGCTCTCCGGCATACCGAAACCGAAAGCCGGCGGATTCCCGGTGTTGAGACGCAGGACTTCGATTCCGGAGGCCATCATTTTGAGTGCCTCCTGATAAACGGCACCTCGAATATCGGAGCGGACCGATGCGATCCGCCCGGAACGCAGGATTTCTTCCATATCAGCACCTCCAAAAAAAGAAAATATGAGCCTATTATATTGCAATGCAGGAAATCCTGCAAGAAGTTCCACCGACTTTTTCCAAAAAGGCCGAATTTTATGGATTTTTCAGGCCGACAGTCGTATAATGAGTGCATCTTTTGCCCGAAGCCGCCGGCCGAACACACAGAAAAACCGCGGCGAAAAAACGGGCCGAGCGGGTTCCCTGCTGCCGGGCATAGAGTTTTATCTTTCCCGCATGGCAGATGAAACCCCGGTCATGCAAAAAAACAGCTTCATTGGAGTCTCAAAAAGAAAGGAATTTTTCATGAAAATTGCCGTCGTGACCGGTGCCTCCTCCGGCATCGGGAAAGAATACGTCCGCCTGCTCGCAAAAGAGGGAGCGGTCGACGAGATCTGGGCGCTCGCCCGCCGGGAGGAAAAGCTCGCGAACCTTGCGGAGGAATGTTCCTTCCCGGTCCGGGCCGTCCGCACCGACGTCGCAAGCCGGGAATCCGTCGCGGAATATCAAAAGCTGCTTGAGGCGGAAAAACCGGACGTGCGCATGCTCATCAACAACGCAGGATACGGGCGCTTCGGCTCGTTTGAAGCGATCGGCGCCGAGGATTCCGTCGGCATGATCGAGACGAACTGCTGCGGCCTCATCCTGATGACGTTCGCCACCCTGCCTTATATGAAAGCCGGCTCGCGGATTCTCAACACCTGCTCCCAGTCCGCGTTTCAGCCGGTGCCCTATATGAATATTTACGCCTCTTCAAAGGTATTCATACTGAATCACACCCGTGCCCTGCGCAGGGAGCTCGCGCCGAGGGGCATCTCCGTCACCTGCGTCTGTCCCGGCTGGGTAAAGACCGCCTTCCTTGACCTTGCGCATCAGGTTGAGGCGCAGACGATCACGAAATATAACGAACTGGTCACGCCGGAACAGGTGGCACGGCACGCCCTCGCCGATGCGGAAAAAGGCAGGGAGATGTCCGTCTTCCCCAACAGCACGAGAGGGATGCGCCTCGCCTGCAAGCTCCTGCCGCACGGCTTTATCATGTGGTACTGGATGAAATGGCAGGGACTTGGAAACTTCGCCAAAAATAAATAAATCAAAAGGCCTCCCGGCCCGAACAGGCGCGGAAGGCCTTTGTATTTCCGGCAGTCATACCCACTGGCCGGGGAGATGCAGCTTTTCCATATAAGGAAACCCTTTGTCGAATTCCTCCAGCTCCTCCTGCGGCAGATCAAAATAGACCGGCGGATCGTAAAATTGCCCGTGAACGCCCTCCAAGCCGCAGGGAAGAAGCTCCTTCGCCATAAAGGCCGGAAAGTTTTCCCCCTCCGGCGTGGTGATTCCGAAACGCTCGCAGGGGCAGAAGCCGTGGCGCGGATAATAATCCGGCTCCCCGTAAATGATGACGGCCTTCCAGCCGAGCTGCGCCGCCAGACCAAGCGTCGTATCCAGCAGCGCCCCGCCGATGCCCATCCGCTGAAACTCCGGATCCACGCAGAGCGGCCCGAACGTCAGCATCTCCGTCCGTCTGTCCCCATCCTGCACCCGGCCGACCGCATAATAGATCGCGCCGACGATCCGCCCGCCGATCTCCGCCACGCGGGTGAGCTCCGGCACATAGGAGGGGTCCTGCCGGAGCTTGTGCACCAGCAGGTGCTCGTTGCAGCCCGGAACATGCAGATTCCAGAATGCCTTCTTCGTCACCCACTCCGCATCATGCCAATCCGCTTCCATCTCTTTTCTGAGAAGATATTCCATGTTCGCCGCCCTCTTTCCAATCAATCATTATGGCACGAAAATGATGCGAAAACGCCGGATTTTTGTCCGATGCGCGTATGGTAACTAATTTTTGCGGAGAGCATCGCCTCTCTATGCCGCCATAGCCGGCGCATACCGGCAGACCGCCCCCCCAGAATGCCCCCGCAGGCGGGCATTTCCGGCAGGCAAAGACAAAGCGGAAAACGAACTTCGTGAAAACGCAGGAAGCACCCGGAATGAGTCTATGCGTGCTCATATCCCCGGCAAAGTAGGAGTCTTGCCGGCCCTGTTCCTCCGGGTGGCTTTCATTTTTTTGCCGATGCTCATGAGAAAAAAGCCGCTCCGGTATGTTGCACCGGAGCGGCTCTCTGTTATTGCGCGATAAAAGCCTCTTTGGGAGCGCCGCAGATCGGGCAGACCCAGTCCTCCGGAACATCCTCCCACTTGGTGCCCGGTGCGATCCCGTTCTTCGGATCTCCAGCTTCCTCGTCGTAGACGTACCCACAATAGGAGCAAACGTATTTCATCTTTGACCCTCCTTTTATTGTTTCAGGCTTCCGCCTGTGAAATACCTGATTTTCCGGCCTCCACGGAGGCGGCAATCACATCTGCCGCGGCAAAAAGCTCCTCCATCTGGTTCTCCCGGAGCGAGGATTTCAGCGTCAGCGTCTCCTCCAGAATGGTCACGCCCTTGAGCCCGCCGAGAATCTCCCGCATCAGTTTGCCGGAGGCCGGCGCCCAGCTGCCGTTTTCGAGGATCATCACCGTGCGGTTCTGGATGGCGTGGGCGGCAAGATCCCGCAGCAGCGCATCCATTGTGACAAAGACGCCCATGTTGTAGGTCGGCGCGGCAAAGACCAGATGGCTCCATTTGAAGGCCGCGGCGATAATCTCAGAGGCTGGCGTTACGGAGACGTCGAACATCACGGTCCGCACGCCCTTCTCGCTGAGCCGGCAGGCAAGGATATTGGCGGCATTCTCCGTATTTCCGTAAATGGAGGCATAGGCGATCATCACGCCGGCTTCCTCCGGCTCATAGGCGCTCCATTTCCGATATTTTTCGAGATACGCGGCAAAATCTTTTCTCCAGACCGGGCCGTGGAGCGGACAGACCATGGCGATATCGAGCCCGGCGGCCTTTTTGAGCAGCTGCTGCACCGGGAGGCTGTATTTGCCGATGATGTTGGCGTAATAGCGGCGGGCTTCGTCGAGGTAATCCCCGAAGAAATCCATCTCGTCGGCAAAGACGGCGCCGTTCAGCGCGCCGAACGTGCCGAACGCGTCGGCGGAAAACAGGATCTTATCCGCATGGTCGTAGGTGACCATCACTTCCGGCCAGTGAACCATCGGCGCGGAATAGAACGTGAGCTGATGCTTCCCGGCGGAGAGCGTCTCGCCCTCCTTCACGATCCGGATTCTGCGGGAATAATCCTCGCTGAAAAACTGGCCGATCATCATGGCCGATTTTTCGCTGCAAACGACCTCCGTCTCCGGATGGCGCAGCAGCAGCTCCGCAAGCGTTGCGGAATGATCCGGTTCCATATGCTGCACAATCACATATTCCAGCGGACGCCCGGCCAGCACATGGGCCAGATTCTCAAAAAACACCCTGCCGACGGCCTTGTCGACCGTATCGAACAGAACGGCCTTCTCATCCAGAAGCAGATAAGAGTTGTAGGAGACGCCCTTCGGCACCGAATAGACGCCTTCGAACATGGCTAGGCGGCGGTCGTCGGCCCCGATCCACGTCACGTCCTCCGTCACCTTTCTGATGCAGTACATAAACAAGCCTCCTCCATAATAATCCACCTCTATCATAACAAAAGCGCCGCCGGGTTTCAAGATTCCCGGGCGGCGCCTGTCTTCTTTTTTTACAGAATTATTCCCTGCGGATGGCCTCGATGGCGCTGATTTTCACCGCGCGGTTCGCCGGATAGAATCCGGAGATGAGACCGACGCCCGTTGCAAATGCCATTCCGATCCCCACAAGCCATAGCGGGATGATGGAGAGTCTGCTGTCTCCCCCGTAATAGCCCATGGAGCTGCCTAGAATGAGATTTAAAACATAAGAAATAAGGTACGACAATCCCACGCCGAGAACTCCTCCTCCAAAGCCGATCAAGCCGGCCTCGCCGAGAAAGATGGTGCGGATGTTGCTCAGTTTGCAGCCGAGCACCTTCATGACGCCGATCTCTCTGGTGCGCTCATAGATGCTCATAACCATCGTGTTGGTGATACCGAGCGCCGCAACCAGCATCGAGACGCCGCCGATGCCGCCGAGAACCAGCTGCACCGTTTTCATCTGCTTGTTGATCTCTTCCCTCATGGAGGCCATGCTCGAGGTCTGGTAGCCCATATCCTGAATGGCCTTCTCCACGGCCTCCACATCGTCCACCGAGGAGGCCTTGACATAAACGGTGTCGTAGGTGGCCTCTTTCGTATTGGTGGTGCGGATTCCGTTTTCCTTGTTGTAGATCTTTTGCAGCTCGGTCGCGTAACGGATGTCGATATAGACGGAATAGGATTTGTCAAACTGATAGTTGGATTCCTCATCCGCCTTCAGGATGCCGGTGACCTTCAGCTTCTCGTTGTCGGCTTTCTTTTCCGGGATGCTCTCGTAGTCGTAGTTGCCGCTGCTGCTGTCGACCACGTTGAAATAGAAGTCGTCGTGAAGCGGATCGACAAACGGATCCTTGACGTTTCCGTTCGCATCCGGCGTGCTGTCGATGTAGTTGTTGCGCTTGCGCTTTGTGTCGCGGAACTGGTACGCAGCCTGCGCGCCGAATACGGCGGCATATTTTCCGTCGTTTGTCTCCGGCAGGCTGCCCTCTTCCGTCTCGTAGCCCAGCACATCCAGCGCATCCAAATAGACGCCGTAAACGGAGCCTTCATACTTGTAGCGGTCGTCGCTTTGGAGGACCAGGGAGCTCCACGAATCGAGATAGACGAACGGCGTCGCGCCCGTCACGTTCTCCATCTGCTGAAACTCCTTCACCGCCGTTTCGGTCAGCTCGACCTGCTCGGTTGAATCGCTGCTCCAGTTCTTATAGACCGTGATGATGGTCAGATCGCCCATCTGGTCCAACCAGGCGAGCTGCTGCTGCGTCATGCCGACTCCGAGCGAGAGCATCACCACGATGGAGCAGGTGCCGATGACCACGCCGAAAATCGTCAGCAGGGTCCGCACCTTTCGCCTCCATAGATTCTGGAGGCTTGACAAAAACAGATCCGATATTCTCACAAAAAGCCTCCATCAGAGTTCGTCGTCGGCCAACGCGGCGGCCTTTTTCTTCTTTGCGCGCTTCACCAGCACCACCGTCAGAACGGCCGCGACCACCACGCCGCCGCCGACATAATACCAAATCGGGTTCAGCCCGGCGGGCTCCTCAACAATCGGCCCCTCCGGAGGATAGGGTTCCACGGGGTAGTCGGTATACATCTCCTCGGCGTAGGCGGTAAAGTCGCGGACAATCGTCTTTTCCGTGCCGTCCTCAAGCTCATAGGTGATGGTCGCGGTGCCGATGACTTCGCCTCCCGCGGTGGCCACCATCGGCAGCTCGAGCTCATCCTTGGTATTGGCGGCGAGCTGGCCGTAATATTCGGAGGCGCCGTTGTTGCTCAGGGCCTCGGATTCGATCTTGCCCATGACGTTGTAGACCGGCACGCTGCCCTTGTTGATGATCGTGAAGGTGAGGTAATTCTCTTCACCCGGATAGAGGTAATCCGGCAGCTCCATATCGAGAATGTCGAAGCGATCCTCTTTATCCTCCTCCTCTTCCTCATTTCCGAAGAAGAGGCTCACGTTTTCGCTGTCCTGCCCGCTGGCATAGGCGTCGTTTGCAAGATACTGATAAGAGAACGCAATGCCGAGGGAGGCAAAGGTGGTCTTGACCGTATCGCTGTCCGCATAAAGGGTAAAGGTCTGGGAGACGGTCTCTCCGGCCTTGATTTTTTCTATGTAGAAGTTGGTGCTCGCCTTCGGCAGCGTGATGCCCGCCTCAGGAGTGAGCGACATCATGACGCTCTCGAGCGCGGCCGATTTGCCGGTATTTTAAAAGCTGATCGTGACGGTGAAATCCTCATCCGTCGGAAGCTGCTGGCCGGCCGTGCTCACGGAGGTGATGACCAGATGCGGCGTCAGGATCGGATCCGTCTCGTCCTCATCCTCGGACTCATCGTCGTCGGTGCCGATCACGGGCTTGTTGACGCTGATGTAAACGGAGGAGAAAGAAAGCGTCGTGGGATCATCTTCTGTACCTTTATATAATTTCACGGAAAATGGGTACTGAAGGGTGGACGTCTCCAAGCTGCTATTTGCTTTCAGGCTCAACGAAACGGTGAAAGTACTGTTTTCCGTGTCCAAATATAAGTTTTTATCAGGGGAAACCTTTTGGGCCTCTTTAAAACTATATACAACCGACCCGGATGTCTCCTTGAAATTTCCGTTATCCAGAATCAGAGAACTTTGTTGAAGATTATCAATATAAGTATCAAGATCCTCAAGATACTCAGGATCCTCGGGATCTTGAGGAAGTGTAACATGAAAAACAAGTTTAAGAGTAAATGTATTGCCGGGTCTCACGACCGTTTTACTGCTCGTTCCGGGTATGGAATAAGATTGCAGATAAAAATCAGAATCCCAATCGTCTTCTTCTGCGGCAAACGCCGTGACGGGCAGCATGGCCACCATCAGGAGCACAGCAAGCAAAAGCGCAAAAAATCTGATCCGTTCAGTTTTCATGGGTGATCTCCTTTTCGGGCGCGGGTTCCGCAACGGGTGCGGGTTCCGCCGTATTTTTCTCGGAGCTGCGCGGCTCCGGATTGATCTCTTCCTTGACAATCTCTCCGTCGATGATGGTGAGAATGCGGTTTGCATAGGCGGCGATATCCTTATCATGGGTCACGAGCACCATCGTGCTGTTGTTTTCACGGCAGGTATCCACCATAATCCCCATGACCTCCGCCGTCGTTTTGCTGTCGAGGTTGCCGGTCGGCTCGTCGGCGAAGACGATCTGTGGCTTCGTGACAAACGCGCGGGCAATGCCGACACGCTGCTGCTGGCCGCCGCTCATCTCGGAGGGCTTGTGCTTCATGCGGTCCTTGAGCCCGACGCGCTCGAGCATCTTGATGGCAAGGTGCTTGCGCTTCGCCGGAGCGACGCCTCGGAATTCCAGCGGCAGAGAGACGTTTTCCAGCGCGGTCATCGAAGGAATCAGATCGTAGGACTGAAAGACGAAGCCGATATGCTTCTGCCGGAAGACGGCGAGCTGTGCTTCGCTCATCTTGCTGATATTCTTGTCGAAAATCGTAACGCTGCCTCTCGTGGGCTTTTCAAGGCCGGCAAGCTGGTTGAGCAGCGTCGATTTTCCGGAACCGGAAGTGCCGAGGATACAGCAGATCTCCCCCCTGCGGATATCGACATCGATCTTTTTCAGGGCGACGACCTTTTCCTCACCAATCCGGTAGACTTTCCGCAGGCTGCGGACTCTTACCGCGATCTCGTTCTCTGCGGGATGTTCCTTTGTGAGTTCCAAATCTCTTTCCTTACCTCCTCCGGAACGGCTAATTCCGGGTATTGTCCGGGATTCCCCCGCCGTTTCAATGGAAATCCCGTTTTTTCAGCTTCCTCGGTGACCGCACGAGGCGGACACGGCGAAAAACGTATGGCCTTCATTATATCACAAATTACTCATAATACCAACATCTTCCACCGTCGCGGCTCTTGTCCGTTTTTGCGGCAAACGGACCCGCCTGCCGGAAGTGCCGATCCTTCCGATTCTATGAGATTCCGGCCGAATGATGCGGCGGTTCCTGCCGGCTTTTTTCTTTTCCGCAAAAAAATCTTCCGGGCCTCCCCGGAAAAAAAGAACAGTGTTGTTTTTGTGTGTTTCTTCTAAAGATAATGTGACGATTTCCGCCGTTTTTCCTGCGGCAATTTATAAAAAAATCCCCGGGCAAAAATCCCGGGGAAGCATGAAGTTTTTTTGTCTGGGTCAGTCCTCCGCCGCGGTCAGATGAATCTCATCCGCGTGGATCTGCGCCGGATAGCTCTCGGCGATCATGCCGTCATAGACGATGTCGATCTGCTGGCCCACCGTAAACTCCGGGCGGTCGATCTCCTCCCCGTCGGCGCCGAAATAGAGGAGGTCCTCATGCAGCGCGACGCGGATGCGGTCGGCGGAACTAAGCTCGGCGGAACCTTCGACCGGCGCGACTTCCAAGGAATCTTCATCCACAACATTGATGACGGCGGTGAGTGTGACGCGCTCTTCCTCTGTCTCTTCCCCGGTGCAGGAGCCGAACATGACGACCGACAGAACCGCAAACAGCACGGCAAGTATCTTTTTCATCGAATTCTCTCCTTTGACTTTGGTTTCAGTAAGAAAGTGCAAAGAAACGGCAAAAATCCTGCGGCAGACACTCCTGTTTTTTTTAACAGGCGGAAAACGACCGCGCGTTCTGTATAATTCCCCCCGGTTTCTGCTTTTTGTATTATTTTTTGATCTGTTCCGCGGCGGCCGCGATATCCTTTTCGACCAAGGGACGCATCGTATTCTTATATTGCGAAAGATCCGCCGTCTCCAGCGCCCGGAGGATTTTCTCCTTCAGCTCCGGCTTCGATGCCGCGAGCTCCGGAAGCGCCTGGATGAACTGCCGTGACGTGATGGGCTTTTCATCCACGATATGCGCGAGGTACCGGTCGATCAGGGCGTTGATCTTGCCGGAGGCATCCCATTTGGCGTTGGCCGCAATCAGCAGGAGCGCACGCGTCCGGGCGTAGGAATTTTTGCTGTCTATCATCTCCGCAAAGTGATCCATGTAAGCATAGACCGTGTCCGACTGTCTGCTCTCCGCAAGCAAATCTGTGAAGGCCTCATAACCGGCATACTGGTCTTTCCCCGTCAGCAGATCGATTTTTTCTTCGAGTTCCATGGTTGTCTTCCTCCGTTTCTGCTCCGTACCCCACCGACCGTTTCCCCCTGACGCGGGAAGCGGCGGCCGGTGGATTTTCGGTCACATTTTTTATTGTTTCTTATGCTCATGCGTTTTTCCGATATCTTTACGGCTTATCCGGGCCGTTTTTTATTATAAAGAGGTTTCTCCGCGCTTACTCCTGCGGCGCGTTCCGGTCCGTCTCCTCCGTCGAGGAATCTTCTGTTGGGAAAAGCTCCTCCGGCCCCGCAGACTGATCTCCCGTCGGGAAAAGCTCCTCCGGCTCGTAGGTCTGTTCGTTCTCTTCCGGGAGCGGGCCTTCCTCCGGCCCATAGATCCGCGCCTCTTCTTCCGAGGAATCCGCCTCTTTCTCTTTCATCGCCCGATAGGCCTGAAGCGCAATCAGCGCAATGCCCACGGTCATCAAAAAGACGCCGAGCTCGATCACCATGATGCTGCCGATCACGCCGACGGAGTACAGCACGGCGAAGCAATCCACCAGCGCATGGAACAGAACCGCCAGCAGCCAGTCCCCGACCCGGTGCTCCCGGACCGCGCGGAAGACGAGGACGGAAAGCGCGATGTGCAGCGCAATGGCCGTCACGCGCTCCAGCCCGCCGACCAGATAAAGGCTCGGTGCGGTTGCCCGGAAGGTGGAGATCAGGGCCGCCGCGGTGTCGCTGCCTACGGCCGCCGTAAGCCCGGATTCTCCCTGTGTCGCCAGCAGGATCACCAGCGCCAGATTGGAGAGCATGGCGGCACCGGTGACCAGGATCGCCTCAATTCCGCCGTGGCCGATGCCGTAGGTGATCGACGTCTCGCAGCCGCGGTATTTTTTCAGCAGAAAACGAAAGGCGAACCAGCGGCCGGTCTCTTCAAAAATGCCCGCCGCAAAGCCGGCATAAAGGACATAGGCCACCACATTCCCCGTGACCGCCGGCATTTTCAGAACTACGCTGTGCAGCAATTGTTCCAGCACCAGCGCAAAGAGAATAAACGTCGCTGCGCCGATCACGGCCGGAAACAGGCTGGCATGCGTTTTCTTTCTCCAAAAAACGAGCAGCGCAACCGGCAGCCCGATGGAGATCAGAGCGGAAACCGAGATGCAGAGAATCATAGATGGGTAGTTCATAAAAGCCTCCTGTCAGGCTGTCCGGCAAAACCGGCAGCGGATTGGGCGGAGAGAACATCGGGTCTGTTTTTCATTCCCCGCCAAAGAGAAATTGTTCGAGCGCTTCCTCCGAAGCAAAATAATACTTGCCGGCCTTATGCATGGAATCCCGGATCTCCGGGACCTCGTATGCCCATCCGGCCGCGGCGAATTCCACGCCGCAGGAACAGGCCATCTCCGCGCCGGATTTCTGGTCGTCCACCACCAGCAGCTCCGAGGGCTGAAGCCGGAGCCGCCGCATGATATCCTCGAGCGGAAACGGCGACGGTTTTTTCTGTTCCTCCGGCAGCTCCCATCCATAGACGAGATCCGGCTCCGGCAGGCCGTTCTCCCGGTAATCCCGCAAAATATTGCAGCCGACCGAATAGGAGGCGACACAGATAAAACCGCCCGCCGCCTTCTGGTGCTCAATGACGCGGCGCATCGCCGGATAGGCCTCCGGGATATGCGCCTGCACATAGTCCTGCCAGATCCGATATTCCAGCTCAAGCTCCCGTTCCGTCAGGCACAGCACATCGCGATAATAGACCGGAAGCCCCGGGTGAAAATTGATCCGGTAATAATCCTCCAGCGTCATGGTGATGCCCGGGCGCAAGACCTCCATGGCTTTGAGAAAAGCCGGATAATGGATCTCCCGCGTGCTGTCCATCACGGTGTCGTCGTGATCAAATACCAGACATGGGTATCGCAGACGGTCCGCCATCTGTTCGCTCCTTTCGCCGCGCAGAACGCTTTTCTTCCGGCCGGCCCGCAGAATACGCGGTTCTCCGGCCCCAAGGCGTTCGTTTTCTTTATCATAGAATATTATATCCCTCCGCGTAAAGATGCTTTATAAAAAAATATGCGCGGACAGGGTGTTTTCCCGCCTTCGCGTATGCTGACTTTAGCTGCATTTTTCTTCGTCCAAATAGATACTCCGCTGAAGAAACTTTCCAAATTCTTTAGAAAATGGTGGAAATTTTGGCCTTCTGAACGCGCATTTCCGGGAGAGGCCGTTTCTTCTTCGGCTATTTTTTTGTTTATTTTGCACAAAAAAAATGTTGAGAAATGTTTGGGGGAAATCTTGCAAAACCTTTTTTCAGATGGTATAATTTTGTTTTATATCGATTGTTGGAGGCGAAACCATGCCCACCCTAAAAGAGGAGGTCTCTCGGCGCCGAACGTTTGCCATCATCTCCCACCCTGATGCCGGAAAGACGACGCTGACCGAGAAGTTTCTGCTCTACGGCGGCGCCATTGCGCAGGCCGGAGAGGTCAAGAGCCGGAAAGCAAAAGCCGCAGCTTCAGACTGGATGGAAATTGAGAAACAACGCGGGATCTCCGTTACATCTTCCGTTATGCAGTTTCAGCACGACGGGTTCTGCATTAATATTCTTGATACCCCAGGACACCAGGATTTTTCTGAGGACACCTACCGCACCCTGACCGCCGCGGATTCCGCCGTGATGGTCATCGACGGAAGCAAAGGTGTGGAGCCCCAGACACGCAAGCTTTTTAAAGTCTGTGCGATGCGCCACATCCCGATTTTTACCTTTATCAACAAAATGGACCGCGAGGCCAAGGATCCTTTCGATCTCTGCGAGGAAGTGGAGCACGAACTTGGCATCGAGACCTGCCCGCTCAACTGGCCCATCGGCTCCGGAAAAGAGTTCCAGGGCGTCTACGACCGTGAGAAAAAGTGCATTCTGTTCTTTCAGGATGAGGGCCACGGAAACAAGGCTCCCATCATGGAAGTGGAGCTTGACGATCCGAAGGTCGGCACCATAATCGGCGAGAAGCGCTGGCATCAGCTCCAAGAGGACGTGGAGCTGCTCAGCGCGGGCCGCGAATTCAATCTGGACGAGGTTCGGGCCGGAAATCTCAGCCCGGTATTCTTCGGTTCCGCGCTGACGAATTTCGGCGTTGAGCCGTTCCTTGAGGCATTCCTCCGGATGACGACGCCTCCTCTGCCGCGCGTTGCGGATTGCGGCGAGGTCGATGCCTTCTCCCCCGATTTTTCCGCCTTCGTTTTTAAAATTCAGGCAAATATGAACAAGGCCCACCGCGACCGCCTCGCTTTTATGCGGATCTGCTCCGGAAAATACGAGCGCGAGTCCGAGGTCTTCCATATGCAGAGCGGCAAAAAGATGCGCCTCTCCCAGCCGCAGCACATGATGGCCTCCGAGCGCGAGATCATCGACGAGGCCTATGCGGGCGATATTATCGGCGTTTTTGATCCCGGCATCTTCTCCATCGGCGACACCGTCACCATTCCGGGCAGGCCTTTCCGCTATTCCGGAATTCCGACCTTTGAGCCGGAGCACTTCATGCGGGTGCGCCCGAAGGACACGATGAAGCGCAAACAGTTTATCAAAGGCACCGAGCAGATCGCGCAGGAAGGCGCCATTCAGATTTTCAAGACGCCGCACACCGGCATGGAGGAGGTCATTGTCGGCGTGGTCGGCACGCTGCAGTTCGAAGTGTTTCAGTACCGGATGCGAAACGAGTACGGCGTGGAACTTGTGATGACAAGTCTGCCCTATGAACACCTGCGGTTTATTCTCTCCGGCCCTTCCGACCCGAAGGAGCTCATTCTCTCCGTCGGCGCGGATGTGCTCGAAGATTTTCGCGGACACAAGGTGCTGGTTTTCGGCGGGATCTGGTCCCTTGATTATATGATGAAAAAGAATCCCAAGCTCGAGCTTGCGGAATCGCTGCCGGTATAAGGCGGCGGAAAGGATTTTTTTGCTCAATCTCAAAATCCGCAGGAAAAATTCTTGACGCGGCGGGTTTCTTTGTGGTATTCTTTCTTATGATTTTGAATCTTTTTTATTGGTTTGGAGGCCTTCGATGCTGCGAACACGAACCAAACCGAACACGGGAACTTTTGCGGGATGTATCGGAAACATCCCGTCTGTGACTGTCACTCTTCATCAGACGGCAACGCGCCCACACAAAACGGCGTTGCCGCCTTTTCTTTTAGGCAATTTCACAGATTCGCATGCGGGAACGGACTCCTGCCCGGACGGGTAGCTCTTTTTGAAAGAATCCGAAGAGCGATATGATTCTGAAAACAAACCGAAAGTGGGGATTTTCATATGCATACGAAGTTTATATTTGTGACAGGCGGCGTTGTTTCCGGTCTGGGAAAAGGCATCTGTGCCGCTTCCCTCGGCAGGCTGCTCAAGGAGCGCGGCCTCCGCGTGACCATGCAGAAGTTTGACCCATATATCAATGCGGACCCCGGTACGATGAGCCCCTTCCAGCACGGCGAGGTATTCGTCACCGAGGACGGCGCGGAGACCGACCTCGATCTCGGTCATTACGAGCGTTTTATCGACGAGAACCTCAGCCGCTCCTCCAGCGTCAGCTCCGGCCTCGTATATAAAGATGTTATCGAACGGGAGCGCATGGGCGGCTATCTCGGCGGCACCGTGCAGATCATCCCGCATATTACGAATGAAATCAAATCCCATATCTACGCCATGGCTGCCGAAGATGTCGATGTGGCCATCGCCGAGATCGGCGGCACCGTCGGCGACATCGAGAGCCAGCCGTTTCTTGAGGCCATCCGCCAAGTCGGAAACGAACGCGGCCACGGAAACACCATCTTCATCCACGTCGCGCTGATCGTCGAGATCCCCGGCACCGGCGAGCTCAAATCCAAGCCCGTCCAGCACTCCGTCAAGGTGCTGCTCGGCACCGGCATCCAGCCGGATATTCTGGTCTGCCGCTCCGGCGAACCGATCCCCGACAACATGCGGCGCAAAATCTCCCTCTTCTGCAACGTCGAGCCGGAGTGCGTGATCCCGAATCTCACCGCACCGACGCTCTATGAAGTCCCGCTCTATCTGCACCGGGAGGGCCTCGACGACATCATCTGCCGGAAACTCGGCGTCGGCTGCGAAGAGACCGACCTTTCTCAGTGGAGCGACATGGTGGAGCGCATCAAGACGGCCTCCTCGTCGGTTACAATCGCCATGGTCGGGAAATATATGGATCTGCACGACGCCTATCTGAGCGTCTTTGAGGCGCTGAGCCATGCCTCCGCCGCGAACGGCGCGAAGCTCACGGTAAAATGGGTCGAATCCGAGGACGTCACCGACGAGAACGCCGGGGAGATCCTCGGGGACTGCGACGGTATCCTTGTTCCGGGCGGCTTCGGAGACCGCGGCATCGAAGGCATGATCTGCACCGCAAGATATGCGCGCACCCACGGCGTGCCCTATTTCGGCATCTGCCTCGGCCTTCAGATCGCGGTCATCGAGTATGCGCGGGACTGCGCCGGGCTGCCGGAAGCAAACTCCGCGGAATTCGATTCGGAGGCCGTCGATCCGGTCATCAGCCTGATGGAGGAGCAGAAGCGTCGCCTCGGCAAGGGCGGCACCATGCGCCTCGGCGCCTATCCCTGCGCGCTTACGCCCGGAAGCAAAGCTGCGGACCTTTACGGAAAGGAATTCGTCTCCGAGCGTCACCGCCACCGCTATGAGCTCAACAGCGAATACCGCGAGCGGCTGGAAAAAGCCGGCCTCGCGGTCACCGGGCAGTCCCCGGACGGCATCCTCGCGGAGATCATCGAAAATCCCGATCATCCGTGGTTTGTCGGCGTCCAGTTCCATCCGGAATTTAAGAGCCGCCCGAACCGCCCGCATCCGATCTTTTACGGATTTATCCGGGCTTCTCTGGAAAACAGAAAAAAGAGCCGTACCTGACCGGTCACCGGCACAGAACTTCTACAAAAACGGGGCAAAGGTCAGAAAGAAAAGCGGGCGCATCCCGGCTGCCGAAAGAAGGATTCCGGGGGCGTCCCTTTCCATATCCTCCGATATGTCCCGCGTATAAAATTTTATTTTGAAAAAGCAAAGACGGGTACCGTTTTTGCCCGACAGGAGGGATCGTATGAGCAACGCAGCGGAACTGTTTGGATCAATGGTATTTTCGGACCGGGTGATGAAGGCCCGGCTGCCGGAGACGACCTATCAAGAACTTCAGGAGTGCATCCTGACCGGAAATAATCTGCAGCCCGGTACGGCCAATGTCATCGCCGGAGCGATGAAGGACTGGGCGCTGGAAAAAGGCGCCACGCATTACTGCCACTGGTTTCAGCCGATGACCGGCTTTACCGCAGAGAAACAGAACAGCTTTGTCACGCCACAGGATGACGGCAGCGCCATTATGGAATTTTCCGGGAAGGAACTGATCCGCGGCGAGCCGGATGCCTCGAGCTTTCCGAGCGGCGGCCTCCGCGCGACCTTCGAGGCCCGCGGCTACACGGCCTGGGACCCGACCTCCTTCGCTTTCATCAAGGACGGCGTCCTGTGCATCCCGACCGCGTTTTGCTCGTTCGGCGGCGAGGCGCTCGATAAAAAGACGCCTCTGCTCCGTTCCATGCAGGCCATCAACACGCAGGCCCTGCGCATCCTGCGGCTCTTCGGGAACAATGCCGCCACCTGCGTGCGGCCGACCGCCGGCGCGGAACAGGAATATTTTCTTGTCGACCGCAAGCTCTTTGAAAAGCGCAGGGACCTGATTTATACCGGCCGCACGCTGCTGGGTGCCCGCCCGCCGAAAGGGCAGGAGATCGGCTGCCATTACTTCGGCGCCATCAAGCCCCGGATCGCCGCGTTCATGCGCGACCTCAACGACGAGCTCTGGAAAGTCGGCGTGCTCGCAAAGACGCAGCACAACGAGGCCGCCCCCGCGCAGTACGAACTCGCTCCGGTCTTTATGACGGTCAACATCGCCGCCGACCAGAACCAGCTCGTGATGGAGACGATGCGCAAGACCGCCGACAAGCACGGCATGGTCTGTCTGCTGCACGAGAAGCCGTTTTCCGGTGTCAACGGCAGCGGCAAGCACAACAACTGGTCCCTCTCCACCGATACCGGCGAAAATCTGCTGGAGCCCGGAGACACCCCCGCGGAAAATGCTCAGTTTTTGACCTTCCTCTGCGCCGTGCTCAAGGCGGTGGACGATTATCAGGATCTGCTGCGTGTCTCCGTCGCGAGCGCGGAAAACGACCTGCGTCTCGGCGTCAGCGAAGCGCCGCCGGCTATTCTCTCGGTCTATCTCGGCGAGGAGCTGACCGCCATCCTCGGGGCCATCGAGCAGGATGCCGTCTATCACCCGGAAGTGAAAAAGCAGTTTAAATTCGGCGTGTTCGCCCTGCCGCGCTTTCCGAAGGACTCGAACGACCGGAACCGCACTTCACCTTTCGCCTTCACCGGCAACAAATTTGAATTCCGCATGGTCGGCTCGTCGGCCTCAATCTCCGGCGTCAACACCATCCTCAACACGATCGTGGCCGAGGAACTGCGCCGCTTTGCGGATCGTCTCGAGCAGGCGGAAAACTTCGACGGCGAGCTCCATGCGCTGATCCGGGAAGTGATCCGGGAAAACAAACGCATCATCTTTAATGGAAACGGCTACGGCGCCGCCTGGGAGGAGGAGGCCGCACGCCGCGGACTTCTGAACCTGCCCGCCACGCCGGACTGCGCTCCCTATTATATCAGCGATAAAAACATTCAGCTCTTTACCCGCCACAAGGTCTTCAGCGAGACGGAACTCCGCGCCCGCTACGAGATCCTGCTGCAAAGCTACTGTCAGGTGGTCTCGATCGAAGCCAAGACCATGATCGCCATGGCCTGGGAGGAAGTTTTCCCGGCCGTCAGCGCCTTCTCCGGAAAGCTCTCCTCGGATGCCGCCGCCAAACAGGCCTTCCTCGGCGGCGCCTCCTGCGCCTATGAGACGGATACGGTCTCCCTGCTCACGGAGCTGCTGGATTCCGCTCACAACATCGTGAGCGATCTCTCCGCCGCGCTGGAGACCGCCCACGCCAAGCAGACGATCGAGGAACGCTCCCGCTATCTGCTGGAGGCCGTGCTTCCGTTGACGCGGGAGCTGCGCGGCGCCATCGACGCGATGGAGCGGCTGACCGACCGGAGCTTCTGGCCGTACCCGTCCTACGGAGAACTGCTGTTTAACGAGGACTGATCAGAGGATTCGGCCGTTTCCCCCACGGGGCAAGCAAATCTCCGGGCCCGGCCACGCTTCGGGAAGGAGGTTTTCCCTTTTCCCGCATCTCCCTGCAAAAAACCTCCCTCAAAATAGTATCTCCCGACGCTTTTTGCCTGCGGTAGATACTCAAATATACTCCTGCGTTTTTCCTTCGGCAGGCAAATCTCCGGGCCCGGCCACGCTTCGGGAAAGAGATTTCCCCTTCTCCTGCGCCTCCCCACAAAAGATCCCTCGTAAAAATATCCTCTTCCGGTTGGCCTTTGCCCGCCGGAATAAAGAAGCCTTCCGCAAAAAACGCGGAAGGCTTTTTAAATATGCTCACGGGTCATTTTCCGAAAAGGTTGGTGATGCCGCCCCATATCTTCACAAACGGCGGCTTTGCCCCAGAATCTTACGGAAGTTTTCGCGGCCCCGGATTCTTCCGTCTCCTCTTCCTCTCCGGTTTTGATCTCCTCGCTGCGGAGCAAAAACTGAACGGTGGCGGGTTCCTCGGGGTTCTTCAGGGATTGATGGGAGAAATCGTTCATAACCTTGTCTATAACCTTCATCAGGTGGCGCTTATCCCGGCTGACGGGTATTATCTTTCTGTGCCAACCCGTTTTTATAAAATGGGTGAAGCGATTTACAGCATGCTCATCAACAATTCCGGGATTTCCTGCAGATCGGCCTGCCGTTCGACCGCGCCGATGGAATAGGCCATGCGCGGCATTCCATAGACCACCGAGGATTTTTCGTCCTGACCGATGGTTCTCGCTCCGGCCCTGCGCATCTGCAAAAGGCCCTTCGCTCCGTCGCTTCCCATGCCGGTGAGAATGACGCCAATGGCGTTTTTCCCGACCTGTTCGGCCACCGAGTTAAACAGAACATCCACCGATGGGCAGTGCCCGTTGACCCGTTCCCCGTTATAGCATTCGACCTTGTATCTGCCGCCTTCCTTCCGTACGCTCATCTGCATGCTTCCAGGTGCAAGCAGCACGCGCCCGGGTTTGATGATATCCCCGCTCTTGGCTTCCTTGACCTCAAAAGCGGTTTGTGCATCCAGCCGCTGCGCAAAGAGGGTCGAAAATATTGGAGGAATATGCTGAACAATGACTATTCCCGGCATTTGGGCTGGCAGTTCTTTCAGGACGCTGTAGATTGCCTCCGTACCGCCGGTGGAGGCTCCTATTGCAATGACCATTCTCTCGTCGGGCCGCATTTCGGCGCCGATTTTTTCCCCTGACGGCGTCGATTTCATCTTGAGCTTCGCGACCGATGCGATCTTTATTTTATAAATAAGTTCCTTTATAAACTCCTCAGAGCTTTTGTTGGATTCATGAGAAGGCTTAACCACAAATTCCACCGCTCCGGCATCCAGCGCATCCAGAACCGCTTCGCTCACGGTGCTCACTACGATCACCGGCAGGGCGTACTGAGGCAGCAGGCGCCGGACAAATTCGATCCCATCCATTTTGGGCATATTGATGTCGCATGTCATGACATCGGGCCTAAATTCGATAATTTTGTCGCGGGCGTCGAAGGCGTCGGCGCTCTTCGCCACCACCTCAATCTTTGGATCCGAAGAGATGCCCTTCGCAATAAACTCCCGGAACACGAGGCTGTCGTCGACAACCAGCACTTTTATTTTTCCCGTGGCCGTCTCTGTCATGATTTCATCTCCCCTATATTCTTATCTCATGGTTTGCGGTATACAGCCGGCATGATGTACTGATACCCGCAGTTTTTCGGCAAGGATTCGGTGTGTCCGATAAACAGATAACCTCCGGATGCCGTCAGGTCGTAAAATTTTCGGATCAGGTCGTCCCTTGTCTGCATATTAAAGTAAATCATTACATTGCGGCAAAAAATAACGTGAAACTTTTTTTTGAACTGATAAGCGTTGTTAACGAGATTAAAATATCGAAAAATCACCTGATCCCGGAGCATTTTCTGCACCATCCAATGGTTTGTATCCACTTTGGAAAAATAGTTCATCCTCCATGATACCGGAAGGGTTGCGATCTGACCGGTCTCATAGATCCCGGCCCTTGCTGTGTTCAGAGCGTTTTCCGAAATATCTGTGGCAAGAATCTTCGTATCCCAATATTTTTTATCGTGAAAATATTCCTCCATGATAAAAGCAAGGGTATAGGCTTCTTCACCGGAGGAGCATCCCGCGCTCCAAATCCTCAGATCGTCGTCTCTCACGGTCCTTTCCAGAATCGGCAAAATCGTATTTTTAAAATAAACGAAGTGAGCTGATTCGCGCATAAAATACGTGTAATTCGTTGTAATGCGGTCAACCAGCGTCTTCGCCGCAGCGCCTGTCGGATCGGAAAGAAGGTAAGAAAAATAATCGGAAAAATTATCGAAGTGATTTTTTTCCAGAACGGAACTAAGCCTTCCGCACAGAAGGCTTCTTTTCTCGTCCTTTAAATGAATCCCATAATTGCGTTCTATATGTTCCGCAAATTGTCGAAACTCTTTTTCGGTGATTTCAATCATGTAGATCCCTTATTTCCAAAATTACGGGGCCGGAAAGGCCCCGTAATTTTTTTGTGAAAGTTTGCCTTGGATTTTTCACGCCTTGCCGTGGATAAGATCAGTATTTACCCATTTCCGGTTCTCCGAGGTCAATATGGATTTCGTCTTTTTTTGCCGGAGCCTTGGCATTCCTGAATTCCTTGAGGAAAGCGGAGTCGAACACCAGCGGCTGCATCTCCAGCTCTTCATAGCGCTTCGGACGGAACCCCTGTGCGACCAGGATGCCGACCCCCACCGCCGCCCCCAGCAGGAACAGGACGTTGCCGAAACTTTCGTTGGGAATCGAGGTAAAGATCAGGGAGGAGATGATGATCGCGACGCCGATGCCGATGTGGAGCGCCCCCTGCCGCTTAAAAAGGAGGAATCCCTCCACCATCTCCCGGCTGGCATAATAGCCCGTCTCTTCCTCCGCGGCCGCTTCCTCATGTTCTTCTTTTAAAAGGTAATCAAGGGATACGTTAAACAGGCTGCTGATCTGCATGAGCTTCTCCGTCTCCGGAAAGCCCTGCCCGTTTTCCCATTTGCTGACGGCCTGACGGGAGACGCCGAGCTGATCGGCCAGATCCTCCTGCGACATGCCGTTTTTCTTTCGTATGTTTTTTAGTTTCTCATAGAATTCCATACTCGTTTCACCTCGAAAACATCGTACCGGAAAACCGGGTGGAGGACCACCAGGTTTGTTTTGCTTTTGCGCAACTTTCGGTTGCAACTTCGCCATCAAGCCGCTTTGTCTTTATCATACAGAATTTTGCTGCAAAAAACAACTTCCTCCTGCGGTCGGTTTTGGTCCGCGCGGCCGGCCCGGATGAAAGGCGCGTGCATCTTCCGGAGTTTTTCCCTTTACAATACGATACCCCCGGTTCGGATGAACCGGGGGTATCGTATGCATGCTTGAGGAAATGAGAAGTACTGGCTCCTTGCCCTTTGAATATGAAAAGACGTTTCGGTTCGTTTTTTTCTTTCCGCAGCCCCATTGTTCCGGGCGGCTCGGGGAAGCCACCCGGGAGGCACCTCTTTCACGGCAGAAATCCGGTGCCGGACGTCCCTTTCATCTTATCTGACGACGACGGTTCTTGTCTTTGTCACGGTGGCGCCGTGGCTGTCGGTCACGGTGTATGTCACGGTGTATCTGCCGGCGACCAGGGTGTCGACGGTGCTCACCGTGACGATGGAGGCGGTCAGGTTTCCATCCTCGGCATCCGTGGCGGTCGCCCCGGCATCTATATAAATAGATCCCGTTTTGACCGTAACGGTCGTTCTGCCTTTTAATCTGATGACCGGTTTCGTATTCGCCTTGACGATTACGGTCCGGGTGGTTTTGGATGTGCCGCCGTTGGAATCCGTGACGGTGTATGTCACCCGATAGGTTCCGATCTTCTCCGTATTGACGGTGCTCGTCACGACGATGGAAGAAGTCAGATCGCCGTCCTCGGCATCCGTGGCGGTCGCCCCGGCATCGACATAGGGCGTACCGACGACGATTCTGACCGACGAAGATCCGTTCCGCTTGATGACCGGTTTCGTATTGGCCTTGACGGTGACGGTGCGCGTAACCTTGGCTGTTCCGCCGTTGGAATCCGTAACGCTGTATGTGATTCTGTATGTCCCGGTTCTGGTCGTCCTCACGGTGCCCGTCGTGACGATGGAGGCGGTCAGGTCGCCGTCCTCGGCATCCGTGGCGGTCGCCCCGGCATCGACATAGGTCGAGCCGACCACAATCTTGACCGACGACGAGCCGTTGAGCGTGATCACCGGTTTGGTGTTTGCCGCGACAAGAACGGTCCTTGATTCTTCCGCCCTGTTTCCCGCGGCATCCGATACCGAGTAGGTGATGGTATAGGTTCCGGTTTTGGTGGTATTGACGGTGCCCGTTGTGACGATGGAGGCGGTCAGATCGCCATCTGTCTCGTCATACGCCGTGGCACCCGCATCGGTATAAGAGCTGCCCACGATTACCTTTACGCTGTCGCTGCCGTTGAGCGTGATGACCGGAGGCGTCGTATCGGCCTCTTCGCCCTCATCCTCATCCCCCTCAGGGTCTTCGCTTCCGCCGTCCAGTTCCTCCAGCGCGGCGTCATAGTCGACGCAGCCGTATCCGTAGTATTGATCCCATCCGGATTCGCCGAGATCCATGGCCGTCGTCTCCATAAGGCTCTCGACCTCATCCGGCGAGAGAGAGGAATCGACGCTCAGCAGCAGAGCGGCCAGCGCCGAGACATAAGGCGTGGAGAAAGAGGTCCCGGAACCCCGGCCGTAGGTTGAGGCTCCGTTATAATAATACGTGCTGAAGACATCCGTGCCGACGGCCACAAGATCCAGCTCGCTGCCGTAGCAGGAATAGGAGGCCCGACTGCCGCTTGAATCCACCGCGCCGACGGCGATGGCATTTTGGCAGGCTGCCGGGTAGTTGACTTCATCGGCCGAGTTGCCGGAGGCCGCGATGACCACGACACCCGCTTCATATGCGTCGCTTACGGCTTTCTGAAGCGCCGCGGATTCATTGGCCGTACCAAGGCTCATGCTGATGATATCCGCGCCCGCCTGCACCGCATACTGGATTCCCAAAATGGTCGTGCTGATATAGCCCGCGCCGGAAGAATCCAGAACCTTGATCGGAAGAATCGAGCAGTCGGTGGCGCCGGCGATGCCCTGTGCATTATCGATGCAGGCCGCGATGATGCCCGCGCACATGGTGCCGTGTCCGTTATCGTCCGAAGGGTCGCTGTCGTTATTGACGAAATCGTAGCCGGAAGAAAGAATCTGTCCTGCCAGATCGGGGTGACCAAAATCGGCGCCCGTATCGAGCACCGCGATGACGATATCGGAACTGCCCGTGGAATATGCCCATGCCTCCGTGATGTCCATCAGATCAAAAACGGTGGCCTGATAGGTTTCAAAATAGGAATCATTGGGCGACGAGCATATGGCGACTTCATAGTCCGGCTCGGCATATTCGACATGGCTGTCACTCATGAACTGTTCGGCCAGTTCCTCCGTGGAGACGTTCTCCTCAGGAATAATGACATAGGAGTCGGCATCGATTTTTTCCGCCTCTGCCGTCTCAAACTGGTCGTTGACCCTGTGCTCCGTCGTCGTCGACGTATCGTCCTTATATTTTACGATAATCCGCTCGTCGCTCTCCCCTTCGGCGGAATCCGTGTTGATACCGACATCATAGATTTTGTTGACCCGCTGCGATGCCAGCGCCATGGTTCCTTGGGAAAGAAGCAGCACGGCCGCACAAAAAAGCGCGATCAGTTTTTTTAACGGCATAAAAAAACTCCTTTCAGCCTATGACAGCTAAAAAGAGCCCGGTCGATCGTATGCGATCCATCCCTTGCAACTGGCTGGCATGGCGGAAATCCGCCGAAGCCCCTTTAGCTTTGCGTCATCATCTTTTAATGATTTTGCCCCGATATGAAATTTTCGTTCTGCTCCGGCTCGGCCCGGAAAGCGGCACCCCGCCCTTCGAAGCACTCGGAGTAAAATCGATTTTCTTATTTACACATAATATATCCGAGATTTGTCATCATCTTATCATATTAAAATGAAAAATAAAAGGGGATTTTTGAAATTTTATAAAATTATATGAACTTTTTTTGATAAAAATGCGGCAGCCTCCGTGAATCCATATTCATTCGTATAAGCACAGGCCGAGCCGGAACCGCGGAGCCGATTTGCCTCAAAATCGTGTCGTCGCGGCGCTTCCGTCTTCTCTGGAGAGCGGCCGGAACGAGCCCTTGTATCAGGCGGGATTGCCTCCGACATTGCCGCCGGGCCGCGTCCGGATGGCGCAGGCTTGCTTTTTTCCGTTCCTTATGGTATGGTATAGAAAACCGAATACGAAAAAAGAACCGTCTATCAGAAGGGCTTTTGGTATTGCGCCGCGCGGCGTTGTATGAAAAGCCCTTCTTTTTTTGCAAAAGGGGAAAAAGGATCCCCTGGCATTCGTATCCGGAAAAACCATATAAAAAAGAACCGTCTGTGCGAGATGCAAGGAAGGGCTTTTTTAATATTTTTACTGCGAGGTAAGCGTATGAAAAAAGTCGATTCTATTTCTTTGCGTACGGAAATTTACCCGCACGATATGGAGCGGCTGATCGAATGGATGGAGAATCCCGATGTCACATGTTATCTGAACGAGGACGACCATGTGGCCGACGAACTTCGGCAGATGCTGCTGACCGTGCCCGCGCCGATGCTGGCGTTTCATCTCAATCGTCTGGGACGATTCTCTCTGGTCTGCGATACCGAGGACAGCGCCATCGGTTTTATCAAACTGAAAGAGCTGCCGGAACAGGATACCTATGAAATCGTCATCGTGATCGGCGAGGAGGACCTGTGGGGCAGGGGATACGGCGCCGGAGCCGTACATATGGCTTTAAACCGGGCCTTTCTGGAGTGGCACGCCCGCAAGGTGGTCGCCAGAATCCATGTGAACAATCACCGCTCCATCCGGATGATGTGCTCCTGCGGCTTCACCTGTGAGCACGACGACGCTCCGCTTTCCCGTTATGGGCTGACGCTGGAAACCTATCTGCATGGATAACCGGAGATCCGCCGGCCTCACCGGCAAGGCGGTGAGCATCTGTCACAAAAAAGATGAACCTCCTTTTCATAGTGGGGAAACCGCCGGGCCGGCACCTGAAACATGCCGCCCGGCGGTCTTCCCTTTGAATAAAAAGAAAAAACCTTGAAATCGTAATGATTTCAAGGTTTTTCTCTGGTGGAGACGAAGAGGATCGAACTCTCTACCTCTTGAATGCCATTCAAGCGCTCTCCCAAGTGAGCTACGCCCCCGGAAATTCGCCGGCGTTTTTTTCGTCAGCGGTGATTATAATATCATAAAAGAGTGTATCTGTCAACCATCATTTTTGTCGTAAAATGAATTCCCCCGTCAGCTTACGAGCTTTGCCATAATAATGAACCGCTGGTTGGCGCCCATGCCGGAAAAGTAGCGTGTGCAGGTGGAGAGGGTAAGCAGTTTATCCGAGCTGCCGACGCCGACGCCGTAATCGTACATGCTGAGGTTCTGCGCCTTCGACGCGACGGAGGCCACGTCGATGCCGTTGCAGTTGATATAGAAATTCAGGTTGGTGGTGAAGGCGACGGCGAAGACCCGGAACGTATAGGTGCCGCTGTTTGTTGTGAGATAGATATACTGATTCGACGTCGCGAAGTCCGAATAAGTGAAGGCCATCAGCGACTCAAACTGCCGGCCGTAACTGGAGAACGGGACAAAGCAGTTTCCCCAGTTGTGGCCGTAGATCACCGTATTCTGGGAGAGGCTGCCGCTGCTCAGATGCGCGGTTGCCGCAGCCCAACCCATCTCCGTGTAATACCATTTGGAGCCGGCGTAATAGTTGGTGGAGTCGGTATTCTGGTAGATCGGGTAGTTCTGAATGCTGGTTCCGGAGACGCTCAGTCTCGCGACCAGCGAGGAGGAAAATCCGCTCGTGGTATCGACCGGCGCGGATGCTGTTCCTGCCCCGGTAATCGCGGTGCGCACGGCCGCAGCAGCAGTGGTTTCCGCCGACGCCTCGACGGCAGGCTCCTCGACGATCAGCGTCGCGGCAAGGTTGCTGTATCGGGTCAGAAGCAGGTTGCGGTAGCGCGTGCCCCGGAGATATTTATAGGCATAAACCGGCCCATCCTTCTCCGAAGCCTGTTCGGAAGCGGCCTCCTCTTCCTGGGAAACCTCCTCCTGAGAGGTCTCCGCGGCGGCGCCGGATTCCCCGTTTTCCGCGGAAGAAGCGGATGTCTCCGCGGCGCCGGAAAGAAGGCCCGCCATCAGGAGAGCCGCCAACAGGGCAGAGCTTTTCAGAAAAAATTGTTTTCCGCGGCCGGGCATCCAATCTCCTCCTTCTGGAAATATCTATTGTGTTATTATAGCAAAAGCGGTTTCGGTTGGCAAGACGGTATCCGCTTTTTTCCATTCGTTCGCAATCCGTTTTTTCCTCTGTTCATTTGTTTCCTGTTGTAGTATAATTGCGAAGTATACCCGTTTATGCAGGAGGCATCCATGATTCAGACAGAAAAAAAAGCGGCTTGGGTGATGCTGCTCTGCGCCGTCTTTTGGAGTATCGGCGGCATCTTTATTAAACTCATCCCCTGGAACGCCTTAGTGATCGCCGGCGTTCGCAGCCTGATCGCCGCGGGCATCTTGCTGATTTATATGCACAGAACCGGTGTTCGCTTCGTTCTGAACCGGTACAGCCTCGCTTCCGGCGCCGCGCTCGGCGGCACGATGCTCCTGTTCGTCTCCGCCAACAAGCTGACCACCTCCGCCAACGCGATCGTGCTGCAATATACCGCACCGATCTTCGTGCTCGTCATCTCCGCTCTCTTTTTCAGAGAAAAACTCAAGCGCCGCGATATTGTCGTCTGCGCGCTGGTCTTTGCCGGCATCACGCTCTTTTTCTTCGACAGCCTCACGCCGGGCGGCATTCTCGGCAACGTGCTCGCCATCCTCTCCGGCGTCTCTTTTGCCAGCACGATGGTGATCTCCGGCCGCTCCGACAACGACTCCTGTATGTCCGGCATCCTCGTCGCTCATTTCCTGACGTCGCTTGTCGGCCTTCCTTTTCTTTTCGTCTTTGATACGCCCGTCACCGGAACGACTCTGGTCTGTATGTTGGTGCTCGGCGTCTTTCAGCTCGGCATCCCTTACATTCTTTATGGATACGCCATCCGCCGCTGCCCGCCGTTTCTCTGCTCCATCATCTCCCTTGCGGAGCCGATGCTGAACCCGGTCTGGGTCTTTCTCTTTGACGGCGAGACGCCCGGTATCTTTGCGCTCTTCGGCGCCGTGATCGTCATTTCGGCGGTCGCATGGCGCTGCTTAAAAGAGGAATAAAAAACTCCGAATGACGCACCGCAAAAGAATCCGGACCGGGAATCCTGCGTCGGGCCGAAAAGCGGCGTGGGAAGCACCCCATAATCGGCAATCGGCCTTAAGCACCGGCGCCGGGCTAAAATTCGGCATTGCAAAAGCCGAATTCGCCGCGTCCGCCTCTAAAGGAACCTCCTCGGCTCACGGCGCATATATTTGTAAAAAGAAAATGGCCCGGACGGAAAACCGTCCGGGCTGTCTTTTTCTGATAATCATCAAAAGGGAGAAAGGCGCCGCTTTACCTTCCCAAACTTTTTTCCGGCGGCACGAGATCGGACATCACCACAAATACCGGCGAAAACAGATCCGCCATCAGCTCTTCGGAAGAGGCGCAGGAGGTGACGGCACCGGATTCCTCCTTATCCAGCGGCAGGCTCAGCACGGCCTCCGTCCCCTCGCCCGGCTTCGAATTCAGGACGAGGCTTCCTCCGGCGCTTTTGGCGAAGTGCCTGCCCAGCGTAAGCCCAAGGCCCATGGAATCGGAATGCATCATATCCGGGTGCCACGAGAAAAACGGTTCAAAGACCCTTGCCAGTGCCTCCGGCGGCATACCGGGCCCATTATCCCGGACGGAAATTTTCGCATACTTTCTGGTTGCAGAAAGGCAAATATCGATGCTCGCGCCATCTCCGGAGTATTTGAACGCATTGAGCACGAGGGCGAGCACGGTACTTTGAAATTTTTTGGGGTCGACATCCACATATAAAAAGCATTTCGGGATCTTCGCGCTGAAGTTTTTCTGGAGGCGGACGGCGAAAAACTCTATCGCCTCGCACAGTTCCTGCATCTCGTGGCAGACTTCAATTTTTTTAGGGAAATCCTGATCCGTACCGGAGACGATCCGGCAATACTCCGCAAAATCCATGTTGGCACGAAGGATATGATATGCATTCTCGGAAATGATTGAGGCCGCGGAGTCGGTGTCTGCGGCGGTCAGGTTGTGGAGGCTTCCGAATTGACAGGCCAGAGCCTTCCGTACCTGAAAAGAAAGAGCATCCGCCATCTGGGAAAGCTTTTCCGCACCGACCATTTTTCCACTTCTCAATCTCTTTTTCCGCATTTTTATCCTTCTTTAACTATGTAGTATGTTAAATTATAGAATGTTTCCCAATAAATGCAAGGTTTGCAAAATGAATTTTTCCTTAATTTTACTTTATAGAAGTGCTTTCAAATTTTACCAAAATTATGACGGCGCGGCTTTTATTTTTCAACACAAGATGGAAAATAGGAATCTTTTCTTGCATGGGCGGCCATTATAAGATAGAATAAGGCCGTATCAAATTTTCGACAGGAGGAATTTACTATGATTAAACTCGGTATCAATGGTTTCGGAAGAATCGGCAGACTTGTTTTCCGCGCTGCGGCCGCTGAACCTGAGAAATACGAAATTCTCGGCGTCAACGATCCTTTTGAAGACGCCGAGTACATGGCTTACATGGTCAAATACGACACCGTTCATGGCAAATTTGATGGCGAAATTTATGCGAAAGACGGAAAGCTCGTCGTAAACGGCAGAGAAATCGCCGTTTTTGACTGCAAGGACCCCAAGGAGATCCCGTGGGGAGAGCTCGGTGTCGAATACGTCGTCGAATCCACCGGCGTCTTTAAGACGATCGACACCGCCCGCGCCCACATCGAGGCCGGCGCGCGCAAGGTTCTGATCACCGCCCCTTCCAAGGATGCGCCGATGTTCGTCATGGGCGTCAACAACGACTCCTATACCCCCGACATTGACATCCTCTCCAACGCCTCCTGCACCACCAACTGCCTCGCCCCGCTCGCCAAAGTCATCAACGACAGCTTCGGCATCAAAGAGGGCCTGATGACCACCGTTCATGCCGTCACGGGCACACAGAAGACCGTCGACGCCACCTCCAAAAAGGACTGGAGAGGCGGGCGCGCCTCCAACGGCAACATCATTCCGTCTTCCACCGGCGCCGCCAAAGCGGTCGGCAAGGTCATCCCTTCGCTGAACGGCAAACTCACCGGCATGGCTTTCCGCGTTCCGACGCTGGATGTCTCCGTCGTCGACCTGACCGTCAACCTCGAGAAGCCGGCTACCTACGAGGAGATCTGCGCCGCGCTCAAGAAAGCCTCCGAAGGCAGCATGAAGGGCATCCTCGGCTACACCGACGAGGACGTCGTCTCCAGCGATTTTACGGGCGACCCCCGCTCCTCCATCTTCGACGCCAAAGCCGGCATCCAGATGAGCGACACCTTCGTTAAGCTGGTCTCCTGGTACGACAACGAATGGGGCTACAGCTGCCGCGTGCTCGACCTGCTCTCCTATATTGATTCCGTCGATAAGAAATAATTGACACAAAGTGAATTTCATCCCCTCCGTCTCCGGCGGAGGGGATTTTTTTCGGCTCTTCTTTCAAATCGGTGGGCCTTCCGGAAAAAGCGCAGAAAAAAGCCGCCTCTCTTTCCCGGAGGAAAAAGAAGACGGCTTTGAAAATACGGATTTCGGATGCTCAGCCGCAGAAGACTGAGGCGTTCCGGATGACTTTATCCCGGATGAAGTAATCCCAGATGCAGAGAAGCGCGAACACCACCCCGCCGAGAATAAAGTTGAGCACGGCGGTGACGATGATGTTGGTCAGCCCACTGTCGTAGGCCCGATAGACCTCCGGGTTCCCCGGCACGACCGTCTCGCTGAGGCTGAGGCGCCGGATGCCCATCACCAGGTTCCAGACGCCGGCGATGATCGTGATGCAGCCGAGGATCTGGATGCTGCCGATGACGATCCAGAGAATGGCGGAGGTGCGGGTGTCGTCACGGATTTCTTTGACGATCTCCTCGGCGGGTGTTCTCGGCGGCTGAACGATAGGGGGTTCCTGACCCAGTTTTCTTCCGCAGCCCGGGCAGAAGGCGTAGCCTTCCGGGACTTCTTTTCCGCAGTTAGAGCACAACATAGGCAATTTTCCTTTCTGAATAAAACCCTCGCGGGTCAGATAAAGGTCGGCGCGAGGAACAAAAAGGCCGGCAGATTCCGCAGAATGCCGAACGCCAGCACCACCGCAAGAATCACCCAGAGCGGCGTTACCGGTACCCGGCGGGAGACGCGATCCTCTCCGTATCGCACAAAACTATATCCGAGCGCGAGAAAATAGGCGGCAAAAAACGGGAAGAGCAGCGTAAACGCCGCATTGTACCGCAGCGCCTTATAAAACTGAAAATGCAGGAGGGCCCGAAGCGCCCTGGATGCGCCGCAGCCGGAGCAGTACAGCCCCGTCAGCTCGTGCACGAGACAGGGAAAGCCGATCCCCGTGCCGTCCGCGGTATTCCATATCCAAAAAAGCCCCGCGCCCGCCAGCACGCAGAGTACGGCGGCAAAAGCGGCCCGTACCCGGAGCTTCCCAAAATCCGGGCGCGGAAGCCTGATGTTTTTCATTTATTAATAATAGCCGTAGTATTGGTAACTCTCAATGTCGCTCGTGATAGTCTCGAGCATGCCCGCGCCGCCGGCAAGCATCCCGATGATGATGGTCAGGATGCCGACCGCAACCGTGATGATGATGCAGATCAGGGCCCGTTTGGCCGCTTTATCCGCCTCTTCATAGTTGCCCATCCTGTTGTTGCTGTTGATCTGGGCGGCAAAAATGATGGAAAGGACGCCCGGAATCAGGCTGAAACAGGTGCATCCGCAGAGCACCGTGGAGACGATGGCAAGAACCAGATAAAGAGTGAAATTCCCGTTTGGCTGGCCGCCGGCATAGGACGGATCCTGCCGAACCGGCGCGGCCTCCCGATATTCGGAATACTCCGGCGGAACTTCCTGATACACGTCGTCGTGTTTCTCGTCTTCCCGCAGCTTCGCCCCGCAGTATCCGCAGAATGTCGCATCGTCCGGCAGTTCCGCTCCGCAGCTCTTACAGTTCATATGATTCCCTCCCGTTAAAACAATTCGGATAGATCTTGAAAAAGGCAAGGCCCGGCAGAAACGGGTGCCGGAACCGGCCGTCATCTTATAGATGTATTATATTTTATCATAAAATCCTATTTAATCAACCGCTTCACCTGGAATCTCTTTTTAAGAATTTCTTCCTCTCCGTTGCGAAAGCGCAGCGCGGATGGTAAAATAGATTCCGGTATCCGGCCGCCTTCGGGCGCATCAGCTCCCGCGGCCGGCTTTAATCTTCGGACGGCGGACAGAAGAAGGGAGGGCGTTCCATGAAATTCAAAGCGCTGCTGCTGGCGGCTCTGATGGTGGTACTACCCTGCTTCTCCGGCTGCTCCACCGTCAACTCCACCATGGGCTTCGACATCCGTGCCGCGCTCGGCACCTACGATCCGCAACTTGCCTCCGACGAATCCACACTGCTGATCATCGAAAACTGCTTTGAAGGCTTGCTCAAAAAGGACGCGGACGGCAACATCATCGGCGGCGCGGCAAAAGAATGGGAGGTCTCTGAAGACGGCCTCACCTACACGTTTACGCTTCGGAACAACCTCATGTGGAGCGACGGCGAGACCGCTCTCACCGCGGACGATTTTGTCTTTGCCTTTCACCGGCTGTTTGAGAAACAGACCGGCGCGCCTCTGCGCAGCGATTTTATCTCCATGAGCGGCGCGGAAGAAATTCTTTATGAAAATGCGGATGTCTCCCGGCTTGGCATCTCCGCGCCGGATGAGCACACCGTCGTCATCAAGCTTGCCTACCCGGATGCGCTCTTCCCGGAGCTGCTGACCACGGCAGCGGCCTCCCCCTGCAATGAGGCCTTTTTTGACGGCACCCGCGGCCGGTATGGGCAGAATCTCGATTATATCCTCTTCAACGGGCCTTATTACGTCCGCAGGGTGAATTCCTCCTACTATGTGCTTTCACCGAACCCAAGCTATCACGGCGGAAATCTGTTCTATCAGGATATCTATGTTTACGTCCGGGACGAGGAGGATTATGACCCCTATTCCCGGCTGACCGAAGAAAAAATCGACGGCGCCGTCGCCGATTATACGGATCTTTCGGCCCTATACGACAGCGGCTTCCGGATCGGCGGCACAGAGGATACGCTCTGGATCCTCCTCTTTAACGAGGACGACGACTATTTTGCCTCAAAGAACATCCGCCGTGCCTTCGCCTACGCCGCAGACAAGAGCCTGATGGAAGCCGCCCTGCCCGGCAACCTGCGCATCGCGGACACCTACGTCCCCGGCGCGGTCACGATCGGCGGCATCAGCTACCGGGAACAGGCCGGAGACAGTTTCGTCGGCTTCGGCTACGACGCCGACTTTGCCGGAGAACTGCTGAAGGACGGCCTTGCGGAGCTTGGCAGCGAGAATCTGCCGACGCTCTCGATCCTCTGCCCGGAGGAATTCCTCGGCGTCATGGGGTACCTGCAAAAATCCATTCAGGAGAACCTTGCCACGTTCGTCAACCTCGTCCCGGCATCCGAGGAGGAGATCTCCGCCGCCGTCTCCTCAGGAACCTATCAGATTGCGCTGGTCTCCCGAACGCCGCAGTACAACAATCCGTCCGCCATCCTCTCCGGTTTTGTCGGTACGGATGAGACCGGAGCCGACGGAACCGTATCTTCCGCTCCGGATTTCGGCGCTGTGCTGCGCGACGCCGCGGATTCCGGCAGCTTTTCGGAATCGGTCGGGAATTATGCCCTCGCCGAGGAGATGCTGCTTCAGGAAATGCCCGCGCTCCCTGTTTTCTATGAGACTTCCTACTTCGCCGGATCCGGAAAAATCACCGGGCTTTCGTATTCCCCCTTCGGCGGACACATCCGATTTGAATATTGCCGCTGACCGCCGGGCCTGTTTTTTGAGAGCCGGCGGTCTCTTTTTCCGGGGTGAGAAACCCCGGATTTTTTGTAAGTATTTACTATTACAAAACGTTAGTTTTTGTTAACTTGCCTTTAAACAACGGTTACAACCATGTCACGATTGTTGACAAAGACGAAATCCCGGGGTATGATATAAGAGTAAACGTGCGGGCAGGTTTTGAGTGACCCGGACCGTGTGTTTATCAAAAGAGCGTAAATGACAAAAAACGTAAGGAGTGTCACTATGAGAAAAATTCTGGCTATTCTCCTCGCTCTGTTGATGGTTCTTTCTTTCGCGGCCTGCACAGGCACGGAAGAACCTGTTGAAGAGCCCTCTAGCGAGGCAACTTCCGGCGAACCCACTCCGGAAGAGACCGGCGTTCATCTTGAGCGCGACGATTGGGCTGACGACGTCAAAGTTGCCGTCAACGATTTCGTCGACGCTTACGGCGTTAATGGCGAAGGCTATGACGCCGAAGCTCATCCGTATGTTGTTTTCGACTTTGATAACACCTGCTCCATCT
>ERZ795053.311-NODE-311-length-61418-cov-8.551945_pt1 | contig 61418 bp, 54 predicted proteins | sample MGYA00375137_ERZ795053 | MGnify/ENA primary metagenome ERZ795053 (study PRJEB30182, sample SAMN05720284) | activated sludge metagenome | isolation source: Anaerobic digester | place: Hong Kong | collected 2014-12-17 ...
TGTGGACACCCAACAGTCAACGCGGCGTTTACCGTAGCATCGACGGGGGAAAATCCTGGGAGCAGGTATTGCATGTGGACGATCAGACCGGAGCAAATGATGTAGTTATCTCCCCTACCGACCCCAACCGGATCTATGCCACTCTTTGGGAAGTTTATCCTGGCATCAGCGGCTCCAACAGCGGAGTCTATGTCAGCTCGGACGGTGGGACGTCCTGGTACCGATGCACCGATGGCCTTCCGGTCAATGACCACATTGGACGGATCGGAGTGGCCGTGTCACAGCAGGACCCCGATAAGGTTTATGCGTTTGTGGATAACCTGAATAACCCCAGGGATGACGCGGCTGAATTGTACCGGTCCCTGGATGGCGGAAAACATTGGCTGAGGACCCATGAGCAGCCCTTTAAGCTTTTTCCGGGTATCGGATGGTATTTCACTGATGTCCATGTCAATCCTAAAAATGATGATGATGTCTATTGCCTGGGTGTCCGGCTGGCGCGAAGTCTGGATGGAGGAAAGACCTTTTCATTCCTGGGAGGCCATATACAACATATGAATCCCAGTGCGGCGCAGGGATTGCATTTGGATCAATGCGAATTATGGATCAATCCGGAGCATCCAAATCATTTAGCCGTCGGAAATGACGGAGGATTGTATGTCAGTTACGATACGGGAGGATCCTGGACCCATTTCAATAATCTGCCGGTTGGTGAGTTTTACGATCTGACCATTGACCAGAAGCAAGCTTTGATCTTTGGAGGCACGCAGGATGATGCAACCGTTTACGGCCCCGCCCAGGAATTGAACACCCATTTTCCCGATCCCTGGAAATACATCTGGATCGACCCGTGGGATGGCGGTGATGGGTGTGTCAGTCAGGTTGATCCCGAAGATTCCTGCATTGTCTATTATAGCCAGCAGCATGGGGAGGCTATCCGATATGATCGTTGTGCGGACTCCACGTTTCGTATTAAACCATCACTTCCGGAATCAATACCGGACACCCTGAATTTCAATTACATAACGCCATATTTTATTTCCCCGCATCAATCGAAAACCCTGTATCATGGGGGGAATTATGTTTTTAAGAGCAAGGACCGGGGAAATAGCTGGCAAGTGAATAGCCCCAACCTGGCTAAGTCTTCATTCAGCGGGAAAATGTCTTTTGCACTGGGTGACTTGAAAGAATCAAAGCTCGCTCCCGGTACATTGTATGCCGGAACCGATCACGGAGCCTTCTGGGTATCGGAAGACGATGGAGCCAGCTGGGAAGAACGATCTTTGGGACTGGCAAATAATTACATTCGAAGCATATGTCTGTCGAGCTTTAGTCAAGGTCGGGTGTACCTCACTATGACCGGCCTGAATTACGATGATCTGGGCAGTTATGTTTATCGTTCGGATGACCATGGACTAAATTGGAATTCCATAAATTATGGATTACCCGCAGAGCCAGCGACCGTAGTATTAGAGGATCCATTGATTGAAAACCTGGTCTACCTTGGTACGGTAAGAGGGGTATATATCTCCGGAGACTATGGAGCTCATTGGCAAATCCTGGGCGAAATGCCTCCGTGTGCGATTGCTGATCTGGATATTCTTGAAAGTTCAGGTGAGCTGATTGCTGCTACTCATGGACGTGGCATGTATAAGTTAGATCTGAAACCTATCCGGGAGTGGATGACAGAAAATGATCTTTCTTCCGGTGACCATTTGTTCTCCATTTCACCCGTAACGCGTCCCTGGTTCAATGCGTTGGGGGGCGAGGTTGATCAACGCACCATTAAGAAAATGACGATATCCTGTTGGCTCTCCAGAGCTGAAAACATCACTCTGCAGCTCGAGAATGAAAAAGGAGAAATCCAGTGGACGCATGATTTTGACGGAAAGCGCGGAATCAACCAGGTTCGCTGGGATCTGGTAGTCCGAGAGGTATCCAGTGATTTACCGTATTTTATTCACTATAAAAAATATTTGGATGCCGGCGATTACCAAATGAAACTGATCATCAATGGCCAGACAACATCCACCCGGACGTGTCAGGTCAAGAAAGCTACTTCACCCTATGCCGGGAAATGAAACGTTGAAAAATGTTATAGCTAATTGATTATGTCAAATCGTGGAGTAACCACCCTCAACCGACAATTGGGTATAGTCGGACTCGCAGCGACCGGAATCTGTTCTATGATCGGCGCCTCCATTTACGTGGTACCGTTCATGATACAACGCCATGTCTCAGGCATTGGACCTTACGTATTGCCGGCTTTTTTATTTGCGGCAGTCCCGGCGGCATTGGCTGCGATTTCGTATGCGATTCTTGCTTCAGCCATGCCACGGGCAGGTGGCAGTTATATCTACGCAAGTCGATCACTCAGCCCTTATCTTGGTTTTGTGGCAAGCTTTTCCCAATGGTTTGGCTTGTCCATTGCCATTGGTGTGGTATCCTATGTGATTATACCCTTCATCCGTGATATCTCCCAGGCCCTTCATTGGAATGAACTGGCTGCCTGGCTGAGTGCAGGTTGGGTACGGGTCACCCTATCCCTGCTGATCCTTTGGACTTTTGTCCTGATCAATATTCGAGGTATAAAATGGTATGAACGGACATTAATCCCCTTGATGATGCTGATGTTTGCATTGGGTGCTATAGTCATTGTAATAGGTTTGTTAAACAACCACCAGGATTTTACGAATTCCCTATTCCACAAAACCGGTCAGGCGATCCAGCTACAACCGGCAAAATTCAAATGGACAACTTTTCTCTCCGGGTCAGCATTGTTATTTTCCAGTTTTATCGGCTTCGATTCAATTGCCCAGGCAGGTGGTGAAGCGAAAAATCCCGGTAAGCTGTTGCCGCGAGCAATCGGTATCTCCATCCTTACCGTTACCGGTTTTTATTTTGTCTTCACTTATGCCGTGTATCACACCATCCCATGGAATTATATCGCTCAGGAAGCCCTGAAAACAGACGTCACAGCTCCGGGTTTGCTGCGTGTCGTGATGCCCGCGAGCTTATCGGTTTTCGTCATCTCTGGCGCCGCAATTGCTTTATTCAATGATTTGCCAGCCATGATTTTATCCGTATCACGCCTCATGTTTGCCTGGGCGGAAGATGGAATATTCCCCAAGCGAATAGCCCGCATCCACCCCCGCCATCACACCCCACATACCGCTATTCTGGCAAGTGGTCTGATGGCCTCAATCGGCATTCTAGGCAGTCATTTTGCCGGAGACTTTTTTCTGGGCATCGATATCATGGTGACTTCCATGCTGGTTAACTACCTGCTTATGTGTCTTTGTGTTATAAACCTACCCGTGAAAAATCCTGATATCGCAAAGGGCATTACCGTTTATAAGTCCCGGCTCCTGCAAAAGATCGTTGCCGGGGCTGGCAGTTGTCTACTGCTAGCATTTTTGTTGATCCATATTATCAAGGACCTTTCTTCCCAGGCAGATGCCTGGTATTTCCATTCCACTTTCGTCTGGCTTATCGTGATGTCGGTAGCCTCCCTGATCTTTTATTGGAAATGGAAGGCCTTACACAAACAGGGGATTGACACCCAAAAACTGTTTTCTACGCTTCCACAGGAATAATAAATGCCATGAAAAAATCTATACATTTAGCTCCCGGCTTATCCATTTCGCCAGTAATTATTGGTCTTTGGCAGGTGGCAGATTTGGAACGAAATGGCCATTTACTGGACCCTGTACAAGCTGCGAAGTCCATGAAGGCATATGTGGACGCCGGCCTCACTACCTTTGACATGGCGGATCATTATGGTTCTGCAGAAATTATTGCCGGCGAATATCAACAAACATTTGGCGGTGTACAACTCATGACAAAATGGGTACCGCCTCCTGGAACGATCACCAAAGATCAAGTGCGTACAGCTGTTCAAAAGTCTTTAACGCGCATGCAATTGGACCAAATTGACTTGTTACAATTTCATGCCTGGGACTATAATCATCCTTCGTGGTTGGACTGCCTTTTCTGGTTGCAGGAATTGCAGGAAGAAGGATTGATAGCCCATCTTGGCCTGACCAATTTCGATAGTATCCACCTGAACCTTGTCGCCACCAGCGGCATCCGGGTTGTCTCCAATCAAATATGTTATTCACTCCTGGATCAACGTGCTGCGGGAAACATGACACAGGTATGCCTGCATCACAACATCAAGTTGTTCGCTTTCGGAACCGTTGCAGGTGGCTTCCTTACTGAGAAATGGCTCGCTCAGCCGGAACCACCCATGGATGAAGCGCTTACCTGGTCACAAATGAAGTACAAACGTTTCATCAACCAGGCAGGCGGATGGCACAAATTCCAGGGACTACTTAATAAACTTGGGGAGTTGAGCATAAAATACAATACCTCCATTGCCAATCTGGCCAGCCGGTATATGTTAGAACAACCGGCTGTCGCTGGCGTCATCATCGGGGCCCGGCTTGGCCAAAGTGAACACATTTTCGAAAATCAACAGCTGCAATCCACCGGATTAACCGCTGATTGTAGGAATGCCATCAAGGATGCACTGAAAATGTTGGATCCCATCCAGGGGGATTGCGGCGATGAATACCGAAAACCGCCCTTCCTTACGGCTTCCGGCGACTTAAGCCATCACTTAGATCAGCTTCCCTCCCCCTACCCTGTTGTGGTTTCCGGGAATGGCCGTACGAAAGTTTTAAGCGGCACCCACTGGGAGGACCTGGCGGGTTTTAGCCGGGCAATAAAAAAGGGAAATCGGATTATGGTATCCGGTACGACCGCAACTCACGGTTCAAAATTGATCGGCGGTGATGATCCTTCTGCGCAAATGCATTTCATCCTGGACAAGATTGAGGGTGCTATCCTTTCACTGGGCGGAAAATTGGAGGATGTGGTCCGCACGAGGATATTTATTAAAAATGCAAGCGACTGGGAAGCCATTGCCCGGGTACATGGCGAACGGTTTAGGTTTATTCAGCCGGCAAATACCTTGATCCGGGCGGATTTGATTGGTGATGAATACTTGGTTGAAATGGAGGCGGAAGCCATTATCGACGACCAATAACGGACTGGTCTGTTCCTATCAGAAATTGGCATGAGAAAAGCCCACTTCCAGTATTTTTACTTCCTAATTGAGAGGATGGGAACGTACTCCTGCCGAATTTGAGTTAATGTTCCAGCTATTCCATTATTAATATGTATCTTTGCACGATCTAACTGAGAAGATTGTATTTGCAATCTGTTTGACCTCCTACTCATCCGGTATTTCTCCTACATTTTTCCTGATAGATAGCATCGACCTGATTTCCTATTACAGGTGTCCTTGTTATGGATTGGCCTGCGGTAGAGAAATAGGTATTGTATCATATAAAATTTTCTAAATGACATTTTCAGATCTGAAACTATCCAAACCATTACTACATGCCCTGACTCAAAAAGGCTACTCCACACCGACTCCTATCCAGCAACAAGCCATTCCAAAAATCCTTGAAGGAAAAGACCTTTTTGGATGTGCTCAAACCGGTACCGGAAAAACGGCAGCTTTCGCATTACCTATTTTGCAGTTGTTAGCCCAGTCACCCACCAATAATCGCCGGAATATCCGAGCCTTAATTTTGGCGCCAACTCGTGAGCTTGCCCTGCAAATCCACGAAAACATCGTTGAATATGCCCGTCATCTTCCGGTACGCTATGGCGTCGTTTATGGCGGAGTATCCCAAAATGCTCAGGTCCAGCAACTAAAAAAAGGGATTGATTTGCTGGTGGCAACTCCTGGTCGGCTTCTCGATCTTCAGCAACAAGGATTTTTGTCCTTGCAACAGGTGGAGTTTTTTGTACTTGATGAAGCGGATAAAATGCTGGATATGGGATTCATCCGGGACATCCGGAAGGTAATCGCTTCCCTTCCTGCGCAGCGCCAATCATTGTTCTTTTCAGCGACCACCACCAATGAAATTAAAAATTTAGCTGCCACCATATTGTACAAACCGGAATCCATTGCCGTCACCCCCGTATCGAGCACCACAGAGCTGATCAAACAGTTTCTTTATTATGTTCCCAGAGAAAACAAGCGTGGACTTTTGGAATATGTCCTGAAGAATGGCAATGTAACCCAGGCTTTGGTATTTACGCGAACAAAACGAGGCGCCGATAAGGTAGCCCGGACGCTGAGTGCACAGGGCTGGCGTGCAGAATCCATCCATGGCAACAAATCACAGGGCGCAAGAGTACGGGCGTTGGATGGATTTAAGAAGAAAAACATTGATGTCCTGGTTGCTACGGATATTGCCGCTCGCGGTATTGATGTCGAGAATCTGTCACATGTCATCAATTATGAACTTCCTGAGGTTGCCGAGACCTACGTACATCGCATCGGGCGCACAGGAAGGGCCGGAGCAAATGGCATTGCGTTGTCCTTTTGTACCGAAGACGAGACCGATTACCTAAAAGGCATCCATCAATTGACGAAGATACCCATGGAAGTCATCGCCAGGCACCCTTTTTCATTCTAAAAAAACTCATTAAGGAGTAATGTTGTAAACGACATCACATTGGTTCCTGTAACTTTTTTGGACTTTTACGCGTAATAGATGCTATTAAACATAGGGGAATGGTGTTTATTAACGGTAGATGCCGGTTTATTTTGACTATTTTGATGCTTCATCTGTCTTACTCCGGTGGATAGGAAGGATTTGAAAGAGCCAATAAGAAATTTGATGTTATGCTAAGACCTGTCGTAAAATTTGTCCATCAGGATGAACCGTCTCGCCTATTTTTACCGCTTCTTCGACGTCGGGTGGACCAATATTTCAAGGAGAATCATATATCCAAACACTGGAATGCGAAACTGGTTATTAAGACCATAGTTCTTCTAACCGCATACATTCTGCCTTTTATCCTCTTATTGACCTTACGTCCCGGATGGCCGGTAGAATTGATGTTGTGGGCAATTATGGGCGTAGCAATGGCCGGTGTTGGTATGAGTGTGATGCATGATGCCAATCATGGAGCTTATTCCAGCAACAGTAAGGTCAATTTCTGGCTGGGGCATACGCTTATTTTGTTAGGCGGGTCGGTATTAAACTGGAAATTACAGCATAACGTACTTCATCACACGTATACCAATATAGTCCATATGGATGATGACATCGGCGACAAGGTAATCCTTCGTTTTTCGCCACATACCGAAGTCAATTGGTACCATCGGATGCAAGCAGTTTATGCCTTTTTCTTTTATGCATTGTCTACCATCTACTGGGCGTCCGCCAAAGATTTTATCCAGTTTAACCGGTATAGAAAAGAAGGCGTTAATAAACAAAATCCAAAAGCCGCCCGCAATAGTCTGATCAAGCTAATCTTTGCCAAACTATTTTACTACAGCATATTCCTCATTATCCCCCTTACGGTATTTCACATGCCCTGGCTTACCTACGTGTCAGGTTTCCTCCTGATGCATGCTCTGGCGGGGCTGATCTTATCCGTTATTTTTCAACTTGCACACTCGGTCAATGAGACCACACATCCTCTGCCAAATGATGAGGGCTTAATCGAAAACAGTTGGGCCATCCATCAGCTTAATACGACATCCGATTTTTGTCGTAACAATAAATGGCTGTCCTGGTACATAGGCGGATTAAACTTTCAGATTGAACACCACCTGTTTCCCAGCATCAGCCACGTACATTACCCTGCACTTTCAGCCATTGTAAAGCAAACCGCTGAAGAGCACGGGATCCCATACCTTGAGCACAAAACCTTTGGTCAGGCGTTGCGTTCGCACATCAGCGCATTGCAAAGATTCGGAATTGACAAGAACCCCATCGACTGATTGTAACAGGGCTCTCCGAATTTCATGATTGATTGTAGAAAAATTGTTCTTTCACAATTTTTCCATCTTTCACTTCATAGACACAAATTTCGTCCATATTGGTCGGGCCCGGTGCACCTTTGAAGGTGACATTCATTTTCCAGGGTATGGCAAAATAGTCTCCACCGATGACCGGATCGCCTATCTCCGAGCCATTCACTGTTTCGACCATTTTATTCCACTCTTCACCTTTTTTCTTCAAGGCATCAAATCCCTGAACCATTTGCATCGGAGAGCCCTCTGGTTCCAGACTGATGATATCCGGTGAATACAATTCTTGATAGCAGGTTCCAAAATCGCCTGCACGACACAATTCCACCAGACGGTGAGCAATTTGTTCGATATTCATAATCGGAGGTTTAATTGATTTAGTAAATGGAAATTTTCTTGATCAACTCGTACTCTGTAAGTAACGACGTATGGACGGATAAAGTTGGGGAAATGATAGCCTGCCTATCCAAATTGGTTCAAACAGATCCGTTGTTAAGATTTAGTGCATAAATAGTGTTACTTTAATTGGTCCATTTAATCCAAAATCCAGAATAGGCATGAGCTCAAAAGAAACACACAAACCACGTCGCGAATTCATTAAACAATCGATTGCGGCGATGGCACTAACCACTGCCGGCATCCCCTCAAGCTGGGCAACCCGTCCCGTTAAAGTGGAAAAAGTACAACCTGTCCAACCTGGCTTTCCGGAACAGCCTATAAAATTTTCGGTCATTGGAATGAATCATGGACATACCTATGGACAGATTGGCGCCATGCAACGCGCCGGTGGAATCCTGGTCGCCTACTATGCGGTAGAACCAGAAATAATGGAGCAATTCAACAAGCGCTATCCTGAAGCAAAGCCGGCAAGAAGCGCTGATGAGATCTACGAAGACACCAGCATCCAATTGATATTGAGTGCTGCAATCCCAAGCGATCGTGCCGATATTGGCATCCAGGCTATGAAACATGGAAAGGATTTCATGTCCGATAAACCGGGTATCATCTCGCTGGAAAAGCTGGAAGAAGTTAAAAAGGTACAAAAGGAGACCGGTCGCATATTTTCCATTCTGTACAGCGAGCGTATGGAAAACAAAGCATCGGTTAAAGCCTCCGAACTGGTCCGGGCCGGAGCTATTGGCAAGGTAGTACAGACCGTAAACCTGGCCCCACACCGGATGAATATACCTTCCCGCCCGGAATGGTTTTTTGATACCAAATATTATGGAGGCATTATTACGGATATCGGCTCCCATCAGGTCGATCAATTCCTCTATTACACCGGGTCAACCAGAGCCATTGTCGTAGGTGCACAGGCTGGAAATGTCCATTATCCCCAGTATCCCGAATTTGAAGACTTTGGAGATGCTATATTACGGGGCAATGGTGGCATGGGTTACATTCGGGTAGATTGGTTCACCCCTGACGGACTGGACACCTGGGGTGACGGCAGGCTAACCATTCTTGGGACAGAAGGATTTATCGAGCTACGCAAGTATACCGATTTAGCCGGACGCCCCGGTGGCAATCATCTCTTTCTGGTTGATGGCAAGGAAACACGTTACATCGACTGTTCCGATCAATATCTGCCTTTCGGTGAGTTATTTTCAAATGACATCCTGCACCGGACTGAAACGGCCATGTCCCAGGATCATTGTTTTCTTGCAACAGAAGTAACCCTGCAGGCTCAAGCTCAGACCCAACGGATCAAAATGGAGTTGTGAAGGGAGGTAGCAGAGGTAGCAGAAGTGCCTCAGATCACGACCGTTCCGTGGGCTAATGGCATGAGGCGATGAACCCCTTCTACCTATTTTACCCTTTATACCTTTTTAACCTCTTCTACCCTTCTCCCACTTTTTCAATTATTCTCATATCCGTTATCGTACCAGCATTGCAGGGTTTGAAGCTGACTGGTCGACAAGCTGGATCCTTCAGGCATCGTCCGGTTGACCAATACTTCACGGTTAAACTGTCCATTAACCAAATCCCCATATAATCCCGAATACGATGTAAAGTCACCATTTCTGGAGCCGGACCCATGACATCCGGACAAAGCGCATGAAGCTTGAATGATTGGTTGAACATCCGAAGCAAAGGATGGTGCGGAACCATCGCAAACGATGGAAGCGGTCTTGGTACAACCGGCAAGCAGGGTTGCCGTGGCAATCCATCCTGCCGCGACAAGTCTTAAAAGCGGTCTTTGTCTCATAATTGCATTTTGGTAAAAAGCGCTTTAGCGCTTAATTGTACTCAACGCATTCCAAAAAAATCATTGTATTAATCGTTCCTTGTCGTTGGAGGAATACCATCGATTTCCTACTTTCATTGCCTCAAAATCAACAAAGTATGATGCGCAATCTATTCTTGCTTCCATTAAGTCTTCTTTTGTGTTTAAACATATCCGCACAAGAAAACCGCTACATCCCGGTTGATACCATGGTAAAAACCATGCATGAGGTTACGATCAAAGGAGTCCGGGTACCCTATTCTGCAACGACCGGAACACAACCGGTCTGGAATGAAGCAGGAAAACCAATTGCCACATTGTTTTACACCTATTACCAGCGCACCGATGTGAAAGATCAGACGACTCGTCCTTTGATCTTTTCCTTTAATGGCGGACCTGGTTCCGCATCAGTCTGGATGCACATTGCGTATACGGGGCCTAGGATGTTAATTATCGATGATGAAGGATACCCGGTGCAACCTTATGGAATCAGGGACAATCCAAACTCCATACTGGATGTTGCCGATATCATTTACATCAACCCTGTGAATACGGGTTATTCCCGTATTGTTGATCCGGAAGCAAAAAAAGAAACTTTCTTTGGCGTAAATGCGGATATTAAATATCTGGCTGAATGGTTAACGACCTTCGTTTCCCGCAACAACCGGTGGCGTTCTCCGAAATATCTGGTCGGTGAAAGTTATGGTACAACCCGAGTATCCGGATTGGCTCTGGAATTGGAAAACGCACAATGGATGTATTTGAATGGGGTGATCCTTGTCTCACCTACCGAGCTGGGCATTGATCGCGACGGGCCTGTCGTTGCGGCTAACCGCCTTCCCTACTTTGCAGCAGCAGCATGGTACCATAAGGCCCTTCCTTCTACCTTGCAGAACAAGGACCTGACGGATATGCTCCCTGAAGTGGAATCTTTCAGCATCAATGAGCTTTTACCCGCCCTGGTCATGGGAGGATTCCTGGATCCGGAAAAGAAGAAAGCCATCGCCTCAAAAATGTCGATGTATTCAGGATTAAGTGAAGACTTTATCCTGAAAAACAATCTCGACGTATCCATGAATGCATTCTGGAAAGAATTATTGCGCGACCGCGGCTTTACCATTGGTCGTCTTGATTCCCGTTATTTAGGAATTGATGCATCTGATGCTGGCGACCGGTCGGATTACAATGCTGAGATTACTTCTTGGCTACATTCCTTCACACCCGCGATTAATTATTACATCCGGGAAGAATTGGGATTCAAGACCGATACTAAATACAACATGTTTGGCCCAGTACATCCCTGGGATCGTAGTGGCGATCAAACGGGCATGAATTTACGGCAGGCAATGGCGCAGAACCCTTACCTGAATGTCATGGTCCAGTCCGGATATTACGATGGCGCTTGCACGTACTTTAATGCCAAATACAGCATGTGGAATATGGACCCAAGCGGTAAAATGAAGGACCGGTTTGTGTGGAAAGGATATCGTAGCGGACACATGATGTACCTCAGGCAAGAAGATCTGAAGCAAGCGAACGAAGATATCCGCCAGTTCATTCAGAACACTTTACCAGCAAAGGGCAAAGCTGCTGAGTACAAGGATTAATTATTGAGTGACTAGCCAGTGCGGATTCCTTCCAATGTTTGACCTGGTCAGACTAGGAAGCGTTTAGTATAGGCTGACCCGGTATTCGTGAACGATGCGGGCTGCCTTTGAAGCAATAACTGCCTGAAATCGTTCTGAAATCCATGTTTCCAGGGCTACCAGCTCAAGGATGGTTAATCGTATTAACGACTTCTTGAGCTCTTTGAGAAATATCTGCAGGTCAAAACTGACTTTTTCCAGGATTACTTTGGTGTACTGAAGCCAGGTAATGGATCGTTTTCTCATTTTCGGTTTAGGCTTTCTGGATGAATGAAAAAGGACTTCTTAAATGAAACGAGGTTCTGAAGAGCTTATTTTAAAATCATAACAAAAATATACGATTTTCATCGTTTTTATGATAAAAAATTGAATATCTATAGCTTATAACTATACATTAAAACATTAACTATTCTAGCATAATTACCTGAAAATAAACTATTTAGTATAACTAAAAATAATTATAAATAGGCTCAGCTATACAGTTTTACTTGAATGACCTGTGACCTATTTTAATGAGAAGAAGACTTTGAGTTTCGCTTCTTCTTGCTCGTCTTTTTGATCTTATGAATATGCTTCCGGTGGTGAGGCATCGGATCTTTAGCATTATCCTCCTTGGGAAAGAGGCGCCGTCCATTGTATGACCGGCCTTGCAGCTCCATGGTCAATGTTTCCAGGTCTGCAGAAGACAACTCTATGGTTGAATGTTTTTGTCGTATTTCGATGTGACCAATACCCTTACCACCTACCCCGGTCTGATGCGTCAGCAAATGCAACATGGACTGTTTGGTGAGTCCATCCATTTTACCAACATTGAGATATAGTCTGGTCTTGCGATTGGCCGACTTTACTGCTTCCTGAACTTCTACATTCAGATCACGATTATCCCGTATTGGCGGCATTGCCTTGATATGGATGCTTACAATTCGCTCAATCAGATCTTCTTTGGACATCTCATAAAACCAGCCTAGCGCTTGTTCACGCAGTGTTTGATCAAGGGATGGTTGTTCATCCCATAAAGACTGAGCCCAGTTTTCGACAAACTTCTCCTGGATGGAATTGGCATCCGGTACCCGCACCCGCTTAATACCCAATTTAAGTTGCCGATCCAGTTGTTTGACTCGGTTGATTTCTTTGGGCGTTATCAGGCTCAGGGATATACCGGATTTCCCTGCTCGGGCAGTCCGTCCGCTGCGGTGGGTATAATAGGAGGCGTCATCCGGCAGATCAAAATGAAAAACGTATTGGAGGTCCTGTACATCAATACCACGGGCAGCTACATCCGTTGCGATAACCATATGGGTTTTATCACTCCGGAAGTGATTCATCACATGCTCGCGTTGTTTCTGGGTCAGGTCTCCATGGAGGCTATCAACGGCATAACCTTGTTGACTCAGGTAATCCGCCAGATCCTGAGTACCTGCTTTCGTCCGGCAGAATACAATCCCACGCATTAACGGATCTGCATTCAAAAATCGGCACAACGCCTGAGTTTTATCGGAAGCCTGAACCAGGACATATTGGTGTTCGATGTTTTGATTGGTCTTTTGGCCCTGATCAATCACCACTTCGATCGGTTCATGCATGTATTGATTCACGATCTGTCTGATGGGTGCCGGCATCGTTGCTGAAAACAGCCAGATATTGCGTTCTTCAGGTACCTGTGCCAAAATGGCATTGATGTCATCAACAAATCCCATATGCAGCATTTCATCCGCCTCATCCAGGACCACGTAACGCACCGATTCCAATACGATCTTTTTGCGCTCCATAAAATCCATCAATCGTCCCGGAGTAGCAACAACAATGTGCGGCTTCTTCTTTAATCCGATCAACTGCCCTTGTATGGATGCTCCACCATAAACTGCCAGGGTCCGTATGCCCGGCATCTCAGCGGTAAAAGCTTTCAGCTGCTGTTCGATCTGCAGACACAATTCCCTGGTAGGAACGATAATCAGCGCCTGGACGGTGCTGTCCTGCATTTGAATCTGCTCGATTAATGGAAGCCCAAATGCAGCGGTCTTGCCGGTACCTGTCTGTGCCAGCCCAATAAAATCGACAAGGCCTGTAATCAGGTGAGGTATAGCTTCCTGCTGGATAGCCGTAGGTTGATGAAGTCCGATTGCGGGAAGTGCGGCTAAAATTTCTTCACGCAGACCCAGGGATTGAAATGATTGCAAATGATAACCTGATTATGTAAATGAGGCACAAAGGTATGACATTATTATGGATTTGGGGTTTGAGATTTGGTTTTTGGGGTATGAGGACCATACCTGAATAAGGTGGACCACTAAATCGGCATAGGTATTCAGAATATTAAAAAATCCAGTTTTATCTAAGCCGACTATTAATTAATGAAAATGAAGGCTTTTGGAGGTTTGGGTAATCCATGCGGTGGCTTCAATTTTCTGCAATTTTTGATCTTGCATTTCTTTGCTTCTCAATCGTTAAAATCAATGTCTGTTGAGCTCAATATCTACCATAAGCATGTGACGGTCACGATCCCGGCAGGATCCCAACATCAATCCATTCTGATCTATTACAGCACTTTGCCCGCCATACACCTGACCTGTCCAGGGACCATGGGAAATCGTGCCCACCAAATCGGTTCCAACTATTGGACAAGCGATCTTGCTGGCAGCATTGCGGATGGTCTTATGCAACTCTTCGCCATGTTGTGGCCACTCCTTCTCTTTCGCAGCCCAACCATAGGGTATAAGTACCAGGTCCGGATGCTGTCTGCGTACCGCAATTAGATTGTCCTCCAGAAAAGAATCGGCACAGATCAACAATCCGATCCTTCCAAACTTTGTATCAACCACTGTAATGCCATTCCCGGGTGTATAAGGAGGATCCATCAACTCACTCAGGATGTTGTTCTTCCGGTGCTTGGCCAATATTTTGCCTTCATCGGAAATCAAAATGGCTGCATCATAGAGGTTTTCATTTTCTTTTTCTCCCAATCCGATGCATACATAAACCTGGTACTGCCGCGCTAATTCTGACAAACGATCGGAGTCAGATCCGGGAATAGGAAAGGAAAGCTGATGCGCATCTGGATTGACCCAGCCCAATAGGGACATTTCCGGGAAGCAAACGATAGCTGCCCCTTGCTGGGCAGCCTCTTCCAAGGCATTTTCTATCCGGCGAAAATTACCTTCCCGATCTCCATCCAAACAAAAGATCTGCGCTACCGCCACCCGTACTGATGACTGGCCGGATACCAGACCTACCAACAGTAAATAACTCAGGATCAAAGCCAGTCTGTTCATCATTTCTTCCGAATGACTGCTACGAAACCACCTCCCTGTGCCAGATTCAACTGAAGCTTATCGCCTTTTCGAATCGTCATTTCACCCATTTGATAGTCCTGAGCCATTCGATTTGCATTGACTCCATCCTTCCAGTATTCCAATGAATATTCACCCGTACCAAGGAAATCCAGGGTAACATCTAATGTCCGTGCTGTCCAGTCGGTCATTGCGCCCATATACCAATTTCCATCCGCAGCCAGACGTGCCTCCACGATGTAATCCCCCACGGCCGCATCAAGAACACGGGTGTCTTCCCAGGTGGTCGGCACTTGTTTTATGAATGCGAAAGATTCCTGCTCCCGTAAATAGTTTTCAGGAACATCACATAACATTTGTAAAGGGCTCTCAAAGACGACATACATAGCCAGTTGATGACATCTCGTCCCCAAACTCATTGGACGGCTAAAGCTCGGAGACCAGTCCCGGAGTTGAGCATTTAGCATCGCTCCGGGCGTGTAATCCATAGGCCCGCAAACCATTCGGGTAAAGGGCAACATGAGGTTATGCTCAGGCCCTGTCTGTTTGGAGTTATCCCATTTACTCCATTCGTTGCCTCGCACACCCTCACGTGTCATTGCATGTGGGAACTCATGACGGAATCCGGTTGGTTTGTAGCAGCCGTGAAAATCGAGTAATAGGTGATGTTCCGCAGTCGCACGGGCAATGCGCTCATAATAATTGACCATTTCCGCATCATTGCGCTGCATAAAGTCAACTTTGATGCCTTTAATACCCCATTTGGAATATTCGGTCATCGCTTTGTCCAGGTCTTTATCCAACGCATTCCATAAAACCCACAGGATTAAGCCGACGCCCTTTTCCTGGCCATATTTTGCTAGCTCAGGGACATTCACTTCCGGGATGGATACCGTCACATCTGTTGTTGGCGACCATCCTTCATCCAGAATAATGTAAGGCAGGCCATTCTTGGCTGCGAAATCAATATAGTGTTTGTAGGTATCCGTGTTCACGCCGCTTTGAAAATCTACCCCATAGGTATTTAAATCATTCCACCAGTCCCACTGCACTTTCCCGGGTTGGACCCAACTGAAATCACCGGTTGCCGGACGATTCAATTGGTAGATAAGCGTATTCGTAAGAAGACCTGCTGCACGATCCTCCATCAGGATAGTTCTCCAGGGGAACGTACGTGTGCCGGGTGTTTTGACCAGGTAATTGGCAGCTTGCGTTACCATAATATCCCGGTCTCTAACTTGTTTTTCCTGGACAGGATACATAGGAAATGTTCCCGTCAGGGTACCCGAATTGGTCCCTAACAACCACAATCCGGGATAATTGTACAAATCCGATTCACTGAGATGCATGTAATGACCGTTTTGGTCAATTAATGCCGGTAAACTGGCGAGACTGTCGAGGGACAGTTTTGATAATTCGTATTTCGGAAATAAGCGTTCATTGTGTGAATAAAAGCTCTCTTCACTGGGGTAATAAACATGGTCTGATGGATTAAATGCATAGGTCACCTGTTCTCCAAGGATGGTTATCGTTCCTGCTATTGCAGCATTCCATCTCCAGGCTACCCCTCGGTCATAGGCACGAAATTCCAAGCCAGTATTGTTTTCAAATTGCAGGTCCAATAAATTGTATTGGTCCCGAATTTGGGCCAATTTCTCGTGCACAACCGGATTGATTACCGCGTCATGGCTGGAAGTTTGGGCCGAGTTCAGGGTGTAATCAACCGGCACCTCAGCAATATTCAATCGAATCGGGGAAGCATTGATCCAGGCTTCCCCATTTTTATCGATGGAATAATACAGGTCCCCGTCTTCCAGCGTAACGGTCACCTTGATTTTTTGATCAGGAGAGGTGACCATCCAGGGCTGGCTGAAGCCGAGGGTCAAGAATGCAGGTAATATTGCAATCAGGCAAAATATCCGGAACATGGGGACATGATTTTAAGTGTACAATTTACGCATTTTCCCATTGATTTCCATTTGCTTACTTCCTATTCCACTTACCTGAAGTACCGTCATTGCAAGAGTTCAAATTTTTCCTTTTGTGAAAAACCGAAAGATCATGATTACGAGAATAAGATACAAATAGGCAAAGGCAAAGGACTCTCCACCTAAGGTCCATACCACGCTCATCAGCAAGGTAATTGGCAAGATTGACTTTTCAGACCAGCCATACATACCCGCTTTAATGCGCTGTTTGGTTATGCGCACATGCTGAATTAAACTAAATAAAACGATAAAGCCAGGAAAGAAAAATTGTGCGCCATTTGATAAAAAACCAATCAATAAAATCAGTGTGAATCCGGAAGCAGCTATAAAATGTGCTACCTCAACCTTGTATAATCTATCTTCAAACAATTTTTTGCCGACTGGATCAAAAAGGATAAACCCGTTTGATATAGGGCGAATTAAGGTATAGGAGAACAAAACCAATAAAAAAACCAATAGTGCCGTAGACAATACAAAACCTGGCCAAGTAAAATGGACATATCCAATACTTCTAAGCCAACCGAAAAACAATATAATAGCAATGACAATCAGGATCAGATAGATTTTTCTCGAATTAACCAGAGTAAAGATTGCACGCAAACCGAGCCCATAGAAGAAGAATCTGGACCTAAGAGCATGTTTTAGAGATTCTTTTAAATTATCATCCTCAGGATTGATCCGGAGGGCCTCTTTAAAAAAAGCAGCAGCACGTTTTGGACGTCCGAGCAGGAGATAACATTTTCCTAAATATTCATGCTCCAGCTTACTTTCAGGATTTTTTTGCAAGGCCTGAACCAATAGCTCAATACTATGCTTCCATTTTTTCTTACTGTAGGAAAATCTCCACCGCATATTTTGGAAATTCTCATTATCTGGATCACTTGCCAGGCATTCTGACCATAACTTTACTGCTTCTTCTTGTTTGCCAGCTTGCAGTGCAATATTAGCTGCCAAAAATTTTAGATTTGAATTTTGCGGTTCTTGTTCTATTGCTTGCCAGATTAATTGTTCCGCATTTGAATACTGTTCCTTTTGATAAGAAAGTGCTGCCAGGCCAGCAAATGCTTCAGCAGAATTTGGATTGGCACTTAATAGCTTTGTACAAATAACATGAGTATCTTCTGACCTTCCCAAATCTAAAGTAGGGTGGATTAACAGTTCCAGTAAAAAAGGGTGCTCGGGCAAGCAAGACATAATCAAATCCAGCTCTTTATTTGCCAATTGCTTTTTATTTAGCTCAATCAACTTATTAAGCCGATCAATACGGTTGACTGTTTCCATATTCATATATCATTATTGGCAAGCCAGATATCTATGACCATTTTGTTGCCTTCCAGATAAAAGTGGCGTATCAACTTACATGTTTCAATTAACTCGAACATTAACCTCAGCTTTTTCGATGATGGGCTCTACCCGCCGTAGCTATGCAAACCAATTAACGAAGCTGCTTTGCGAAGTAATTGATCATAAGCGGACATCACAATTTTAGTTTTTTGATGTATTGAGCTACATCATCGTAAAAGCCGGTCTGGTTTGCATAGTTTGCATAATTTCTTGCTGTAAGAAACCAATCTTTAGTCGTTGGTTTGTAACGTTTTATTTCTTCAAGAATATCATTCGTGTTTAATGGAATAACCTTCCCTTCCGATAAGGATGCTTCAAATTTTTTCTCAATTGCTTGTTCTACAATTTGTACCAAATCCGCCCCTGAATAGCTCTCTGTTTTTTCACTAATTTTATGAACATCGACGAATTGTACTGGCTTCCCTTTCAATATTACCTGTACAATTTCATCTCTAGCTTCTAAGTCGGGAGGAGGAACAAAAATCATTTTATCAAAACGTCCAGGTCTTTTAAAAGCGGGATCAATATACCAGGGTGTATTTGTCGCCCCGATGATCAATAAACCATCATTAACATTTTCTACGCCATCCATTTCGGATAAAAGCTGATTGATAACTGACCTGCCAGTATTTCCTCTAAATTCAGTTCTATTTCCCGCCAACGCATCAACTTCATCAATAAATAGAACACAGGGCGATTTACTGCGCGCCAAAGCAAATAGGCTCGAAAGTTTGTGTTCACTTTCGCCATAATACTTATCTAAAATATCATCTATTCCAATATTAATGAATGGCACTTTAATTTGACCGGCTGTTGCTCTGGCTATAAATGTTTTTCCGCAACCTGGCGGACCATATAAGAGGAGTCCTCCACCAATCTTCTTTCCATATGCCGAAAATAAAGAATGGTGTTCCAAAGGCTTGATGATTTTAAGATCTATCTCCCGTTTAACTTGGTTCATGCCACCCACATGACTGAAGTCTATGGTAGGTTTTTCGATCATTCCTCTTAGCTCGAACTCGATTTGATCTGTCCAATCAGATTCCTGGCTTTCGTCAAGTCCTACACCTATTTTTTGAACAAAAGCATTGTCCAGTTCTTCGTCGTGCGCATTAGGATTGATTGACTTCCAGGCTTTGGTAGCTTTTATACATTCTTCATTTTTTCTCAATCGTAGGTAACACAAAGACCGGTAATACAGAATTTCCTCCAGTAAATTATTTTTATTGCGGGTCTCTAAGTCTTCACCAACCATCAGACTTGCATCATATTTTTGGGAATGAAAGTAGGTTTTAAGTAAATCTACCGCAGCCTCTTCATTATCACGATCCATTTTAAGGATATAAAGCAAGTGATCCTCAGCGCTCTGCCACTGTTGAATCTGTTGATACTTCTGTGCAATCAGGTAGCGTAGATAAAGGTTATTTGGTGTCAGGCTTAATGCTTGTTCTAACTGCTCTAATTCCTTCGGGATCATAGGTAAGTAATTATCATTATTTCAGTATGGTGTATTTACTTCCGGTAATTTTGCAATGTATTGAATTTTCATTTTACTATTACTATACTTGACTTCTATTAGGAAAAAGGTAAATAGGAGCAATGATCGAATTTAAAGAAGCTTTGTTCAAGCTAATGGCCATTCACAACGTTGGCAACAGCTCCTCGGGCCATCCGTTAATGCTTACTGATAAGACCGTAATGGTCCATACGGAAGTTTTCCATTTGCTTGTAGATCATTTTCTGGAGCCATTCAAAGACCGGGAAAGTTATGCCTTTGACTTTGCCAATGGTGAGGTGGACCTGAATGCCTGCTACAATCTGGTCAAACGGATATTTGAATACCCGGATCACTTGCTGACTATTTCCCAGGACCTGGCCAGGCACCTCTACGATGCTGCCGTCCACCCGAATATCAAAGACGGTGACTTTTGTGTAGTCCGTTTTGATCAGGTGATCTATGAAGATGAAATCACCGATGCCCTGGTATTGTGTAAAAGTGAAACGATGGACACTTTCCTGCAATTCCTCCAGGAAGGAAGTACCAATGGTTTACAGGCGCAGACTGGGATACCGGTCGGCCAACTCGATAAAGGATGCCTGATTATCAATACCAACTCCGATTCCGGCTACCAGGTCTACATCATTGATCAAGCGAATAAATCGATCGAGGCCCAATACTGGCGGAAATTTTTCCTTAATGTGACCCCCAGGTCCGATCAATTCCACCAGACGGCTCATCTGATGCAAATGACCAAATCTTTTATCCATCAAAATCTGGGAGATCAAAGACAGATCGATAAAACCGACCAGGTCCATTATCTTAATAAATCCATGGAATATCTCCACACCCATGAACAGGTGAATGTCCATGATTTCACCAACGAAGTATTTGATGATCCGGTGATTCAGGGAGTTTTTGCGCAGTTTCAATCCAACTATCTTGCTGAAAATCAGATGGAAATGGAACCTGTTTTTGATGTCTCTGAAAAGGCGGTAAAAAAATATTCAAGAGTCTTCAAAAGCGTATTGAAGCTGGATAAAAATTTTCATATCTACATCCATGGTGATCGTTCCCTGATTGAAAAGGGCATGGATGAAGATGGCAGAAAATATTATAAGCTTTATTACCAGGATGAACTATGATAGGCAAGGGAACGATTAATCAGGCCCATGAACCCACTAAGATCATTGACCAAGTTTCAATTTTTAGGTAAATTGTATTGGAATATAAATCATAAGATATGAAACAGCCTGTATTTTACCTACTTCTGGGCGCAATGGCGTTATTCATGAGCTGCAAAGCATTAAAAAACATGCCGGAAGCCGAAGCTGCTCCAGAACAGGTTAGTCTTGCGGTTGAACCGGGAAATTCGATTCCACTGGATGTTCAGTTACAAAAAGTTCCCGGGATTACAGTGCAGGGTGAAGGAGCTAATGCTCGTATCCGTGTACGCGGATCAGCGAGCTTCCTGGGAGACAGTGAACCTTTGTTTGTGGTCAATGGCGTACCGGTCTATGGCGGATTCCGCGATGTCTTTTCGATGGTCAATACGGCGCAATTAAAATCAATCAATGTGCTACGTAACCCTTCCGATACCGGTATTTATGGTACGCGAGGTGCTAATGGTGTCGTCGAAATCAAGTATTGACCAAATCCAAACGAGGAGTATGTTTCCATACTCCCCGTTAAAACTTCGGGGTACTAAGCCCATTAAAAGAACCCAACCGGATTCTTATCGTAGGAGATAAGCATGTTTTTTGTTTGCCGGTAATGATTAAGCATCATTTTATGTGTTTCTCTCCCTATCCCGGATTTCTTATATCCTCCGAAAGGCGCGTGTGCCGGATAAGCATGGTAACAGTTTACCCACACCCGACCGGCCTGAATGCCCCGGGAGATTTGAAACGCCTGATGGGTATCCCGGGTCCAGACGCCAGCTCCCAGCCCATATAAAGTATCGTTAGCAATTGCCAAAGCATCCGCCTCATCTTTAAAAGGCGTAACACATACCACCGGGCCAAAAATCTCTTCCTGGAAAACCCGCATTTTATTGTTTCCCTCCAGGATTGTGGGTTGAATGTAATATCCGCCCGAAAGGCCATCATTATACGATGCCTGACCTCCGGCTAATACGCGACAACCTTCTTCTTTACCCAGTTCGATGTAACGAAGTATTTTATCGTATTGGTCCTGGGATGCCTGAGCCCCCATCATGCTCTGCGGATCTAAAGGGTGTCCGATCTTGATGGCTTTCGTCCGTGCTATCACCCGCTCCATAAAGCGATCGTAGATCGATTCTTGAACCAACAGCCGCGACGGACAAGTGCATACTTCGCCCTGATTGAAGACAAACATCACCGCCCCTTCGATGCATTTGTCCAGGAATTCATCTTCCGCGTCCATTACACTCTCAAAAAACAAATTGGGTGATTTCCCCCCTAATTCAAGGGTGACCGGAACGATATTTTTTGATGCATATTCCATGATCAATTGTCCGGTGGTCGTCTCCCCAGTGAAGGCAACTTTATTGACCCGGGAACTTGAAGCAAGAGGCTTTCCAGCTTCCAGTCCAAATCCATTGACCACATTGAGTACTCCCGGAGGAAGAATACCATCAATCAACTCCATCAGGATTAGAATACCGACCGGAGTTTGTTCTGCGGGCTTAAGAACGACACAATTGCCTGCAGCCAGTGCTGGAGCTACTTTCCACGCAGCCATAAGCAAAGGAAAATTCCACGGTATTATCTGTGCAACTACCCCCAAAGGCTCCAAAATATTCATGGACAAGGTGTTTGCATCCAATTCGGAAGCCGTACCTTCTTCGGCCCGGATAACACCGGCAAAATATCGGAAGTGATCGATGGCAAGCGGAATGTCGGCACCTTTCGTTTCACGGATGGGCTTCCCATTATCCCAGGTTTCAACGCTTGCTAGTACGTCCAGGTTACGCTCCATAATGTCTGCTATTTTTAATAGCAGATTACTGCGATATGTCGCCGATGAGGTATTCCACGCTGGAGCTGCCGACCAGGCTGCATCTAAAGCTTTTTCCACATCCTCTGCGGAAGATCTGGCTATTCGTGTGAAGGAAGCCCCATCGACCGGGGACACATTATCAAAATATTGTGCCTGCACAGGAGGTACCCACTCCCCTCCGATGTAGTTTTCATATTGGTCTTTAAAGGATGGCCTTACGTGCAATCCGATGGCCTCTGAAATGACTTGACTCATTGTATAATATTTTTAAAGGTTAGAACAATAATTTTACTTTCCAGCAAATGAGGTAATTATACCCTCGCAATTGCTTCTAAAGCAAAATTATATCCTGTCGGTCCCTTAAGTCCTGACCGATTCGTGCAAAAAGGTGAACAAATCATGCAAATCATTCCGGAGGCGATTACCGGATACCCATTTCCTTTCGATTATCGTTACATTTAATCAATATTGTTTGGAAGGTCAGCCGAATATTGAAACAAAACAAGTCATTCGCCATGCAGTTGCCACAACAATTTTACCAGGGTAGAAAACTTCAATCCTTGGTTGAGAATCAAACTTCTTACGATGTCAATCATGCTGCCCTGCATATTTTTGAAACACATTTGCAGGCGGAGAGGGTATTGCTGGAGTTTGACAAGCCAGTACTTGCCAGCATGCTGCAGGGTAAAAAGGTGATGCATTTGCAGGACTTGCAATCGTTTGACTTTCTCCCGGGTGAATCCCTCATACTGCCTGCCAATGAAGTGATGTGCATTGACTTTCCTGAGGCCAGTATGAACAATCCAACCCGGTGTCTGGCCATGGCCATATCGGAGGAGAAAATTGGCCTGGTGATGGATTTCATGAATGAGACGATGCCCCGGATAGAAGGAGAAGACTGGTCTTTCCTGACTTACAATTTTCATTTCACAAATGATCACAGCATTTATGAGATCCTGAAACGACTGATTTTCCTCTTTACGGAAAACCATCCTTCGAAGGATTATTTTGTCGACAACATGCTCCAGGAACTCATCATACGGATTCTGCAATCCAATGCCCGAAAATTATATACCGACCAGGCGATATCGCTGGCATCGTCCCATCGTCTTGCCTATATCGTAGACTACGTCCGGAAAAACCTGCATCAGCCTCTATCTGTGGAATCCCTGAGTCAAAAGGCCTATATGAGTCCTTCAAACTTCTATCGCGTATTTAAAAATGAGCTTGGCATCGCACCGGTTGATTTCATCATCAATGAGCGCATAAGGCTGGCTGTCAGCATGTTACGGAATCCAAAACGCAAGATCAAGGATATTTTTATGGATTGTGGTTTTGACAACCGCTCCTATTTTAACCGCGTCTTCAAGCAAAAGTATGGAATGACTCCCAAGTCATTTCAGAAGCAAATTATTCAGGAACAGGTTCAATAGATGCACCTACGATACAGATGGAGCCGATCCCGTAATCTGGCTTACCATCGAATAGTAGAATGATATCCAGGTCTCCTCAGTCGCTATTCTGAATTATTTACGGTAGCCAGGCCCTTTTACAAATCGGCCGGGTGTTTCACCGGTATGTTCACCGTTAGCAACAACCTGTTTTCCATTAACCCATACATCGATCACACCGGTTGAATACTGATGCGGTTCCTCAAAAGTTGCGTGATCCGCTATAGTGGCAGGATCAAAGACAACTATGTCGGCGAAATATCCGGGTGCAAGCTTACCGCGCTTAGCAATCTTAAGGCGTTCGGTAGCCATAAAGGTCAACTTATGGATGGCATCTTCAAGGGGAATCACCTGCTCGTCCCGAACATATTTCCCCAATAAACGGGCAAAATTGCCATAAGCTCTTGGGTGTGTACTGGATTTCAGGAAAACGCCTTCCGTTGCCGGAGCTTCAGCGTCCGATCCAAAAGTGATGTAAGGCAGTTGTAATTGTTTCTTGATATTTTCTTCAGACATGAGAAAATAGACGGTCCCTACCCTACTCCCGTCTTGAACGACCAGGTCGCAGATGACTTCTTCCGGAGAAGTATGCCGGATGGTGGCCATCTCGGCTACCGACTTACCGGTGTATTTCTTCAGACTGTCATTTTTGAATCCGGCTAAAAGGACCTTGTTGGGGTCTCCGGTGGCATAATAAAGATTTTCCCATTCCTGAGCGTCAGTCTTCATTTCTGCGATGACCTTTTTGCGAATAGCCGGATCCTGCAGCCTTTTCGCCCAGGCCTCATATCCCCCTTCCTGAACCCAGGGCGGCATGGCCGCATCCAGTCCGGTAGCCCCTGCAACATAATTGTACATATTGGCAGCTACATCAATGCCGGCTTTCCGGGCACTATCAATTTTAGCAATGACCACGTCCATTTTAGGCCAGTTGTTACGACCTCCCGCTTTGAGGTGGTAGATTTCAGCGCCTACATTAGCTTCTTTGGCAATTTGGAGTACTTCATCCACTGCTTCGACAAACTTGTTTCCTTCACTCCGCATGTGGGTAATGTACCGCCCTCCATAAGGAGAAGACGCCTTACACAATTCAATTAATTCATCCGTCTTTGCATAAAAGGCAGGAGCATAAATCAAGGAGGATCCTACTCCCAGTGCACCTTCTTCCATCGCCTCCTCGACCATGTGTTTCATGCGTTCCAGTTCTTCGGCCGTAGGTGGCCGGTCTTCAAAGCCAATTTCATGGATACGCAGTGTTGTAGCACCAACAAAAGAAGCCACGTTAGGGCTGATACCCCGGTCTTCCAAATATTGCAGATAACCACCCAGCGTATTCCAGGTCACATCAAATTTTATATCGCCCTGTTCTTTTAACATTTGCTCCTTCATCGGTTCACTCAATGGCCCCATTGACCATCCCTCGCCCATCACCTCCAGGGTAACGCCCTGTAACAAATCACTCATACCTCTGGGGTCTTCAATCAATGATTCGGTAGCCCAACTCAACATGTTTACAAATCCGGGACTCACCGCCAACCCTCCGGCATCGATGGTTTCCGTACCCGTAGCGTTTTTTAAATCTCCTACCGCCGCAATGGTGTCGGCAGAAATACCAATGCTTCCAGCGTACCCCGGAGCACCGGTTCCATCGTAGATCATCGCATGGTTAATAAGGATGTCATAATGGGCACCCGGTTGTTCACAAGCCGGATAAATAAGCACTGTGGCAGCCAGAAATAAAAATTGAATTGAGGATTTCATGCTGGAAAGATTTGAAGTAAGATACACAGATTATCCAGGTTCCGAGGCTCGTTCCGCATGTGAAATGTTTTACTACTTTTGCTGATGGATTATAAAAAGTACGGACAGCTTTCCTTTCTATTTTTTCTTCAATTCTTGCTTTGGGGAAGCTGGTATGTCACCCTGGGTACCTACGCAATCAACACACTTCATTTTAATGGGCAGCAAGTAGGGATAATTTATACCTGTGGAGCGCTTGCCGCAACCATGTCCCCATTATTAAGCGGCATCCTTGCTGACCGGCTGATTCCAGCCGAAAAATTACTGGCTATCATGCATCTTTCGGGCGCTTTGGTGTTGGGCTTACTGACTCAAATTTCCTCTTTCCTCCCCTTTTTCCTGACCTTATTGATTTACAGTATTTTATACATGCCAACCCATGCATTGACAGCATCGTTGGTCCTCCAGCAGCTCACCGATACTGCTCGTTATTTCCCCAGGATTCGCGTATGGGGTACCATAGGATGGATATTGGCAGGGCTAACCATTTCGGCACTCGCCTGGGAGCGCACCGTGTGGCCACTCTATACCGCTGCCAGCATTTCTCTAGGCTTGGGTCTGTATTGCTTAAAATTGCCACATACGCCACCTCAGGCCGCCGTAAATCAACCCAGGCAACGATTTCTTGAAAGCATTTTTGACCCGGCATTTACCTCTATGTTTAAAGACAAGTATTTTCTGATTTTCGTCACTTGTCTCATACTGGAGCGCATCCCAAGTGCATTCTATTACAGTTTTGTTAATCCGTTTATGGAAGAAATCGGTATAAGTCATACAGCGGCAAAGATGGCTTACGGTCAAGTTTCCGAAATCGTGATCATGTTGATTTTACCCGCATTACTTTATCGCTGGGGCATCCGATATGTCTTGTTTCTTGGTTTATTATTCTGGGGACTTCGTTATGGATTTCTGCTTGCCGGATTGGAGTTGGGGCAAAACGGTTGGATCTACCTGGGTTTAGTCGTACATGGGATTTGTTTTAATTTCTCGAATTTGAGCGCTCAGATCTATATGGATAAAAGGGTACCCGCACATTTGAGAAGTACCGGACAAGGGTTTATGACTTTCGCTACCCTGGGAATTGGTGTTACGATAGGGTCTCCGTTAGCCGGGTGGCTTGTACAGACGAATACATTGCCGGACGGTCTCCATCGCTGGAGTCACATCTGGATCTATCCGTTTGTATTTGGCGTTCTGGTAGCCATCGTTTTTGTAGCCTTTTTCCGAGTCGGACCCTATGGCATCCGAAGACAATCACAAACCTCTGTCTCTGGACAATAATCCATTTAATGCCAGGTAGATAAAGCTACCTATTCCCAATAACAGCGCCAGATACCAGGATGACCACTCCTGCAAGAACAACACGAGCAGCATAAATCCAGCTATTAAGACGATACTCAACACATCGGCCAGTATCGAATAGCGCATCCCTGATCCCAATGGGGCATTTCGAAGTTCCTGGGCGGACTCCTGATGTTTTTTCCAAATCGTCCATGCATCGAGACTGGAATGTTCCTCTTGCCGGAGATCCAGCAGCCCCTGGCGCAATTTTATCTTTTCCGGTTGATGCTTTTTCATTCCAAGTAGTGTTTTAATTTGCTTTTTATGCGGTATAACAAAACTTTGATACTGCTTCGTTGCAAACCCATGATCTTGCTTATTTCTTCATGGGAGAATTCCTCCGCATAGGCAAGCCATAACAAATTACATTCTTTCTCGGACAACTGATTTAATAAGTAGCTCCAATCTAATTTAGCCTGCAGTTGACCTTCCAGTTCCGGTGAGTAATCTGAAGTTTGCGTGCGTGGAAAGTTTTCACGCCGGGCCTGATCGATTTGGATCCTGATGGCAATTTGATAGAGATATGCTTTCTTCTGGTTAAAATGTTTACCCCTTGGTGGTTTAGCCAAAAAGCGCAAATAGGATTCCTGCAATAGGTCATCCAGAAAGTCAGGATGAACTCCCCGAGAACGCAAGAAGCCTCGAAGCCCGGACCACGTCGCCTCGTAAAACTGATCAAAGGTGCCAAATTGCACGGCTAGGATGCCATTTGTTTACGGATCAATCGATGGACGACAAATGATCCTCCTCCCAGCATAGCCATAAGGAAAGCCAGTGACCAGCCCTGTTTCACGTGTTGGGGATCTGTTTCAAAGATTCCAAACACAAAGATGACAAAAGCAAGAATCAGCAAGAAAATGCTGATAATCTGGAAAGTCAGTGCCAACGCCTTAAGGTTTCTGTTACCATCGTTCCAGCCAAGCAATTGCAGCAATTGCTTGCCTTCTGCAGAGTTCAGGAATGCGGTCAACTCCTGCGGTGAGGCAAATTTATCCAATAAAAAGAGCGTCTGTTCCTGACGTGCTTTCATATTAGACCGGTAATAAAGGTAACGCAGATAGGAAATAAACAGAATAAGTACTAAAAACACAAAGATCAGTGTTGAAGGTGTCATAATTCTTATTTTTTGGGACTAAGACGGTAACCAGCACAATCGGTTAACAAGGAGCGCAAAGATTGCTACCGGATTAGCAAAGCTGACTTGTTTTTTACAAATCTATGCGTATCCGCAAGGTATCGTTTTCAGGAATCTGGACCGCAGCATCTTTGAAATCAGGTGGGCCAAACCGGCCGCGGGCATTGTTGGAAAAACCATAAGGCTCCCTTGGAATACCTAATAGGTTGAAATCCAGTTGACCATTACTGTTGACATCATGAAAAACCTTAACGGCATAGGCGCCTGGCTGAATGCCGGTCGAAAGAAAAACAATCTGATTACTTTGGGAAACAGGAATTCGCCCACCAAAGCCAACAGCCTGATCATCCTGATACTGATCTTCGGTGACGATCGCTATCAATACCTGACCGGTATGATTTTTTAAACCGGCCACCTCCACTTGCAGGTATCCGGCTGGCTCCGGCAAATGAATTGTGAGCCAACCCATCCAGGGAATAATGAAACAGATGAGAAATAGCCGCATGAGGCAAAAGTAACTGGTAAAGCAGAATGCAACCCGCGTTGTCCTAAATTAAATAGCGGTTTTCTCCTACATTGAAGTACTTTTGCATCTTATTTAAAATAGTTTGAATCATGCATCGGGAAATCCACCATTGGTATAGTCCTAATCTCAATAAAGAAATGCCTATTGTAATGTATGGGCATTACGGTTTCGCATTACTGCTTTTACCCACAGCTGCTGCTGACTATTTGGAATACGAGCGATTCCTTATGATCCAGTCCCTGAAGCCACATATCCAAGCCGGTAAAATAAAAGTGTTTTCTGTTAATAGCATTAATGCGGAAAGTTGGCTGAATAATGGCATGCATCCACCCCACAAAGCGATCCGTCATAATCAGTTCAACGAATACGTTTATAACGAAGTCATCCCATTTATCAAATCAAAGACCAGTTACGACACGTCTATCTATGTTACCGGAGCCTCTTTGGGTGCACTGCATTCTGCGAATTTGTATTTCAGACGTCCGGATCTCATCAATGGAGTGATTGCAATGAGTGGAGTTTACGACCTGACAACCTATACCCGGGGTTACTGGGATGATCAGGTTTATTTCAATTCTCCGGTCCATTACCTACCAAATCTTGGTGATGATTTTTACTTGCCCCGGTTGCAATATGCTAACCACATCCACATATTAAGTGGAGCTGGAAATTACGAGAGACCGGATGCCTCGAGGCAGCTTTCCGGTATATTAAGCAGCAAAGGCATTCCGCACGAATTGGACATTTGGGGGCCGGATATGCCGCATGACTGGCCTACCTGGAGGGATATGTTACCCTACTACATTGGCAGCAGATTCTAGCCTGGATCCAAGGGACTTAACTTTCTGATTACCAGGAATTACCGGGTCAACTCAGGCTCATGATCAATCCTAGCAATGATCATACGGGATCATGACTATTGTCATAGCCCAGCTTATTAATGTTGCCGATACTAGCAGTGATCCAAAACATGATCTGCTATGAAAAAATCATCAATACTTTTGCCTGTCCTTTCGTTCGTGTTCTGGATGCTTATGGCCCTACCATATGTAAATGCACAAGTTAACGAGGGGATGAATTTGTTAGGACGCTGGACCGATGGCCCGGTAACTACCGTTTATGTGGATGGCCAACTGGCCTATTACAATATGGGCTCCAGGATGGTTGTTCTGGATATTAAAAAGCCCGCCGATCCGCTTCTGTTAAAAGAATTCGAAACCGTGGGTACGGTTCGTGACATGCAGCGCGTCGGAGACATGCTTTATACGGTGATGGACGAAAATGGATTGGTTGTCTACAACCTCAAAGACATCAACAATCCGCAATTGGTTGGCTCGCTGCCCTTATATTGTTACGATGGAGAATTGGTCGTAAGAGGCTCTTTTGCCTTCGTTTCTGACGGGTTCCAACGGATGTTTATTATTGATGTGAGTAATCCGGCCAAACCGGTTGAAATCAGTAAGTTCCTGCTTGGTTTCAAACCGGATCAAATGATACTCAACCATGAAATCATTTACCTGGCTGGTGGATTTTCGGGCTTGATGGGCATTGACGTTGCCAATCCAAAAATCCCAAAAGTCGTCCATAATTATGTCTGTGATTATGTGGGCGATTTGACCTTACTGGATGAACAGATGCTTGCCTTCCTTTCTTCGGATACGCTCCACCTGTTGGATATTAAAAATCCTGAAGACTGTAAATTGTACAAATCCATAGGTGGCTTCGGAGAAATCACGCACATAGCTATGGATAATAACACGCTCTATACCAGTGGTGTCCATGGAAACCTTCAAACGTATTCTCTGGATGCGCAGTATAACATTACACCACTTGGCAGAACTCCTGAAATGGTGGAAGACCCTGTTTTTGAACTGACTGTTGCGGACAATGTCGCCTTCCAGGCTAAAGGTAGCGAAGGATTAACCCTGATCGATGTGACCAATTCCAGTAATCCGGTATTGATCACCACATTCTCTGCTAAAGGAAATAGTGAAGGAATTGCAATTCGGGATCAGGTGGCTTTTGTAGCTCAAATGAAATCCGGAGTTCAAATCCTTGACATCAGTGACCCCGCTGCCATCAAGCCTGTCAGTACCATTCCGGCATATGATGAAGTTTCTAAAGTTGTGGTTGATGGCAATTTATTATATGTCGCAGATGGGGATGCAGATTTTCGTGTGTACGACGTAACCAACTTAATGCAACCTAAGGAGCTGGGCAGTCTGGACTTACCCGATGGTACCGCTGATTTTCTCGTCAAAGAGGGCATGGCCTATATTGCACAGCACAGCCGGGGTGTCTATCTGGCCGATATAAAAAACCCGCAGAATATTAAGTTACTCGGCAATTACGATACGCGGGCCAAGGTGGCCGGCCTTGACCAGATGGATCACTTCCTTTATCTGGCGGATGGAGATGGAGGATTGATTGTATTGGACATTAACAAACCAGGAAATCCCAAGATGGTGGGCCTGTTTACGGATACACGTAATGCCAGAGATGTAGTGGTTAATGACCATTATGCTTATCTCGCAGACTATACCAATGGCATGCATGTCATCGACATCGCTAATCCGGGTGACCCTGTTGAAGCTGGCTCTTTATTCATACTTGGAAGAGCGGAACGAATCTTATTCAACAATCATTTTGTTATTGTTGCTCTGGATTACCGGGGCCTGGCCGTGATGGATGTTCAAAATCCGGAAAGTCCCAAACTGGTTGGCTACTACAATACGTCCGGAAGTGTCCGGGATGTTCAGATCCACAATGGAAAAATTTATGTAGCAGACAATGACGGAGGTATCGCAGTATTCAAACTGGACATCGCAGGTGCAATGACTTATTAAACCCAGGTCTGAAAATACTGCTGAGTGGACCTTAGTGGGACAAACAAAAATCCGGGCTGATTCACCAGTCCGGATTTTTTTAAGCTGCTTTCTTTTTCGATTGCCAACTTAAAAAGGTAATGCTGGCGACAATGCACAATCCTCCCACAATCTGTAACATACCCAGGCGCTCTCCCAGCAGCCAGTGCGCCAACGTAATGGTTGAGAGTGGGCCTACACTGGCAATAATTGCTGCCTTGGCAGCACCAATTCGGGCTATGGCCATGTTGACCAGATAGGACGGAATGACGGTCGCAATAAATGCCATAGCCAATGCGATAGCCCACAATTGCCAGGGATAATGCTGGAGATAAAAAGAGCCTCCGTGTTCAATGCCATAATGCACAATGACAGAAATGCAGGCAATGATCATGGACAAGCTCGTAAATCGCATCACACCAAATACTGGAATTAATTGTTGACTCAAAATAAGGTATAAAGCAAAGGTAAAAGCACACCCCAATACCAGAAATACACCAGTCCAGAATCCCGGAGACCATGACATGGTGATTAACTGTTTTCCAAATAACAGGATCAACCCAAGATAACTTATCCCAATCGTTGTCCACTCACGGCCCTTGACTTTGGTTCCGATCCAAAAATGAGCCATGATAGCTACTAATGACGGGTAGATGAAAAGAATCAATCGCTCAAGACTGGCATCAATATATTGTAAGCCGGCAAAATCCAGTAAACTCGAAAAATAGTAGCCAAGAACAGCACTAACGATCAGTAACAACCAGGATTTTGGGGGATAGGGTTTCGGCGATTGTTTCCGGGAAGAGATCCACCAGGTTACCAGGTAAAATGGCAGCGCCAAGCTCATTCGTAACAACAACAAGGTAATGGTATCCACCTCAAGCCGGTAGGCCAGTTTCACAAATACCGCTTTTGTGGAAAAGCAAAGTGCACCGGCTATGGCCAGGGCGACACCGATCTGGTTGTTTTGCGATGAGGTCATTAACCCGCTATTTAGCAGGCCAATTTATGGCAGTTCCGCCATTTCGAAAACCTTGGATTGTCCTGTTATACGATCTCCAATCAGGCACTAGGATACAAAATCGGGCAGCTTAACACGTGCAAGATCTTGTCTTAATGCCTGGACATGGAAATGGAATGCGTCGAGCATCCATCCGGGCCATCTATGGCTATCCCGGCCAGATCTAATGACGATCCATTCCAGAAATGCTTGGTATTCGCTACGGACTTCAGCGGCGTTTCTTTCGCGCAATGCAAACAACAATCGATTCCCGTTATATGCTTTCAGGTCTTCCTCCAGATCCTCAACATCATCCATGATCTCCGTCATGTAATCAAACGCTATCCAACTGGATTTCGGAATTTGTGTTGTCACCTCCGGATAACGGTCATACACCAGTTGGCGCATTAACTTCACGTCACAGGATTTATGCCAGTAAAAAGCACGAATATTGAGGCTGGCAGGTGTTTTGCCCTTTCTGATGGCTAGTTCCCGTTGCATATAAATATAGAATGAATGCAACAATGATTTTATCTGTTCCGAACGGTACCCAAATCCGGTTAATTGATCTTCGCAGGTTGACCACAATCCTGAAATTATCTTAGAATCAGGCTTCCAGGTTTCTTCCAGATACTTATCCAGCTCATAGATGTGATATTGCAGCTGGATGAGTCGTTGGTAGAAGTCTTGCCGGTCGGCATCCAGTCCCTTACCAAGACTCAATAACCAGGGCAGTTGTCTGAGCTCAAATAACGCTTCTATTTTATGGATCAATTCCTTATTCACACCAACGAGATATAGACTTTAGTCCGGCTCCAAAGATAGCATTTGCCCGGTTATCCTTCGTGCTGAAGGTCTTCATCCTTAAGAAATCCCCATACGATCAGAAACTGAGCGACCAGATAGGTGATCATTATCCACCAATGGCTTCCTGGAATCGGAGCAATGAATTTATCATAAGCCAACAGGCTATCCGAAGCCATAAAAAATAACGCCCCTTGCCAGACTTTGCCATGACCTGGGTGTCTTCGATTGCGCGCTATGGCCGCAGATGTCATCATTGTAATGATCACCATATAAAAGTATACCGGGATTTTCAATGCCTCGAGGTGTGGTGAAAGATACCAGCCGTATACGATCAGAAAGCTCCAGAGAATTAATATAAGGTTTACTTGCCAATGCTTGAGAGCTCCACGCTGGCGCAAGAAAAAATAAGCATACACCATATGCGTTAACAGAAAAGCCAACAAGCCGGCGATGAAGTAAAACAATCCATCCTGGGTAAGTAATACATCTCCTACCCAACTGGCAGTAAGCGCCAGATAAACCCAAACCAATTGTGTTTTACTTTGCTGCCAATACCAAATCATAAGGGCCGGTATCAGCACGGACTTGGTGATAACCGCTAATGAATCCGCCGAAAACTGGACAGCAAAAAGGTGAATGATGCTTACCAACACAAACTGCCAGAACCAACCATCAAACCGGTTAGAAGACAATTTCTGAGGTTTGCTTTTTGCCATCCCTAATGTATTCAATGGTTGTTTTATCCCCACTGTTGAATTTACCTAGGGCATCCATATAACCATAAATATCTTTCACATCCACGTCACCGAGTCGGATGATGACATCTCCTTTTTCCATCCCTGCTTTTTCAGCCGGACGATCGGATAATACGCCATCTATCCGCATTCCGTCTCCTGCTGTATAGGTATAATCCGGCATGACGCCAAGGGTAACTTTGAAGGAGGATGCTTTTTTTCCACTATCGTCTTTGGTTTTAGTAAATGCCAGTTTAGGCTGATCATCAAGCGACAGGATCAATCGGATCATATAGTCCGATACATCTTTGATGCCCTCATAATTGATCAGTTCCGAGTCATCGGATGGCTTATGATAATCCGTGTGTTGCCCGGCAAAAAAATGCAATACCGGCATGTCCTCCAGATAAAATGACGTATGATCCGAGGGACCTACTCCACTGTCGGTAGTTTGAATGGTCAAGTCCCCTTTTTCCTGTTCGAGCAGATCTTTCCAAACCGGAGAAGTTCCTGCACCATTCACCACTAATACGTGTTCTTTGTTCAGGCGACCGACCATGTCCATATTCATCATGTAATTCACCCTATCCAGGGAAATGGTTGGGTTTGCTGCGTAATACTTTGAGCCGAACAATCCATATTCTTCACCAGAGAATGCGATAAACAATACATTTTCTTTTAGTGCCGCATTATTTTTCAAGCTCTCAGCCAGGTACAGGAGTGCCGCAACGCCGCTGGCATTGTCGTCAGCGCCATTATGAATGGCAGGCTCTCCGGTGTATAAGCTTCCGGTATGTCCGAAACCCAGGTGGTCGTAATGGGCGCCGATGACAATCGTCTGGTTCGAGCCTTTGTCCAAATAACCCACAACATTTTTACCATGTACCGTTCTTGGTTCTTTAATAGGGTCCGCAGCGTGCGGGTTTGGCCTTTCTTCGAAGGTAAATGGTTGAAAAAAACCATCCGTTCCGACCGGAGTCAATCCAATGTGGGCAAATCGATCGGCCACATATTCAGCGGCAAGGGATTCCCCTTCGGTTCCTGTTTCCCTTCCCAGTAACAAGTCGGAAGAGAGGTAAACCACATCCACTTTGATTTGTAACTCAGACTGTGAATTGCCGAGTGTGGCTAAAAGTAATAGGCTATAGAAAAAAAGTTTTCTCATGTCAGCTAGCTTAGTTATGCATTTATAATCAGTTTCTTCCTTTTTTGTTCCAAATCTGCTTTCTCTTTTTCAATTGCAGGCAATTCTGCTTTCAAAGAACCATGCAACCGAAGTACCGTGTCCCGCACTGCTATGCAGTTCGCCAGGGAATTTTTAATCTTGCTTTGAATGATCCAATCCGAGATAAGGTTGTCAAAAAACATATCCAAAAATCCGGAAAATGATTCCAATTGGAATGGAAAAATAAATTCCCGGTGATACACATCACGCAATTCATCCCCAAACCGCTTCAATTCCATCTGGACGTTATACGATATGGTTCGGGCTTTATCAATACTTGACTTTTTCATAAAAGAAGGAGCCGGTCCCCGAGATGCCATATCCCAATTGCCCCAATTCCGCGCCTGGTTGAGATAGCCGATCATTTGACTTAGTGAATTTAAAGCCACTTCTCCCGCTGCAATTGCTTCATTAACCTCAACACGGACCCGGATCAACTGATCCATATCCTTATCTATTCCACGTAATCTCTGGGCTGTCTGATTATTCAGGTTCAGAATTTCTTTCTCTCGCAATGCAATTAGACGCTCCAATTCTGCATCCAACTGTGATTTACCATCCAATTTTTTAATCAGCGTTTCACGCTCAAAATTGAGTAACTCTAATGCTTTCCGTGCTTCATTAAAGCGAAGGAAAGCCTGTAAATAATCCTGACGTTCTTTCTCTACCTGCTGCTCCTTATTCCCCAATACCTGATGGAAGACAGACTTAAGGCTCAGCTTCTCAAGCCGCTCATATTCAGCCTGTTCTTTATCAACAATCCGTGACAATTCCTCCAGCTGTTGATGTGCTTCGGTAATCCGTTCCTCCAGACTCGTCACGTAAGCAGCCACTTTCCCCAGCTGATGCTGTGCTCCAATAGTTTTTTGCAGCTGTTCCTGTATGGTGCTCATGAAGCATTATCTTTATCTCAAAGATATAAAAGCCTGATTATGGAGCAGGAGCAATTGCTGGAAATATCACCCAATATAGGATCTGTACATGTATTATGGAACCATGCCGTTTCAGCACAGGGAGCCATCTCATTGGCACATGGAGCTGGTGCCGGCATGCATCATGCTTTCATGCAAGCCATCGCAGAACGTTGGGCTGCGTTGGGTTTCCATGTATTGCGATTTCAATTTCCTTACATGGAAGCAAAATCTCCCCGGACCGACCGGCCTCCGGTTGCGATAGCAACCATTAAAACTGTCGTGGAATACATCCACAAATCATATCCGCAGCTTTCCGTATTTGCTGCTGGCAAGTCTTTTGGGGCAAGGATGTCATCGATGTATGCGGCTGAAGTCCCCGATCCTCCGATCAGGGGATTGATTTACCTGGGTTATCCGTTACATGCTGCAGGTAAACCTTCACTGGACCGAAGTAAACATTTACCAGAAGTGACCGTTCCCCAACTGTTTATGCAGGGAGAGCGTGATACGTTGGCCGAGATCCCATTGATCCGGCAGGTCTGTCAGGGACTTCCCTTAGCTACGTTACTGGAATATCCTATGGCCGACCACTCCTTCAAACGTCCGAAAAAGAGTGGCTATACGCAGGAAGAAACATTAGACTTGTTAGCTCAGGACGCGGTGGATTGGATCACACGCTTAAATTCCGAAAATGCTTAACTTCCCAATCTTAATTAGCAACCATCATTAAAGGAACTCCATTTATGTCGAAACGAATTACACTTGTTGCAATTTTTGGCCTGGCACTGTTATTAAAACTGGAAGCGCAGACCACACAAAAGCCTGCTTTACATGCAAAACATTGGATGGCCATTACGGGTAAGCCATTAGCGGCGACAGCCGGAGCCTCCATCTTCCAACAAGGAGGTAATGCCATTGATGCTGCCTGTGCCATGATAGCCGCAACGTCTACCATGTGGGACGTCTTGAGCTGGGGCGGAGAAACCCAGGCTTTAATCTATAACCCGCACACAGGTAAAGTTATCGGCATCAATGCCCTGGGTGTCGCTCCAACTGGCGCCACTCCCGATTTTTTCCTGAATAAAGGAATGAATTATCCTCCCGAATACGGGCCATTGGCTGCGGTCACGCCCGGAACACCCGGCGGTATCTGCACCATGTTGGCAGAATACGGAACTATGAGCTTGAAGCAAGTACTGGCTCCGGCTATGACGCTCGCCTCCGGTTATCCGATTGAAAAACAAACCGCAGATGGTATTGAGCGCCAAAAGAAAAGGATCAAAGACTGGAAATATTCCAAGGAGATTTTCCTGACCCATCAGGGTGAAGAGCGGGAAGCGCCTTATCCTGGTGAGATCTTCAAACAACTTGATTTGCTGGCCACGCTACAAAAAATGGTGGATGCAGAGGCCAATGCACTCAAGATGGGGAAATCAAGGAAAGAGGCTATTTATGCAGCATACGATCGTTTCTACAAGGGAGATATTGCGGATGAATTCGTCCGCGGTGTTAAAGAAGAGGGCGGACTGATCACAAAAGAAGACCTGGCTAATTGGAAAGTATACATTGAAGAGCCTGTTTCAACCAATTACAAAGGCATCGAAGTATACAAGCTAACCCACTGGGTACAAAGCCCGGTAATGCTTCAGGCGTTAAATATGATTGAACAAATTGACATCGGTTGCCTGGAATACAATACCGCGAAATATCTCCACATGCTTTATCAGGTCATGAACATGAGTTTCGCTGACCGCGACTTTTACTACGGAGACCCTTACTTTCTTCCGGTGGAACCGATCAATGGCCTGTTATCTAAAGATTATGCAAAGGAACGGGTCAAACAGATCAACTGGGAGAAAAACGATACCAAAGTTGCACCGGGCGATCCCTACCCCTTCCAGGGAGGCATCAATCCGTATATGGACCTGTTAAAAAAATGGGGCTCCTCGGTTTCCGATGCGAAGCCGATGCGTCCAAGCGGTGAATTCCCTGACTCCTCTTTTTATGCTGGCACCACTTCGGTGCAGGCCGCCGATGAAGAAGGATGGGTTGTATCCGTGACACCCAGCGGCGGTTGGATACCCGCGGTCGTTGCAGGGCATACCGGTGTCGGTCTGAGCCAGCGGATGCAAAGCTTTGTGCTTAAAGAAGAAGAAAATCCATTTAATGTAGTAGCTCCGGGAAAGCGACCACGGGCAACCCTTACTCCCACCCTGGCACTTAAAGACGGTAAGCCTTATCTGTCCTTTGCCGTTCAGGGTGGCGATTCCCAGGATCAGAACCTCCTGCAATTCTTCCTGAATGTCGTGGAGTTTGGTATGAACGTACAAGAAGCTGCCGAAGCGGCCAATATCAACTCATTCCAAATGCGAGGTTCTTTTGGCGAACATGAAAACCGGCCTGGCGTGATGCTTATCCGTGATGACACCCCTCCGTGGACGCGTAAGAAATTGCGTGAAATGGGCTATCGCCTGGAAACCGATGACCGGACTTCAGGCCCAATCAATGCCATCTATTTTGATTGGAAAAATGGCTCCATGTGGGGAGGTTCCAGCAATCACGGAGAAGATTACGGAATTGGATGGTAACAATGTTTTGGTGTTCTGGTGTTTTGGTGTTTTGGGACTAGAGCAATAGGTGATGTTGCAAAAAATTGCATTGTCAAATTCATCAACCCATCGTAACTTCATGCATTCTCCACCAACAAGTAAACACGTAAAGCGGCAGTAGCTCAGTTGGTAGAGCATCAGCTTCCCAAGCTGAGGGTCGCGGGTTCGAATCCCGTTTGCCGCTCTTCTTTCACCCAGATCATCGCTCCAGAAGCTATTCACCGGAAGAATACAGGATATTTCATTTATGGATTACGGAAGGAGCGGGCAAAAAGAAAAGAGTGTCCTTAAAGTGTGTCTATTACTTCCGAAGAGTTTGTTCCAAAAAAAGGCTGACAGTGCCCGCTCCCTTTGGATCGTGGGAAGGCGTCATTTTAAAAGGGAAAATGATTGTTCCATTGTATTTCGAGATCAACTGTCAGCCACAGGTATGCCATGAGATATACTGGTTCGCTTACTTCCTTGTTCGTTTTCAATGACTAAATTCGATGGAAAGCAATTGATTCCCAGCAAATATTTTCCCCATTAATTAGGGGAAAAATCCCCTGACCGATATCCAAAGGAAGACGTATAGATTACTTATAACTTACCCAAAAAACAAATTGATCCCAAGTTTTCCCGGCCTACCAGGGGTACCCTGGATCCCTCAGGGTTTATCGGGGCTCGCAGGCTTACATTTTCGTGATAGGGTATGGCGTCGAAATTCTTCCCACCTAACCCTTTGATCAATTAATCTCTTGCAATCTCATGGAGTAATAATTGGCGATTATTAGGGTCCATTTCGTTTGGATTTCTTTTGATTTAAATTAATCTCCTTGCAATAACCATCCGGTATAAACAATTTTCCAGGTTCCGTTGATTTTTTCAAAGATCCAGGTTTCCCGACTGAGGCCGGGGATATCATAAGTCGGATCCCCGGTGTACATGGTTTGGAAATAATCGCAACCGGCGAAATGGCCTGTCCGTCAAAGCTTCACCAGATAACCGGTGGTTTGTTCAGGGGTGCTTAGGGGGTGCCCTGGTAACGTCTTTTCACCCGATTAACCGGTAAATGGCGATAGATGGCTTCCATAAATGGATCTCCCGGATCGATCTTTTCTGTAAAATAGTCCGGATTGGTTTCCCTATATAACGGGGTACCGGCAAATGTTCGATACTCATGGTGACCGATGACATATTCGATGTCAGGGTACTTTTTAATCAAATAACGGATCAAACGTATATTGGCTTTTAACTGAGCTTTGGTTAATGGATGACCCGCATTGTCGCCAACATTTTCAATCCCTAAAGCACAATAGTTTAGACCGATCACATGTCGCGCAAAATATTTTTCGGGCAACAGTTGATAGATGGTGCCATCCTGGTCCACCAGAAAATGGATTCCCACATTTAATGCACTGGCAGATTGAAGCAACGGCCTTCCAGGCAGTATGCTTGGATAAAAAGCCTGATAAGATCCTTCAAAAGTAGGTATCGCCGTCCAATGGACAACAACCATCCTTGGTGTAATAAAAGGACTGTCTGCCTCCAGTCCATGCCTTTCATGCAAGTACTGCAAAGAAAGTTGAATACGAGTGCTGTCCCAGATGATGGGCTTCTGGACAATCTTACGATTGACAGGAGTACATTGAAACATACCAATCGAAATGGCTGCTAAAACGATTAATCGGCCAACAAAAAACTGGACTTTCATCATTGTCAATTTTGAAACAAGTTAATGAATGGTGATCAGGGAACAAATCGCCGGATAAGTTCCTTCAATCGGGCTAAAGAAATATCCATCTCTGATTCCGTTTGAGAAGCAAACCCCAAACGGGTAGCATTCAAATGGCTCGAATAATTCTCAGGATCAGGCAAATAAAATCCTTCTGCAGCGGCTTGTTTCACGATAGCACGAAGCGGCACGACTTCTTTAAAATTAGCCCATACCGCCATGCCTCCGGCTGGTTTTTGAAAGTAAATCAAATCAGGAAAATCATGCTGCAGGCGATGGCAAAAATGATCTCTCCGTTGGTGATAAACTTTTTGAGCTTTTCGCAAATGACGCTGCATCTCTCCATCCCGAAATAGTCGCGTGAAAACGGATTCAAGCAAATGATCACCTTGCCGGTCAATGATCCTCCGATGCTTACCCATGGCTTCAATCAACCGGCCGGGGCCAACAACAAACCCTACGCGCAATGCCGGGGCTACGGATTTGCTGAATGAGCCTACATAAATGACCAAACCGCTGGTGTCGGCACTGGCTAAAGGCATCACAGGATTAGAGTCGTACTGAAAGTCATAATCGTAATCATCTTCAAGGATACAGAACCGGTATTCCCGTGCGAGCTGGAGCAATTGAACCCGGCGCTCCGCCGGCATGGTTGCGGTCGTCGGATAATGGTGATGCGGGGTGACATAGACCATCCGGACAGATTGGTCCATGCATAACTGCTCCAAGGCTGTAATTTGAATGCCCCCTTCATCAATGGGCACGCGCATTATCTTAGCTCCGCTTTGTCTGAAAATCAAATCCGCAGTTGGATAAGACAAGCTCCCTGTGACAACGATATCTCCCGGTTGCAGTACCGTATTTGCAGCTAAGTAAATTCCCATGGTGCTTCCACGGGTAATCAAACAATCAGATTCGGATAACGGAATGCCACGGGTACTCCGGATAAATTCTGTCAAAATTGTCCGCAATGACCTGGACCCATACACTTCTCCATAGGAAAGCGTGCCTTTATACGATCCGGATCGTAAAGCGGCTCGGTAAGCTCTGGCAATTTCTATGGTCGGCAAAAGTCGAATATCCGGCAAGCCTTCGTCAATAAACATCTCATATCCTGAAGAAATGCGAGGCGTGGTGAGATAGGACACCGGATTCCATGGATATCCCGGCATAGGCCTGATTCCCTTCCCACCTTCGGAAAATGGATTTGCCTGGATGTCCGGAATCACTCCACACACGAACATACCCCGACTGCCTTTGCTCTCAATCCAGCCTTGAATGACCAGTTCGTCATAGGCCTTCGAAACGGTGAGTCGATTCACGCCAATTTGCAGGGAAAGACTGCGAGACCCGGGCAATCTGGTCCCCGGACGAATAATACCTTGTTGGATCAGATTAATAAACCGGTTACTGATCTGAATATATACAGCCGTATTATCAGACCTGCTATACGAAATGAGCGATGCTATACCTTCCATTTATTGCCCAAGTGGATGATCAAATATCTCAAAATTGGATGACTTAAGTAGTCCATCAAGCAATTATTTTTGGGTCATAATTGATGGAAATGAAAAAGACCAGTCTGGCACAAGGAAGCCGTTATTACCCAAAGCGTTATGACTTTTCAATCGAAAAGCGGAATGCAATTCTTGACGAAGGTTTGATTTGCCATGTTGGATTTGTCCGGGACAGCAATCCGGTAGTCATTCCTATCGCCTATTGCAGAATAGATGACACGATCTATCTGCATGGGTCCGTTGGCAGTCATTTCTTCATGGATATGGCCAAGGGTATTCGGTTGTGTATTACGGTTACGCATCTTGATGCATTGATCATGGCCAGATCCATCATGAACCATTCCATGAATTACCGGTCCACCGTTTTATTTGGCACTTCACGACTGGTTACTGATGAAAAGGAATTGCAGGATGCAACCCAGGCCTTTGTCGATCATGTTATACCCGGAAGATGGGAGGATGCACGCCAACCAACTCCAAAAGAAATGCAAAAAACCACCTTTATAGCAGTAACTATTGATGAGTGGTCGGTTAAGTGCCGTGAACATGGAGTGGGTGATGATGAAGGCGATCTGGATTTACCCGTATGGGCCGGCATCCTGCCGGTGGGCCTTACCTGGCAAGAACCAGTAACAGATCATGGAGGTTCCAGGGAAGTTGAAGTTCCCGATTATGTCCTGAATTATCGCCGTTGATATTACCCGGGTAGTTACGGTTCAGCCATTCGATTCCTCCACTCGCGGAATCCCAGCACAGATAACACCAGGTACACGACGTAAAGGCCGGAGGTAACCCATATTCCTTTGAATCCATAGATAACAATCGCGACGACATCAACGACAATCCATATCAACCAATTTTCCAACCTTTTCCGGGCAATCAGGTATTGTGCCACCAGACTGGCAACCGTTGTAAAAGCATCCGGATAAGGATAAGAGGCGTCGGTATATCGATTCATCCCGTATCCCCAGAGTAAACTACCGATTACAATCAAGATCAGGTACCCCCATCGTTGGATATTGGGCAGCCAGGTGATCGTCAATAAATCTGTATTTGCTGTATTGGGAACTTTGGTTCTTCTGGTCCATGCATAAAGACCGTATGCATTCAATACGACATAGACAACGTGTAATATCGTATCGGAATACAGCTTGTTAATCCAAAATATATAAACGTAAATGCCAACGGAAATCAGGCCAAATATCCAAGCCCAGATATTTTCCCTGGTTAGTAGATACACACATAGAATGCCACTGATTGCAGCTACCCATTCCAATATTTGATCGATCGGACTCATCCCTTTGAAACCTAAAATTAGGGAGCAGGGTTGGATATACGCCGGTGCACCTGATTGATTGCATTAAGTATTTCCGTAGATAACTTCAATTCTGCCGAATCGATATTTTCTTTTAACTGAGCCATACTGGTTGCACCGATGATATTGCTGCATAAAAAGGGCCTTTCATTGACGAAGGCCAACGCAAGCTGAGCTGGGGTAAGGCCATTTTCTTCCGCAATTTGGATATACTGCGCGGTGGCAGCATATGCTTCCTGACTGTTGTAGCGGCTCATCTCCTGAAATTGGTTGATCCGGCTTTGCTTGCTTGCCGTACCATTATGGTACTTGCCCGATAGTAACCCAAAGCCCAGAGGCGAATAAGCGAGTAAGGGTACATTTTCTCGAATACTAACTTCGGCCAACCCTACTTCATAGGAGCGGTTCAATAAGCTGTATGGATTCTGCACTGAAACACAGCGAGGCAGGTGATGCATTTCTGCCAAATGTAAAAAATGCATAACTCCCCAGGCTGTTTCGTTCGATACACCCCAGTGACGGATTTTCCCCTCCTTGATCAGCGAATCCATCGTGCGAACTATTTCCAGAAAATTGTCTTGCCAGGAATCATCTTTAGCGTATTCAAAGCCCAACCTTCCGAAAAAATTTGCATTCCGTTCCGGCCAGTGCAACTGATATACATCCAGGTAGTCCGTTTTTAACCGCTGAAGGCTTCCTTCCAACGCTACGCGGATCGAATCACTTTTGAAATTAATGTCCTGGCGTATGTATTCAATCCCGGCGCGGGGACCCACAATTTTACTTGCCAGAATAAGGTCGTCACGTTTTCCACGCTTTTTCAACCAGGACCCTAAATATTTTTCGGTCAATCCCTGATTGTAATCTCTGCTGGGAATGGCATAAAGCTCCGCTGTATCAATGAAATTTATCCCTCTTTCCAGGGCATAGTCCAATTGTTGGTGTGCATCCTGCTCTGAGTTCTGTTCACCCCACGTCATTGTTCCTAAACAAATCTTGGAAACTTTGAGGTCGGTATGACCCAGTTTTCGATATTCCATGCTGTTGATCTTTCCGATTCGACCAAAGGTAATAAATGTATCCTGGTGGCGGGGATTCAGGTTCGGTTAGAATTATCCTGAGATCATTTAATTCAGGTCAACTCCACACAGTTAAACGAATGGCCACATTCAAATTCATAACCATGTCAATAGTGCCTGCTGGACTTAATGACCCAAAAAAACTCCAGCTAATTTTATGTTAAAATTCATAGCTCCCGTTAGAACAAGCTCAATTGCGGATCCTTGTATTTGCCATACAACGTCAGGTCAAAGTCATAGTTGACTGCTTCGTTGTTTGAAAAATATTTCTTTCGCGCCAAAGCCATTTGTTCATGGATGATATCAGCGTATTTGCCTTCTCCCCGCATCCTAACACCAAATCGGCTATCATTGACCTGACCTCCGTGAACAGATGCAATTTTATTCATTACTTTCTCATAACGATCGGGAAATTGACGTTCCAGCCAATCTTTAAAGACCGGCTCCACATCCTGATTAAGCCGCACCAAAATAAATCGGATGTCATAAGCCCCATTTTCAGCCGCCAGGCGAGCCACATCAAATAGCTCATGATCATTCATGGAAGGTATTACCGGGGCCATCATGACGTTGACCGGAATACCTGCTCCACTTAAGGCCTGGACGGTTTCAAATCGTTTTCGATAAGTAGCTGTACGGGGCTCCAAGACCTGACGCAACGTTTCATCGACACCGGTGATGGAGATGGCTACTTTGACCAGACGATGATCAGCCATGTCATGTAAAATATCAAGGTCCCGCAAAATCAGGCTATTTTTTGTGATGATGGAAACGGGCTGCCGGTATTTCCAGGCAACTTCAAGGAGCTTACGAGTGATCCCCAACTTTTTCTCAATGGGTTGGTAGCAATCGGTATTCCCGGAAAACATCACCGGCCGGACTTTCCAGTTGCGCTTGGAAAGGGCATTACTAAAAAGAGCCGGAGCATCACGCTTAACCAGAATAACCGACTCAAAGCTTATCCCAGCATCATACCCCCAGAAATTGTGGCTTGGTCTCGCATAGCAGTAAACACATCCATGTTCACATCCCTGATAGGGATTCAAGGACAGGTCATAAGGGATATCCGGGCTCTTCACATCATTCACAATGGTCTTCGGGTAGATGTTGATGTATTTCGTTCGCACGCCATCTACTGAAAGTTCAGCTACTTTCTGTTCGTTAGAAAACCGATTGGGCAATAAAACCTGCGCTCCCCTACCTTTCTGAACAACGGGGAGCTCAAACAACATTGTCGATTTATCCGTCATAATAATGCCTGATTAACCGACTAATGTACAATTAATATCCATACCCAGCAAGTCATATAAAAAAAAGGCAACATGTATTTTACATGCTGCCTTGGGATATCCATTTATATCTAGATATCAGGTTGGTTTTCTAAATTGACTTTAAATGTACACTAAATCAAAGGAAGTTCGCTAGAAAATCCCCTAACTTGTAGCGACGTTTTTTGAACTGGTCCCCATATATGGACAACCCAAAAAAAGCTGATCTGTTTTCCGAAAAGTGGTTTGAATGGTGGGAGCGATTGCCCATTTGGCTCATCTTATTTGTCTTACTGGTGTCGCACAAATGGGGTATTGACCTTTCCGGGGGTGAAGCACATTACCTGGCTTATGCCAAACACTATATGGATCCGGAATGGATCCCAGGCTCCTTTACTTTTTCTGAGGAACCAGGCTCCCGGATGCTTTTTCAGTTGGTTTTTGGGACGCTTGCCAGGTACTTCGACTGGAGTACTCAGGTGGGACTGTTTCGGCTCTTTAACTTTCTGCTTTACGCCGTTTTTCTGGGTAGACTGGTTCGCTATTTGGGTATTCCAAACTGGATCACATTTATCGTATTCGAAATATACCTCGTTGCTACCCAATGCTTTTTTGCATCGGAATGGATATTTATCAGTTTTGAACCCAAGACGATGGCCTATGCCTGCCTCTTCGCTGGAACACTTGGATGGCTGAAAGGCGCATGGCGTACGAGTGCCTGGTGGATGACGCTGGCTACTTATTTTCATTTTCTGGTGGGTGGGTGGTTTATGCTCACCATTGCGGTTGTTTCTCTATTTCAACGAAAGGGCCGCAAAACCATCCGCATGATCATCTGGTATGCAATCGGCATTGCACCATTACTCCTGTATATCTACAGCGTTGTCGCGACCGTTCCTGATGAGCAAAATGGTATTCGCGCAGACTGGATCTACGTTTATTACCGGTTGCCTCACCATCTGGGGCTTTTCAAAACCGTGCCCTACTTCATCCAAACCCACCTGACGGGTGTTTTATGGACATTATTCTGGTGGGTCCTCATCTGGTCGCAGCGCCGGGTTTGGCAAGGCTCCCGTCCATGGCATCTCTTGAGACAACTCCATTCGGCAATGGGTCTCTTTATGGTGGTCTTTTTAATCGTCGCCTGGGTTGATGCAACATTTCTGGATCATTCGGGAGGACTGTTGTTAAAGTCCTACCCTTTCCGCCAGGATGCGTTATTCAAGCTTTTCACTTTTCTACTTTTCGCTTTCTGGATCTACCGGTTTTTCCAGAACCGAAAGTGGTTACGATATCTGGCATGGTCTCCAGTGCTATTACTCATTCTGACCATTGCCCAGACCAACAATAATATTAACCGCAATAAACGGTTTGTCAATCGACCGGAATATTTCGCATTAACCAATTGGATCGAAGAAAATACACCCAATAGATCCATCCTGGTCCCCTATCATATTCCTGAAAACGAACGGATATCGCTGGGGTTATTCAGTGGCAGGGATCCCTGGGTGGAATGGAAGTTCGTTCCTGCCGGTACAGAGAAAATCTATCCCTGGTATAACCGTGAAATGCAATTGGATACCTTTCAGAGGACTGGTAATATTACACCAATCGCAAACCAAATTGGCGAGAATACGCCTTTGATCATAACGCGAGACGTGGATTTACCGGACACCTCCCAGCTGCATCGAATTTACCGCAATCCGGGATTTATGGTCTGGACTTATGATCCGGAATGAGCGATTCCAAGTCGGCCGGTGAATAATTCACTGATTTTAGGACTTTATGATCCTCCCTGCGATAAACCAGATAAGCTTCATCCTTTGCAACGACAATACTTTCGGTACCATCTTTGGCCCGGTAATGTTCCTGTGTTTGCTGAGCTTCTTCCATCGTCAGGCATCGCTTACTCATATTTGACCGCTGTACTTCTGAAAACAATCGGTGAAAGCGTTCTCCCAGGCCAAATTCCAGTACTGCACCGGACAATACATATTGCAGATCACACAAGGCATCGGCGATGCCTACCAAATCCTGGCTGTCAATAGCATCTTTCAGCTCTCTTAATTCTTCTTCCAATAAATTGACCCGGAGATTGCAACGCTGAGGCGAAGGGATCGACGGCTCAGCCACCACGGGAAGATCGAATGTATGGTGAAAAGCCCGGACGTCATTCAGGGCTTGTGGTTCTTCAAAAAGCTCCATAAATCAGGATTTCATATATTTAATTGACAAATATAAGCGACATGATCAGGTTCCCCAAACCAGGATGGCTGGTAATAATGCTAAGTATGTTGATCGGATGTCACCAACCGATACCTTCGGATATCCCCGACGACCTGTTTAGATGGCAGCAAATGACGGGATTACCTATGGGAATATCTTTTCGGGGCCTGTGTGTAGTAAACGATTCGATACTATGGGCTTCGGGCAACAAAGGCTCCATCCTGATTTCTGAAGACGGCGGCGTTTCCTGGACAAGCAGGAATCCACTGGATAATGGTCACAGGGACTTCCGGTCCATCCATGCCTGGAATGCTAAGCATGCCATTGCGATGGCTGTCGGTGACACTGGTTTGATTCTTCGAACTGGAAATGGAGGAAGTACCTGGGACACCGTTTACATTGACCCAACACCGGGAGTATTTTTAGATGATGTTGCATTTGAAGATAGTTTGGGATGGTGTTATGGAGATCCTGTCGAAGGCAAATTATACGTATTGGGTACCACGGATTCCGGGCGAACCTGGCAAAGAATTGATCCGGGCCTACTTCCGGTTCCAGTGGGAACGGAGGGCGCTTTCGCTGCTTCAGGGACCAATGTGATTGCCCGTTCGGATCTTACAGCTGTTGTGACCGGTGCTGGTCAATTTCCCCGATTCCTAAGTTATGTAGATGAAAAATGGAGTGTCATACGGATACCCTTACAATCCGGCCCAACCGCTGGCGCTTACAGTGTTGCTTTTCGAGACCGCAACTTTGCCGTCGTCGTGGGAGGAAATTTTCAGGACAGCACCCGCCGGGATAGTGTTGCCTGCATGACTACAGATGGAGGAATACGATGGGAAATAATTCCGGAAACGGAAGGTCCCGGTGGTTACCGGAGTTGCGTGACCTGGCACCCAGGATGGAAATTGTGGTTTGCCGTTGGGCGAACCGGTCTTGACTGGAGTCAGAATGGAAAGCAATGGTACCCTTTCGGAGACCTCTCCGGTTATTATGTGTGCATGCCTTCCAACGATGCCCTGTGGTGCGTCGGCCGAAATGGTAAGCTTGGCCGTCTGCTCTACATGGCACCACAATAAGCCGATCGCTGAACCCTGCATTATATGACCGATAACTTGTATTTTGAGCGGAAGTACCGAACTCTTATGGAAGATAACCAGCAAAATAAACCTGCCTCACTCACCCGCCAAAAATTCATTAAAAAAGCAGCAATTGCAGCAGTCGCTGGAACATCCGCATGGATAGCTGGTTGTAAAGACGAGCAGAAGTCAAGTAATGGTCCGGCCATCCAAAGTCGAAAAACCTATCGCTGGAATATGGTAACTACCTGGCCACCAAATTTTCCGGTTTTGGGAGAAGGATGCAATGCTTTGGCCAAGTTTGTGGAAGAAGCATCCGAAGGGCAGATGAAAATCAACGTTTATGGCGGTGGAGAACTGATCCCAGCCCTTGAAGTTTTTGATGCCGTAAGTTCCGGAACCGCAGAGATGGGTCATGCCGGATCCTATTATTGGGCTGGAAAAGCAGAAGCAACTCAATTATTTTCGACCATTCCATTCGGTATGAATGCTCAAGAGATGAATTCCTGGATGCTTTTCGGTGGAGGGGTGGATTTGTGGCGGGAGTTGTATTCCCAATTTAATCTGCATCCGTTTTTGGCCGGCAACACAGGCGTGCAAATGGCCGGGTGGTTCAACCGGGAAATTAATTCCCTCGCTGATTTCAAAGGACTTAAGATGCGTATACCCGGTTTGGGAGGCAAAGTATTGTCCCAGGTTGGCGGAACGGCGATCAACCTTCCGGGAGGAGACTTGTACACCAGCCTGGAACGAGGCGTGATTGACGCGACAGAATGGATTGGACCTTACCATGACTATTTGATGGGATTTCATGAGATAGCAAAGTATTACTATGCTCCGGGATGGCACGAACCCGGATCTACCCTGGAATTAATCATCAACAAACAGAAATTCGATGCACTTCCAAATAACCTGCAACGAATTCTGGAAGCTGCAGCCCTGCGTCTAAATATGTTATCGTTAGCAGAATTCGATAAACAGAATGCCATTTATATGGAAAAAATCAAATCCGAAACAAAAGTCGAGGTTCGGTTTTTACCTCTTGATGTACTAGACGGTCTCAGAAATGCAACAAAGGAAATCGTTCAGGACCTGATCGAACGGGATTCTTTCAGCTCGAAAGTCTACGAATCCTTCAGTCAATACAAAAAGCGCATGGACGACTGGATGAATTATACCGAGAAGGCCTATTACAATCTGATCAGTGTGTGATCACAGCCAATGAAGAACCTCCGGGAATAAAGCCACAATCAGGAGAAAAACAAGCTGGATGACTACAAATGGAACAATTCCCCGATACAAATGTGCCGTGGTGACTTTTGGAGGAGCGACGCCTTTCAGGTAGAATAATGAAAATCCAAATGGTGGAGTCAAAAAGGATGTTTGCAGGTTCAATGCCAGCAAAATTCCGATCCAGATCAGATCAACTTTCATTGCTGTGAAGATGGGAAGGACTACCGGAACTATGATGAATACGATCTCAATGAAGTCGATAAAAAACCCGGCAACAAATACAACGATCATCACGATGAGCAAAAAATGATGGGGTTCAAGATTAGACGTTTGGATCAGATTAACGAGGTACCGGTCCCCACCTAATCCGCGAAAAACCAAAGCAAAAGTGGTAGCACCTAATAAAATAACGAAGACCATTGTCGTAAGATGCGTCGTGCCGATCATCACCTCTTTCAACACTTTTATATTAAAGCGACCCTGTATTATGGTCAAAAGTGTAGCTCCCATAGCTCCGACCGCTGCCGCTTCCGTAGGTGTTGCCCATCCACCGAAGATGGATCCCAATACGGCAAGTATTAGTAAAAAAGGAAGGACAAATGCCTTGACGAGTTTACCGGCATAATTACCTTGTCTGAAACGTGCTATTTCCTCGGCAGGTATGGCTGGAGCTTTATGAGGATAAAGTCGTGCATATACGAGCACATAAACAACATACAAGAGGACCAACAATAACCCCGGTAGCAAGGCAGCCTTAAATAATTCTCCGACCGAAACATTCATCACACTCCCCAGCAATACCAATACGACCGAAGGTGGAATAATTTGGCCAAGCGTGCCTGATGAAGCAATGATCCCCGTGGATAATTCAATGCTGTAATTGCGTTTGAGCATGGTCGGCAAACTGATAAGGCCCATAGTGATCACGGTAGCGCCTACGATACCAGTAGATGCAGCAAGCATCGCCCCTACAATTACGACCGAAATAGCCAAACCTCCTTTCACTTTACCGAACAACATGGCCATAGATTCGAGCAGATTTTCAGCCAGTCCGGACTTCTCCAACATGATACCCATATAGATAAACAATGGCACAGCGAGCAGCACCACATTACCCATTACTCCCATAATCCGGGAAGGTAAAAAATTGAAAAATTCCGGGCCTAGCGCGAAATAGCCAAAAAGGACAGAGATCCCTCCCAAAGTAAATGCAACCGGAAAACCAGCAAGGATCAGGATAAAAATGCAAAGGAAAAGGATTAAGGCCAGGATCTCCATGATTATTGTTCTTTACTCCGAATGACAGTAATAGATTCGACGATGAGGATCAATGCCTGGTAGAGTAGTAAGATGAAACCTAGGGTTATGGTAAACTTTATGATGTAACGGGCCGGAAGTCCTCCGGGATCCGGTGATTTTTCGTGGATCAGCCAGGAATTCATTCCGTAATTGTACGACGTATAGATGATAAGTAAACACCAGGGCACTAAGAATAACAGGCATCCGAGGAGATTGACCCAAGCTTGCTTTTTGGGTGACATCTTCTGATAAAAGACATCTACGCGCACATGCTGGTCAGCCCGTAGCGTAAATCCGGCGCTGAGAAGAAATAAGGCAGCAAATAAATGCCAGGAAAGCTCGGAAACCCAGATCCTATCCAGGCTGAATAATTTCCGCAGGACGACCTCGACGAAGATTAAAACAACCAAAATGGTACTGATCCAGGATACCGATTTGCCCACCCATTCATTGACCAGATTGAGTTTTTTCAACATAGCCCTGATTTGATGGAAATTTACACAAACCTGTACGGAATAACCCTAAAATGCGCTACTTAGTCTGAAAGAAACTTTGGAAACATGAAAAAGAATTTGGACTAGGAGCCCGAATAAAAAGTCGCAGCGACAAACTGTGCGTTGATTCCTAGTGCCTGCCAAATACCACCTTGATCATCTACCCAAGCATACACGGGATTTCCACCTATAGTCGGTTCATCGGTTATGGCATATGCCCAATTCTTAAAAGTTACCTGCAATGCTGATACGTTGAGGCCTGATCCAAATTCTGCAGTTTGTTGTTGATACTGATAATATCCATATGGTGTATTCGCGTAGATGCCGTAACAATCACCGGAATAACTGACTGAGAGTCCTTGAGGAACCATGCTGGTATTGAAAGTCTTCCAACTAAATTGATTGTTTGCCAGCGTACCCACCTGCAAAACAGGAATGCCTCCCGGTGTAGCAGGAAAAATCGCCCAAAAGTAACCTGCACCAAAGTCCATATCCGTAATATTCAGCCCAGAGGTCAGTTGGCGATTGTTTCCCATTGTATCCTGAAAATAGATATCTCCATCCTCTGTGAGGTAAACACAGGAATCATTGACATATCCGGCTATCTGGATACCTCCCGGCGCACTATTGTTGATTGCACTCCAGGTAGTCCCATCCTGAGTCCATAACAAACCTGAGCCACCCTGCGGATCGGGCTGAGTTGATAGAGCCCAAATGGTTCCATTTGGCGAGATAGCCAACCCTACCGCAAAATCCGGGTCTGAAATAGGTGAAAGTTGACTGGTATTTACCACCGCGCAAACACTTCCATCGCTGGCAATGATCCAAAGGCGGTAATTATTTCCTATGGGGACGACGATCATAAGTTTTTATTTTAGAGGATAATAGATTGCTTAACTCCGGGACGGATAAAGTCCAACCAGAGCTATGATGAAGTTCAATGCGAGATATGGCTGCATGTTATTGTGTTCTTTTCCTTCTCCCTTCAGGCCTGTAGGCAATATATTTCCCGGTATGTTCCGCGTCGTGCTATAAATCGTAGGTGTTCGACCTTGCGAATTGCCCAGAATATTGTTGCTTGGGTCTCTAGCCAAGCTTGCCTGAGTCGAAACGACGGCAGCATGGTTATGATTGGGAATTTGATTGCTCGTTAGGGTCACGGTGGTTACGCCTAGCCCTTCACCCAAATATCGATTTGTCAAACCAGGCCCACGGCCGGGATGCATAGGCGCTTTTCCTTGTAAATTTGGTAAAGCGGTGGTTGAAACGCCATCGCCTCCATAGGTGATGCCGATTAGCGAAAACAAAGCTGTATTTTGGGAAATTGGCAATAGTTGCCCGTTGCAATAGGCCCAACCTCTGGGGGCAAAATTGCCGGCAAAGATTCTGATTTCAGCGATAAAGGGTTCAGCCATAACAGATTAATGCATTGTAGGGTAGATACCCACGAGTGAAATAATAAAATTTATGCATAAGGTCGGCATCATGTTATTATGAGATTGTGATCCTCCCAAAAATCCAATCACCGTTGGATTCATGATTCCAAGATTTTGACTCACATCGGTTTGATAAAGATCTGCATTCAGCGATTGTGCATATCCGTTATTCGAAGGAAGCCTTTCCGAAGCATTTGCCGAGGTTACGGGCCAACTATGATTATGAGGAGGCAACTCCTGAACCGTCAAGGTTACGGTCTCAGTTCCTCCTTTGGAGGCCAGAATCCGATTCGACAAACCATTCCCGTGTCCCATATGTATCGGTATCCTGCCTCTGCAATCGGGCAATTGAAATGTATTACTTCCATCCCCGCCATACATGGTACCGATTAAGGAAAACAAGGCATCATTTTGGCTGGGTGAAAGGTACTGACCGTCACACATGGCCCACCCGAGTGGTGCAAAATTTCCGGCGAACATCCGGATCTCTCCAAGAAATGGTGTAGACATTTATCGGTAATTAATTGGTGAATGGTTAATTTCTGGAAGGGAATAAACCCTGCAAGGCAATACAAAAATTCAATGTAATGAAGGGTTGCATGTTATTATGCCCAACCCCTGATCCCGTGAAACCTACAGCAGCCGCATTTAATTGGTCATTCAGTGGTGTCGACAAACTTGAATAAGCCACTCCTACGCTTGTATTAGCAGCTGCAGGAAAGTTATTGACCGGACTACCCGATGTAGCATCATCTCCGCTACTCAGAATGGCATGTTGATGACTGGGTATTTCTTCGACAATCAAGGAAAGAGTTTCCTCTCCGCTTTTTAGTCCTTCCCGGTAAATATCACTAAAATGCAGTGGTGTTCTGCCCCGGAGATCCGGCAATGCAAAACTCGTTACTCCATCCCCTCCATACATGTTACCTAACAGGCTATAAAGGCTCTGGTTTTGATTGATCGGTAGAAGCTGGCCATCACAGGTAGCCCAGCCTCTTGGAGCGAAATTAAAACTGACAATTTTGATTTCACCCAAAAAGGGTTCCGCCATGGGTCTTAATTTAACGTGGTTTATTATGAGTATCTAAAGCTACAAAATATTTTATTCGTTTGTCAACCCCAAAAAGTCAATAGGGCTAATTTCACCAGGTCAAAGACAGCATGTCATGCAGGCACTTAAGGGAAGGAGTTTGTGCTGTGTATTTTTTTTCGGCAATTTATTAATTGAAGATTGCCTGATAATTAACGGCACCACTTTGCGGATCCTGTCCTACCGGCACAAGGAATAGGGCAAGTTCATCTTGTTGGTCTTTTACGGTAAAAACTCCCTGATTAAAGTAGTGGTCCCGAAGGTCCGTCTGAAATAGCAAGCTAAACGGTTCGCGTTTTTGGCCAGGCACTTCAGGAAGTTTGGTAACTTCAATTAGCTTGGCTGCATGTTCGTGACCCGGGGCAAAAACGATCCGGAATTCATTATTCAATCGTGCATTAAAGTATTCGTAGTCCATCGAGGTCTGTTTTATTTAACTTCAGCATTCCAAATCATGAAATGGTATATGCCGTGTTCTTCCACTTTCTGAAATCCCAGTCGCTCATACAATCGTAAAGCCGGATTAAAGAATTCAACGTGAATGCTCACCTTTTTATCGTTATCGGCCGCAAGTTTTTGAATCGATGCTAGCAAGGTCGTTCCAATGCCCTGGCTTTGAAAATCAGGCAAGAGAGCAATATCAATAATTCGAATTTCCCCTGAATATTGAATCCAGTACAGTCTGCCGATAGGTCGTAAATCTTTCAGGATCAATTGAAAAAATCCATCTGAATAATGCTGTTGGTAATGGGTATGTTGAGCATCAAACTGCTGCGTTAAAAAATCCAGTTTTTGTTGCGCCGTCCAATCCTGCAATAGGTCCATTTCATTCTGTCGGCTACTTGCATAGATTTCCAAAAGGATTGGCCGGTCAGCCGGGGAAATTGACCTGAATTGAATATCCCTATCCGGTATTTCTAATTTCATTCCTGAAAGGATGCCATGGTCCAAAAGCCTTGCCAGTCCGAACATTCAGCAAATTTATTCCGCAGGCAATCAATTTCTTCTTCGGGGACCAGCATAGGATAGGGCCAGATATCATGCCAGACAGCTTCATAATGGGCATCTTTCGGAGGTGTCCAGGTCAAAGCATTTGTATGGATTATCTCCAGTCGATCTTTGTACCTGGCGAGCATGTGTGGAGCTACCAATTGTATGACGGATGCATTCGCTTCCAGGACCGTTACGTGCTTCACTGGAGAATTGTGGGGTTTGAGAATTGCTTCTATGATCATGCCAATACCTAATCCGCTGATAAGAATGTGGCCACCCCGGACAAATGCTTCCTGAATGGCATGACGTTGGGACCACCATTCTTCATAAAGATCGGTCATCATTACTGTCTGGTCAATGTACATCCGCGTAAACCGGCCGGGGACTCTCCTGCTCCAAAATGGGATCGATTTAAGCGCTTCAGCGTGCTCAACTTCATCGATTGGCTGAACCTCAAATTTTTCAATGCGCACGTTACCATGGACAGCAGCCGGTATTGTACTTTTGAAATAAGTTGCTTCAAATGTAGTATGTGAGGAATAATCCGGCATCATGACCGAGGTGGAAAGACCCCTTGCAATGCAATAACAAAGTTTAATGTCAGATAAGGTTGTCGATTATTGTGTGGTTGATTCCCTCCAGTAGGACTAAGCGGTACCATGATTGCCGTGGTTGCGGTATTTTTATACAAACTGGTTCCCCTACCCGCGGCAGCAGCCGGATAATATCCAACCGGTGTTCTTTGCAATCCGGCGATTGACGAGCCGCGGCCGGTGTGGGAATGTGCAGGCATCTCAGATTGCAACAATGTCACCGTCTCCTGACCAGCGGACTCACCCAAATCATGTAAAGAAAGTCCGGGACCTTGTCCGGGTTGCATGGGCGAACGTCCCTGCATATCAGGCAATGCAAAATTGGACTTCCCATTTCCACCATATGTCGTACCCAGCAGTGAAAATAGTGCGGTATTCTGCGATAAAGGCAAAAGCTGACCATCGCAAAACGCCCAGCCCTTCGGTGCAAAATTAAATGGAACAATACGAATTTCAGCTACAAACGGATCTGCCATGGATTCTGGAATTAAGTAGGTGAAGGGAATATACCAAATAATGAAATGATGAAGTTGACGCATAGATAAGGCATCATATTCGTATGTGGCTGTGAGCCACCGGAAGCATCAATCAAGTTGCTTTGCATGGGCATCAGATTCGATCCTGTATCATCGTAGAGGTCCAGGTTCGCGGTACTCGCATAGCTGTTACCCTGAGGCGCTCGATTTGAGGCATTTACAGAAGATACTCCCCAGGCATGGGTATGACTCGGGATCTGATTGACAGTCAGGGTAACCTGTTCGGCGCCACCAGTTTCAGCCAAAATATAACCACTGCCCTGGTGAATGGGTAATCTTCCCCGAAGGTCCGGCAACCCAAAAGTGCTTTGACCATCACCTCCATAGGTGGTGCCGATTAATTGAAATAGTGTTTCATTTTCGGCAATAGGCAATAACTGACCTTCACAAAACATCCAGCCGGCGGGTGCAAAGTTTCCCGCGAACATGCGAATTTCACCGACATAGGGTTGTGCCATGACTTTGGTTTATGTTGGGCTTGGGAATATTCCCTGAAGTGCAATACAAAAGGAAATCGTTAAAAAAGGTTGCATATTAATATGCGCCTGGCTTCCTCCTGTGTTTGCAATGGTAGCAGGATTAAATGTATTGTTAGGCATAACTACAGAAGAATAGACATTGCCTACGGTCGTTGGAACATTTGCAGGCAAATTGTTAGCTGGTGACCCGGACAACGCATCCTCGTTTGTCCCACGCAGATTATGATCGTGTTGTGGTAGTTCAGAAATACTCAACGTGTGCGCTTGCTCACCTCCTCTTTCACCCAACGTATGTCCATTTCCCATATGAACCGGGGTCCTGCCTCGTAAATCCGGCAAGGCAAAATTGACCCGGCCATCACCACCATACGTTGTGCCCAGGAGAGAAAACAGACCTTGGTTTTGCATGATGGGCAATAGTTGGCCATCGCACAATGCCCACCCTTTCGGGGGAAAGCTGAAGCTCATCATACGAATTTCCGATAAGTAGGGTTCTGCCATGTTGAATTAATTGATGGTGATGGATGGTAACATGGGAGCAGTGCCGGTTAATGTAATCGTCCCGGAGGTGACTACCGTAGGTGGATTCTGATTGGGATTGCCTCCTCCACCGAACGTACTTTGGGCAGCTAGGGCTGCCGGAATATTTGCACCTGCTCCAAATAAATTAAAAGTTCCCGCTTGCTGGACCAATTGATATCCGGTCGGGCCTTTGCAACTGATCAAAGCCAGATTCAGCACATTTGTTACGGTATTTTGCACATGTGCATAAAAGCTGTTTGAACTGATTGCGCTACTTGGATCAGGGGCGGGTAGAATTTCTGTATTCAGTGTCAGATCCAGGTGACCGCTATTCCGAACATAAACGTGGAAAGGGCTGTAAGGAGACGGGAAAGGAGCCCCAAGGTCATCACTGGCGCTACCAACCATTCCACTCACATAGGCATTGTTCATAAATTGCATTTTTGAACTGCCATTTCCATCGGCCAGAATACGAACCGGCGCTTCCCAGGGTTTGTCAAAGGTATTGTTTACCACGATAAACTGAGAAGTTCCATTCTCATCTGCAGTGATGGTTAATTGTCCCAGCCCTCCATCTGCATGCATTACCTGAGTGAAGGTGTTGTTATCTACGATTGCGTTAAAAGTTCCTGCACCAGGGTTAAGGCTAACTCCACCTTGCGGAAAATTGAACAGTCCCGTTCCTGGCATACATCCCGGAGGTCCGGTCAGGTGATCATTCACAATGAATTGGTTGGCATAGAGCAAAGCACCAACAGTCCCGGTTGCTGCCGTTTGATGAGCCACGACTACTGACGCCGTTGCGCAATTGGTGAAAATGTTTCCAATAGTGGCATTAGAGCGCGCCTTATCTCCAAGAATTACCGTGGCATTTGCCGCACCCTGAGCAAATACCAGAATACCGGCTTTGCCCACGTTTACAGGTGACGTACATCCAAACTCTTTGATGGTCGTATTGAAAGTACTTGACTGGGCAACGAGGGTTAATTTCCCACTGGTATGCGTAAACAACTCCATAAAGGTGGCGCCATTTTGAAAAGTCGTACCGGTTACGACAACACTATCGATGATGCCATTGATACGAACCATACCTTCGGAGTTATCATCTCCTTTTCCGGCAATATTGTATCTGTTTGAATTTTCGAGGAGGCAGTTGATCAATTTTAACCCATGCCATTCCGTGGCACTCAGGCCATCACTGAAGAGCGCGCCATTAATAGCATTGTCACTAAAACGCCGCATGTTTACATTGCGAAGTGCAAGACCTCCTAATACCATTTGACCATGAATACCATCAATACCACTATTGGTCCCCAAGCCCGCCGATGCATCGGAAGTTGCACCAATATCCTGGATATTCATGTAACTAAGGCTCACTAACCCTCCTGTGTTGGCCAACCGGATTCCGTCAACATCCGTGATGTTCTGGATGGTCCCTCCCGAATTGGCGGCACCGGTACCGGTAACAGAAAATGGTCCTGATCCGGTGTTATTAAGGTTTATAGCTATCACGTCAGCACCAGTGGATCCTTGATTAACGGCAATGGACTGAAATTTTATACCATCCGTATGAATGGTCGTTCCATCAATATTTACCGCCATTTTGGTCAGCGCGGTGGTCGCCCCGATGGTATTGGTCGAACCGGTTATCTTCAGAGAACCGCCACCCGTTGCATTTAAAGCTGTGGAACCCTGGGTATTCAAAGTTAGCGTTGCGCCAATGTTAACCAAGGTACCATTTGAAGTTATATCAATCCCCCGCGCGTTATTATTCTGTACGATGGTTCCGGCACTCACGGTAACAAAAGCCATACTGTTGTCAATTTTAAATGCCGTGCCGGTTGGACTTGTAATGTTCAACGTACCAAACGTAAAAGAAGCGGAACTACCATTGAGAATATCCACACCGGCGTCTCCCCCGTTAAGTGTGACCGTCCCATTCAAATTGTATTGGGATCCGTCAGCATTATTGAATTGGATTCCGGTGCCATTGGTTGCATTGATTACGCCGGATAAAGTAACTATGCCGGTAGAATGGTTTTGGACATTAACAGCAGCAAAGTTATTGGATTGGGTAATACTCCCACTATAAGTTAGTCCCAATGTACCGCCATCGATATTAACAACGGCTCCCGAGGCATTTGATAGACTACCAAGACCACCTGTAAATGAACCCGTGCAAGAAGTCAGGCTAATTCCTGCTGCCCCTCCGGAACTGGTAATGCCCGAGAAGGTTACATCCAGATTTCCCGAGCCGATAATCATCATTCCCCCTCCCAAAGTATTGTTGATGGAGGAAGATTTTATCTGAAGGTTGCCTACGGTAGAACCGTTAAGGGCCGTACTTGCTATACTCCCAAATACCACTCCTGCTATGGTATCATTCATCCCAAGAAGTATTGCAGCATTAATCACCGGAGCGGAGCCGGCATTTTGGATCAGGCTTCCATCATTTGGGCAATTCCAGGCAACACCTTCTCCTAGCAATTTTTGATTGTCTAATAAAGTACCTCCGGCCGTATACGTTCCGGCAAATAGAAAGATATAACCGCCTGGACTCGAGGCCGTAATGGCCTGAGGGATTGTCGTAAATGGATTGGCATAACTCCCATCCCCGTTCATTGGGTCACCATTGTCGTCAACAAATACATAACCCAACGTAATGTTTAAATACACAACCGCCGAATCTACGGATACGGCATTATGTTCATCCTTTACCTTGTAGTAGAAAGAATCCAAGGTTCCAGCCGTACAGGTAGCAATAAAGGTAAAACTGCCATCTGCATTAACCATTAATTTAGCACCTGACGCCAGGGTAATTTGGACACCTACATTGGCAGCCAGGCCATTGACCTCAGCAACCATTTTCGTAGCCCCATTATCGATATCCGTATCATTGTTCAGTATCCCAGGTGCACTGGTTGTAAACGGTGAAGTCTGGGATACCATCGCAAAGTTATCATTGACGGCAACCGGCGGGTCATTAACTCCCTGAATGGTCATTGTTACCGTAGCTGTGGAGTTGCAAGCCATATCTCCATCGGTGACCGCATAGGTCCAGGAGTCCATGGCCGATTGGCCTTGCGCCAGCATCCCAAACTGGCCGTTGGGATTGTAGGAAAAACTTCCGTTGCTATTTTGGGTTAGGATGGCACCAGAACCCAGGTTGATTGCCATATCCACCGATGCTGCCGATCCATTGACTTGCGAAACGGCTAGCATGTTCATTTCCACATCGGTGTCATTTACCAAAACATTACCGGAAGAAGTAGTGGTATGCTCATCCGTCATGAATGCATCGTTAACAGCCACCGGACAATCATT